>Ga0247773_1000547_pt1 | contig 15075 bp, 16 predicted proteins | sample UWRJL092311B6_FD_179934 | JGI IMG/M metagenome (GOLD analysis project Ga0247773, IMG submission 179934) | Plant litter microbial communities from Arlington Agricultural Research Station in Wisconsin, United States - UWRJ-L092-311B-6 | ecosystem: Environmental > Terrestrial > Plant litter >...
CCGAGATCGGTGCCGAGTTCGGGCTGGCACCGGACGCCGAGATCACCACCGAGGCCAATCCCGAGTCGGTGACGCCGGCCTACCTGGCCGCGCTGCGCACCGCCGGCTTCACCCGGATCTCGCTGGGCATGCAGTCGGCCGCCAGCCACGTGCTGGCGGTGTTGGACCGCCAGCACCGGCCGGTGCGGGCGGTGCAGGCGGTGGCCGAGGCCCGGGCGGCCGGGTTCGAACACGTCAACCTGGACCTGATCTACGGCACGCCCGGCGAGTCCGACGCCGACTGGCAGGCCTCGCTTGACGCGGTGCTCGGCTCGGGTGCCGATCACGTCAGCGCCTACGCCCTGATCGTCGAGGACGGCACCGCGCTGGCCCGCAAGGTGGCCTCCGGCACGGTGCCGGCCCCGGACGACGACGTGCTGGCCGACCGCTACCTGCAGGCCGACGACACCCTGGCCGCCGCCGGCTTCGGCTGGTACGAGGTGTCGAACTGGGCCCGGACGCCGGCCGCCCGGTCCCGGCACAACCAGCTGTACTGGGCCGGCGCGAACTGGTGGGGGGCCGGCCCCGGCGCGCACAGCCACGTCGGCGGCACCCGGTGGTGGAACGTCAAGCACCCCAGCCGTTACACCGCCGCCCTGGACGCCGGCCGCAGCCCGGCCGCCGGCCGGGAGACCCTGGGCGAACGGGCCCGGCTGACCGAGCGGCTGATGCTCGAGGTGCGGATGGCGGAGGGGCTGGAGCTGGCCGGCCTGCCGCCGGCGGCCACCCGGCAGGCCGAGCAGTGCCTGCGCTGGGGACTGGCCGAGCGTGAGCCGCTGGCCCGCGGCCGGCTGGTGCTCAGCCAGCGTGGCCGGCTGCTGGCCGACGCCGTGGTGCGCGACCTGCTCGATGTGGTCTAGGGCCTGCTAGGACTGTTCGGGCCAGCCAGGTCTGCTCGGGTGGGCTAGGAGTGTTCGGGCCGGTTCTTTGGCCGCAGCTCGTCCAGGTCGAGCACCCGGACGTGCAGGGTGTGCCGCTGCTGCAACGCCGCCCGGACCGCCCGGTGCAGGCCGTCCTCGAGGTAGAGCTCGCCGTGCCACTGCACCGCGTGCGGGAACAGGTCGCCGTAGAAGGTGGAATCCTCATCGAGCAGCTTGTCCAGCGCCAGTTCCCGCTTGGTGGTGGTCAGCTCGTCCAGGCGAACCGGTCGGGGTGCCACGTTGGCCCAGTCCCGGGTGGAGAATTTGTGGTCGGGGTAGGGCTTGCTGTCCCGTACCGCTTTAAAGATCACCGCAGATCACCGCGTACCTTCCGCCTCGCTTGTCGCTGGGCACCCGGTCAGCACCCTAACCGCTGTGGCGGGATCGCCCGCGATTCCCGGGGGCGGGTCGGCACGGTTGGCGCCCTGCGGCACGGTGGGTCCAACTAAGCTGGGGTCAGCGAACCGGCGGCCAACGGCCGTGCACGGGAGCGGGACCGGAAGGAGGCGACGAGGTGAACGTCGAGGAGCGCAAGCTGGAGGTGCTGCGCGCGATCGTCGAGGACTTCATCGCCACCAACGAACCGGTCGGCAGCAAGGCGATCGTGGACCGGCACAACCTGGGGGTCTCGCCGGCCACCATCCGCAACGACATGGCCGCCCTGGAGGACGAGGGGCTGATCCACCAGCCGCACACCTCGGCCGGCCGGGTGCCGACCGATGCCGGGTACCGGATGTTCGTCGACCGGCTCACCTCGCTCAAGCCGCTGTCGACGGCCGAGCGGCGGGCCATCGAGAAGTTCCTGGACACCGCGGTGGACCTCGACGGCGTGCTGCAGAACGCGGTCCGGGCGCTGGCCCAGCTGACCCGCAACGTGGCCGTGGTCCAGTACCCGTCGCTGTCGCGCTCCCGGGTCCGGCACATGGAGACGGTGCTGCTGAGCCCGTCCCGGCTGATGCTGGTACTGATCACCGACACCGGGCGGGTCGAGCAGCGGGTCGTCGAGCTGTCCACCCCGGTCGAGCCGGACGACGTCGCCGACCTGCGCACCACGCTGAACGCCAAGCTCCGGGACCAGCGGTTGGCCGATGCGCCGGCGATCGTCGCCGAGCTGCCCGCCGCGGCACCCGGGCACCTGGGCCCGCTGGTGAACATCCTGAGCGCGGTGCTGCTGGAGGCCCTGGTCGAGCACCCGTCCGAGCGGGTGGTGCTGGCGGGCTCGGCCAACCTGACCGAACGCTCGCTGGACTTCCCGGCGATCCGGCCGGTGCTCGAAGCCCTGGAGGAGCAGGTGGTGCTGCTGCGGCTGCTGGACCAGCAGTCCAGCGCCGCCGGCCAGATCCTGGTGCGGATCGGCAACGAGAACACCTACGAGGGCCTGCAGACCACCTCGGTGGTGTCGGCCGGCTACGGCACCGGCGGCATGTCCCTCGGCGGCGTCGGCGTGCTCGGGCCGCGCCGGATGGACTACGCGCACACCATGGCGCGGGTGGCCGCGGTAGCCCGCTACGTCGGGGACCTGCTGGCCGAGGGCTGAGTCGCCCGGCGCCGGTTGCTATCGGGTCCCGCACCGGCCGATCCCTTCCGTACACTCGATCCTTGTGATTGGCACTCAGGACTACTGAGTGCCAAGTAGAGACGTGGGGTGAATTCACCGGTGGCAGGTACCGTCCGGAACTACTACGGGCTGCTCAACGTCGGCCGCGACGCCACGGCCGAGGAGATCAAGCGCGCCTACCGCAAGCTCGCCCGCGAGCTGCACCCCGACGTCAACCCCGACCCGCAGGCGCAGAACCGGTTCAAAGAGGTGACCACCGCCTACGAGGTGCTCTCCGACCCGGAGAAGCGGCGGATCGTCGACCTGGGCGGCGACCCGCTGGCGCCGGCCGGCGGTGCGGGCGGCAACCCGTTCGGAGCCGGCTTCGGCGGTTTCGGTGACATCTTCGAGACCTTCTTCGGCGGTACCGGTGCCGGTGGCCGGGGCCCGCGTAGCCGGGTCCGCCAGGGCGCCGACGCGCTGCTGCGGATCGAGCTGAGCATGGCCGAGATGGCCTTCGGCGTGCAGAAGGACATCGCCGTCGAGACCGCGGTCACCTGCCAGACCTGCTCCGGCGACGGTTGCGCGCCGGGGACCCGGCCGCGGACCTGCGACACGTGCGGCGGCCGGGGTGAGGTCCAGTCGATGCAGCGCTCGCTGCTGGGTCCGGTGATGACCAGCCGGTCCTGCCCGACCTGCGGCGGCACCGGCCAGCAGATCCCGTCGCCCTGCCCGAACTGCTCCGGCGAGGGCCGGGTACGGGCCCGCCGGACCATCTCGGTGGACGTACCGGGCGGCATCGAGGACGGCATGCGGATCCGGATGACCGGCCAGGGCGAGGTCGGCCCCGGTGGCGGTCCGGCCGGCGACCTCTACATCGAGGTCACCGAGCAGCCGCACGACACCTTCACCCGCGAGGGCTCGGACCTGCACTGCACGGTGGCGGTGCCGATGACCGCCGCGGCGCTGGGCACCGAGCTGACCCTGACCGGCCTGGACGCCGAGGAGCGGGTCGAGATCCGGCCGGGCACCCAGTCCGGCGCGGTGATCACGCTGCGCGGCCGGGGCGTGCCCCGGTTGCGCAGCACCACCCGGGGCGACCTGCACGTCCACGTCGAGGTGCGCACCCCGACCCGGTTGGACGAGACGCAGGAGAAGTTGCTGCGCGAGCTGGCCACGCTGCGCGACGAGGACGTCAGCGTGGGTGGCAGCCGGGGCGGCTTGTTCTCCAAGATGCGCTTCGGCACCCGCTGAGCCCGTTTCCCAGCCGATGAGCCCGTGACGCCGCCGCTGTTCCTGGTCCCGGACCTCGGCGCCGGCGAGACCGTCGTGTTGACCGGCGCCGAGGCGCACCACGCCGCCACCGTCAAGCGGCTGGCAGTGGGGGAGCAGGTGTTGCTGTCCGACGGTCGCGGCGGCGTCGCCGAGGCCCGCGCCAGCCGGGTGGGCCCGGACCGGGTGGTGTTCGAGGTGCTCGCGCGGCGTTCGCTGCCCCGGCCCGAGCCGTGGCTGGTGGTGGTCCAGGCGCTGCCCAAGGGCGAGCGGGCCGAACTGGCGGTGGAGCTGCTCACCGAGCTGGGCGCGGACGAGATCGTGCCGTGGTCGGCAGCCCGGTCGATCGGCCAGTGGCGCGGGGACCGGATCGACAAGGGCGTCGCGAAGTGGCAGCGGGCGGCGCAGGCGGCGGCCAAGCAGAGCCGCCGGCCCCGGATCCCGCTGGTGACCGGACTGGCCGACAGCCGGCAGGTGGCCCTGCGGATCGCCGATGCCCGGACGGCGCTGCTGCTGCACGAGGAGGCCGACCAGCCACTGGGCCGGCTGCCGGTGCCGGCCGAGGGTGAGTTGGTGCTGGTGGTGGGGCCCGAGGGTGGGCTGTCGCCGGAAGAGCTGGCGCTGTTCGGCGAGCGGGGCGGCCTGGCCGTCCGGCTCGGCACCGAGGTGCTGCGAACCTCGACGGCCGGCGCGGCGGCCCTGGCGGTGCTGTCGGTGACGTTGGGCCGCTGGGGGTGAGCTCGCGCGGACTGGGATCGCGGGGCTGTCCCGGTTTCGTCGGCGCCCCGCGCTAGCGTCTGCGCCATGGACGAATGCGTGTTCTGCAAGATCGTCAGTGGCGACATCCCGGCCGAGGTGGTGGCCGAGGGCGAGGGCTGGCTGGCGTTCCGCGACCTCGACCCGAAGGCTCCGGTGCACGTCCTGGTGGTGCCCCGGCAGCACCTGGCCGACATCGGCGAGCTCGGTTCCGATCCGGCCGCGGCGGCCGCGGTGGTCACCGGGATCGGGACGGTTGCCGGCCAGCTGGGCCTGACGGCCTACCGCACGGTGTTCAACACCGGGGCCGGGGCGGGCCAGTCGGTGTTCCACGTGCACGCCCACGTGCTCAGCGGCCGCGACCTGGGCTGGCCGCCGGGCTGACCGGCTGCCGGCCGGGTGAGGCCCGGCTGCCCAGATCCGGCATAAAGAATAGTTTGGTTCTCGCGGCGGCCGGGTAAACTAAGACCGTTCCATCCGTCCGCGGTTACCTCCGGAGTAAGAAAGCAGCGCAGAAGCACTTGTCGGAACCGACACCAGCCCGGCCACGTCAACGCGTCCGTACCCCGTTCGTGGTGCCTGGGAAGCTGCCGATGGTGGGCCTGCTCGGACCCCGCGACGAGCTCCTCAAGCTCATGGAAGCGCGGCTGGACTCCGAGATCCACGTCCGTGGCAACGAGATCACGGTGACCGGTGAACCCGGTGACAACGCCCTGGCTATTCGACTCTTCGAGGAGTTGGTTGCACTCATGCAGTCCGGACACGACCTGACCCCGGACTCGGTCGGGCGCACCCTCGGCATTCTGCAGGCCGACACCGAGCAACGCCCGGCCGAGGTGCTCAGCCTCAACATCCTGTCCCGGCGGGGCAAGAACATCCGGCCCAAGACCGTCAACCAGAAGCGTTACGTCGACGCCATCGACGAGCACACCATCGTCTTCGGCATCGGCCCGGCGGGTACCGGCAAGACCTACTTGGCGGTCGCCAAGGCGGTCCAGGCGCTGCAGGCCAAGCGGGTCAACCGGATCATCCTGACCCGGCCGGCGGTCGAGGCCGGCGAGCGGCTGGGCTTCCTGCCGGGCACCCTCAACGACAAGATCGACCCGTACCTGCGTCCGCTGATGGACGCCCTGCACGACATGCTGGACCCGGAGTCGGTGCCCCGGCTGCTGCAGGCCGGCACCATCGAGGTCGCACCGCTGGCCTACATGCGCGGGCGCACCCTCAACGACGCCTTCGTGATCCTGGACGAGGCCCAGAACACCACGCCCGAGCAGATGAAGATGTTCCTGACCCGGCTCGGCTTCGGCTCCAAGATCGTGGTCACCGGTGACATCACCCAGGTGGACCTGCCCAACGGCACCAAGTCCGGGCTCCGGGTGGTGCGCGACATCCTCAGCGACGTCGAGGACATCGAGTTCGCCTACCTGGACTCCAAGGACGTGGTGCGCCACCAGCTGGTCGGTAACATCGTCGAGGCCTATTCCAAGTACGACGACTCGATCTGAGTGAGCGTCAGCGAGCTACGCCGAGCCGGGTGGTCTGAGTGAGCATCGCAGCGAGCCCCAGCCAGCGAGAAGCGGAGCGATGGGCCGGGTGGTCTGAGTGAGCATCGAGGTCAACAACGAGTCCGGGGTCGACGTCGACGAGCGGGCGATCAGCTCGGCCGCCCGGTACGTGCTGGACTCCCTCGGCATCAACCCGCTGGCCGAGCTGTCCATCCTGATCGTCGACGAGGCCGCGATGGCCACGCTGCACAAGCAGTGGCTCGACCTGGACGGCCCGACCGACGTGATGGCCTTTCCGATGGACACCCTCGACGACAAGCCGGGCCTGGAGACCGACCCCGGCCCGTCGCTGCTGGGCGACGTGATCCTGTGCCCGTCGGTGGCCGCCAGGCAGGCCGAGGCGGCCGGGCACGGCACCGACGACGAGCTGTTCCTGCTGACCACGCACGGCGTGCTGCACCTGCTGGGCTACGACCACGGCGAGGCCGAGGACGAGCGCGAGATGTTCGAGCTGCAGTCCCGGCTGGTCACCGGCTGGGCCAGCACCACCGGCCGGGGGCCGATCCGGACGCCGCTGCCGGGTACCGCCGGTGAGCAGCGTGGCTAGGGTCGCCACCCGACGAGCGGGCTGACGTGACCGGCATCTACCTGGTGCTGTCGATCCTGGCGTTGCTGCTGGTTCCGGCTGCCGGGGCGCTGGCCGCGGTCGACGCGGCGCTGGCCAGGGTGTCGGTCGCCCGGGTCGAGGAGGAGTACGTCCGCGAGCGCCGTCGGGGCGCGGCGACGCTGGCCCGGGTGCTCGCCGACCGGGCCCGGCACACCAACCTGATCCTGCTGCTGCGGGTCGCCGCCGAACTCACCGCCACCGTGTTCGCCACCGTGGTGGCCACCTCCGAATGGGGAACCAGCTGGCCGGTGGTGCTGCTCACCGTCGCGGTGATGGTGGTGATCTCCTACGTCCTGATCGGGGTCGGCCCGCGCACCCTGGGCCGCCAGCACGCCTATCCGGTGGCCCTGATGGGAGCCGCTCCGGTGCTGGTGCTGGCCCGGATCTTCGGGCCGCTGGCCTCGCTGCTGATCCTGCTCGGCAACGCGATCACCCCGGGCAAGGCGCTGCGCGACGGCCCGTTCTCCTCCGAGGTCGAGATCCGCGAGCTGGTGGACCTGGCCGAGTCCCGCGGCGTGGTCGAGCGCGGCGAGCGGGAGATGATCCAGTCGGTGTTCGACCTCGGCGACACCATCGCCCGCGAGGTGATGGTGCCGCGTACCGAGGTGGTGTGGATCGAGAGCACCAAGACCGTGCCGCAGGCGCTGGCGCTGGCGCTGCGGTCGGGCTTCAGCCGGATCCCGGTGGTGGCCGACAACGTCGACGACGTGGTCGGGATCGTCTACCTCAAGGACCTGGTGCGCCGCTCCCAGGACCAGGAACGCGCCCGCCAGACCAAGCTGGACGAGGTGATGCGACCGCCCACCTTCGTACCCGAGTCCAAGCCGGTCGACGAACTGCTGCGCGAGATGCAGGCCCACTACCAGCACCTGGCCATCGTGATCGACGAGTACGGCGGCACCGCCGGGCTGGTCACCATCGAGGACATCCTGGAGGAGATCGTCGGTGAGATCCGCGACGAGTACGACGTCGAGCGGCCACCGGTGGAGAAGCTGCCGGACGGGTCGGTCCGGCTGACCGCCCGGCTGCCGGTCGAGGACCTGGGCGAGCTGTTCGACGTCGAGCTGCCGCGCGGCGACGATGTCGAGACCGTCGGCGGCCTGCTGGCCCAGTTGCTGGGCCGGGTGCCGATCGCCGGCTCGTCGGCCACCGCGTACGGTCTGCAGCTGACCGCCGAGAGCGTGGGCGGGCGCCGCAACCGGATCGATACGGTGCTGGTCCACCGGCTGGACGAACCGGACGAGCACGAGGGCAGCGATGACTGAGGTTCGGCACCCCCCGGGCGGGGGAGGCGAGTTGCAGGGTGAGGACGTCAAGCTGGTGACCCTGGCCCGGGCCACCCGGGTCCGGACCGGCGCGGCCCAGGGCGCGGCGGTCCGCGACACCGACGGGCGCACCTACGCCGCCGCCAGCGTGACGCTGCCGTCGTTGCGGCTGTCGGCGCTGCAGGTGGCGGTGGCGATGGCGGTCTCGTCCGGGGCGCCCGGCCTGGAGGCGGCCGTGGTGCTGTCGCCCGGTGCCGAGGCCGATCCGGACGGCGCCGCCGCGGTGGCCGACCTGGCACCGGCAGCCCCGGTCTACGCCGTCGACGAGCGCGGCCGGCTGAGCTGACACCCGCCGGCTGAGCTGACGACGCCGAACCCGAGAACGCCGGGTGGTGGGTCGGTTCGAGAAGTAGGCTCCGGCCCGGGCAACTCAAACCGGACGAGTAGGAGGAATCATGTCCCAGGACGACGTTCGCACCGTTCACGACACCCCTGAAGGGGCGCGCGGCAAGCACAACCGGGCCCACTACGCCGCGCTGGTCGACAAGTACTTCGAGTACGCGCACAGCAACCGGCTGGAGGAGGTCGTCGCGATGTTCACCGACGACGCCTTCGCCACCTTCGTGGTCGCGCCGGAGCCTTTCTACGGCAAGGACGCCATCCGTGGCTTCTACGCCCAGCTCTTCCAGGACTTTCCCCACATCGAGCCTGAGATCTTCGCGGTCGTGATCGAGGACAACCGCGCGGTCACCGAGCAGTCGATGACCATCGTCAAGCCCGACGGCACCCGCGTGGTCATGCCTTTCAACACGAATCACTTCGAATTCGAGGGCGATCTCATCAAGACCCTGCGCGTGATGGGCAGCCCTGCCTGACCCATCAGGGCTGGAGCGGCGGATTCCGGAACGATCCGAACGACGGCCGGCTGAGCGCTCCCGCGCCCAGCCGGCCGATCGCTTGAAGGAGCGGGGTTACCAGACGAAGGCCTTGACCCCGGCCAACGTCCCGACGTACACGGCGTTGCTGTAGATGGCCGGCGTGGCGAACCGGTTCACCGGTCCGGTGTTCATCGTCCACAGCGTCTTGCCGGTCGGCGGGTCGAGCACGTGCAGCACGCCGGCCTGATAGTCGAGGACGAAGATCCGGCCGCCGCCGACCGTCGGGGTGCCGTTGATGTTCGACGGGGCGTGCCACAGCACCGTCATGGTGCCGTTGCTGTTGATCCGGACCGCCCGCAGCCCGTCGGAGCACGGTACGTACACGGTGGTGCCGACCACCGCGGTGCCGCCGAAGGACTTGCACAGGCTCTGCCGCGAGATCTGCCCGCCGATGCCGCCGAGCTTGCCGCGGTTGAGTACGTAGCCGGTGCCGTTCTTGCCGGCGATGAAGACGTAGTTGCCGACGATCGCCGGCCCCTGCGAGCCGAGGTCGAGGTCGGCCGCGTTGTCAGCCTGCCATTCGCTCGGCGAGAACGAGTCGATGATGCGCTGGGCGGCGATCTTGAGCACCGAGTCGGTGTAGTCGTAGTGGCCGCCCTGGGCGGTGTCGCCGTTGCCGACGGCCACCAGCAGCCCGCCGCCGGGATTCTCGATCGGCCCCGGGGTGGACCAGATGCCGCCCTCGCGTGAGGTGGGCACCGTGAAGTTCCACAGTGCCGCGGTGGTGGGCGAGGCCAGGTCCAGGCCGACCACGCTGCCCCGGTAGCTGCTGCAGTCACCGGCCAGGCCGCCGTAGGCGATGTAGACCCGGGGTCCGGCCACCAGCAGCGCTCCCCGCTGCTGCATCGCGGCCGGAGTGATGCCGGGGACGTTGGAGGGCACGTCGACGTTGCGGGACCACTTGACGGCGCCGGTCGTCGGGTCCAGGCCGGTGGCGATGTGCCGGATCGGGCTGTTGAGGATGGACACCACGATCACGGTGTTGTGGGCGGCGTCGTAGGCGGGCGTGCCGGTGATGCCGGTCGGGTCGATGTTGCCGCACGGCAGGGCTGAGCGGGGTACCGGTGCGCCGAGGTTGCGCCGCCAGACCACCGCGTTGCCCTGTAGCCGGTAGACCGAGTTGTTCTCGGTGGCCACGATCCGGATGCCGTGGTTGACGATGATCGGCTGGGCGTAGACGGCGCCGTCCAGCGGGATCGACCAGGCCTGGGTGGGCTGGACGTTGTCGCGCTTGGCGGTGATCGCGTAGCCGGACCGGGCGCCGTTGCCGTGGTAGGTGGGCCAGTCCGCGTACGCGGTGGTGGCCGTCGTCGAGGTGGAGGCGGTGCGGGCCGCGGCCGGCGGCACGGTGCTGTGCTGACTGGCGCCGGCCGGCGCGGCGGCGACGGTGACTACGGTCGCGGCCAGCACGGCGGCGGTGGCACTGCCCAGCAGCGCCAGGTATGGGGGGTAACGGGTCATGTAATCCAGTGTGTGGCGACGGGGACCTTCGCGCATGTCGACAGGCTGAGAGAATGCGGGGGTGAACCAGGTTGAGCACGACGAGTACCGCTCCGGCTTCTGCGCCTTCGTCGGCCGTCCCAATGCCGGCAAGTCCACGCTGACCAACGCGCTGGTCGGCTCCAAGATCGTGATCACCAGCGACAAGCCGCAGACCACCCGCCGGGCGGTCCGGGGGGTGCTCAGCCGGCCGGACGGCCAGCTGGTGATCGTCGACACGCCCGGCCTGCACCGGCCGCGGACGTTGCTGGGGCAGCGGCTCAACGACGTGGTGCGCGAGAACCTGGCCGAGGTCGACGTGGTCGGCTTCTGCATTCCGGCCAACGACAAGATCGGTCCCGGCGACCGGTTCATCGCCGCCGAGTTGCAGGCGTTGAAGGCGCCGGTGATCGCGATCGTCACCAAGACCGACACCGTCAACAAGCAGCGGATCGCCGAGCAGTTGGTGGCGATCAGCCAGCTCGGTGAGTTCGTCGAGATCGTGCCGGTGTCGGCCAGGGCCGGCGACCAGGTCGAGCTGCTGGCCGGGCTGCTGCTGTCCCGGCTGCCCGCCGGCCCGCAGCTCTATCCCGACACCATGACCACCGACGAGTCCGAGCAGTCCCGGATCGCCGAGCTGATCCGGGAGGCGGCGCTGGCCGACGTCCGCGACGAGCTGCCGCACTCCATCGCGGTCACCGTGGAGGAGATGAACCCGCGCTCGGACGACACCCCCGCCGGCGGCCGGCCGTCGCTGATCGACATCTTCGCGACCCTGCACCTGGAGCGGGCCAGCCAGAAGCCGATCATCCTGGGCAGCGGTGGCAGCCGGCTCAAGCGGATCGGCAGCGACGCGCGCCGCGGCATCGAGGAACTGCTCGGGCGGCGCGTGAACCTCAACCTGCACGTCGCGGTGATGGGGGAGTGGCAACGCGATCCGAAGAAGCTCGACCGGCTCGGTTTCTGACGTGCTGGCCCGTTACCGAGCTGCCTTCGCCGCCCCCGGCGCGCTGGAATTCTCCGCGGCCGGATTCCTGGCCCGGACCACCCTGGCGATCTATCCGATCGCGATCGTCCTGATCATCTCGGGACGAACTCATTCCTACGGTTATGCCGGCGTGGTCAGCGGCAGCTACGTGGTCGGGAGTGCGGTCGGCAACCCGATCGCGGCGGTGCTGGTCGACAAGCTGGGCCAGCACCGGGTGCTGCCGGGCTTCCTGATCGCCCACCTGATCTCCACCGGCCTGTTCGGCCTGTTGGTCACCGTGCGCGCGCCGCTGTGGACCCTGCTGCCACCCGCGGTGCTGATGGGCATCACGATGCTCAACATCGGTGCGCTGATCCGGGCCCGCTGGTCCCACATCTGGCCGGGGGACGGCCCGCAACGCTCCACCGGCTACTCGGTCGAATCCACCCTGGACGAGGTGATCTTCGTGCTCGGGCCGCTGATCGCCACGGTGCTGGCCACCCACACCCACCCGCTGGTCACCCTCGGGCTGGCCCTGCTGGTGATCAGCACGGGCACGCTCTGGCTGACCGCGCTGCGCTCCACCGAGCCGCCGGTACGGTCCCGGCCGGCCGGTGAGCGGCACGATTTCGCCTTGCGCTATCAGGGGATGCCGCTGATCACCTGGGCGATGGTGTTCATGGGCGCGGTGTTCGGCAGCGCCGAGGTGACCATGGTGGCCTTCTGCGGCCAGCACGGCCACCGGTCCAGTGCCGGCTGGGTGGTGGCCAGTTTCGCCGGCGGCAGCATGGTGTCGGCCATCTGTTACGGCGGCCGGCACTGGCACAGCTCGCTGCTGCGTCGGTTCGTGGTCAGCGCGGTGCTGTTCGGGGTGATGCCGTTCCTGTACTTCGCCGCGACCAGCATTCCGGTGCTGGCGCTGTGCGCCGGCGTGGTCGGGTTGGGGATCGCGCCGACCCTGATCGGGGCGTTCGGCCTGGTCGACCAGATCGTGCCGGCGTCCTCGCTGACCGAGGGACTGACCTGGATCGGCACCGGGTTGTCGGTCGGCTACGGCCTGGGCGCGGCGGTGGTCGGCGGGATCGCCGACCGGCACGGGGCCCGGCTCGCGTTCTCGCTGCCGGTCGGCTGCGCGCTGGCGTCGGCGGTGTTCGCGCTGCTGCTGGCCGCCCGGCTGCGGAGCGCCGGGTCGAGCCGCCCGGCTGCGTCCGCGGCGGGCGTGCCGGGATGAGCGCCCGACGTCGCGGGCCGGAGCTCTCCTACCGGCCGTAGAATTCGGACGTTTCCGTGGCAGACCTCGCGCACCGCCCGAGGCCGAAGGCTCGATGCCGAAAGGGGCGCCATGCCCGAAGTGCTGCCGCAGCCGGGCGATGGCGTAGTCCTCAAGGATGCCGATCACGGGGAGCACCACAGCTCGGTGTACGCCTCGGCGCCTGGGCTTCTCACCGTGCTCCGACCCGCGGACCTGCCCCTCGGCGCGCCGCTGTTGATCGGCGCCGAGCTGGTCGTCTCGTGGAGTTCCGGAGTGGAGACGGTGGGCAGAGTGCGCGCTCGCATCGCCGCAACCCGGTACCAGGGTGAGGTCCTGCTCTGGGATTTCGCGCTGCTCGGCGAGCCGTGGTCCGAGCAGCGCCGAGCCTGGACCCGGGTCCAGATGTCCGGTCCGATCACCGTCACCCAGGTCGTGCAGGAAGGCCTGAGCTTGCCGGGCGCGGTCGAGCACGGGCAGCTACTCGACCTCAGTGAGGTGGCGCTGCGCTGCACGGTCGCGGCCGGTGCCGTCTGGGCGTCGCGCCGCTCTGCTCGGGTCCGGCTGGGGATCACCCTGCACGAGCAGGAGCTGGAGCTGGCCGGCCGGGTGTTGAGCAGCCGGATTCCTGCCGGCACGCCCGGCCGCCGCGAGGTCGTGGCCCGGTTGGAGCCGGAGCCGTGGCAGGCGGAGGTGCTGCGCCGTTACCTCGCCGCGCGGCAGGCCCGACCGTAGGCTCGGCTGGTGCTGATCAGCTGGCTGGCGGCCTTCGCCGATGTACCCGAACCGCAGGTGCCCGCCGCCCTGGAGTTCTGGGCCGCGGTGACCGCGAGCGCGCCGCGTGAGGCTGCCGGCGGCCGGGATCAGTACCTGCCGCTGGCTGGCGACGGCGAGGACCCGTTCCTGTGGCTCCAGCGGGTGCACCGGCCGGCGGGCCAGGGCGGCTGGCACCCCGACCTGTACGTGGCGGACCCGGCCCGGGCTGCTGATCGGGCGACCGAGCTGGGCGCTCAGGTCGTGCGGGAGGTGCCGGGACTGGTCGGCCTGAGCACGCCGGCCGGCCAGCCGTTCTGCCTGATGACCCACGACGAGGAGCGACGCCGGGCCGAGCCGCGCCGCTGGCCCACCGGGCAGCACAGCCTGCTGGACCAGCTCTGCCTGGACATCCCGGCCGCCGCGTTCGCCGACGAGTGCCGGTTCTGGGCCGGGTTCACCGGCTGGCCACAGCGACGCAGCTCGGCCGAGTTCGTTCGCCTGGTCCGGCCGGCTGGCTTGCCACTGCGGATCCTGCTGCAGCAGCTGGGATCCGACGATGCCGGGCTGTCCCGTGCGCACGCCGACCTGGCCTGCGACGACGTGCCGACCGAGGTGCGGCGGCACCGGGAGCTGGGCGCGGAGCTGATCCGGGTCGCCGAGCACTGGACCACCCTGCGTGATCCGGCCGGGCTGCTCTACTGCATCACCGACCGCGACCCGTTCCAGGACTGACAGTCCGACCGGCACACCGCCGCCTGCTTGAGCAATCGCTCAAATTCTGCTGTACTGCTGTTTGAGCAGTCGCTCAAACAGCGGGAGGCGGTCGACATGGACAGAACCTGGGCGAGATACCGGCTGCTGGTGCTCGGGCGGGCGTTGTTCCTGGGCATCCTGTGGGGAGTGGTGTTCGGTGAGGCCGCCTGGAGCTTCCTGATCGCCAGAGGATTGCTGGACGAGGGGGCCGATGGCCTGCTGCCAGCTCTCGTACTGAGCCCGGTCGCCGGTGTGGTCGGGGATGTCGTCGGCGGCGTTATCGGCCTGACGTCCGGCCTGGCATTGGCCTTCAGCGCTCGCGGCGTGCTCCGGCGGAACTGGCATGCCCGGCTGGTCAGCGGCAGCGCGGCGGCGGCGGTGGCCCTGGCGGTCGGACGGGAACTGGGCTCGGCGGAGTACCGCACCGTGGCGGGTATCGCCGTGGCAGCCGTGATTACCGCCGTGTTGTTGACCGCCCGCATCCTCACCGGGCCGCCACCGCCCGAGAACTGGCAGCCCGCGATGCCGGCCGGCCAGGCGCCGGTGAGCCGGTCCGAGCAATGACCGCCCTGCCGCCCCGTTCCCTACACTGCCTTCCGTTGAGCAGGCGCTCAATCGCCACGCGAGGCAACAGGGACGAGGAGTGCCGACCAGTGAGCGGTGACACCCGGGATCGGCTGCTGGCCGGCACCATCGTGGCCCTGCGGGACAAGGGCATCGCCGGAGTCTCGGCCCGGACCATCGCCGCCGCGGCGGGGGTCAACCAGGCGCTGGTCTTCTACCACTTCGGCACCGTGGAAGAACTCGTCATCGCGGCCTGCCAGAGCCAGACCCAGCTACGGGTGAGCCAGTACGCCGACCAGCTGGCCGGGGTCAGCTCGCTGCGCGAACTGCTCACGGTGGGCCAGTCGCTGCACGAGAAGGAGCGGGCTGCCGGCAACACCCAGGTGCTGGCCCAGGTGCTGGCCG
>Ga0247773_1000548_pt1 | contig 15068 bp, 17 predicted proteins | sample UWRJL092311B6_FD_179934 | JGI IMG/M metagenome (GOLD analysis project Ga0247773, IMG submission 179934) | Plant litter microbial communities from Arlington Agricultural Research Station in Wisconsin, United States - UWRJ-L092-311B-6 | ecosystem: Environmental > Terrestrial > Plant litter >...
GCGACCGAGGTCGAGCTCAAGGAGCGCAAGCACCGCATCGAGGACGCCGTGCGCAACGCCAAGGCGGCCGTCGAAGAGGGCATCCTGGCCGGCGGTGGGGTTGCCCTGCTGCAGGCCTCGGTGACCGCGTTCGAGAAGCTGGAGCTGACCGGCGACGAGGCCACCGGTGCCAACATCGTCCGGGTGGCGCTGTCGGCCCCGCTGAAGCAGATCGCCATCAACGCCGGCCTCGAGGGCGGCGTGGTGGCCGAGAAGGTTGCCGGGCTGCCGCAGGGTCACGGCCTCAACGCCGCGACCGGCGAGTACGGCGACATGCTGGCCGCCGGCGTGCCGGACCCGGCGAAGGTGGTGCGCTCTGCCCTGCAGAACGCCGCCTCCATCGCCGCGCTGTTCCTGACCACCGAGGCCGTGGTGGCCGACAAGCCGGAGAAGGCGTCGGCTCCGGCCGGCGGCGCCCCGGACATGGGTGGCATGGACTTCTAAGTCCCTCGCAGTACCTGCTTCACCGGGCGGGCCCGGGTCTTCGGACCCGGGCCCGCTTCGCGTTTGCCATGTTCAAAGGGCGGAACGTGGCGCGGATCGAACACGGCACTGCTACGGAAACCAGCACGGACCCCGCGGGCTCAGGCCAGCTGCCGGTGGATGGCGGCCGCGGCCCGGGCGCCCGAGGCCAGCGCGCCCTGCTGGGAGGCGGTGTCGCGGTGGTCACCGGCCACGAACAGCTCGTCGGTCAGCCGGACCGGTTGCCGGACGGCCAGCGGCGGCCGCATCGCCGGCAGCGCGTCGGCGATGGCGTCCACCCGCAGCAGCTGCCAGCCCGTGGCATCGGCGTCGAACATCAGCCCCAGCTGCCGGCGGACCAGCTGCTCGGTGCCGGCGGCCGGCAGGCCCACCATGCTGGCCGCGATCAGCGCCCGGCCGTCCGGGGCATAAGCCGGCGCGGCCGCCGACAGCACCGCGGCGTTGGCCAGCGGTCCCCGGCGCAGGCCGTCCAGGTGCAGGATCGGCCTTGGGTAGGGCGAGTGCCCGGCGCCGAACCAGAACGTGGTCAGGCTGCGCAGCTCGGGCCGGGGCAGGCCGGTGAACACGGCGGCAGCGGCCGGATCGGTGGCTACCAGCACCGCCCGTCCGGTCAGCGGCCCGGCGGAGCTGCGCACGGTCGTCCCGGTCACCGACTCGACCCGGACGCCGAGGCGCAGGGTGCCGGTCGGCAGCGCGGCGGCCAGCAGCTCGGGCAGCACCTGCACGCCCCGGGCCGGTACGCCGGGGGTGCCCCGCGCGAAGGCCCGGATCAGCAGTGCGACGAACCGCGCCGAACTCTCGGCCTGGTCCTCGCCGAGCACGCCGGCCAGGAACGGCTCCAGCACGCCCGCGCGGAGCGGGCCGCGCACCCCGGCCCGGTCCAGCTGCCGGCCGTACGGCTCGTCCGGCCCGGCCAGCAGGGCGGCCGGCCGGCGGAGCAGGCAACGCAGCGCCCAGCCGGCGAACCGGGCCTGCTCGAGCGGCGAGCCCAGTCCGCGCAGGGTGCTCGGCAGGTCCCGCGGGCTGCGGCGCGGATCGGCCAGGATCCGGTGCCGGCCGTCCAGGGCCACCCGTACGCCGGCCGCGAACTGCCGCAGCTCCAGCCGGTCCGCGGCCAGCACGCCGTCGGCGGCCAACCGCCGCAGCCGCGGATAGGCCGGGTTCAGCAGCTGGAAGCCGCGATCGAGCCGGAAGCCGTCCACCAGGTCGGTGACCACCCGGCCACCCGGCCGGTCGGCGGCCTCCAGCAGCAGCACCTGCCGGCCGAGCCGGCTGAGCTCGAGGGCCGCGGACAACCCGGCCAGGCCGGCGCCGAGGATGACGACATCGGTGTCAGCGGAGACGGGCACCGGTTCACCGTACTGAGAAGCGCACGATGGCGGTGGCCGCGGCGCGATCGCCTGGGTAGACAGTGGAGGTTCGATCCAATGAAGGTCCACCGCCGTGGCAGCCCGCGGCGGGTTCGGAGGTACTACCGATGAAGTACATGCTGACGTACGAGAGCATTCCGGACTTCGGTCCGCTGGCCGACGAGCACTTCCAAGCGCACCTGGACTACCTGAAGGGCTTTCACGAACGGGGGGTGCTGCTGCTGATCGGGCCGATGCAGGAGCCCTACAACGGGGACGGGGTAGGGGTGTTCAGCACCCAGGAGGCCGCCGAGGAGTTCGTGGCCGGCGATCCGTTCGTGATCCACGGTGTGATCAGGACCCACAAGATCCGGGCCTGGAAGGAAGTCCTGATGCCGGAGCCGGCGCAGGCCGGTTAACCTGCCACCCCAGCCGTCGCCGGCCGGCTCAGACCGCGATCGGCGCCTTGATGCCCGGATGCGGGTCGTAGCCCTCGAGCCGGATGTCGGCGATCTGGAACTCGTCGATCTGCCGGCGGCCGGGTTCGATCCGCAGCCGGGGCAACGGACGGGGCTCGCGGCTCAGCTGCAGCTCGGCCTGCTCGACGTGGTTGAGGTAGAGGTGGGCATCGCCCAGGGTGTGTACGAAATCGCCCGGCTCGAGGTCGGTCACCTGAGCGATCAGGTGGGTCAGCAGGGCGTAGGAGGCGATGTTGAACGGCACGCCCAGGAACACGTCGGCCGAGCGCTGGTAGAGCTGGCAGGACAGCCGGCCCTCGGCGACGTAGAACTGGAACATCGTGTGGCACGGTGGCAGTGCCATCTGATCGACCTCGGCGACGTTCCAGGCGTTGACGATGTGCCTGCGCGAGTCGGGGTTGGTGCGGATCGAGGAGATCACCGCTGCGATCTGGTCGATCCGGCGGCCGTCCGGTGCCGGCCAGGACCGCCACTGGCTGCCGTAGACCGGGCCCAACTCGCCGTCGGCGTCGGCCCACTCGTCCCAGATGCTGATGCCCCGCTCCTGCAGCCAGCGGACGTTGGTGTCGCCCCGCAGGAACCAGATCAGCTCGCCGACCACCGATTTCAGGTGCAGCTTCTTGGTGGTGACCGCGGGGAAGCCGTCGGCGAGGTCGAAGCGCATCTGGTGGCCGAACACGCTCAGGGTTCCGGTGCCGGTGCGATCGTCCTTGCGGACGCCCTTGTGCAGGACGGTGTCGAGGAGGTCCAGGTATTGCCGCACCCGGTCAACGCTAGCAGCGCCGGACCGGCCCCGGTGGACGCGCCGGGCCGGCGGATCGGTAATGATGCCCTCTATGAAAATGCGGTTCGAGACCACCTCGCCGGCCACCGTCGAGCAGAGCTTCGCCAGCCGGGTCGAGCAGGGCGTCCGGGAGCAGGCCTGCCGCGAGTCCGGCGCGCTGTCCCACGAAGTCTCGATCTCGCGTGCCGAGGACGGCAGCGCCCGGGTCCGGGTGCGGCGCGTGCTGCCGGCACGGGTGCCCGACCTGGTGCGCCGCTTCGTCGGCGAGACCATCGAGGTCGATCAGGTCGAGCAGTGGAGCGCCCCCGAACCGGGCGGTACCCGCACCGCGACCGTCCAGGTGACTGTGCACGGCCAGCCGGCCTCGATGTCGGGGACGATGCTGCTGTCGCCGGCGGCCAGCGGTTCCAGCGAGCTGGTCACCGGTGAGGTCAAGGTCGCGATCCCCTTCCTGGGACGTCAGATCGAACCCGAGATCGTGAAGGTGATCGAGGCGGCGTTGCGGATCGAGCAGCGGGTCGGGCAGGCTTGGGTCAGCCAGAACGGCTGAGCCGGTCCAGGACCCGGCTCACCGGCTGCCGGTGGTGGCCAGCCGCCGGTTGCCGGGCTGGGCGGCGGCGGCCAGCGGCCAGCTCCGGTCCGGCCCGGTGGCCAGGCCCGCGGTCACCGGGCAGCCGGTGACGGGACCGGTGGTGGGACCGGTGGTGACCGGGCAGCCGGTGCCGTTCAGGCCCACCGGCTGCCGGTCGACCCGCCGGTCGCGACCGGCCAGCCGGTCGGCAGCCGTGATGCCCCGGCGGGCTACGGGTGCGACGCTGTTGGTGGCGGCTGCCAACCCGAAGGCCGGCATCGCCCGGTAGATGGTCTCGTAGTTCCCCGATCGGACGGAGTAGGTCTCGTGGAAGATGCCCACCGCGGCGGTCTTGCCTGCGGAGCGGTTGAAGGCCTTCCAGGCCGGCCGGTGCTTGGCCCTGGGGTCGCGGGCGTAGGCGATCACCTGCTCCGCCGAGTCCCAGTACTGGACGGTCAGGATGGTGCGTCCGGAGAAGTACGTCCGGACCGAGCGGCATCCCGAGTCCGGGTCGGCCAGCAGTTCCCGGATCATCGGCAGGAAGGCGAGGACGACGGGCAGCCAGTGCCGGACGCTGCGCCACCGGTTGATGCGCATGCCGATCAGGAAGACCACCACGTCGGCATCGTGATCGGCGGTGGTGGTCTCGGTGATGACCTCGGCCATGGCAAGCTCCTTAGATAGTGTCACTACTCAATCAGGATAGCGCTGCTATCTAGTATTCGCAAAGGGACCACGGATGCGAATTTCCGAACTCGCCCGGCAGAGCGGCCTGCCGGTCGCGACGATCAAGTTCTATCTGCGCGAGGGACTGCTGCCGCCGGGGACGCCGATCTCGCGGACCCAGGCCGAGTACAGCGACGCGCACCTGGAGCGGTTGCGGCTGATCCGGGCGCTGCGCGACATCGCCGACCTGCCGGTCGCCACCGTGGGTACCGTGCTGGCCGCGGTGGACGACGAGGAGATTCCGCTGCTGGACCTGCTCGGCGTCACCCAGACCGCGGTGGCCGGCTTCAAGGGTTCGGCGCCGCCCACCGAGGCCGGTGCGGAGCAGGCCGAGAAGCTGCTGGCCGACCTGAACTGGACGCTGACCGAGGACTCGCCGCTGGTCGACTCGCTGGCACGGGTGCTGGACGTGCTGCACGGCGAGGGCGAGCCGGTGGACGCCGAGAGCCTGCGACCCTGGGCCGAGGCCGCCAGGGCGGTCGCCGAGGTCGAGATGGACCACATCCCGGTCGAGGCGCCACGGGCCGAGGCGGCTCACATCGTGGCCGTCGGCACCGTGATCTACGGCGAGCTGCTGGCCCAGCTGCGGCTGGCCGCGCAGGAGGCGGTCAGTCTGGAGCGTTATGGTCCCGAGGCCCAGCCGGCGGGGGCTGGCCGGGCCGGATCCAAAGCAGAGCAGGCCGAAGCCAAGGCTGAGCAGGTCGAAGCCAAGGCTGAGCAGGTCGGACCCAAGGCGACCCGGTCGGAGCCGAAGGCCGGCCGGGCGGCGTCGAAACCGGCGTCGCCGCGGGTCAGTCGCCGCGCAGTCGAGCGGCCGCGTTCTCGGGGGTGACGTCGTTGATCCACACCGCCGCCCCGGACTCCGAGCCCGCCAGGTACTTCAGCTTGCCGGCCGCCCGCCGGATCGTGAATACCTCGCAGCCCAGGTGCCAGCTGTCGGCGTACTGCCGCACCGGCGCCTGGTGCCAGCCGGCGATATAGGGCGCCGGCGTGTCGAAGAGCCGGTCGAAGCGCCGCAGCAGGTCCAGATAGCTGGCGGCCAGGTCGTCGCGCTCGTCGCCGGTCAGCTGGGCCAGGCTGCCCACGTGCCGATTGGCGATCAGCCGGGCCTCGTAGGGCCAGCGGGCCGCGAACGGCACCAGGGCCGTCCAGTGCTCGCTGCGGTTGATCACCCGTTCGCCGGCCTCGACCTCCTGTCGCAGCAGCTCGCAGCGCAGGCAGGCGGCGTGCTGGTCGCGGTACTCGGCGGCGGCCCGGGCGGCCCGCAGCATCCGCGGCGGCACGAACGGGTAGCCGTAGATCTGGCCGTGCGGGTGGGACAGCGTCACGCCGATCTCCTCGCCCCGGTTCTCGAAGCAGAAGACGTACTCCACCCCGGGCAGCCGGCTCAGCTCGGCGCTCCGGTCGGTCAGCGCGTCGATCACCGTCCGGGCATGCGGCGGGCTGAGCTGGGCGAAGGAGGTGTCGTGGTCGCTGGTGAAGCACACCACCTCGCAGCGTCCGGTGCCCGGTCCGGACCGGAAGGGAAAGTCATCGACCACCGCGACGGCTTCGGCGGCCTCGCTCGCCAGTGACGGGAACCGGTTCTCGAACACCGCCACGTCGTAGTCCGGCGCCGGGATCTCGGTCGCCCTGCCGTCCGCGCTCGGGCACAGCGGGCAGCCCTCGACCGGCGGCTTGTAGGTGCGCGACTGCCGGTGCCCGGCGATCACCGCCCACTCCTGGAAGAGCGGGTCCCAGCGGATCTGGGACGAGGTGGCGGTCTCGGGCAGCTCCCGGCGATCGGGTGCGGAGCGGTCGGCGTCCGGCTGCAGGTCGTAGTAGTAGAGGTCGCGGCCGTCGGCGAGGGTGCGGTGCTGCCGGTAGGTCATGACCGGCCGCTGTCGGAGCCGGCCGGCACCACGATCAGCTCGCCGACCGCCTCGGCCAGCACCGCCCGGGCCTCGGCGGGCAGCCCGTCGTCGGTGATCAGGATGTCGGCGACGGACAGCCGGCCGAAGTCGGCCAGCCCCACCTCGCCCCATTTCGACGAGTCGGCCAGCACGATCACCATCCGGGCTCGTTCGATCAGGCAACGGTTGGTCTGGGCCTCGGCCAGGTTGGGGGTGGTGAAGCCGGCGACGGCGTCCACGCCGTGCACGCCCAGGAACAGCTGGTCGAAGTGCAGCGACCGGATGGTGGCGTCGGCCACCGGCCCGACCAGCGCCGCGCTCGGGGTACGGACGCCGCCGGTCAGGATCACGGTCTGCTTGTTGCTCTCGGCCGCCGCGATCGTGTCGGCCACCGCGGTCGAGTTGGTCACCACGGTGAGCTCGGGGATGGCGGCGACGTGCCGGCCCAGCGCCCAGGTGGTGGTGCCGGCCGCCAGCGCGATGGCGGTGCCGGGAGCGATCAGCCGGGCCGCCCGGGCGGCGATCGCCTGCTTGGCGGGCAGCGCCAGTCCGCTCTTGACCTCGAAGCCGGGCTCCTCGCTGACGTGGCTGCCCAGCACCGCGCCGCCGTGCACCTTCTGGATCGCACCGGCCGCCGAGAGCTGGTCCAGGTCGCGCCGGATGGTCATGTCCGAGACGCCGAGCAGGATGGTCAACTCCGAGACCCGTACCCCGCCGGCCCGGCGCACCTCCTCCAGGATCCGAGCCTGGCGCTGGCGAGCGAGCATCGAAACCGTCCTGGGCCGGTGTGGCGGGTCGCTGATGCGGATGACTCGGCCAGGATTCATCGGTTACCAACATAAGTCAACAACAGCAGGCAGGTGGATGCTCACCCTCGTTCCAGACTAGGTCGGGTCGGACGGATCGAGCCGGTCCGTTCCCGGCCCTGGTGAGGTGGGCGGGCCTAAGGTGAAGCCGCGGCGGGGTGGGCGAGTCCCAATGTTCTGGCTGCCGCGTGCAGTCGCTTGTCGCGCGTCCACAGCGTGGCCGCGCCGGTCAGCGCTGTAGCCGCGAGTAAGTGGGCATCGATATAGCCGATGCCGAGCCCGAACAACCGATGCCGAGCTATGAAGGTCATCGCCTCGGTGTGGGTGGCTGGAACCGCCTGCGGAAGGTTGGCGAGCAGGCCCAGAATTTCGTCTCGGTTGGCTAGCGTTCCCAGGCTGACTTCACCGACCACGGCCGGATGGCCGAGCACCTGGCTGTTTCCCAGCAACGCGGCCAGTACCGCGTCGCCGCGCCGCAGGTGATCAACCCAGATCGACGTGTCGACCAGGATCATCAGGCGGAGCGGCGGCGTCGGGGCGCGGCCTCCAGGTCTGGCTCAGTGCCACCCAGTCGGGCAAGCCGAGCGGCGCTCTCGCGTTCGATCAACGCTCGCAGCGCTTGCCTCAGCAGTGCGCTCTTCTCGGTGGTTCCGGTCAGCCGCTGTGCCTCGTCGACCAGATCGTCATCCAGCGCAACAGTGGTTCGCATATCCGCCTCCGCATCAATGATGACATCAGATGATGATGCTACACGTGCTTCACCTCATAGCGGGACCGCCGTCGATGAGCGCGCTTCCGGAGTTGTGCGGTAGTCGTGGTGCAGCGGGCCTACGACCTCGGAGTCATCAGTAGGGTCCGGGATCGATAAGCGCGGCGAGCTTGGCGAGTGCGGCTTGCTCCCCGACTGGTCGGAATGCGATTCGACCGGACACGATCATTGACGCAGCTGCATCCTCCGACCACATGCCGGTGAGTCCGCCGGGAGCACGACCAATTGCAATACGATCTACCATATCCGACAGATCGGGACCGGCATCGGGGATTGGATCAAGAACAGCTCTCGTGGCCTGGTTGCCTAGCAAGTAGTTGGTGTGCCTTACCTACCACGCTGTCGAATGGGGCGTTTGGATCTGCTGGCGTGTCCTCGATGTCTAGAGTGACTCGGGCGACTGACTCCACAAGGCACTTGACGTCGGTGAGCGCTTGAGCGCCATCCTCTGCGTCGATCGAGCGACCGAGTCTCTCGACTTCTGTCGCCATACAGAGCCATTGGTCCTCGCTCAAGTGTTTGGACGAGTTAAATCGAATCTCGTGTACTCGTTTAGCACGCGAGCCAGCATCGCACGGCGGCTGTAGCCGGCACCCAACCGGCGTCAGGTTTGCAGTCTGCGCACCGCTTGCTCCAACTCCGGCAGGTGCGCGCGGATCGCTCCGATCGCAGCGATGATGTCCACGATCCGCTGCTGGTCGCGGTAGGTCACAGGGCTACCGCCTCACGTTCGACGCGCGGGCGGACCTCTGGTTTCAGGTCAGTCGCCGGCACGATGTCCACCGGCGCTCCGACGATCACCTCGAGTGCCGCGCGCAACCGTCCGAGGCCGACCAGGCCCAGCTCGACGGGCAGATCTGCTAGCAGGTCGAGGTCGCTGTGGGCGCTGTCCTCGCCCCGGGCCACGCTGCCGATAACGCGCAGGTTTTCAACTCCGAAGGCGGCAGCGGTGGCGATCAGCTTGTGCCGGTGCCGCCGGGTGCGCGTGCCCAGCGGGCCGGACAGTTCGCTCAAGCGATTCGGTAGCGGCCGGAGCTCGATGGTCAACTCCAGGCCGGCGGCATCGACGAGCGATCGCAGGACGGGCAGCGACGGCTGCCGGCGCCCGGCCTCGTAGGCGCTGATCACGCTTTGCGTGATCCCGGCCCGCGACGCCAGTTCCGCCTGGGTCAGGCCAGCTCGCAGTCGCGCCTCACGCACTACCGATCCCGCTGAACCATCCCTGTATGGCATCGAGTCAATATAGCGGATCGTCACTATCGACAGCGATGGGCGCCTTCGCTGCTCGCAGTTGGCGCCGTCGAGATCCGCGCCGGGAATTCACGTGTGAGCGCGGCTCGCGCTCAGGCGTCCTCGGCGGGGAACTCCGGCAGGCTGGGGCCGATCAGGTCGTCGGCGTCGATGATGGTGTAGGCGTAGCCCTGCTCGGCCAGGAACCGCTGCCGGTGCGCGGCGTACTCGGCGTCCAGGCTGTCGCGGCTGACCACCGTGTAGAAGTGTGCCTGCCGGCCGTCGTGCTTGGGCCGCAGCACCCGTCCCAGCCGCTGGGCCTCCTCCTGCCGGGAGCCGAAGGTGCCCGAGATCTGGATGGCCACCGCCGCCTCGGGCAGGTCGATGGAGAAGTTGGCCACCTTGCTGACCACCAGCACCCGGGTCTCGCCGGACCGGAACGAGTCGTAGAGCCGCTCCCGCTCCCGGTTGGGCGTCGAGCCCTGGATGATCGGGATGTCGCCCAGGTGCTGGGCGATCTCCTCCAGCTGGTCGAGGTAGGCACCGATCACCAGCACCTGGTCGTCGGGGTGGGCGTTGACGATCGCCTCGATCACCGGCAGCTTGGTGCGCGCGGTGGCCGCCAGCTTGTACTTGTCCTCGGGCTCGGCGGTGGCATAGGCCATCCGCTCGGCGTCGGTCAGCGTCACCCGGACCTCGGAACAGTCCGCCGGCGCGATCCAGCCCTGGTTCTCGATGTCCTTCCAGGGCGCGTCGTAGCGCTTGGGCCCGATCAGGGAGAACACGTCGCCCTCCCGGCCGTCCTCGCGGACCAGGGTCGCGGTCAGGCCCAGCCGCCGCCGGGACTGCAGGTCGGCGGTCAACCGGAAGATCGGCGCCGGCAGCAGGTGCACCTCGTCGTAGACCACCAGTCCCCAGTCCCGGGAGTCGAACAGCTCCAGGTGCCGGTACTCGCCCTTACGCCGGGTGGTCATGATCTGGTACGTGGCGATGGTGACCGGCCGGATCTCCTTCTTCTCGCCGGAGTACTCGCCGATCTCGTCCTCGGTCAGGGAGGTACGCGCCAGCAGCTCCCGCTTCCACTGCCGGCCGGAGACGGTGTTGGTGACCAGGATCAGGGTGGTGGCCTTGGCCTGGGCCATCGCCGCCGCGCCGACCAGGGTCTTGCCGGCGCCGCAGGGCAGCACCACCACGCCCGAGCCACCGGCCCAGAACGAGTCCACCGCCTGCTGCTGGTACGGCCGCAGCGTCCAGTCGGCGTTGTCCAGCTCGATCGGGTGCGCCTCGCCGTCGACGTAGCCGGCCAGGTCCTCGGCCGGCCAGCCGACCTTGAGCAGCGCCTGCTTGAGCCGACCGCGCTCGGACGGGTGCACCAGCACGGTGTCGGCGTCGATCCGCTCGCCGAGCATCGGGGCGATCTTCTTCTGCCGCAGCACCTCCTCCAGCACCGCCCGGTCCAGGCTGATCAGGACCAGCCCGTGCACCGGGTGCTTGGCCAGCTGCAGCCGGCCGTAGCGGTCCATGGTGTCGGCGACGTCGACCAGCAGCGCGTGCGGCACGGTGTAGCGGGAGTAACGGACCAGGGCGTCGACGACCTGCTCGGCGTCGTGGCCGGCGGCGCGGGCGTTCCACAGCCCCAGCGGGGTCAGCCGGTAGGTGTGCACGTGCTCGGGGGAGCGCTCCAGCTCGGCGAACGGGGCGATCGCCGCCCGGGCGTCCGGGGCGCTCGGGTGGTCGACCTCGAGCAGCAGGGTCTTGTCGGATTGGACGATCAGGGGTCCGTCGGTCACCCGGGTGTACTCCTCGAAGCTGGGTTGGTGCGGGGAAGGCTGGCTGGCCTGCAAACCAACCATTATGTCAAGGAATTGGACGGGTGCGATGTTCCCCGGCCGACCGGCCCCGGTCCTGGCCAGGTCAGTCCTCGTCGAGCAGGCTGACAGTGGTGATCCGCTGCAGCGGATAGCTGCGCAGCCGGTCGTCGTCCGGGTCGTGGCCGCGGATCATCCCGCCGCCCAGCGAGATCGGCAGCAGCACGTGCTGGGACGGGGTGCCGGTGTCGTCGACGTAACCGATCGCGATCCGCAGCTCCTCGCGCACCGCGGTCCGCAGCAGCTCCAGGATCGAGGCCGAGGTCACCCCGGGCACCTGCTGGGTGACCCGGCTGGTGGCGCTGCTGACCGCGGCGGCCAACCGCTCGCTGGCCCGCAGCCGGCCGACCACCTCGGCCAGCTGGCTCTCGCCGAGCGAGCCGGCCCGGATCCGGGAGCTGCGCGAGTGCTGGCGGGCCGGCACCCGGGGCGAGTCGGCGGCCAGGCTGACCACCGAGCCGTCGGCGGCCTCGGCGGCCGGGGCGAAGCCGGCCCGGCGCAGCTTGTCCAGCACCACCGAGATGGCCGCCGGGCTGATCAGCACGGTCGGGGCGATCCGGACCAGGGCCAGCGACGCCAGCCCTGGTTCGGTGACCACCCGGTTCAGCAGCGCCTCGTCGTCACAGCGCAGGTAGCTGGTGGCGGTGCCGGTGCGCAGCCGGCCGTGCTGGGTGGCCACGTCGTTGATCAGGTACTGCAGCGCCTGCGGCACCGGGGTGCGCGACCGGCCGGCGAGGAACTGCTGCAGGTCCGATCCGGTGCGCCCGGCGTCCAGGGCCCGTCGCACGCTGGCCGGGGTGATCCGGTACACCGAGGCGCCGCCGGTGGACTCCAGCTCGGCCACCAGGTTCAGCTCGCGCTGCAGCTCCGGCGCCGGCGGGCCGGGCACCACCGCGGTCAGGTCCGGCTGCAGCAGGAACTCCTCGACCGCCTCGGGCAGCGCCGCGGTCAGCGCGTGCACCGCGTTGGCCTCGGCCTGGCTCGCCCCGGTCTCGGCGCCGTCGACCAGCGCCCGGGTGTAGCCGGTGATCGCCCCGTAGCCGGTCAGGCCCAGGGTTGACGCCTCGACCAGCATGCTCGCCGCGCTGCGCCGGCTGGCCGAGGCCCGGCGCGGCGCCTGCCAGGCCAGCCGGGCCAGCACCTGCTCGTCCGTGGCGGGCGCCTGGCCCGGGGCCAGTTCGGCCAGCAGGCCGAGCAGCTGCAGCCGCAACGCCGGCGCGCTGTGCCGTTCCAGGTCGGCCGACAGTGCCGCGATGGTCTTGTCGCGCTCGTCCCGGGCCCCGACCAGCGAGGGCAGCCGGGTCATCGACAGCCACCCGGTGGCCAGCTGCACCCAGCGCTCGGCGGTACCGCGGCGCAGCCAACTGTCGAACTCGGTGGTCGGCAGGTACGCCGGGTCGGCGGTGGTCGAGGCGGCCAGCAGGCCGGCCTCGTGCGCCACCTCCAGCAGCAGCGCGGTGACCGCCTCGTCGGCGTCCACCGCCCGGCTCAGCCGGCGCAGCTCGCGCACCCCGAGCCCGCCGGCCCGCAGCAGCCCGGGCGGTTCGGCGGCCAGCTCGGTCAGCAGCACCTCGACCAGCCGGACGGTCTCCAGCACCTGGCTGCAGCCGCCGCCGTCGATCACCGCGCTGCCCCGCTCGGCCACCTCGATCTCCGGTGGCCGGGGCGTCACCTCACCGGCCGGCTGCGAGCGCAGCGCCAGCCCGATCTCGCGCGGCAGCTCGACGGTGTGGTTGTCGACCGGCACCAGCAGGCCCCGCTCGACCAGGCCACGCGCCGGGTTGTCGGCCTCGACGCTGGACTGCCGGCCGGCCAGGGCATTGCGCAGCGCGCCGATCGGCGGCCCGCCGGCCAGCCGGTCCAGGATCGAGCGCTCGGCCGGCGAGCAGTCGGCCAGCAGCTGCGGCAGCCCGTTCACGATCGCCGCCGCGGCCGAGCTACCGGACCGGGGCTGGGTGGCCGGCGGCAGGCCCAGCCGGCGCAGCAGCGGCGCCAGCGTGATGTCGTTGACCGCGGCGTACAGGTCGCCGGCCCGCCGTCCCAGCCCGGCCGGGTAGGGGCCCAGCACCTCCCGGACGGTGCCCACCGGGTGCAGCCGGTCCGCACCGCCCCAGGCCAGCCCCCAGTCGGCCAGCCGGTCCAGCGCCGCGGCCACGTCCGCCGCGAGTTCGGGTCGGAACCAGCCCCGCACCGAGCGCAGCGAGGCGTCCGGACCGGCGCAGACCAGCACCTCCAGGGTGCGCAGGGTGAAGGCGTCCAGCCCGTCCAGGGCCCGCGAGATCGAGGTCCGGACGCTGGCCCGGCTGGCCAGCGTGCTCAGGTCGACCGGGGCCGGCAGGGCCAGGTCGGGACGCCGGCGCAGCAGCGTCACCAGCTGCGGGTCGGTCCAGCTCCGCAGCCACTCGGTCAGGGTCTGGGCCGCGCCGGAGCGCGCGAGAGCCTGCGGTTGTGCGGTCACATCGGATGGGATGCGGCGGCTCAGGCGCCGGCGAGGTGCGGTCGGTTGTCCGGCCCGGGGTGGCGGTAGTAGAGGTTCTCGACGGGCAGCGGAAAGCTCAGGTCGTCGCCGAACGGGCTCTGTGAGCCGGCCTTGTCCGAGAGCAGCTCGTTGACCGGGTGCTCGGGGTAGGTGTCCTCCCAGCTGAGCTGGGGCTGGTTGTGCGGCTTGTCCTGCGGCGTTATGCCTGCCATCTGCGGTCCCGCTCCCGTACTCGTACTGAGGTGATGATCGCCTGCCGCCGCGCGCAACAGGCCGAATGATCAGTGTGCCACGTGGCTAGGGTGGAGGGCGTGGCGGCGGCGAACTCCTACCTGGTGGCGGTCAACGTCGCGCACGTGCGCGATACCCCGCCGGTCCGGCCCGGCACCCGGGCCGACCGCAAGCCGGCCCGGACCGGCATCGACAAGCGTCCGGTGACGGCACCGGTGCGGGTGGGCCGGCTGGGACTGGTCGGTGACACCATCTGCGACACCCGCAACCACGGCGGCCCGGACCAGGCGGTGTACGCCTACGCCAGCGAGGACACCGAGTGGTGGCAGGCCGAACTGGCCGACGAGCTGGCCTTCGAGCTGGGCCCCGGCTCGCTGGGTGAGAACCTCACGCTGCGCGGGGTGGAGGTCACCAACTCGGTGATCGGCGAGCGCTGGCGGATCGGCGGGGTGATCCTGCAGGTGGCGGTCCCGCGGCTGCCGTGTTCGACCTTCGCCAGCTACTGGAACGTCGACCGGCTGGTCAAGCGGTTCACCCAGGCCGGCCGGACCGGGGCCTACCTGCGGGTGCTCGCCGAGGGGGAGCTGGCCGCCGGGGACGAGGTCAGCGTGCTGGACCGGCCCGGGCACGGCCTGACCCTGCTCGAGACCGTCCGGGCGCTGACCGGCGACCGGAGCCTGGCCGCCAAGTTGCTGACTGCCCCGGAACTGCCCGACGACGTGCACCGGCTGGCCCGGCGGTGGCTCGGGATCAGCTGAGCCGGTCGGCCCGGCCGGTCTCGACGGCCCGGACGGCGGCGCGCTGGTCGGCCCGGCCGGCCCGGACCGCCGAGGTCACGGCCAGCACCAGGCCGGCCGGCGCCAGCAGGCAACCGAGGTTGAGCCACAGCGGCCGGTCCTGCCCCCCGCCGAACAGGAACGGCAGCACGGTGACCGCCACGAACAGCAGGCCGAGCGCGAACAGCGCGAAGCCGAGCCGGAGCGCCGGGGCCGGTCGGGAGGCGGCTGCTGGCATGAGTCCAGTATCTCCGGTGCGTCGAGGTCCGGGCGCGCGATAGCCTGTGACCTTGACGTCCGCACGTCGTGCGGGCGTCAGTCGTTTGTACCGAGAGGCAGTCTCGGCCTGGCAGTCTGGTACTGCCAGTGCCATTCCAGTCGTGAGCAGAAGTGATGGGGTGTACGTCATGCCGTCCGGCAAGGTGAAGTGGTTTGACGCCGAAAAGGGCTTCGGGTTTCTTGCCGATGACCAGGGCGCCGACGTCTTCGTGCACAAGGACGCCCTCCCGGCGGGGGTGCCCGAGCTCAAGCCCGGGCAACGGGTCGAGTTCGGGATCGTGCAGGGACGCAAGGGCAACCAGGCACT
>Ga0247773_1000550_pt1 | contig 15012 bp, 18 predicted proteins | sample UWRJL092311B6_FD_179934 | JGI IMG/M metagenome (GOLD analysis project Ga0247773, IMG submission 179934) | Plant litter microbial communities from Arlington Agricultural Research Station in Wisconsin, United States - UWRJ-L092-311B-6 | ecosystem: Environmental > Terrestrial > Plant litter >...
CGAGGCTGCGGTGGCAGTGGGCCGGGTCGTGCTCGAAGCAGAGGAGGCACACGCGGCGGCCGGAGCGCACGATGCCGGCGAGCGCCTCCATCTCGGCCTGCGCGGCCGGCGTGGCCAGATGCTCCGCGAAGATGGCCCGCATCTCGTCGTGGCGGCCGGCGCGGGCGGCGGCGCGGCCTTCGGCGGGGGTGCCCAGCCCGCGCAGGTGCAGGTAGCCGATGCCGATCGAACCGACGTTCTCGGCCAGCTTCGTCTTGGCGAACCCCGGCCGGCGTGAGCTGGCCACCGCGCGCACGTCCACCAGCAGCTCCACCCCCTCCGCCTGGAGCGCGGCGAGGAAGCTGCGCACGGTGGCGCCCTCGTATCCGATCGTGGCCAGTTCGGTCATTCGGGTATGATCTTTTTGCGCAGGGTGGCGTAGGTCGACCACACGGTCACCGAAAACGGCGACGTCCCGCGCACGATCTCGGCATCGCCCAGCGCGGCCAGGAACGAATCGCGGTTGGGCTCGAACGCGGGAACCACCACGTGCGCCGTGCCGATCTCGGCCAGCGTATGCGCGTCGCTGCCGGCGCCCAGCAGCTTGCCGTGGGCGCGCGCCCACGCCTCGCCGCGCTCGTTCACCTCGGGCTTGAAGGTGCGGGCGTTGTGCGCCTCCACCACGTCCACCAAGTCGGCGATCCCGCTCAGCAGCTCGCCCCCGCCGCGGCGCCGCGTGTCGAACGGGTGGGGCACGTACACCACCCCGCCCTGCGCGCGGATCCGCTCGCAGGCCTCGCGCAGCGGCGTGTACTTGGGGATCAGCTCGGAAAGGAAGATGCCGATCAGGTCGGGCCCCTCCTTCGTGCGGATCTCCTCGCCCACGATCACGCGGTCGGGTGCCTCGGCGTGCAGGCGGAGGGCGCCCTCGATGCGGTCGTGGTCGGTGATCACCACCCGGTCGATCCCCGCGGCGTCCAGCGCGGGGACGATGCCGTCGTAGGGGTTCAGCGAGTCCTTGGAGGCGCGGGTGTGGCAGTGCATGTCCACCCGCAGGCGCCGCGGCTCAGCCACCGTTCGGCTCCGCGCGCCGCGTCAATTCCTCCCACACCTCGCGCGCGCGACGCTCCACGCCGGCCACGGTGCCGGTGTTCTCGATCACGTAGTCGGCGCGGGCGCGCTTCAGCTCGCTGGGCATCTGCGACATGATGATGCGGCGCGCCTCCTGGGGGTCCATCCCCCGGTCGCCCACCAGCCGCACCAGCCGCGCCTCCTCGGGCGCGTCCACCAGCACCACCACGTCGAACTCGTCCACCAGCCCCACCTCGAACAGCAGCGGGATGTCGGCCACCACCAGCGGGTCGCCGCGCGCCTCGGCCTGGCGGTACAGCTCGTCGCGCAGCGAGGCCACGGCGGGGTGGACGATCTCCTCCAGCCGCTCGCGCGCGCCGGGGTCGGCGAAGACGATGCGGCGCAGCGCCGCGCGGTCGAGCTCGCCGCCGGCCACCACCACGCTTTCGCCCCACTCGGCGGCGATAGCGTGGTAGGCCGGCGTGCCGGGGTCCACCGCGCGGCGCGCAAGCTCGTCGGCGTCGATCACGGCGGCGCCCAGCTCTCGCCATACGCCGGCCACCGTGCTCTTCCCCGCCGCGATGTTGCCGGTGAGCCCCACCTTCAGCATGCGTCCCCCGCGGGCGTGAACTGAGGTCATCAGAACCTCCGCCGCCGCTCGGGCGGGTGCACCATCACCTCGGGCGCGGAGACGATGTCGTCGGGCGTGCCCGGCTGCAGGTCCCTGCCGGCCGAGCCCACCTGGAAGGTGTTGCCGTTGATCGAGATGTAGAACGGCGTGCCCCACGGGTCCACCGAGGCGTCCTGCTGCATGGCCTCGCTGTTCACGAAGGCGCTGAAGCGCTCGTCGGTGGGCACGGTGCGGCCGGTGGCGTCGGCGCGCTTGACCATGTCGCGCAGCTCGTGCACCTCGTTCTTCGCGTTCCACTCGTAGAGCGGGTTGAACGCCGGCTGCACCTTGGGCCACACCCTGGCCCGCAGCGACGGGACCAGCACCACCGCCACCACCGCGAGCACCAGCGCCCAGAACAGCTTGGATATCATGGCAAGACTCCGTGTGTCGCCCCTCGCGTTAGACGCGGCGGAAGGTTTCCGCCCCGTCCCGGCCCTCGTCGCGCCGCGCGCGCCCGGCGGCCACCAGCCGCTGCAGGTGCGCCAGCGTTTCGCGCAGCGCCAGCATCCGCGTTCCCCCACCCAACTCGCGCCCGGGGTAGCGCCGCTCCACCACCTCCCAGGTCGTCGCCGGCTCCGCGTCCAGCAGCGCCTCCACCGCCCCCGTCTCGGCCTCGGCGGCCTCGCGCAGCTCGCCGATGCGCGCCACGCCTTCCACGGGATCGCCGTGGCCGGGGAGGACCAGCGCGGGCCCGAGCGCCGCCAGCCTGTCGAGCGCCGCCACGTAGTCGCCCACCGGGTCGGCGCGCTGGCGGTTCACCCCCAGCGTGGGCGTGATGCGCGGCAGCACCGCGTCGCCCGCCACCAGCACCCCGTCCGCCGGGCGGAAGAGGGAGACGTGCCCGGCCGTGTGCCCCGGCGTCCACAGGTGCCGCCATCCCCCGGCGCCGGGTACGTCGCCCTCGTCGCCGTCCATCATCCCGTCCACCCGCACCGGGGGCGCCAGGGCGCGGGCGCCCGCGTGCCCCTCCTGAACCGCGGCGATCCACTCCGCCGGCGCGCCGCACCGGCGAAACAGCTCGGCGCGGTACGCGGTCTCTTCGTCGGGATGGGCGGCGGCGTGGGCCATGCGCTCGGCGTCGAGGCGGCCCATCAGCACCGGCGCGCCGGTGGCGGCTCGCACGCGGGCGGCCAGGCCCACGTGGTCCATGTGCATGTGGGTGAGCACGTGCACCGCCACCGCGCTCCACCCGCCGGCCACTTCGGTGACGCCCGCTTCCAGCGCGGCCCAGGCATCCTCCGTACCCAGACCACCGTCCACCAGCATCCAGCGGCCGCCGGAAATCTCGGCCAGGTACGCGTGCACGTGCGTGGGGCGCCCCGGCATCGGCGTGGTCACGCGCCACACGCCGGGTGCCACGGGGGTGGGCCGCGCGTCACCAGTTTGGTCGGTATGCAAGTAAATAAAGCCTGGGAAGGCGGATGGGCAAGAAAAACCTGTCCGCGCGGCGAACGGATCACTCATGCGGTGCGGGAAATGTACGGTGGGCGAGGGGTGGAGGGAACGATGTTCAACGAGACGGCGACGCGCCGGGCTCGATCAGCACCGGCTTCGGGACGCCGGCATTTTCACTTTCGGGACGCCGGCATTTTCACGTTCGAGACGCCGACATTTTCACTTTCTGGACGCCGGCATTTTCACTTCCGGATACCGGCATTTTCACGGGCGGCTGAAGCCGCAACAACGACTACGGGAAGCCTCGCAAACAGCGCGAGGCTGCGAGTGCAGGCTCCTGCTCCGAGCTTGAGGATTCACGACGACGGCTGATACCCGGCGGATGGAATCCGCAGCAACGACCACGGGAAGCCTCGCAAACGGCGCGAGGCTCGCGGCGGTGGCATCGGTGCGCATCCGCAGCCCGTTTCGCGAGCCGATGCCTGCGTGCAGTCCGCGAAGGCGGACTTCGTGCCGTCGTTGCCGCGAATTCATTCGCCCGACAGTCCCCGGCTCCCGCCGCGGGCGAGGAATCCTTCGCCCCGCGCCTGCAATTTTCGCCGGGCCAGCGTCTTGCCGGAGGTGCCGGTGGGCGACGGTCGGCTTGCGAATGGACATCCGATGCGGAGGGGCACGTGGACAGCGAGACGTTGTTGCAGCTTGCGACGTTCAGCCAGCGGGCGCTGGAGCTGAACCTGGACGGGTTCACGCACGAGGACGCGCTGGCGCAGCCGCCGGCCGGCAACTGCGTCAACTGGCTGGTGGGGCACATCCTGGTGCACCGCGAGCGGATGCTGGCCGCCCTGGGCGCGCCGCCGGTGGGCAGCGACCACGCCGCGCCCGAACGCTACGACCGCGGCTCCCCGCCCATCACCGGCGACGGCGAGGGCGTGGTGCACCTCGACTCGCTCCTCGAAGCGGTCGAGGAGTCGGGCCGCTGCCTGGCCGACGCCATCCGCCGCGGCGGCAACGCCAAGCTGGTGGAACCGCACGGACGGGCGGGCACCGTGGGCGCGTACCTGGGCATCCTCGTGGTCCACGAGGGCTACCACGCCGGCCAGATCGCCACCGTCCGCCGGATGGTCGGCATGGAGGGCGCCCTCCACTGAGCGGGGCGATGTCCGCCCGGCGCGACCCGAAGACGTCGCCCGCGATGGATTCGACCTCCTCCGGTCAGCGCGCGGGGCGGGGAACGAGCCGCCGGCGCGGTCGTGCGCGACCCCGGCGGCCGCCGCACCCACGGCGACGGCGGCGACCAGCGGGAGCCACACCAGCATGGCCTCGCCCCAGTGCCGCGGCGGGCTCAGTCCAGCACCGCCAGCGCCGCACCCGGCGAGAACCTCCACTCCTTCGCGAACATCAGCGGTCCGGAACGGAGCAGCGCGTGACGGACGAAATCCGGTGGGCGGCGGAGCGCGAACTAGAGTTTCGTGAAAACGACGCCGTGCCGTCACAGAAGGTGTTTGCACGGATCGGCATGCCAGAGGCGGAAGAAGACTTCTGGCGCTGTGCAACGCTTATTAAGGGGCCGCCCACTGAGGGTGGCGTATTCCACGCGTACGGCGAGGACTCGCTGCAAGCACTTCTCCTCGCGGTTCCGGCGCTTGCGATCCGACTCAAGGCGCTTGGCCGCACCGGCACCCTGACGTGGTTCGAAAGCACCGATCTAGGCCTTCCCGAGCCTGACACAGCGATGGGCTGAAGGTTTGATTGGAGCCCGCCGTCGGTCCCACAGCGCCGAAGGTTCAGGCGACTGGGAAGAGCCCGTCGCCCTCGCCCCTAGCTCATCCCCGCTCCCCGCGGCGCTCCTCTATTCCGCCCGGGCGCGGCGCCGTAGATTCGCGCGCCTCTGCGTCTCCACCGTCGGCGACACGCACTCCCCAGCCCTTCCGCCGCATGCCCGCTGAAGCCTCGCCGCAGCACGCCCCGCGCGGCCGCCCGCTGCTGGCGCTGGCGGCGTTCCTGCTCTTCGTGTTCATCGGCGGGGCGCTGCTGGCGCCGTGGCTGTACCACGCCGTGCAGGCGCTGGCGCCGGGGACGAAGCTGGCGCGCGCACCCTTCGCCCGTGTGGAGAACCGGGCGCTGCTGCTGATGGCGCTGGTGGGCGTGCCGTTCTACGTGCGCGCATCGGGCATCCGGCGCTGGGCCGATGTGGGGCTGGACCCGCGCGCCATCCGCTGGGAGCGCGTGGGGGCGGGGTTCGCGCTGGGCTTCTTCTCGCTCGCCGCCGTGTGCGCCGTCGCCATCATCGGTGGGGGGCGGGCGCTGAACCTGGCGCGCACGCCGGGGCAGCTGGCGGGGCACTTCGCCGGGGCGCTGGCCACCGCGGCCATCGTGGCGGTGATCGAGGAGCTGCTGTTCCGCGGCGCGATCTTCGGCGGGCTGCGGCGGGGGTTGCCGTGGGGGGCGGCGCTGGTGGCCAGCAGCGCCATCTACGCCATCGTGCACTTCATGGGACGCCCCGCCAACCCGCCCGTGATCGACGGGCTCAGCGGCCTGCGCGTGCTCCCCAGCATGCTCGCGGGGATGGCCCAGCCCGGCGGCCTGGTCCCCGCGTTCCTCAACCTGACGCTGGCGGGCGTGGTGCTGGGGCTGGCCTACCACTTCACCGGCGACATCCTCACCTCCATCGGCATCCATGCCGGTTGGATCTTCTGGCTCAAGTTCTACGGCTACCTCACGAAGGGCGTCCCCGACGTGGACCCGGTGTTCTGGGGCACGCGCAAGCTGGTGGACGGATGGCTGGCGTTCGTGGCGCTCGCGGTGGTGCTGGCGATCGTGCTGTGGATGGCGCGGCGTGGACGGCTGCGCGGGGCTGTGGATTTGTGACCCGCGAGAGAAACCCGCATCCTGCGGTGGCAGCAGAGAGCGACCCGAGGACCAGGGAGACGCCTGAAAGTCACACGATTTCCCTCTGGCTCTATGGTCCTCCGTTACCTCTGTGTGAGGCTCTTTCCGATGACGGGGATGCGCGAAACGATCGGCAACGGGCCGAGGTGTCACGCGAGCGGGCCTTCAGCCGTTTTCCTGGATGACAGCGGCACGACCGCACCTCTCGCACTCTGCCCCCACCGGCCTCGCATGATCCGGCTCGTCCTACGCTTCTTCCCCGCACTCCTGCTCGCCTGCGCGATCGGCGGCTGCGACTCTCCGTTCGGACCGTCGGACGTGGCGGGCACCTACGTGCTGGAGCGGGTGGGCTCGTCGCCCCTCCCCGCCGTCATCGGCGACACCGACTACGGGAGCTTCGCCATCCTTGCCGACACCTTCCGGCTGGAGCGTGACGGCAGCGGCTGGGAGGTGCAGGTGCTGCGCGTGCAGCGGCACGAGGCCGGAGCGCCGGCCACCACCGAGACGTCGAGGAACCCGCTCGGCTACCACCTCACCGGCGGCCGCGGCATCGAGATCGGCTACTCGTGCGGGCCGCCGAACACGCTTTGCGCCCTGCTCAACTCGGTGCCCGCGCTGAGCGGCCACTTCACCGCCGACGGGCTCGTCATCGACTATCTCGAGCCCTACGTGTTCCGGCGGATCGACTGACGGCACGACCGCGGGGCCAGTCGGCGTCCGACCGTTGGCGAACGCGAGGAACCCCTCACCGGGCTGGCCGGCGAGGGGTTCCTTTCGCATCGCCCGCGCGGTGGCGCTCAGGGGCAGGTGATCCTCAGCGTGAAGAAGGTCGCCGTGGGGTAGTTGGCCAGGTAGATGGTGCCCGCGGTGCTGACCTGATGGGTACCTGCATACCACTTGAAGGTGCAGTTGCCGGAGTAGCGGAAGGCATCGAGCTGGCCGGTATAGCCCGCATCCTCCACGAAGTAGGCGCCGTCGTTGCCGTCGGCCTCCACGTCGCCCATCTCGTACCCCGTTCCGCTGCCCACCGGCGTGGCCCAGCCCTTCACGTAGCCGCCGCTTCCGGAGCCGCCCGACGGGCCCCACACCGTCTCGGCATCCACCCACACCGTGCGCTGGGCATACACACCGGCACGCTTCTCGGGCGCGCGGGGAGACACGGGGTTGGCGTCGGCGCAGCCGGCGAGCGTGGCGCCCGCGGCGGCGAGCAGTAACAGCGAGCGGATCCTCATGCGGCCCTCCATGCGGCGGTAAATGCATGCTTCGGGTCCCAAGCATAACAGCACCCAACCCGCCATGTCAATCATCTCCAGACTATATTTACCGGTGAAAAAGACAAAGAAACGACTGCAGCCTCACGCCGTGCAGCAGAGTCAGCAGAGTCAGCGCGGATGTTCTTCGGGGCGCACGTGGGACCCGTCGACTCGAATGTTCGCGACTCCGCCCGACAGCCCCGGCCAGTGTGAGCCGGGGCTGTCGGACGACTGCGAGATCCACGTCTACTGTCCCGAGCTCTCACCGAGGGCGACGAGAAGCTCGTCCAGCTGATCGAACGTCTCGCCCATTGCATCGGCTGCTCCGGTGCCGGCAGCGTCGAGCGCTTCCTTCGAAGGATAGCGCTCGTGCAGGACCACCAGCGTCTTGCCGCCCTGTTCCTCGAAGGTCACCGTGGTCACCGGTCCGCCCTCGCCGCCTTCTTCGTTGGTCCACGCGAGGCGCGAATACGGCTGCACTTCGGCATAGGTGCCGAAAAACGCGGCAGGCTCGGGGCCACCGACGTCGAATTCCAACCGGTACCCGCCTCCGACACGAGCAACGATCTCGCAGGAGAGCAGAGTCATTCCCATTGACTTCGGCACCCACCAGCGCGTGAACAGCTCGGCCCTGGTAAATGCCTCGAACACGATGCGCGCCGGGCCGTTGATGGTACGCGTGACAACCACCTCGCGGTCCGACACCCGTTCCACCGTGGTGCGGCTCTTCACGGGGCCGGGCTCACTTCCGATTCCTGCGTTCATCCGCCGTTCTCCTTTCGTGTCAGTTCCTCGACGACCCTGTCCAGCTCGTCGAAGCGTTGGTCCCAGCGCTGGCGGTAGCTCTCGATCCACGCCGTCTCTTCCTCCAATCGGCGCGGGCCCAGCTGGCAGATCCGCACGCGCCCGACCTTCTTCGTGGTGACGAGCCCCGCCTGCTCCAGAACGCCCACGTGCTTCTTCATGCCCGTGAGCGTCATGTTGAACTTCTCGGCAAGGTCCGTGATCGAAGCGTCGGCCCGTCCCAGCTGCTCCAGGACCCCACGCCGCGTGGCGTCCGAGAGCGCGGCGAAGGAAGTATCGAGTCGGGTTTTCATATACTGAACCATATGGTACAGTATTTAACGCAAGCGTTCGCGGCAGGCAAGGGGCCGCGAAGAACGATGCCTCCTGCGATCTCGGCAGAGCGTGCGCATCCGTGACCTCACGAAGCTTGCCCGCAACCTGCGACGACACGCGAGCATCGTAAACCACGGTTCCTGGCCGATCCACACCGGCCGCGTGGAAGGCATCAACACCAAGACCCTGAGGTGATCGAGCGGCAGGCGCAGGCTGCCGCGATGACGACCATTTCATCCGCGATGTTCAAGTGTGCCTTCCCAGGCATCCGCAACCAGATCCGCGATGACCGTCTTGTGCCGGATCGGACCCGGGAGAAACCATCGTCTCGCGCGGTGCGTACGGACCACCGGGCTCACCGGCGCCTCCATGCGCCGAACGGAGAGCCCGCGTCCTCACGCTGGAGGTCAGTTGAAGATCCGTCACGCCGCCCTTCCATTGGCGCTGGCCGCCTCCGCCCTCGCACACCCGGCCGCCATGGGTCAGACGTCGCAGTCCCACGCCGCGCATCCATTGGGCGCCGTCACGCGGCTGGACGGCCGCGTGCTCGCGCCGGCCCAGGTGGCCGCCACGGTGGAGCGGCTGATGCGCGAGGGGCGCGTTCCGGGGCTGGCGCTCGCCATCCTCAACCATGGCGAGATCGTGTACCAGCACGGCTTCGGCATGCGCGACGTGGAGCGCGGGCTGCCGCTGGGCGACACCACGGTGATGTATGCCGCATCGTTCACCAAGAGCATGTTCGCGTACATGGTGATGGGGCTGGTCGATGAAGGCCGGCTGGACCTCGACCGCCCCATCGACTGCTACCTTCCCCAGCCGCTGCCGGCGTACGAGAAGTATGCCGAGTTGGCCGGCGACGAGCGCTGGCGCCGCATCACCCCGCGCATGCTGCTGAGCCACACCGCCGGCTTCGCCAACTTCCGCTTCATCTACCCCGACCAGAAGCTGCGCATCGAGTTCGAGCCGGGGGCGCGCTACAGCTACTCGGGCGAGGGGATCAACCTCCTCCAGTTCGTGATGGAGCACGGGATGGGGATGAACGTGGACTCGCTGATGCGAGAGCGCGTCTTCGAGCGCTTCGGGATGGCGCGCACGCAGATGACCTGGCGCGCCGACTTCGAGGCCGACCACGCCATCGGCTACGACACGGCGGGAACGCCGCTGGGGCACCGCCAGCGCACCGGCGTGCGCGCCGCCGGCAGCGCCGACAGCGACGTGGCCGGCATCGCCCGCTTCGCGCGCGGCGTGCTGCGTGGCGAGGGGCTGTCGCCGGCCGCGCGGCAGGAGATGCTGCGGCCGCAGGTGCGCATCCGCGCGCGCCACCAGTTCCCCACCCCCATCGCCGCGGACGACACCACCAGCCGCGACGACGGGGTCCAGCTCTCGTATGGGTTGGGATGGGGGTTGATCCAGACGCCGCACGGCCCCGCGTACTTCAAGGAGGGCCAGGACGAGGGCTGGGTGAACTACATGATCGCCTTCGACCAGCCGAAGACCGCGATGGTGGTGATGATGAACAGCATCAACGGCACGCGCATCATCGCCACCCTCCTCGCCGAGCTGATCGGCGACACCTGGACCCCGGCCGAGTGGGACGGCTACGCGCCGTACGACGCGCACGCCCCGCCCGCCCCCGCGCGGTAGCCGCCGCGGACTGGGAGGCGACGCGTTTCGCTCTCGACGCTGGAGTCATGTCAACGAACCGAACCCCTCCCCGGCCAGCCGGAGAGGGGTTCGGTTTCTTCACCGCCAGCCGCGGGATCTCCCCTGGTGAGGAGGAGACCCCGCTGCGCCGCTCACTGCGAGGTGGCGATGCAGTCGGTGTACTGGAGCGAGGCGTTGCAGAACGTGTCGCACAGGGTGATGCCGGTGCACGCCATCGTCCGCGCATGGCCCTGCACCGTGCCGCGAGCGGCCTGCGCGCCGGCGCCGGTGGCGAACGAGGTGACCTCGAGGGTCTCGATGTCGAGCGCGAGCTTCTTCATGAGGATGACTCCGGTGGGGAAGTGGATCCGATCCGGCCGGATTGCCCGGCTGGCCCCGATGAGACACGGCGAGCTCCCGGAAACGTTTGGATCACGGGACAAAGTTGTATGTACGGCTGGCCCGGCAGCGTGGGGCGTGTCGCGATCGCCGTGCGGCTTCGTGATCCAGGCTCTCGGCGTACCCTGGAAAGAACCATTTCTCACGGAGTCAACGGAGTCAGCGGAGTCAAGGGACGCTCTTCAGTGAACTCCGCTAACTCCGTTCACTCCGTGTGAAACTCCGTGTTGAAACCAGACGCTCGCAGAGACCCCGCTAGCATTGCACATCCAGTCGGCAGAATCGGGAACGCCAATCCGCGACAAACGTTCTGACGCGATGATCAGCCCCGGCCGGAAAGATTCCGGCCGGGGCTGGGCGGGTCGTGCACGGGCGCGAGATCCCACCACGTCCGAACGACAGTCACATCCCGGCACGATTGAGCGTTGTTACCAACGGAGCCCTGGACGCGAGGCGGCACCGCCGGCCCGGTCCAATCCCCATCAACCCAATCGTTCTCCTACCCGCATATGCCTACGATCCTGTCCCGCTCCGCCGCGTTCCTGGCCGCGGCGGCCACGCTCGCCCTCGCGCCGCTGCAGGCGCACGCGCAGTCCGCCGAGCACACCGGCTTCTTCCTGGGCGTCGGCGCCGGCGCCTCGCGCATCGCCGAGCCAGGCGCTCACGCCGCGCGGCTCGCCCCGTCGCTGCACCTGCGGGCGGGATGGAGCTTCAGCCCTGCGGCGTCGCTGATGCTGGAGGGCGCGCTGAACGGCATCGGCAGCCCCAACCCCGACGCCCCGCCCTTCGACGAGGGCATCGGCGGAACGTACCGCAACCGGCAGCTCGCGACGCAGTCGGTGCTGGCGTCGCTGCAGCTGGGAAGCGCGCGCTCGGTTTACGTGCGCCCCGGCATCGGCGTGGCCCGCCACTCGTTCACCGCCTTCCGCCCGCTCCCCGCCGACGGCTACGCGGCGGAGACGAGCCACGAGTGGGGCGCGGCCGCCGGACTGGCCGTGGGGCACGAGCTGGCGATCCCCGGCTTCCCGCTTCGGGCAGAGGCCGTGGGCCAGTGGAGCCACGGCGAGGACAGCAGCAGCCCACGCTGGTCGGCCGGCGTGCAGTTCGTGCGCGTGATCGGGTTCTGATCAGGCCGAATTTGCTGACAGGCTGAGTGGCGTTTCGCATCCCCTGCAAACACACTCAGCCTAGCCCGTGAAACCGGAACGGCTTTCCAGCCCCGTGGTATGGAATGCGCCCTGCTGCTGAATTGCCAGCCGGACGACTCCAAACCTAGATTCCATGCCATGAGCACGATCTACGACATCGAGCGGGCCGTGAGCGGGCTGTCCGACCAGGAGCTGTCGGAATTCCGGGCGTGGTTCCTGGAATTCGACGCCGAAGCATGGGACAGTCAATTCGAGGAAGACGTAGCGGCGGGACGGCTCGATGCACTCGCCGACGAAGCCGTGGCCGACCTTCGAGCCAACCGTACTCGTCCCTTGTGACGCACCACGCGAACGCCCGGTTCTGGCAGACGTACGAGGCCCTGCCTCCCGAGGTGCAGCGCCTGGCTGACGAAAACTTCGCGCTGCTCAAGCGTGACCCGAGCCACCCGTCCCTGCACTTCAAGAAGGTCGGACGGTTTTGGTCCGCGCGTGTGGGGCGTCACTACCGCGCCGTGGCCGCGCAGGATGGAGCGAACATGATCTGGTTCTGGATCGGACGCCACGATGAGTATGACCGCTTGATCGGCCCCCGCCGGTAAATCTACCGCCCGCTCCTCAGCTGGGTCACGGCATTTCAGCAGCCCAAGGGCGTCGACCCCGGGTCGACACTCAGCTGCGCCCGTAGACGGGAACAGCGGCGCCATTGACGGCGGAGGATTCGGGCGAGGCGAGGAAGAGCACGATGCGGGCGATCTCGTCGGGCGGCGTCCACCGGCTCGCGTCGGCGCCGGGCATGGCGCGGCGGTTGGCGGGGGTGTCGATGGTGCCCGGCAGCACGGCGTTGGCGCGGATGCCGGCGTCGCGGTACTCCTCGGCAATGGTCTCGGCCAGCACCAGCAGGCCGGCCTTGGACACGGCATAGGCGCTGTTGCCCGACCGCTGCTCGAGCGCCGCGCGCGACGACACGAACACCAGCGCGCCGCCGCCGCCCTGCTCCAGCATCCGAGGGATCGCCGCGCGGGCCAGCAGGAAGCCCGAGGTGAGGTTCACCGCCAGCATCGCGTCCCACACGCCCTGGGTGGTGTCGGCCACCTTCGCCCCGCCGTGCCACGCGCCCATCAGGTGCACCACCGCGTCGATCCGCCCGCCCCACTGCACCGTCTGCCGGATGGCCGAGTCGGCGCCGCGCTCGGTGCCCAGGTCGAGCATGCAGGTGGAGACGCGGCCCGGATGGGCGGACACCAGGCCGTCGAGCGCGTTCCTGGCGCCGGTGTGGTGCAGCGCCACCGAGATGCGCCAGCCGGCCGCCAGGAACGCGTCGGTGACGGCGCCTCCCAGGTTCCCCGCCCCGCCGCTGATGAAGGCGACCGGGCCGCCCGGCTGCTCAGCGCCGCTCTTCGCCATGCAGCCTCCCGCTGGCGGCGGTGATCCCGCGCAGCCGGGCCGCCAGCGCGGGGGTGAGGTCGCCGTCCGCGAAGCGCCACAACCAGTCGCCGCTGGACGAGCCCGGCGTGTTCATCCGCCCCTCGCTCCCCAGCCCCAGCACGTCCTGCAGCGGCACGACCGCCAGGTCGGCGTCGGAGCGCAGCACCACCTCGATCATCCGCCAGTTCGGCTCGTCCAGGCTCCCCGCCACCTCCGCCAGCTCGGCCCGGGCTCCGGGCGATGCCTCGTCGCGGTACCAGCCCAGCGCGGTGTTGTTGTCGTGCGTGCCGGTGTAGGCCACGCTCTCGCGCACGTAGTTGGCGGGGAGGTGCGGGTTGTCGTGGTCTTCGCCGCCGAACGCGAACTGCAGCACGCGCATCCCCGGCAGCCCCAGCTCGTCGCGCAGCGCCTCCACCTCGGGGGTGATGATCCCCAGGTCTTCCGCGATCAGCGGCAGCGGCCCCAGCTCCTTCTCCACCGCGGCGAACAGCTTCGCGCCGGGGCCGGGCCGCCACGTGCCGTGCAGCGCCGTCTCTTCGTGGGCCGGCACCGCCCAGTAGCTTTCGAAGCCGCGGAAGTGGTCGATGCGCGCCACGTCCACCATCTCCAGCGTGCGGCGGAAGCGCTCCACCCACCAGCGGTAGCCGTCGCGCTCCAGCACATCCCAGCGGTAGAGCGGGTTGCCCCAGCGCTGGCCGGTGGCGCTGAAGTAGTCGGGCGGCACCCCGCTGACGGCGGTGGAATGGCCCTCCTCGTCCAGCTCGAAGAGGTGCTGGTTGGCCCACACGTCGGCGCTGTCGTGCGCCACGAAGATGGGCACGTCGCCCACCAGGATGATGCCGCGGCCGTTGGCGTAGCGCCGCAGCTCGCCCCACTGCCGATCGAAGAGGAACTGCCCCAGCGCGTGCCGCTCCACCTCGCCGGCCAGCCGTTCGCGCGCGTCCGCGAGAGCACCCGGGTCGCGGGCGCGCAGCGGGGCGGGCCAGGTGACCCACGATCCGCCGCCGTGCTCGTCGCGCAGCGCGCGGAACAGCGTCCAGTCGTCCAGCCAGGCGGCCTCGCGCTCGCGGTACTCGGCGAACCCCGCGCGCAGCCCGGGCGAGGCCGAGGCGCGGAAGGCGGCGTGCGCGCGGTGCAGCAGCGGCTCCTTCCACCGCGCCGAGCCGGCGAAGTCGGCCCTCGAAGGGGAGAACGGGTGCGGGGCGCGCGCCTCGTCCTCGTCGAGCAGCGCGTCTTCCACCAGCAGGTCGGGGGAAACGAGCAGCGTGTTGCCGGCGAAGGCCGAGAGGCCGTTGTACGGCGACCCGCCCTCGCCCACGGCCACGAGAGGGAGGAACTGCCAGAGCGTCTGCCCCGCCAGCGCCAGCCAGTCCACGAAACGGTAGGCCTGCGCGCCCAGGTCGCCCACGCCGTCGCCGGGGAGCGAGGTGGGGTGCAGCAGGATGCCGCTGCGGCGCTCGCCGCACGCGCATGGCACCGGGCGCGCGGGGCGACGCAGTGGGGCCGGCGTGTTCAGGGTCGGGTGATGCAAGAACGTGAGTCCGAACGGGTTAGCGTAGGGTGCGGCCGCGCGCGGCGCGCGGGTGAACGAGCCCGCGCCGGCACATCGGAAGCGCCGCCCGGCTGCACGAAGCGCGCCCGGTGCGTAGCGGCGAGGCCTTCGGCGAGCACCGATGGGATCCACCGACCGCCGGTGCTGCGATCCCTCACGCAATCTGGCCCCACGGCTCCGCGAACGATAGCGGCGGGCGCGCTCTTTCGCGCACCCGCCGCCGTTTTCGGTCGTCCTGCCGTCCAGTTGAGCGGAGAATCGGGGCGATGGGCGGCGGTGCGGTGCCGATGGCTCCGCGCGGCCCCCTCCCCGCGCCTGAGAGCGCTCGCCCTCCCCGCTTCGCGGGAGAGGGTGAACCGCTCTATCTAGTGTCCGTCCGGAAACTCAAAACCCCGCACGGGAGCACGAAAAAACGGCGCACCCGGATGTGTTGGATCTCACGCGGAAGGAGTAGGTTTGGGTTGC
>Ga0247773_1000552_pt1 | contig 14962 bp, 10 predicted proteins | sample UWRJL092311B6_FD_179934 | JGI IMG/M metagenome (GOLD analysis project Ga0247773, IMG submission 179934) | Plant litter microbial communities from Arlington Agricultural Research Station in Wisconsin, United States - UWRJ-L092-311B-6 | ecosystem: Environmental > Terrestrial > Plant litter >...
TGGATGGTGATCGCCGCCCCGGGGCGTTGCCGGGAAAGAAGGAGCCTCCCTCCGTCGTCTCGCGGCCGTCGACCGCGCGCATGACGTCACCCACCGCGAGGCCCGCCCGGGCGGCCGGCGAGCCCGCCTCCACCTTCGTGATCACCGGCGCATCCGTGTTGTGCCGGCTCCACCCGAGACCCATGTACACGCGGGGCCTGGGATTGCGGATGGTGCCCGACTCGACGACGGCGCCCGCCGCCGCGCCGGGAGCGGGGGATGACTGCTGCGCATGGGCGACGCCGCAGGTGCACGCCGTGAGCGCCGCCGCGGCGAGCCAGGTTCTCGGTTGCATTGGATCCTCACGGGTTGGTGTTCCACTACGTTTTTCCCGGCGGCGGGCGCGAGGCTCGCTCCTGCTTCGGTTCAAGCCCGCGCGGGATTCCCGGCCTGGTCCCCCGGCGTCCAGCCATCGCCGGGGATCAGGCGGCGGAAGAGACGTGGCTCGCCGGGTCATGCGGATTCTCGCTGACTCGGCGCTTCCAGGCGGAAACGCTCACCCAGCCTTCTGCGTTACGTTGGTGCTCAGAAGCAGGAGGAGGTGAGGGAATAGGTGTCGCCGGAGCATGCGCCGGCCCAGGTGTAGGTTCCACCGGCGTCGGCGCAGCTCAGCGACCCTTCGAAGATGGCCTTGCGCATTTTCGCGCACCCGTCGAAGACCGCTGCCTGGGCGGGCCGGGCGCTCGAGAGCATCAGTCCTCCCGCTACGATGACTGCTGCAGCAGCGAGGTTCAACCTGGAGCGGATCGTCATGCGACGCCTCGAGTGGGATGGATGGGTGACACGCTGATCGGAGAGGGACCCGCACACTCAACCAGTTGACGGCATTCTCAGGCAGGATCGGGCTATTACGCCGCGCAGGCGTTTTACAGGCTGGGACGGGTCCACAAACTCTACGAATGAAGCCTCCGGGCTGTCAAACTTTCGCTCACATTCCGCCAGAACAGCTCCGGAGTGCAACTCTGGCCCCCTCGCCAACGCACCGGTGAGTCCGCTGTCCGCCCAAGGTGCATCCACGCGAGAAAGCCCGGCCAGTGGGATGGCCGGGCCCCTGCGCGTCGAACTCTCACCATCCCGCACCCCACCTCGCCGGCGGACGAGCCGATCCGCAGCCTCACGCCCCCGGAGGCGGGGTCTGCGCGACGGGGAGGCGGATGATGAACGTGGAGCCGGTGCCCACCTCGCTCTCCAGCTCCAGCGCGCCGCCCATCTGCTGCACCAGCGCGTGCGAGATCGCCAGCCCCAGCCCCACGCCGGGCTCGCTGGACGTGCCCTCGCTGCGGTAGTAGGGCTCGAAGATGGCCGCCTGCTCGGCTTCGGCGATCCCCGGGCCGGTGTCGCTCACGCGGACCTCGCCCCACGACAGCTCGGCCGCCACCCGCTCCAGGGTGGTGAGCGTGATGGTGCCGTCCTGCGGGGTGAACTTCACCGCGTTGCCGATCAGGTTCACCAGCACCTGCCGCACGCGCGCGTGGTCGGCGGTCACGGTCACGTCGGGAAGGTTGCCCAGCTCCAGCTTCTGCAGCCTGACCTCGGCGGCGGGGATCAGCATGTGCGCCGCCTCGCGCGCCACCTCGGCCAGGTTCACCGGCTCCGAATCGACCCGCACCACCCCGGCGTTGATCCGGGCAATGTCCATCACGTTGTCGAGCAGCGACAGCAGGTGGCGGCCACTCATCCGCACCCGGCCCAGCGTTTCGCGCTGGCGGTCGTTCACGGGGCCGTAGATCTCCTCCTCCAGCAGCGCGCAGTAGCCGTCGATGGCGCCCAGCGGCGAGCGGATGTCGTGCGCCAGGGTGGCGAGCGCGCGGTCCTTGGCGCTGGTGGCGCCCTCGCTGGCGCGCAGCCGGTCTTCCAGCTCCACCCGCACCTCGCCGCCCAGCCGCGCGTTCTCCAGTGCCACCGCCGCCTGGTCGGCCAGCGCCGAGAGCAGCGACTCGTCGGCGGCGGTGGAGGGGCGGCGCATGGCCACCGCCACCAGCCCCGTCACCGCCCCGCCCACCACCAGGGGCACCGCCACGAAGCAGTCGTCGGGCACCTCCAGCAGCCCCTGCAGCCGCCCGATCATCTCGTCGCCCAGCGGCGCGCGGAAGCGGGCCACGCGCGCCTCGTCGATGCCGTGCGCCGCGCGCACGTGCAGCAGCCCGCCGGCGTCGGGAAGCATCAGCACGGCGGCGGCGGCGCCCAGCAGCTCGGCCCCGCGCTCCACCGTGAGCCGCGTCACCTGCTCGAGCGAGGTGGTGTAGGTGAGCGCGCGGCTGATCTCGGTGAGCCGGCGCAGCTGCGCGAGCCCCGGGTCCACCGCCGGGTCGAGCGATCCGAACGAGGGGGAGGGGCTCATTCCAGCACGCACAGCCCCGCGGCGCTGATCTCCACCTCGCGCACCCGGGTGTCGTGCGCGCTGCCGCGCGTCTTCAGCACGCGCAGCATGCGGCGGGTGCGCTCCTTCCCCTCCACCGTCAGCAGCAGCACGTTGTCGGACAGGTAGCTCATCGGGTTCTGCATCCCCAGCCCGTTCCCCGAGATGGTGTTGCCCGCCGTCTCGAAGTTCAGCACGCTGGTGATGGTGCTCACCGCGAAGTGCTGCACCAGCGCGTACAGGTAGTCGTGCAGGCGCTGCGGGTCGGTGGCGGCGCTGGCCAGGTCGCCCAGCGCGTCGATCACCAGCCGCCGCACGCCGCGCTGCTGGATGCGGCGGAACATGTCCACGATGATGCTGTCGATCTGCAGCTCCACCGGCGACGCGTAGACCAGGTCCAGCCCCTGCGCCTGCGCCTGCTCCAGGTCCACCCCCAGCCCCCGGATGGTGCGCATCAGCTGGGTGGGGTTCTCCTGGAAGTTCATGTACAGGCTGGGCTCGCCCTGGCGCGCGCCCTCCAGCGCGAACTGCAGCCCGATGGTGGTCTTCCCCGCCCCCGACGGCCCCGCCAGCAGCGTGGTGGTCCCGCGCCACAGCCCGCCGTCCAGCATCTCGTCCAGCCCCTGCACGCCGGTGGAGATGCGCTCCGACGCCGGCTCGTACCCCTCCGGCATGCGCGGGCTCACCAGCCGGGGGTAGATGTCCAGCCCCGAGTCGGTGATGCGGAAGGCGTGCGCCCCCTCCAGGTAGCGGCTGCCGCGCAGCTTGTACACGCGGAAGTAGCGCTCGTCGCGGTTGCCCAGCCGGCGGCGCGACAGCTCCACGATCCCGTCGGCCACGGCGAACTCGGGGTAGAGGAGGATGTCCTCCTCGGTGTACTCGCCCAGCAGGAAGGCGGTGGTGCCGTAGGCGGTGAGCAGCGCCGTCATCTCGTACACCATGCGCCGGCGCTCGGCCACCGAGGGCGCCAGGTCGTGCACCGCCTTGAAGCTGTCGATCACGATGATCTTCGGGCTCAGCGTGCGGATGGCGTTCTGCAGCAGCGGGATCAGCGCCGGGGCGCCGTCCTTCGCCAGCTGCGGGCCCACGTCCTCGTAGATCACCTGCGTGCCCAGCTTCATCTCATCGAAGAAGCGGAACCCCTGCAGGTAGCGGACGACCTTGGCCAGCGGCTCCGACAGGGTGGTGAAGTAGAGGATGGGCCGCTGGTCGCTCGCGTTGTGGAAGATCAGCTGCTCGGCGAAGATCGTCTTCCCCGAGCCGGGGTGGCCCATGATGATGTTGATGGAGTTCTCGGGGAAGCCGCCGCCCAGGATGTAGTCGGCCTCGGCGTTCCCCACGCTCATGCGCTCGACCAGGTCTTCGGGCGCGTCCTTGAACGCGGCGCGCCGGTCGGGGATCACTGCGTGGTCCATTGCTCCTCCATTGCTTCGGTTGGCCGAGCCGCGACCAGCTCCTGAACCGCAGCCATGAAGATCGATTCCACCAGGGGCTTGCGCAGGAACGCGCTGGCCCCGGCCTCGCCGGCGCGTGCCGCGGCGGCGAGGATGCTGAACACGATGACGGGAACGTGCGCGGTGCGCGGGTCTTCGCGCAGGCGGCGGCAGAGCGCCAGCCCGTCGAGCCTGGGGATTAGGATCTCGGTGACCACCAGCGCCGGCCGCAGCGCGCGCGCGCGCTCCAGCGCGGCCTCGCCGTCGTCGGCGAACTCGACGGCGAAGCCCGCGGCTTCCAGGAAGTATCGCTGCAGCTCGCGGACGGTCCCGTCGCGCTCGGCGACCAGGATCACGCGTGTGTCAGGATGCGCTTCGTGCATCCCACCTCCTCGGGAGGGATCGGTGCCCGACCGGCGACCGGAGGGGATTGGGGAGCGTGGGTGGGCGTGAACCGGAACGGGCGTCCAATGCAAGGGACGAGCCCCGTGCCGTTGCGGGCTCCCGCCGTACACGCCGCGCCTCATCCGGACGGGCATCGCGCACCCCGCCTCCCACTCCATCGACGCACGCGCCCGCGTCGACGGCAGCCGACCCGGCTCACACGTACTTATTGACCAAACGGTAAATAAAAGTTACTCTATGTTGTACATCTGGTCAATAACCGGGCTGCGGACGGACGTGCCCCGTCGTATCCGGGCGGGGCCTACGAGGCAGTCGAACGAGGAACGGACGGCGTGAACGCTTTCATGATGACCAGCAGCAGGCGGGCGGCATGATCTCGGTGGCCCTGATCGAAGACAACCGGCTGGTGCGCGAGGGGCTGACCGCCATGCTCGACCGCACCGCCGACTTCAGCGTGGTGGCGGCCGCGTCGAGCGGCGAGCCCGCGCGGCTGAAGGACGCGCGCCCCGAGGTGATCCTGCTGGACGTGGGGCTGTGGGACGACGACAGCCTGCGCCTGGCGGCCACGCTCCGGCAGGAGTATCCGCAGGCGCGGGTGATCATCATGGACCTGCTCCCGGTGCACGAGGACATCATCGACTTCGTGAACGCCGGCGTGTCGGGCTTCATCCTCAAGGACGCCACCTTCGAGGACCTGGTCAGCACCATCCGCTCGGTGGCCGAGGGGGCGCACGTGCTGCCGCCGCAGATGACCTCCACCCTCTTCTCGCAGATCGCGCGCGAGGCGGTGGGGCGCGGGCGGGCGGTGGCGCTCGAGGCCGTGCGCATGACGCCGCGCGAGCGCGAGGTGATCGAGCTGATCTCGGAGGGGCTCAGCAACAAGGAGATCTCGTCGCGGCTGGGCGTGGCCACCCACACGGTGAAGAGCCACGTGCGCAACGTGATGGAGAAGCTGGCGCTGCACACCCGCCTGCAGATCGCCGCCTACGCCCACAAGGGGGGCGGCACCTGATCCGGCGTCGCGAAAACGGCGGGGATCGGAGCAGGGCGGCGGACAGGGCGGTGCGCGGACCGCATGGGCTGCATCGAAGTCTGCCGGCTCGGCTGACCGGCGGCTGAAGCCGCAGCAACAACTACGAAAAGCCTCGCAAACTGCGCGAGGCTTCTCCGGGTGATGGCAAGCATCGTGGCGATATCCCGCGAGCTCTTCACACTGCTTCTCCATCCTTCGGCAACGACGCGGGGGCCGGAATCTCTTCCGGCCCCCGCGTCGTACGCGCGCTCACCCTTCCGCACCTGCGACTAGGGAAGCTCGATCGCCGGCGGAACCACGACCCGCCGCAGCTGCACCCGGCGGTTCTCCCCCCGTCCCTCGACCGTGTCGTTCGTGCTCACCGGGCGGTCCTCGCCGTACCCTTCGGCCGCGAGGATGCCGGCATCGACGCCCCTCCCCACAAGGTAGTTCACCACTGCCTGCGCGCGCGCCTGAGAGAGCACCCGGTTTGCCTCGGCCGTGCCGACGAAATCGGTGTGGCCCTCCACCACCCAGCGCGAGCCGGGAGTCGTCTTGATCGCGTTCGCGACCGAGTCGAGGACTTCCAGACCCCGCGGGAGCAACACGGCCTCGTTGGTGCGGAAATGCACGGGAAGGACGCCGTCGTGCACTCGCACGGTGTTGGGAACGGGGCGATCCACGTACACGGTCTCTGGGGGCAGCGGCCGCGGGCACTCGCACGGCGGACGAGGGGGATCCACGTATGTCGCGTGCCGGCCGCCCACGAAGTACGAGAAGCCGAGCTGCGCCAGCGGGCTGTAGGTGGTGTGCGTGCTCATCGGCACCTCGTCGAAGTGCGCGAGCTGCACGCGGCCCTCCAGGCGCAAGGCGAAGTTGTCGCTCACCATCTGCCGGATCCCCAGCCCCGCATGCGCGCCCCAGGTGGAGTGCGTGACCCGGTCGTTGCCGCCGCTGATGCGGGTGAGCTCGGTACCGATCAGCACGAAGGGGCTGGTGCTGGCGTTCAGGTTGGCGGTGTAGGTGAGCGCCGCGGTGGGGTTCAGGTAGGTGAGCCCCGACGAGCGCGCCCCGCCGGCGCTGGCGCTGATGCCGAAGTGCCGGTTGAAGTTGTAGCCCACGCGCGCCACCAGCGTGGGCGTCACGCTGCCGGGTGCCGACGAGTCGGCGAAGCGGCTTTCGGGCGCGCCACTGCCCAGGAAGTCGCGCAGGTTGGAATCCACGAACAGCGCCCCGCCGCCCAGGCTCAGCTCCCAGCTCCCCGCGCGGTCGGGCCCGCCGCGGGCCCACCCCTGCTGCGCGCCCGCCAGCGACGGCACGCACACGGCCAGCGCCAAGGTGGCCTTTATGATTCGGTTGTACACGGTCGCTCTCTTTCGTCGATATGGGAGATCGGCTTCCGGCGGAGGCGCGGGGCGGCGGCCCGGTGGCCGCCGCTTCGTCCGCGCCCGCCGGCCGCCGGCTACGGAAGGTTGATCAGCGAGCCGGTGCCCAGCGACACGCCGCCGTTGCGCGCCAGCGCCCGGCCGATCAGCGTCACGTTGTCGTTGAGCGTGATGCTGGTGAAGGCGATGATGTTGCCCTGCCAGGCGCTGCCCGTGCCCAGCGTGGCCGAGCTGCCCACCCACCAGTACACGTTCTTCGCCTGCGCCCCGCCGGTCAGCACCACCGAGCCGGCGGTGGTGAGCGACGAGGGGGCGCGGATCACGAAGACGGCGCTGGCCGGGCCGTTCAGCGTCACCACGCCGGTCACGCCCACCGACGAGTTGGAGCAGTAGACGCCCGGCGCCAGCACGGTGCCGCCCAGGTCGGTGGTGATGGTGGTGCCGCACGGCATCGCCTGGAGCGCCAGGTAGGCCACGGTCAGGTCTTCCTGGGCGTCCTGCGCGAACGCGTCGCCCTGGTGCCGCTGGCCGTTGATGGTGCAGGGCGGGAAGCCGGTGATGGCGATCCCCGGCCACACGCTCACGTCGGCGTTGATGATCCCCGGCGCCGAGGCGCAGCTGACCGCCGTGCCCGCCAGGATCCCGTGCGTGGCCGCCGAGCCCAGCCCGACCCCACCCGGGATCGGCGCGCTCACGATCACCGTGGCGTCACCGAAGTGGGTGCCGCTGGTGGCGCGCACCGTGTTGTTGTAGGTGCCGCCGGTGAGGCCTGCGGTGAACAGCCCGGTGCCGGCGTTGATGGTGCCGCCGCCGTTCACCACCGACCACGCCAGCCCCGGCGTGGGCACCACGTTGCCGTTGGCGTCCCTGCCCACGGCGATGAACTGCCGGTTGGCGCCCGCGGCCACCGTGGTGGGGTCGGGGGTGACGATGATGCTGGCCAGCGGCCCCGCGGTCACGGTCACCGTGGCGTCGCCGAAGATGGCGCCGCTGGTGGCTCGCACCGTGTTGTTGTAGGTGCCGGCCGTGCCGCCCGCGGTGAACAGCCCCGAGCCGGCGTTGATGCTCCCGCCGCCCGCCACCACCGTCCACACGAGGCCCGGCGTGGCCACCACGTTGCCGTTGGCGTCGCGGCCCACGGCGGTGAACTGCCGGGTCGCGCCCGCGCCCACGCTGGTGGGGTCGGGGGTGACGGTGATGCTCGCCAGCGGGCCCGCGGTGACGGTCACCGTGGCGCTGCCGAATACGGCGCCGCTGGTGGCGCGCACCGTGTTGGTGAAGGTCCCGGCGGTGCCGCCGGCGTCGAACAGCCCCGCCCCGTCGATGGTGCCGCCGCCGTTGACCACCGTCCAGACGAGACCCGGCGTGGCTACGACGTTGCCGTTGGCGTCACGGCCCACGGCGGTGAACTGCCGGCTGGCGCCCACGCCCACGGTGGTGGGGTTGGGGGTCACGGTGATGCTCGCCAGGGCGCCCGCGGTCACGGTGACGGTGGCGAAGCCCTCCACGCTCCCCGCGCCGCAGGCCAGCGTGCTGCACGCCCGCACGGTGGTGGGGTAGGTGCCGGCCGCCGCGCCCGCGGTGAACAGCCCCGCGTTGTCGATCATGCCGCCGCCCGCCTGCACGCTCCAGCTGACGCCGAGGGCGACCACGTTGCCGAACGCGTCCCTGCCCACCGCTGTGAACTGCTGCGTGCCGCCGATGGGCAGCACCGCCGGGTTGGGCGTTACGGTGATGGTCGCCAGCGGCGCCGGCGTCACCGTGACCGACGCCCGGCCGGCCAGGGTGCCCACGCTGGCGGTGACGGTGTTGGGGTACGACCCGGCGGTGTTGCCCGCGGTGAAGAGCCCGGTGGCGCTGATCGTTCCCCCGCCCGCCGCCACCGACCAGTTGGGCGCGGTGGTGAGCACGTTGCCCGCGGCGTCCTTGACCACCGCCGTGAACTGCTGCGTGGCACCGGGCGCCAGCGTCACCCCCACGGGGCTGACGGTGATGGTCGCCGGCGCGCCCGAGACCACGGTGAGCGTGGCCGCGCCCGAGATGCTCCCCACCTTCGCGGTGACGGTGTTGGCGAAGGTGCCCGTCGCCACGCCCGCGGTCACCACGCCCGTGGCGCCGATGGTTCCGCCGCCCGCTGCTATCGACCACACCGGGTCGATGCCCACCACGTTGCCGTCGGCGTCCTTGCCAGTGGCCGTGAACTGCCGTGCGGTGCCCACCGCCATGGTGTCGGGGTTGCGCGTCACCGTGATCGTGGCAACCACGCCGTGCTCGGTGGGGCTGTGCTCGCACGCCATCGGGAACACGGCGACCAGCGCCGCGCCGAGCAGCCAGGCGAGGGACCGGGGAACTGCTCGAGCGTGCATGGGGAAACTCCGGGTTGGATGGAACATGGCTGGATTGCAGAAACAGCCGGACGCCGCAGCGACGGAACGTTAGGATTACGTGAAAAATGTGCTCTCGTGCGCGCCCGGACCATCGCACGTGCGGGGGTACGGAGGAGGTAACCCGTTCGTATGGAAGCTGATGATGAGGATGGTCCAAAAGGACTAGTCCGATCGGAGTACTCTCGTAGGATGACGCCTATCACGCTCGATTTCGTCCGCAGATCGACCGCACCACCGGCCAGTCCCGATGACCTCCGGCATCAAAATCCTCCAGATCCACCGTGCGTTCTTTACCGCCCGCGACGATATGATCCTGCGTCTTCCACCTCGCTTCGCGCGACCGTGAAGGATGACAAAGGTCCACCGGACCGGAGAACTAGCCCGTGGAGCCTCGCGCGGTTTGCGAGGCTTTTCGTAGTTGTTGCTGCGGCTTCAGCCGCCGGTCGGGAGCCGGGCCTGCCGACTTTCTATTCAGGCAGATCGCCAAAATCGCTAGCACGTAAACGACGAAGGGCGGCTCCGCTGAGCCGCCCTTCGTCGTTGTACGTGCACCTGCCAGAAGGCCGAGCCCTATCCCTGCCGCGGCAGGTGGACGGTGAAGGTGGTGCCGTCGTGTTCTGACGACTCCACGGAGATGCGGCCGTTGTGGGCGTTGACGATGCGCTCGGCGATGTAGAGGCCCAGGCCCAGGTTGCCCGAGGGCCCGCTGGCGGCCGCCTGGTGCGCGTCGGCGCGGGGCTTCATCGGGTGGAAGATGCCGCCCAGCTGCTCCGGGGGGATCACCGGGCCGTGGTTGTGCACGGCGATGGCCACCTCGTCGCGGTCGCCGTCCTTCTCGCCACTGGTCTCCACCGTCACCACCGTTCCCGGCGAACCGTGCTCCAGCGCGTTGCCCACCACGTTGGTGAGCGCCTGGCTGATGCGCGCGCAGTCCCACTCGCCCTCCAGCTCGCCGCGCGCGTCCACGTCGATGTCGCGGTCGGGGTGGGCGGCGGCCATCTCGTCCACCACGTCGTGCACCGCCTTCCCCATGTTCATCGCGGCGCGCTCGATGGGGATGCCACCGCCCAGCCGGCTGCGGGTGAAGTCGAGGAGCGCGCCCACCATGTGCACCATCCGCGTGGCGCTGCTGGCGATGCGCGAGGTGAGGGTGAGGCTGGGCTCCTCCAGCTCCTGCGTGTCGAGCATGAACCTGGCCGAGGTGAGCACCGCCCCCAGCGGCGTGCGCATGTCGTGCCCCAGGATCGCCAGGAACATCTCCTTGGAGTCGCTCAGCTCCTGCGTGTAGCGCGTGACCGACTCGGCCAGCGACTGGTCGATGGCCTCGTTGAAGCGGGTGAGGTCTTCCAGGCCGGCGGCGGTCACCTCGCCCTGCGCCTTGGTCCACAGCCGGATCACGCTGGCCCGCAGCGCCCGGTACTCCGACACCATCTGCTCCACGGTGAAGCCGCTCTCGGCGCGGTCGGCGCCGTGCTCCTCGGCGGCGGTGGCGGCGCGCGAGCCGTCGTCGGGTGCCTTTCCCTTCGACTTCTGGGCCTGCGCGTGACCGCCCTGGTGCGTGCGCAGGTCGGCGGCGATCACGGTGAGCATCTCGTTGGCGTGGTCGCGCAGCGCCACGATGTCCATCACCCCGCTGGCCGGCGTGCAGGTGCGCGCGAACGCCTCCCACTCGGCCAGGATCGGCTCGCGGTTCCCCACGATGAAGTCGGCCAGCCGCACGCCCTTCCCCCCCACGGCGGGCGCCACGTCTTCCCCGCCCTGCCCGTCCCCGTCGACCTGGCCACCCCGCAACGAGTCCGCGGAGTCCGCCGGGTTCGAGTCCTCCGAGTCCGAGTCCGCCAAGTCCGCTGACCCCGACGCGTCTGCTGACCCCGACGCGTCTGCCGAATCAGCCGAATCAGCCGAATCAGCCGAATCAGCCGAGTCAGCCGAGTCAGCCGAGTCAGCCGAGTCAGCCGAGTTTGCCGCGACTGCAGCGCCGTCGTCACTGGACGCGCGGAGGGAGGCGAAGTTCTCTTCCAGCAGCGCCAGCATGCGGTAGCCGGCGGCGCTCACCTTCTTCAGGTCGGGCACCGTGGCCTCGTCGCCAGCGTCCTGCGCGCGCTCCACCAGCAGCTCGGTGTAGCCGATGATCTGCCCCAGCGGGGTGCGCAGGTCGTGGATCAGCGCCGCCGGCACGGGGTGGCGGGCCGGATCGCGCCCGGGTGGCCCGGCGCTCACGGAGCGGCCTCGGCCGGGGCCGGCGGCGCGGCGGCGGCGGCCAGCAGCGCCTCGATCTTCCCCAGCAGGCGCGGCAGGTCCACCGGCTTGGTGTCGTAGTCGTCGCAGCCCGCCTCCAGCGCCTTGCCGCGGTCGCTCGACATGGCGTGCGCGGTCAGCGCGATCACGGGGATCATCCGCGTGGCCGGCTCGGCCTTGAGCCGCCGCGTGGCCTCCCAGCCGTCCAGCACGGGGAGGCTCATGTCCATCAGCACCAGGTCGGGAAGCTGGCTGGCGGCGGTGTCCACCCCGTCCTGCCCGTCGGTCGCCAGGATCACCTGGTAGCCCTTGCGCATCAGGCGCCGCGACAGCATGTCGCGGTTCATCTCGTTGTCTTCCACCAGCAGGATCTTGGTCATGGCGTTCGCTGGGACGGCGCTCACGCGAAAGCCGCGCGCCGTTCCCCTCCCTTTCTCATGTTCATGGCGCGCTGGGTGCCCGAGTCGCCCAGCAGGTCGCGCACGCGGTGCAGCAGCGCCTCGGGCAGGTCGCCCGCCTTCTGCACCACCGTGTTCACGTAGCCGTTCAGCCGCTGCCGCTCGTCGCGGCTGAGGTCGTGCGAGGTCACCACCACGATGGGAACCTCGCGCCATTCGGGGTGGCGGCGCACCCGCTCGGTGAACTCGAAGCCGTCCATCACCGGCATCATCAGGTCGAGCAGGATCAGGCGCGGGAGCGCGCGCTCCATCGCGTCCAGCGCCTCGCGCCCGTTGGCCGCCTCGCTCACGTTCCACCCCTCGGCCTCGAGCATGGCGCGCATCAGGCCCCGGGCGGCCACGTCGTTGTCCACCACCAGCACCGCGCAGCTCTCGCCGGCACAGGTGTACTTGCGCAGCAGGCGCGACAGGCGGCCCCGGTTCACCGGCTTGGTGGCGTACTCGGCCGCGCCCAGGGTGAAGCCGCGGTTGGGGTCGTCCACCATGGTGAGCATCACCACGGGGATGTCGCACAGGGTGGGGTCGGCCTTGAGCGCGGTGAGCACGGCCCACCCGTCCATCCCCGGCATCATCACGTCCAGGGTGATCGCCACCGGCTGCATCTCGCGGGCGAGGCGAAGGCCCTCCTCGCCTCCCGCGGCCACCAGCACGCGGTACCCCTCGCGGCTCAGGAAGCGCTGCATCAGGTCGCGTTGCACCGCGTCGTCGTCGATCACCAGCACGCAGCTGGCACCGGCCTCCACCCCCTCGCCCACCACCACGGCCGAGCCGGCGGCGGCCACGGCACCGGCGGCCGCGGAGGGGACGAAGGCGGCCGTCATGGCCACCTCGGCGGGGAGCTTGAGGGTGAACACGCTCCCCTCGCCGGGATCGCTGTGCACCGTCACGTCGCCGCCCATCATCTGGCAGAAGCGGCGGGTGAGGGCCAGCCCCAGCCCCGTGCCGCCGAACTTGCGCGTGGTGGAGGCGTCGGCCTGGGTGAAGTCCTGGAAGAGCTTGACCAGCTGCTCGGCGCTCAGGCCGATGCCGGTGTCGGCCACTTCGAAGACGATCCACCCGCGCCCGTCCATGGGCTCGCGCCGCGCGGTGACGGTGATGGTGCCGTCGTGCGTGAACTTGGCCGCGTTGGAGAGGAGATTGAAGAGCGCCTGGCGCACCTTCACCTGGTCGGCGTGCATGGTGCCCAGCTCGGGGGCGATCACCATGCGCAGCGCATTGGCGTTGGTCTCCACCATCGGCTGGATGGTGGTGGCCACCTCGCCGATCATCTCGGCCAGGTCGAAGGTCTCCAGGAACAGCTCCATCTTCCCGGCCTCGATCTTGGACAGGTCGAGGATGTCGTTGATCAGCGCCAGCAGGTGCTTGCCCGCGGCGCCGATCTTCTCCAGGTCGGCGCCGAAGTCGTCCAGCTCGCGCTCGGCGGCCTCCTCCTGCAGCATCTCCGAGTAGCCCAGGATGGCGTTGAGCGGGGTGCGCAGCTCGTGGCTCATGTTGGCCAGGAACAGGCTCTTGGTGCGGTTGGCGGTCTCGGCCGCCTCGCGCGCCTTGGCCACCTCCTCCTCGGCGCGGCGCCGCTCGGTGATGTCCTCGAGCCCCAGCACCAGCAGCTCGCCGTGGTGCCCCGCCTGCAGCCGCCGCGCGTTCAGCAGCATCACCCGCCGCCCGATGCCGGGGAAGGCGTGCTCCAGCTCGAAGTCGTTGAACACGGTGCTGGCGGGGATGATGTCCTCCAGCAGGGTGCGCAGTGCGGGGATGTCCCACTGGCCGTTGCCCAGCTCGTAGATCAGCCGGTCCTCGGTCTCGGCGGCCGACACGTGGAAGGTCTCGTAGAAGGCGCGGTTGCCGCTGCGCACGCGCAGCGCGGGATCGAGGATCAGCAGCGGCTTGCGCACCGTGTCCACGATGTCCTGCGCGTAGGTCTCGATGGCCGTCACCTCGGCCTCGGCCCGGCGCCGCTCGGTCACGTCCTCCATGGCCAGCACCAGCAGCTCGCCGTGGTGCCCCGCCTGCAGCCGCCGCGCGTTCAGCAGCATGGTCCGCCGGCCGATGCCGGGAAAGTCGTGCTCCAGCTCGAAGTCGCTGAACACCGAGCTCGCGGGGATGATGTCCTCCAGCAGGGTGCGCAGCGCCGGGATGTCCCACTGGCCGTTGCCCAGCTCGTAGATCAGCCGGTTCTCGGTCTCGGCCTCGGTCACCTCGAAGGTGTGGTAGAAGGCGCGGTTGGCGCTGCGCACGCGCAGCTCGGTGTCCAGCGTGAGCAGCGGCTCGCGCACGGTGTCCACGATGTCCTGCGCGTAGGTCTCGATGGCCTTCACCTCGGCCTCGGCCAGGCGGCGCTCGGTCACGTCCTCCATCGCCAGCACCAGCAGCTCGCCGTGGCTCCCCGCGCGCAACTTGCGCGCGTTGAGCAGCATCACCCTACGGCCGATGCTGGGGAAGCGGTGCTCCAGCTCGAAGTCGTTGAACACCGAGCTGGTGCGCATCACCTCGTCCAGCAGGGTGCGCAGGTCGGGGATGTCCCACTGGCCGTTGCCCAGCTCGTAGATCAGCCGGTTCTCGGTCTCCTCGCAGGTCACGCGGAAGGTCTGGTAGAAGGCGCCGTTGGCGCTGCTCACGCGCAGGTCGGGGTCGAGGATCAGGAGCGGCTCGCGCACCGTGTCCACGATGTCCTGCGCGTAGGCCTCGATCGACGCCAGCTCGGCCTCGGCGCCGCGGCGGTCGGTCACGTCCTCCATGGCCAGCACCAGCAGCTCGCCATGGCTCCCCGCGCGCAGCTTGCGCCCGTTGAGCAGCATCACCCGGCGGCCGATGGTGGGGAAGGTGTGCTCCAGCTCGAAGTCGTTGAACACCGAGCTGGTGGGGATCACGTCCTCCAGCAGCGTGCGCAGCGCAGGGATGTCCCACTGGCCGTTGCCCAGCTCGTAGATCAGCCGGTTCTCGGTCTCCTCGCTGGTCACGCGGAAGGTCTGGTAGAAGGCGCGGTTGGCGCTCTTCACCCGCAGCGTGGGGTCGAGCATCAGCAGCGGCTCGCGCACGGTTTCCACGATGTCCTGGGCATACGTCTCCATGTCGTCCACCCGCGGCTTCTTTCTCAGCTTCATCTTCCCTGCTCCCTTATGGTTCGCGGCAGCATTCCAACGCTCCCGCAGCCTTCCCCGCTCCGTCCCCGTGCCTCCCCGCTCCTCCCCCGCTCCTCCCCCGCTCCTCCCCCGCTCCTCCCCCGCGCTCCTCCCCCGCTCCTCCCCC
>Ga0247773_1000553_pt1 | contig 14938 bp, 13 predicted proteins | sample UWRJL092311B6_FD_179934 | JGI IMG/M metagenome (GOLD analysis project Ga0247773, IMG submission 179934) | Plant litter microbial communities from Arlington Agricultural Research Station in Wisconsin, United States - UWRJ-L092-311B-6 | ecosystem: Environmental > Terrestrial > Plant litter >...
TGCCTGCATGCGTAAGCTGCTGGGCATCCTCAACGCGATGGTGCGCGACAGCCGTCCGTGGACCGTTTCGGCAGCTGCGTAAAGACAGTTGCTGAGCGGCGCCGCTTCACGGAATCCAGACCGGCGAGGGCGTGTGGCGGCGCCCGAAGGATCCATGGCCGGCGTCCGAGCGGGTGGCCGCCAGCCGCTCCAAGGCGGAGCACAGATCCTTCGGCGCCGCCAAAGCTTCGCATGGACGTCTATTTCGGAGGCCGCGGCGCCTCAGGATGACATCCACTGTGCCCTCAGAACCCAACAGATTGCCGGCCTAGAAGCTGACCTTGGGGGTCTCGCGCTCGGCGGCGCCGGCCTCGAAGAACTCGCGGCCCTGCACGCCGAAGATCCCGGCCACCAGATTCGAGGGGAACTGCATCACCTTGGCGTTCAGGTCGCGCACCACGGCGTTGTAGTAGCGCCGCGCCTGCGTGAGCGCTTCCTCCAGCCCGCCCAGCTGCTGCTGCAGGTCGCGGAAGCCGCCGCTGGCCTGCAGCTGCGGATAGGCCTCCGCCGTCACCACCAGGCTGCGCAGCGCCACGCCCAGCTCCGCCTCGGCGCCGGCGCGGGCGGCGGGGCCGGCGCTCGATACCGCCAGCGCCTGCGCACGCGCCTGCGTCACGCTGTCCAGCGTGCCGCGCTCGTGCGCCGCGTAGCCCTTCACCGTCTCCACCAGGTTGGGCACCAGGTCGTAGCGGCGCTTGAGCTGCACGTCGATGTCGCTCCAGGCGTTCTGCGCCTGCAGCCGCAGCCGTACCAGCGAGTTGTACGACACGATCAGGAACACCACCACCAGCGCAACGAGCACACCTGCGGCGATCAGCATCGGGAGGTCTCCGGAAACGGGGGGAGACGAAAGCCGCGAGGAGCAGCGGCCGGGGAGTGCTGCGGAGCCTATAAGCTACGCGCGGGCGCCGAGGCGGGGGAAGTGCGCAGCCGGGAACGGTGCGACCCGGAGCGCGACGGAATCCTCTGCCCGGCGCGTACTACGTCGTTGCGCGGCAACGAGTTTCGCGCACCGGTTCCGCCAGGTCCCTCACCCTGCCGCTTCGCGGCTGTCCCTCTCCTAAAACAACCTGGGTGAGGGACCTGGGGCGCTTCGCGCCAGCTACTTCAGCTTGCACGGAAGTCACAGCGGGTCGTGCAGGCTAGTTGCTTTCACGCCATTCGCTCGTCATTAGTGTCCCATGCCTGCCGGTGGCGAGAATGTGAGCAGGTTTCGATTCGGCCGGAGAATGACCATCCACCCCGTCTTCATCTCCTACGCACGCGACGCCAGCCGCGAGCACGCCTTGGCGCTCCACCGCGCGCTGGGCGGCCGTACGGCGTTCCTCGACACGGATGCGATCGCGTTGGGCGAGCGCTTCCCCGAGGCGCTGGTGGACGCGCTCTTCGGCGCCCGGGTGGTGGTGATCTTCGCCGAGCCGCACTACTTCGTGCGCTGGTACTGCCTGCTCGAATTCCGCATCGCGCGGATGCCGTTCCTGCGCGCCGCCGAACGGCAGGGTGCGACGGCGCAGGACAAGGCGGATGCGCTTCGCGGCCTGGTGGTGGCGATGCCGCCGCGCGGCGCCGATGCGATGATGGAGCGCTTCCCGCCGCTGGTGCGCGCACGCAACTGGCCGAGCGTGGGCGACATCGAGGGCATCGCCGGGCTGGTGGAAGCCGAGTTGGCCGCGAACCCGCCCACGCTCCGCGAGCGCTACGCCTCCGCGGCCGAGGCGGACGCGGCGCGGTCGTTCCTGATGGAAGCCACGCGCCTCCCGCCACCGCTCCGGATCGGCAACGTTCCGTTCGTCCCGCAGGTGGGGCTGCCGACGACGATCGCGGAAGCGTTCGTGGGCCGCGCGGACGACCTGTGGCGCATCCACGACCTGCTCTGGACCGAGCGCGGAGACCCGGCCACCGCCGCCGGGCTCACGGGCGCCATCGAAGCGACCGGCGGGTTCGGGAAGACGCGACTGGCGCTGGAATACCTGTATCGCTTCGGCCCGCGCCATTTTCGCGGCGGCCTGTTCTGGATCAACGCCGAGAGCGACCCCGAACTTCAGCTCTACGACGTGCTCCAGGCGCTGAACCCGCATGCGCCCGGCATCGAAGAAATCCGCCAGGGATCGGGCGGCGTGCCCGGCGCCGTCGCCCGGGCGATCCGCTCGCGGCCAGAAAACGCCCCAACGCCGCTGTTCGTCATCGACAACGTCCCCGAGCCCCAACCCGACGAGCAGCCGAAGCCGCTGGAGACGTGGTGTCCCGTGCTCGGCGAGGTGCCCGTGCTGACCACCTCGCGCACACGCGTCGCCCTCGGCGCGGGTGGCGGCGTGGTCGCCCTCCCCATCGAGACCCTGGACCCCACTTCGGCTGTCGAGCTGCTGTCGACGGACACGAAGCGAGACCCACTCGATGCCACCGAGTGGACCGAAATCGCCGAATGGGTCGGGTACCTGCCGCTGGCTCTCGAGGTCCTGAACCGTCTTCTCCGCTCCGGGGAGATGACGCCGCGCGCGCTCCTGGTCTTCAGCCGCGAGCAGAGGCCGAGCGCCGCGATCGACAGGGCGATGGAATCGATCCGCACCGTCGTACCGGCAGGCGCGCTGCGCGGGATCTCCGAGGCGTTCTCCGCGTCGTACAACCTGCTGACGTCCGATCAGCAATACGCCGCGCGCTTTTTCGCCTGGATGGCGCCGGCGGCAGTCCCCACGTTCGTGATCGACGCCTTCGGTCCAACAACTGTTCCTGATGGAGTGCGCGCCAAGCTCCGCAACCGCTCCTTCGTGACAGAGGTACGCGACAGCTCCGGTGCCTTTTTTGGCACAATGCATGGCGTTCTCGCAGACTTCATTCGTGCACAATCGAGGGCGCCTGAAGGGGAGGTCCAAGTCGTCTCAATGGTGCTGGCGAGGCTCATGGACGCCGTGCAAGGAGAGGGCGCGGAGGGCTCAGCTCTGATTCGCAAATGCGCTCCACTCGCTTCAGCCGTCTTCAGCAATTGGATCGCTGGCCCCATTGGGGAGGAGGATGGTTTCTCTGGAGCGTGGACCTTCGGGACCCAAGCGGGCATCACCTTGTTGCGAAGCGGACATCCTGTCCTCGCGGGTGACCTTTTCGTATCCGTGACATCCACGTCAGAGAGACGGCTCGGAGGAGAGCATCCGGCTACGCTGACCGCGATGAACAACCTGGCAACCACGCGGGCCGCCAGGGGGGATCATGCAGGGGCGCAGGAGCTACAGGAGCGGGTGCTGGAGGCGATGGGGCGCGTCCTCGGAGAGGAGCACTCGGATACGCTGATCGCGATGAACAATCTGGCTCTGACGCGGAGCGCCAGGGGGGATCATGCGGGAGCGCAGGAACTACAGGAGTGGGTGCTGGAGGCGATGCGGCGCATCTACGGTCAGGAGCACCCTGATACGCTGGCCGCGATGAACAACCTGGCTCTCACGCGGAGCGCCCTTAGGGATCATACAGGAGCGCAGGAGCTACAGGAACTGGTGCTGGAGGCTAGGCGGCGTATCCTCGGGGAGGAGCACCCGCATACGCTGACCGCGATGAACAACCTGGCTCACACGCAGAGTGCCCGTGGGGATCACGCGAAAGCGCAGGAGCTACAGGAACGCGTGCTGGAGGCGAGACAGCGCATCCTCGGGGAGGAGCACCCGGATACGCTGATTGCGATGAACAACCTGGCTCACACGCGGAGCATCCGTGGAGATCAGGCGGGAGCGCAGGAGCTACAGGAGTGGGTGCTGCAGGCGAGTAGGGGCATCCTCGGCGAGGAGCACCCAGCTACGCTGACCGCGATGAACAACCTGGCTACCACGCGGAGCGACCGCGGGGATCATGCAGGAGCGCAGGAGTTACAGGAGCGGGTGCTGGAGGCGAGGCGGCGCATCCTCGGGGAGGAGCACCCGCATACGCTGACCGCGATGAACAACCTGGCTCACACGCAGAGTGCCCGTGGGGATCACGCGAAAGCGCAGGAGCTACAGGAACGCGTGCTTGAGGTGAGGCGGCGCACCCTCGGCTCCGAGCACCCTGATACGCTCACCGCGATTAGCAACCTGGCTGCCACACGGCGCGCCCGTGGTGATCACGCGGGGGCGCAGGAGGTACTGAAAGCGAGGCGGCGCAGCCTCGGGTAGGCGTTCGGAAGCGGCCGCCAGAACCGCGAGGCTGAGGTAGGGACCGTCCACCTCGGCGCCCGCAGCCGCAAGTGCCGGGGCGTTCGGCCGAGGTGCCGCCGGTTCCGGACGCGGAGCTACGGCCTGGGCGTGGCCGGCGCCGGCTGGGCGGCGGCGTGCTCCCGGGCCTCGCGCACGAACGTGCCCTCGCCGTGCAGATCGTCGGGGGTGGCGAAGAGGCCGTCGGGGCCGGCGGAGCGCAGCTCCCACTCGTCGCCGCGCGGGGTGAAGCGGACGCGGTGGCTCCACGGGTCGCAGGTGCTCAGCCACGGCACCTCGGCCACGCGGTCGGCGAAGTCGAACAGCTCGCGGGGGATGCGCAGCGTCTCGCGCTGCCACGCGCCCATCCGTTCACCGAGCATGCTGAGCCGGTATTGCGCGCGGACGGACAGGTCGGGCCAGCGCTCGGTCTCGGCGGCGTGCAGCATCGCCACCGACATCACGGCGTTGCCGGTGATGGTGTCCACGCACGCCTCGGCGCGGTCCTGCGCGGCGCAGGGAAGCGCCATCACGGCCAGCGCGAGCGCCAGCAGGGCAGATCGGAATTTCATCGGAACGATGGAAGAGGGAACGTGTGGCGTGGGATGACGGACGGTTCGATCACCCGTCCAGGTTCCGGAGCCGCCGAGCCGCCTGGAGACGGCGGTGGCGATGGCGGCTCGGATGCGGCGGCGCTCGGAAGGTGGGGCGAACGCCGGGTGACCCGCCGCCTGCAATCTCGCGGCGGCGGGCGGGTAGCTCAACCCGCCGCCGCCACGGGCTCGGCGGCGGGCTGCGGCTCGGGCGCGATCTCCACCACCATCCCGCTGGCGATGCGCCGCAGCAGCGACGGATCGCGGGCCAGGTACTGGAAGATGGTGAGCGCGCGCTCCTGCGGGATCCCCAGCGGCCGCAGGTGGTTGCGCACCAGGCGCACGTCGCGCTCCAGCCCCGGGTTGCGCTGCTTGAAGTGGCGCACGACCGTGCGCTCGCTCTTGGCCACCTCCAGCAGCGCCCGGTTGCGCCGCGCGCCCACGGCGGGGTCCAGGTTGGGGTCAATCTCCCTCGCCGCGTCCATCACGGCGCCGAAGCCGTCCACCAGCGCGGTGCGCAGCGCGGCGAGCCGCTCCCACAGCCCGGCCGGCATGTGGCGGCGGGCCACGCGCTCCCACAACTCGTGCGCAGGCAGAGCCAGGTCGTCATCCTCCACTCCCGCGCGCGCACGTGCCTCCGCCACTTCGTCCGCGACGATGGTGGCGCCGAAGCGGGGGAACGCCAGTGGCGAGCGAATGCCGAACGCCGCGAACAGCGGCCGCACCTGCGCGAAGTACGCCGTCTCCGCCGGCCCCCCCACGTACGACAGCGTGGGGAAGACGGCGGATTCGACCACCGGCCGCAGGAACACGTTGGGGCTGAGCGCCCGCGGATCGGCGGCTAGGATGGCGCGCAGCTCGTCCAGACTGAAGCGCCGGCGCGCGTCCTTCGCCTCGAAGCCGTCCCCGTCGCGATACAGCCGCTCGCGCCCGGCGGGGCCGTGCCAGAAGACGTTGGTGGCGCCCTCCACCAGCGTCACCTGCGTGGTGTACCCCGCCGCGCCGAGCGCCGCCGTCTGCTCGCCGATCAGCCGCTCGTGCTCGGCCGCGTTCGCCAGCTCGCCCAGCAGCACCTCGGCCGACGCGGCCTTGAGCGCCGGGTTGGCCGCGTCGGTGACGAGGAGATCGAAATCCACGAAGAGCGACGAGATCGCCGCGCGGAACGCATCCGCCACCGTGGCGCCGGGGCGATACGCGTCGCGCAGGAGGGCGATGGACGCGTCCGCATCTCCATCCCCCGAAACGCTTTGCGCGAACGTGGCCAGCGCCGCTTCCACGTCGTCGCCCAGCCGCATCTCGCTCATCGGCACGGCCACGCGGGTGGACGCGGCGACGGCCACGCGGGTGGACGCGGCGACGGCCACGCGGCGCAGCTCGCCGTGGGCATCCGTGGCGTAGGCGTGGTTGACCTCGGCGAAGTCGTGGTCCTCGCTCGCGGCCCAGAACACGGGGAGGACGACGATGCCCAGCGACTGCTCCAGTGCTTCCGCGAGGCGGACGGCGGAGAGGATCTTGTGGATGGTGTAGAGCGGGCCGGTGAACAGGCCCGCCTGCTGGCCGGTGGTCACCATCGCGCCGCCTTCATCCACGAAGCGGCGCAGGCGCTCGGCGGCGCGGGCGCTGGTGGGCGTGAGCGCGGCCGCCGCCCGCTCGCGCTCGGCCCGCCCGAAACGCGCGCTCACCTCGGCCAGCTTGGCGCGCCAGGCGGCCGGGTCGGCCGGGTTGCCATCGTAGAAGGCGGCGGCGCGCGGGTCGCCGGCCAGGTAGTCCTGCACCAGCCGGGTGCCGCGCACGCGAGAAACCTGCACGTCCAGCCCCGGCGTGCCCCCCTGCCCTGCTCTTAGATCACGGTCGTCGTCCGCCACCCATCCCCCCTCCAGCAGCTCGCGGGTCTGCACCACGCAGCGGCGTCCATGCTCCATCGGGTCGCGCGGGCGCAACCCGGCGCGCGCGCGTTCGGCCTTCAGAACGTCTACAGCGACTCATCGCCGAACCGCTTCTCGAAGCGACCCGGGGTCCGGCGCCGCGGCGGCGTTCATGGCGACAGGTTACACCACGTGGGGCGTCGCGGGCAATCGTCCTCGACAAATCCGTACATCACTGAACCAATTTCGGACCTCGCGGCCGAAACTGCAATCGGCGTCCTCCGTTCGCCGGCCGGCGAGGATGCGCACCACGGACGCTGCTACTCTTTTGCGACGGATCATGTTAGAATTGGGGCCCAACGATATCGCCCCTCCAGCAACGGAGTCGCTCCCATGGAAAAGCTGAAGCTCAAGCTCGACGACCTCACGGTCAGCTCGTTCGCCGTTGACAAGGCGGCGGGGCGGGTGCATGGAATGGAAGCCGTCACGCAGCTCTATGGCTGTGGCCACACGGCCGAGGCGGGGTGCTACGCGTCGAAGTACTGCACCGGGCCCGGCTGTATCGCGACCGCCGCGTACACCTGTGAGACGGCGAACAACTCACCCTGCTGAGCCACCGAGCGGTGCGTGAACAGGAGCGTGGGCCCGTCGCCCACGCTCCTTTCGTTTCCCCGCATTCCCGCGTGAACCCTCGGCCGCCCATTGCGGAGCGGCTCAATCCCGCCCTTTGTGGTACGGCTCGCCGCGATGGATGGTGCCGGCGCGGTAGAGCTGCTCGGCCAGGATCAGCCGCGCCAGCTCGTGCGGCAGCGTGAATGCGCCCAGTGCGAGCTGGTGCCGCGCGCGCCGCAGCACGTCGTCCGCCAGCCCGTAGGCGCCGCCCACGATGAAGGCCGCGCCGGGGCTTCCCCGCACCGCCAGCTCGGCCAGCCAGTCGGCCAGCTGCTGCGACGTCCACGACTTGCCGCCCTCGTGCAGCGCCACGATCTCCACCCCCGCGGGCACGCGCGCCAGCAGCCGCTTCCCCTCCTCGTCGCGCACGCGCGCGGCGTCGCCGGGGCGGCGGAAGGCCTCTTCCTTCACCTCGGCCACCTCGAGCGGGAAGTAGCGCTTGGCGCGCGCCTCGTACTCGGCGATCAGCTCCGCGGCCGGCCCCCGCGCCCGCCCCACCGCCGCGACGATCACTTTCATCGGGTCGACCCGAGCTCCCGCGTGGAAAGAAGTTTGCCCACGCCAAGCTCGGACGGCCGAGGGTGGATGGCAAGCGCCGCATCGTACGCCGCCGCCCCGCCTCCCGAGCCGGTGGACGAGGGGGCGGAGGAAGCCCTCCGCCTTGCCGGACGCCCGTGCGCCGGTATCTTCCCGCGCAGCGAACGCTGTCCCCAAACCCGCACGTTGTGAGGAATCGATGCCGGACCCGCGCGTATCAACGATGGCCGATGGGCTGGTCGGGTCGGAGATCCTGCGCATTGCCGCCGACGTGCGCGCCATGCTGGTGCAGGGCGCGGAGGTATGCAACCTCACCGTGGGCGACTTCGACCCGCGCGAGTTCCCCGCGCCCAAGGCGCTGGTGGACGGCATCGTGGCGGCGCTGCAGGCCGGCGAGACCAACTATCCGCCCAGCGACGGCGTGCTGGCGCTGCGGCAGGCGGTGCAGGCGTTCTACGAGCAGTGGCTGGGGCTGAAGTACGGCGTGGAGTCGATCCTGATCACCGGCGGCAGCCGTCCCGGGCTCTACGCCACCTATGCCGCCCTGGTCGACCCCGGCGACGCCGTGATCTACCCGGTGCCCAGCTGGAACAACAACCACTACGTGCACCTCACCGGCGCGCGCGGCGTGCCCATCGTGACCGAGGCGGCCGACGCGTTCCTCCCCACGCGGGCCGCGCTCGAGGGCGCGGTGCGCGGCGCGCGCCTGCTGGTGCTCAACTCGCCGCTCAACCCCACGGGCACCGCGTTCACGGCCGAGGCGCTGGCCGACATCTGCGACCTGGTGCTGGAGGAGAACGCCCGCCGCGCCCCCGGCGAGCGCCCGCTGTACGTGCTCTACGACTCGGTGTACTGGATGCTCACCTTCGGGCAGACGAAGCATGTGAACCCGGTGTCGCTGCGCCCCGCGATGGCCGACTACACCGTGTTCGTGGACGGCATCTCCAAGAGCTTCGCCAGCACCGGCGTGCGCGTGGGGTGGACGGTGGCCCCGGCCGACATCACCCGGCGCATGGCGAGCCTGGTGGGCCACGTGGGCGCCTGGGCCCCGCGCGCCGAGCAGATCGCCGTCGCCCACCTGCTGTCCGACCGCGCCGCGATCGAGGCGTATCACCAGACGATGCTGGCCGAGGTGTACCACCGGCTGGAGGCGCTGTACGAGGGGATCCTGGTGCTCGCCGAGCGCGGCTTCCCGGTGGAGGCGGTGATGCCGATGGGGGCCATCTACCTGAGCGCGCGCTTCGAGCTGCACGGCGCCACCACCCCCGACGGCAAGACGCTGGAGACGAACGGCGACATCCGCCTGTACCTGCTGGAGGCGGCCGGCGTGGCCGTGGTCCCCTTCCAGGCGTTCGGGCTGGCGGAGGAGACCGGCTGGTTCCGCCTGAGCGTGGGCGCCGTGAGCCGCGCCGAGATCCCGCGGATGCTGCAGCGGCTGGAAGCCGCCCTCGCCGCGCTGCAGCCCGTGGGCGCCGCGGCCTGACGCTCCGGCTCCGCGCCATGGCGTCACACCTGCGCCGACGCACTGCACCCCTCGTTCCTCGGACGAGGGGTGCGGTCATTTAGCCGGCCGGACGCAATCCTCGGCGGCATAGCTTCAAACGGGAATTCCCGTAGACATTGGGCACAAGCGTCCCACGTGGCGGCGCGTCGACGGTTCCAGCGCCTACCACCCATGGGCGCGCTTGCAGGCGCGGACGACCTCGTTGAAGGCGTCTTCGGTGGCGGCATGCGGGAACCCGTGGCGCATGCACGCCACCTCCAGCCGCAGCCGCCGCTCCACCTCTTCGCGCGAAGACGTGGGGCCCACGGTCACGCGCACGTCGCGCTCCCGGCCGCCGCGGCGGACGTGCAGCGCCATCACGCGCCCGCCCCGCAGATCGTGCCACACGGCAGACGTGCGTGCGTCGGTGCCGTCCACCGTCAGCACCACGTCGCCCGGCCGCAGCCCCACCGCCTCGGCGTTCGAGCCCGCGACCACGCTCTTCACCACCGGCTGCTCGGGCGCGAAGGTTTCTCCGTGGTTCGCCCTGCCGTGCCAGTCGGGGTGATGGGGAAGCCAGACGATGAAGCCCAGCGGCCCCACCCCGGAAGGCGGCCCGGCCATCCTCGCGATCGTGCGCGCCTGCCCGTCGCGCATGCCCAGCGCGAACTCCTCCACCCAGACCCGCCCCTCGGCGTCGGTGGTCACGGTCACCGTGGTGTCCGGCATGATCGTGTCCGGGGCCGCCGGAGCCGCGCGACTTACCTGCGCGCCCGCAGTGCCCATCGCGGCGAACACGGCGGCCGCGGCCACCAGCGCCCGTGAGCCGAGGCTGTGGAGGTTCTTTTTCATCGTGCCGATCTCCCGTTCCGGTGAAGACCGCCGCTCCAGGCGGAGCGCGCGGACATGGTTGATACGGGAAAACCCGTAGCAAAAGGACGGACGAGACCCCGTGGCGGTGATCCGCACCGCGCGGGCTGAGCGCCGCGCGGGCGGCGCTCAGCCCGCCGGAGCCACGGGCGCGCGCCGGTCTTCGGGGAGCTCCGGCCCGCGGCACTCGCTCGTCGGCATCGTGCGGCGTTGCGCCAGGAGTGCGGTGCGCATGCACCCCGCGTAGGCCAGGAAGCGGCGGTCCCCCTCGGCGACGGTGAGCACGGGCGGGAACAGGATGGTCTCGCCCGCGCCGGTCTCGGGGTGCCGCAAGCGGACCGCGTATCCTTCAAACGGAGCCTTGTAGGCGGAGAAGGGCTGGCGCGCATCCCGGCCGTTCACGGCCACAACGCGATCGCCGGCATGGATCCCCGCGCGGCCGGCCGGCGAGCCGGCGCGCACCGACTCGATCACCGGGTACGCGCCGCGGGCGGGAGGGCGAACGTCGAAGCCGAGCGGCCGAGGGGCGTGGTCCTGGTTCATGACCGTCCACTGCCACGGTCCCTTGCCATGCTGCGCGGGGATGGTGAACGATGCATGCATGGCCACGCCCGGGCCGGCTTCCAGCTCGATCGCCGTATCGGCCGGCGCCGCGGCGAGCGGCGGCAGCGCCGGGGCTACGTCCGGCAGCGCCGGGGCCACGTCCGGCAGCAGCGCCGGGGCAACGTCTGGACGCACGCTCCCCGCCGACGCCGCGCGGCACGCCGCCACGATGGCGACCGATGCGATCGCGGCCAGCGGCATGGCGTGCAGCGCCCGCAGCCGCACGTGCGGCGCGGTGATGGCCAGGAGTCGGAGCTCCAACTCCCGGCGGGTGGCGCACCACGCCGGGACCCCGGCCAGCGCCGGCCGCGCCGCCGCGTCGAGCAGCGCGTTCACGTAGCCGCGCCGGCTGCCGCCCGCGTCCAGCACGCGCGCGTCGCAGTCGATCTCCACGGCCACGCGCAGGCGCCGGTGCATCCACCAGAGCGCAGGGCTCCACGGCACCGCCGCCACCGCCAGCGCCGACGCCGCCAGCAGCCACGGATCGCGGGCGAAGATGTGCTCTCGCTCGTGCCGCACGATCAGCGTCAGCTCGTGCTGGGGCTCGCCCAACGCCCAGCGCGGCAGCACGATCCACGGCTCGACCAGCCCCAGCACCATCGGCCCCGCCCGGGCGGAAACGAGCACGCGCGTGCCGGCCGCCCGCGCCCCCACCATCTCCCCACACCCCGCGGCCACCCTGCGCCGCGCGGCGCCGAACGTGGCCAGGATCGCCAGCGAGCACGCGAGCCACGCGGCGGAGACGGCGCGCGGGAGCGGCCGCGCCAGCACGGCCGCCGCGGCTCCGCTCCCCAGGATCTGCGCCGGGGCACGGGTTTGCCTGGCACCCCCGGGCACACCGGCGTGGGCGGCGGTGGCCGCCTGGCGCGACGGTGCCCGTGATTCAAGCCGTCCCGGCACGGCGAGCGCAACGACGGGAAGGGCGAGTGACCCCACCATCGCCACCGCCCAGATCCACCGCCGCGGCAGGCGGAACCAGCCGGCCACCTGCTCGGCGGCGAGCGCCGCCAGCCCCAGCAGCACGCCGGCCGCCAGCGCGCCGAGCATCCATCGTCCCGTCATCTGCTTCCTCCTCTACTGGTTCTCCCGTAGATCCGACCCCCGGCCTTGCTCCGCTCCCCACGCATTCATCTGCACCGCAGGCGCGGGCTCATTCGTCCTCCATCCCGGCCAGGCGCCGGTCCAGCAGCTCGCGCATGCGCTTCAGCTCCTCGGGCGGCAGGCTGCGCTCGCTCACCAGCTGCGCCAGCAGCATCGCCGCCGAGCCGTGGAACACCTTCTCCACCAGCCGGTCTAGCGCGCTGCCGCCCGCGGTCTCCTGCGCCGACACGGGATAGTAGCGGTAGGCGCGCCCCTCCTTCTCGTGGCGCGCGTGACCCTTCTCCTCCAGCGTCTGCAGCGCCCACAGCACCGTGGTGTACGCCAGCCGGTCGTCCAGCAGCTTGCGCACTTCCGCCACCGTCCCCGACCCCACGCGCCAGAGGATGCTCATCACGTCGAGCTCGCGGTCGGTCAGCTTCGCTTCGTCGGCCATGGGAACCAGGATCACGAGAGATTGCTACGGGCTCACCCGTAGCTTAAGCATGCGCCCCGCCGCTGTCAACGGGTTTACCCGTAGAACGCACGACGGAGCGGGATTCTGTCAGAGCGGCTCGTATTCGACGTCGAACTCCGGGCCCAGCTCCGCCTGGATCGCGGCGCGCAGCTCCTCGGCCGCGCGGTCAAAGCGCGCTGCCTCTTCCGCCGTCCACGGGCCCGGGTCTGGCGGATACTCGCGGTTCAGCGACTGGTCGTGCCAGCGGCCGAGCTCGTCCAGGCGTCCCAGCGTTCGGGGCGAAAGGGGGAGACGGTCCTCGATGGCGCCCACGTCGAAGCGCGCCCGCGCCGCGTCGTTGCCGCACCACAGGCTCCCGCCGCCCCACTCGAACATCAGCCGGATGCGATATCGCGCCGTATCCATCGATTCACCACGCGGGGCGGACGCCGGCCGCGAGCGGGATCAATGCAACCGCGCCCATGACCCATCGGGGAGCTTGCGATACACGAACCGAAAGCCGCTGGTCCGGCCCATTGCATCCGCGGGCCTTTGTGCCGACATGACCACGGTCGTGTCCGGGCGTTCGGCCACCATGGCCCGCAAGCGTCCGAGCACCGAGTCCGACTGCGCGCCCAGGGCGGCACGGTCATCGATGTCGACGTTGGTCTGGTAGCTCACCATGAACGCCGTCCACCCGGCCGTGGAAACCAGGGGCCCGACCATGAGAACCTGCGCCGTGTCGGCGGCGCCGGAACCCGCGTGCCGGGTGACGAACATGGGGGCCGGGCCGCTCGTCGCGGGCAGCTGCACGGCCGGCGGAGCGGCCTCTCCCGCCCGGGCCGCTCCCACCCCACGCGTGCAGGCGGAGAGGAGCACGGCCACGATCACTGCATGTCTGATCAACGGTATCTAAGGGGTGGTGAGGTACGCCGCCGCGACGGTGCTCGCCGTACACGGTCGGAGCGGCGAGTCCGGCGCGCAAGAGTTTCCATGGCGTTCAACGCCTCGCGCTCGCCGCCGGACCAAGCACAGGATCGCGTGTCGCCCGTGCGCATGGATTGGACGCGAGCTACCCTGGGCCGCAGATTCGGGACGTGCGAAACCTCGGCTTGCGTCGCACCCGAGAACTCCGCAGATCGTAGCCGAGAGTTCCGAGGATGCGAGTGAACTCACCCGCTACGACGGCACGCAGTCCGCTTTCGCGGCGCCTTCGCGGACTTCATCGGCAAGACATCCCGTGAGGGAGTGTGTGATGTCATCCCGAGGAGCCGCCGGGAGATGCCCGCGTCCACACGGAACTCGGCCGGTGACGAGGGATCTATGCTCCGCCCTCGAGCGACAGGCGGCCATTCGCTCCGACGCAGGCCACAGATCCTTCGGCCGCCGCCGGGCTTCATCGCTGACGAAGGGTTCGTGAAGCGGCGCCGCTCAGCAACTGTCTTTACGCAGCTGCCGAAACGGTCCACGGACGGCTGTCGCGCACCATCGCGTTGAGGATGCCCAGCAGCTTACGCATGCAGGCAACCATCGCGACCTTGAACAACTTCCCGCGTGCCGTCAGAGCCTGGTAGTGCGCGCGGATCACCGGGTTGCAGCGAATCGCCACAAAGGTGGCCATGTACACCGAGCACCTCACAGACGCTCGTCCACCGCTGATCTTCCGTTGTCCGCGGAAGATCCCGCTGTCGCGCGGCCACGGCGCCACGCCGACGAGCGACGCGATCCGCTTGGGGCCCAGGGCGCCCAGCTCCGGCAGCTCGGCGATCAGCGTTCGCGCGGTGGCTGGGCCCACGCCCGGCACGCTCATCAGCAGATTCTCGCGTGCATGCCACGCCGGGCTCTTCTCGATCAGGGCGCCGAGCTCCTGCTCGATGGCGTCCAGCTCCTGTGCGAGCCACCGCAGATGCTCCCTGATGCGCGGCCGCACCGCCACCGCGGCGACCTGCTCGCGGTTCTTCTCCGCGGTGATCATCGCCTGCACCTGGCGCCGCCGTGTGACCAGCGCGTCGAGCTCGCGCACGTCCTGCTCGGGTACTCCGCGCGCCTCCGGCCGGATTCGCTCGCCGAACAGCGCGATGATCCGTGCGTCGATCTTGTCGGTCTTCGCGAACTTTCCCATGGCCTTCGCGAAGTTCCGCACCTGCCGGGGGTTCACTACCGCGACCTCGAACCCCGCGAGGATCAGCGCGACGGCCGCTGCCGTCTCGTATCCCCCGGTCGCTTCCAGCACCACCAGGTCGGGCTTCAGCTCCTGCAGCCGAACCACCAGCGCTTCGATGCCGGCTCCGCTGTTTGGTTCAAGCCAACCCACAGCGTTTGGAATGAAAAAGCATTCCAATTCCTTTTTCGATACGTCGATCCCTGCAACGCGGCACGGTTCCACGATGTCATCCTTGTCGAGGCGAACCAACGGTCGACTTCGCTCGGCCTTGCTTATCCGGACTCTCGGTCCTCGCAACTGTTCGAGCTTTCGACCAACTTCCCGCAGGGGGGCCCTTGCTGAGCGACGGTTTCCAGAACCCCAGGATGAACGGGCTTACCCCCTGCGGGTGTGAATCTAGCCTGTCGGGTAGATACAAGGATGACAT
>Ga0247773_1000554_pt1 | contig 14928 bp, 11 predicted proteins | sample UWRJL092311B6_FD_179934 | JGI IMG/M metagenome (GOLD analysis project Ga0247773, IMG submission 179934) | Plant litter microbial communities from Arlington Agricultural Research Station in Wisconsin, United States - UWRJ-L092-311B-6 | ecosystem: Environmental > Terrestrial > Plant litter >...
CGCGGAGCAGGTGGTGGGCCGCGTAGTCGAACGAGCGCAGCATCGACGCCACGTCCTGCAGCGGGGGCCGAGGGGTGTTGCGGTCGGCGAGCGGGGCGCCGGGTTCGCCCTCGAAGTCGATCAGCGTCCACCGGTCGGCCGTGCGCAGCACCTGCCCGAGGTGCAGGTCGCCGTGGACCCGCTGGACGGTCGTCGGACCCGCGAAGGCCCGGTCGAACACCCCGCGCACGCGGTCCTCGACGGCCGCCAGTTCCGGTGCGACGAGCAGGGCCTCGGTGAGCCTGCGGTGCGCGCGGGCCGCGTCCAGGGGCGCGGTGGTGGTGCCGAAGGCGCGGGCGAGGTCGGCGTGCACGGTCGCCACCGCCCGGCCCAGCGCGCGGACCGACCCGATGAACGTGCCGCGCTCGTCCGGTCGGGCGGCACTGGCGGTGGCCAGTACCCAGCCGTCCACCGCGCCGGGCAGGAACTCCTGCAGGACGCCCAGCGTGGTGCCGTCGCCGTCCGAGACGGACCCGACCAGGCGGGCGACGTGCCCGTTGCCGACCGAGGCCAGCGCCCGGTGCAGGTCGACCTCCGGGTGCGGGCCGGGCCGGGGCCTGCGGATCAGCTTGAGGACGTACCGGTCGCCGTACACCAGCGAGGTGTTGGACTGCTCGGTCGTCACGAGCCGGGCGGGCAGGTCGCCCACCGCGGCCGCACCCGGTTCCAGCGCCAGGCGGGGACCCAGCAGTGCGGGCAGGCACGACATCAGCTCCGGGTCGTGGGTCGCGGCGTACACCGACACCCCGTCCTGCTCGTAGATCCACGCGTCGGCCAAGTGCTCGGGCAGGATGGCCCGGTGGCCGAGCAGCACCTGGTAGCGCTCGCCGTCGACCACGACCACGGCCTGCCGAAGCCCCGGATCACCCGCCACCAGGGTGTGCTCCCACTCGACGCGCACCGACGTGGCGGCAGGGCTCGCGAACCAGCGCCTGCCGGGCAGCCACCGCCGCAGCGCGGTGCCGAGCGCGCTGTCCTCGGTCGTGGTCACCGGGGCACCTCCTGCCGGGCCGGGGTGTCGGCGGGCACCAGCTCGAACCAGAAGAAGCCGTGGCCGGGCAGGGAGATCCGGTAGTGCCCGTCGGTCACCCGAGGGAAGGCCACCGCCCCGGTCAGCTCGACGGGGACGCTGCCGTCGTGGTCGGGCATCGCGATGTCCACCGGCTGCGGGTGGGGCGAGAAGTTGAACACGCACAGAACCGAGCTGGTGCCGTTGTCACGGGTGTAGGCGAGGGTGGCGGCGTTGGACACGGACAGCTCGGTGTAGTCGCCGATGCCGAACACCTCGTGCTCCCGCCGCACCTGGAGCATGCGGCGCGTCCAGTTCAGCAGCGACATCGGGGCCGCCCGCTGCGCCTCGACGTTGACCGTCTGGTAGCCGTACACGACGTCGCTGACCACCGGCAGGGTGAGCTTGCCGGGGTCCGCCTTGGAGAACCCGGCGTTGCGGTCCGGGGTCCACTGCATCGGCGTCCGCACGCCGTCGCGGTCGTCGAGCCAGATGTTGTCGCCCATGCCGATCTCGTCGCCGTAGTACAGGACGGGCGACCCCGGCAGCGACAGCAGCAGCGCGGTCAGCAGTTCCACCTGGTTGCGGTCGTTGTCCAGCAGCGGCGCCAACCTGCGCCGGATGCCGACGTTGGCCTTCATCCGCCGGTCCTTGGCGTACTCGGCGTACATGTAGTCGCGCTCGTCGTCGGTGACCATCTCCAACGTGAGCTCGTCGTGGTTGCGCAGGAAGATGCCCCACTGGCAGTTGGCCGGGATCCGGGGCGTCCCGGCGAGGATCTCGCTGACCGGGCGGCTGCTCTCCTGCCTCAGCGCCATGAACAGCCTGGGCATCAGCGGGAAGTGGAACGCCATGTGGCACTCGTCGCCGCCCACGCCGTGGTCGCCGAAGTAGTCCACGACGTCGGCGGGCCACTGGTTGGCCTCGGCGAGCAGGATCCGGTCGGGGTACTCGTCGTCCACGACCTTGCGCACGAGCTTCAGGAAGTCGTGCGTCTCGGCGAGGTTCTCGTTGTTGGTGCCCTCGCGCTCGAACAGGTACGGCACGGCGTCCAGCCGGAACCCGTCGATGCCCAGGTCCAACCAGAACCGCAGCACGTCGAGCATCGCCGACTGCACGGCGGGGTTGTCGTAGTTCAGGTCGGGCTGGTGGGAGAAGAACCGGTGCCAGAAGAACTGGCCGCGCACGGGGTCCCAGCTCCAGTTCGACTCCTCGGTGTCGACGAAGATGACCCTCGTGCCCTCGTACTTGTCGTCGGTGTCGCTCCACACGTAGAAGTCGCCGAACGGGCCGTCGGGGTCGTGCCGGGACTGCTGGAACCACGGGTGCGCGTCGGAGGTGTGGTTCATGACCAGGTCGATGACCACCCTCATGCCGCGGCGGTGCGCCTCGTCGAGCAGCTCCTTGAAGTCGTCCACCCGGCCGAACTCCTCGCGCACGGTGCGGAAGTCGCTGATGTCGTAGCCGCCGTCGCGCAGCGGCGAGGCGAAGAACGGCGGGAGCCACAGGCAGTCCACGCCGAGCCACTGGAGGTAGTCCAGGCCGGAGGTGAGGCCGGGCAGGTCGCCGAACCCGTCCCCGTTGGAGTCGGCGAACGCGCTGACCAGCACTTCGTAGAACACCGCGCGTTTGAACCAGTCGGACATGGGGGTCACGCTCCCGTGCTCGTGCGGTCGACTCGACCGAGGTCGACGATGTGGGCCACGGCGACGGCCGGGTCCAGTCGGACGAAGTTGGTCCGCCCCCAGCGCCACGTCTGGCCGGTCACCTCGTCGTGGGCGGCGAACCACTCGTCCTCCGGCCGTCCCAGTGCGGCGAGGTCGAGGCGCAGGGTGCCCTCCCGCGGCTGCCGGGGGTCGAGGTTCACCACGCACACGACGGTGTCGCCGGTGGCCGCGTCCGTCTTGGAGTAGGCGATCAGCGCGTCGTCGTCGACGTCGTGGAAGGTCAGGTCCCGCAGCTGCCGCAACGCCGGGTGCGCGCGCCTGACCTCGTTGAGCCTGGTCAGCCACGGTTCGAGCGACCGGCCGTCGGCGAGAGCGCGGGCGTGGTCCCGGTGCCGCAGCTCGTACTTCTCCGACCGGGCGTGCTCCTCGCCGCCGGGATCGCGCGGCTCGTGCTCGTGCAGCTCGAACCCGGAGTAGACACCCCAGCTCGGGGACAGGGTCGCGGCCAGCGCGGCGCGCAGCGCGGACATCGCGGGCAGCCCGTCCTGCAGGCCCGCGGGCAGGATGTCCGGGGTCGTGACGAACAGGTTCGGCCTGGTCTCGTGGGCGTGGGCGACCAGGTCGAGGCCGAACTCCGTCAGCTCGCGCTTGGTGTCGCGCCAGGTGAAGTAGGTGTAGCTCTGGTCGAACCCCAGCCGCGCCAGGCCGTGCAGGCGGGCGGGCCGGGTGAACGCCTCCGACAGGAACACCACGTCCGGGTCGGTGCTCTTGACCTCCGCCAGCAGCCGGTGCCAGAAGTCCGGCGGCTTGGTGTGCGGGTTGTCGACCCGGAAGATCCGCACGCCCTGGTCGATCCAGTGGCGAACCACGCGCAGCACCTCGCGGCGCAGGCCCTCGGGGTCGGCGTCGAAGTTCAGCGGGTAGATGTCCTGGTACTTCTTCGGCGGGTTCTCCGCGTAGGCGATCGTCCCGTCGGGGCGGGTGGTGAACCACTCCGGGTGCTCGCGCACCCACGGGTGGTCGGGCGCGCACTGCAGCGCCAGGTCCAGCGCCACCTCCAGGTCGAGCTCGCGGGCCCGTTCGACGAACCCCTTGAAGTCCACCAACGACCCCAGGTCGGGGTGGACGGCGTCGTGCCCGCCCTCGGCGGAGCCGATCGCCCACGGCGACCCGACGTCGTCGGGCAGCGCGGTCAGCGAGTTGTCCCGCCCCTTGCGGTGCACGGCGCCGATCGGGTGGATCGGCGGGAGGTACACGACGTCGAACCCCATGGCGGCGATCCGGTCCAGCGCGGCCGCCGCGGTGGCGAACGTGCCGTGCACCGGCCTGCCCTCGGCGTCCACGCCGCCGGTGGAGCGGGGGAAGAACTCGTACCAGGAGCCGTGCAGCGCCCGCTCCCGGTCCACCCGCACGAGGAACGTGGCACCCCTGGTGACCAGGTCCCGCACCGGGTTCGCGCGCAGCACCGCGCGCACGGTCTCGCCCAGCGCCGCCGCGACCCGGTCGTCGGGCGCCGCGGTGTCGTCGGCCAGCCTGGTCGCGGCGGCGAGCAGCACGCGGCGGTCGGCCGCGGTGCGCCGCCCGCCCGCGGCGCGGCGCAGCAGCTCCACGCCCTCGGCCAGGTCGTTGGCCAGCTCCGCGCCGCTCTGCCCCGCGCCGAGCTTGGCGCGCACGGCGTGCTCCCAGGTGGCCCACGGGTCGGACCAGGCGTCCACCCGGAACGTCCACCGGCCGGGCCGGTCGGGGACGATCGTCGCGGCCCACCGGTCGGCGCCCGCGTCCACCAGGCCCATCCGGGTACTCCGGGCACGCCCGTCGCCGGGGGCCCGCCACACGACCGTCGCTCCCGCGGCGTCGTGCCCTTCCCGCCAGATCGTGGCGGTCACCGGGACGTGTTCACCGACGACCGCCTTCGCGGGATACCTCCCGCACGTGACAACCGGTGCCACGTCTTCCACGTAGATTCGGCCGGACATCGCAGCCGTCCTTTCGCCAGGATCAATTCCACAATGCCGCACGCCAAACCGGATCAACCTCAGAGCGGAGAGGTCCCGTTAAGTCGGCGACCACTGCACGGAGTCCGGTCACGCCACGGTGGACTTGCCCAAGTGAGTCCACCGTGCCCTCGGCGGCTTGTTTCGCCGCTCGCCGGTTGGTGAAGTTGTGCCCAGGCATTCGAATGCCGATCCCGCGCTGTGGAACAGGCTGGAGAAACGATGTCGAAGAAAGTGCTGATCGTCCTTTCCGAATTCGGCTACTGGGGCGAAGAACTGCTCGGCCCGGTGGCCACGTTCGACGAGAAGGGCTACCAGTCGGTGTTCGCGACGCCGAACGGCGCACGGGCCCGCGCCCTGCCGCCGAGCCTCGACCCCGGTTACATCGACCCCCCGCTGGGCAGGTCGGTGACCACGCCGGAGGTCGCGGTCGCGGCCAAGGAGCTGGACGAGTCGAGCAGGCTGGACAACCCGCTCAGCCTCGCGGACTGGATCCCCGAGCGCCCGTACAACGCGGAGTCCGACTTCCTCCGCAAGATCGAGGCCTACCACCGCGAGGTGGACCACCTCGACGAGGACATCAAGCAGTACGACGCCCTGGTCATCGTGGGTGGCAGCGGACCGATCGTGGACCTGGCCAACAACGGCCGGCTGCACGAGCTGATCCTCGCGTTCCTGCGCGCCGACAAGCCCATCGTCGGCGAGTGCTACGGCGTCGCGCCGCTGGCGTTCGCCCGCGACTGGGAGGACCGCGCCAGCATCATCTGGGGCAAGCACGTCACCGGTCACTGCAAGGAGTACGACTACAAGGACGGCACCGGTTTCATCGGGGTCGACTTCAACATGGGGCCGCCGCCGTACCCGCTGGAGTACATCCTGCGCGACGCCACCGGTCCCGAGGGGCGTTATCACGGCAACGTCGGCAAAGAGCTGTCGGTGATCGTGGACTACCCGTTCATCACCGCCCGCTCGACGCCGGACTCGTTCCTGGCGGGTCAGAAGCTGGTCGAGGTGCTCGAAACCGGACTCCGTCGATTCGGCTGGTAGCCGATCGATCGGATTCCACTTCCTGAAGGGAAATCGGTGATGACCGCAGCACGGCCGGGTAAGTTCGCCATCTTCGAGCAATTCGCGGCAGATGGCATCACACGGATGTTCGGCAATCCGGGCACCGTCGAAGAGGGATTCCTCGACGTCCTCGAGGGCGTTCCGGGATTCGAGTACGTCCTCGCCCTCCAGGAGACCGTGGCGGTGGGCATCGCCGACGGCTACGCCAGGACGGTCGCCGGACCCGCCCTGGTGCAGTTGCACACGGGCGTGGGCCTCGGCAACGGCGTCGGCATGCTCTACCAGGCCATGCGCGGGCACTCACCGCTGGTGGTGGTGGCCGGTGAGGCGGGCGTCGCCTACGACGCGATGGACTCGCAGATGGCCGCCGACCTCGTGGCGATGGCGCGCCCGGTCACCAAGTGGGCCACCAGGGTCACCCACCCCGGCTCGCTGCTGCGCACCCTGCGGCGGGCGGTGAAGACGGCGATGACCGTGCCGCGCGGTCCCGTCTTCGTCGCGCTGCCGATGGACGTGCTGGACGCGCTCACCACCGAGCCCGTCGTGCCCAGCACGATCCCCGGCCAGGCGGTCGTCCCGGTCCCCGCGGCACTGGACCGGGCGGCCGCCGCGCTGGCGGCCGCCACGTCACCGGTCGTCCTGCTGGGCGACGGCGTGGCGGTCTCCGGGGCGCAGGCCGAGCTGACCCGCGTCGCGGAACTGCTCGGCGCGCCGGTGTGGGGCGTCGACTCCTCCGAGCTGAACATGGACAACACCCACCCGCTGTGGCGCGGCCAGGCGGGCCACATGTTCGGCGCGAACAGCGCCCGCCTGGTCGCGGACGCCGACGTGGTGCTGATCGTCGGCACCTACGTCTTCCCCGAGGTCTTCCCCCTGCTGGACAGCCCGTTCCGGTCCGACGCCACGATCGTGCACGTCGACCTGGACACCTACGAGATGGCGAAGAACTTCCCGGTCGACGTGCCGCTGGCCGCCGACCCGAAGCCGACGCTCAAGGCGCTGGCCGACCGCCTGATGGCCGCGGGCCGCAGCGCGCCCGCGTGGACGGGGGAGTGGCTGCGCCCCACGCCCGCCGCGGACGCGCCGCTGATGGAGGTCTTCGCCGCGGAACTCGCGGAGCAGGCGGGGGACGGCCTGGTCGTGTGGGACGAGGCGCTGACCGCGTCACCGGCGATGACCAAGTACCTGCCGCCCCGGCGGGCGGGCGACTACTTCGCCACCCGCGGGGGATCGCTGGGCATCGGCATCCCCGGCGCCATCGGCTCCAAGCTCGCCCGACCGGACGCCGAGGTCGTCGGGTTCACCGGCGACGGCGGCAGCATGTACACGATCCAGGCGCTGTGGACCGCCGCCCGGCTGGACGTGGCGGCCAAGTTCGTCATCTGCAACAACCACCGCTACCAGCTGCTCGACCTCAACATCGAGGAGTACTGGCGGACCAGCGGCATCGCTTCCCACGCCTACCCGGACCCCTTCGACCTGTCCCGGCCGGAGATCGGGTTCGTGGAGCTCGCCCGCGCGCTCGGCGTGGCGGGCGTCCGGGTGGAGAAGGCCGACGAGGTGGCGGACGCCGTGCGGCGGATGCTCGCCCACGACGGACCGTTCCTGGTGGACCTGGTGACGGCGTGAACGACCTCCTGCTCCGCGAGGGCGGCAGGCTGGCGGGCCGCACCATCGCGATCCTCATGGAAACCGACTACTTCGAGCCGGAGATCCTCTACTACGAGCGCAGGTTCGCCGAGGAGGGCGCGCGGGTCGAGTTCCTCACCCGGTTGTGGGGTCAGGACTCGCTGACGTTCATCGGCCACGAGTGGCGGATCCCGAGGGAGGTGGACGGCGACCTGGAAGCGGTCGACGACGAGCGGCTGCGCGAGTTCGACGCCCTGGTCGTGCCCTCGGGCATGGTGTCCGACCGGTTGCGCTACAGCGAGGACGTCGCGGGCCAGGCTCCCGCGGTGGACCTGCTGCGCCGGGCGTTCGACTCGCCCGAGGTGCTCAAGGGCATCATCTGCCACGGCATGTGGCTGGTCGCCCCGATCGCCGAGAAGGTGCGCGGACGCCGCGTCACCTGCCACAACAACCTGATCAGCGACGTGCGCAACATGGGCGCCGTCTACACCGACCAGCACGTGGTGGTCGACGGCGACCTGGTCACCGGGCGCAGCGGCGACACCTGCCACCTGTTCGCCCGCACCCTGATCGACCTGGTGGCCGCGCGCGCCCCGCGCGGGCGGCGCCGGATGTTCCGAGGAGGCGGACATGGGCGGTGACGCCGTGCGCTCCGACCTGGTGGCGGGCTACGTGACCGCGTTCGACGCCGGTCGCGGCCTGCTCGACCTGCGCACCAGCGACGACCGGGCGGTGCGCGCGCGGATCGACGGCGACACCCACGCGGAGTTCGTCCGCAACCTGGGCGAGCCGCCGGTCGGCGCCACGGCCCGGCTGGCCGAGCTGCTCGTGCCCGGCAGGCACCTGTTCGCCCACGGCCTGCACTACCCCGACGGCGGGTTCGAGGCGAAGCGCCTGGTGCTCCTCGGCGAACGGCCGGGCGCCTACCGCTTCGAGGAGCCCGACTGGTGGCCGCGCCAGCTCGCCGAGCTGGCGCGGTTCTACCGCCGCGCGCAGTTCGGCTCGGCGCGCGAGGTCGACTACGCCGACTACCGCACGGTGCTGCGGCTGGGCGGGGACAAGGCCGACAACCACACGCAGGAGACCGACACCATCTCCCGGCTGGTCTACGGGATGGCGTCGGCCTACATGCTGACCGGCGACGAGGACTTCCTGCACGTGGCCGAGCGCGGCACCGAGTACCTGCGCGAGCACATGCGGTTCGTCGACGTCGACGAGGACGTCGTGTACTGGTACCACGGCATCGACGTGCGCGACGGCGTCGAGTCGAAGTCGTTCACCTCCGACTTCGGCGACGACTACCGGGCGATCCCGGCCTACGAGCAGATCTACGCGCTGGTCGGGCCGACGCAGACCTACCGCGTCACGGGCGATCCGCGGATCGCCCGTGACATCGACGGGACGCTGCGGCTGTTCGAGCGGTTCTTCCACGACCCGGTGCGCGGCGGCTACTACTCGCACGTCGACCCGATCCTGCTCAGCCCGCACCACGACTCGCTGGGGCCGAACAGGTCGCGCAAGAACTGGAACTCGATCGGCGACCACGCGCCCGCCTACCTGTTCAACCTGTACCTGGCCACCGGCGACGACCGGCACGCCAAGATGCTGGAGGAGACGTTCGACCTGATCGTCGAGCACTTCGTCGACCCGGCGTCCCCGTTCGTCCAGGAGCGCTTCCACGGGGACTGGTCCCCGGACCGGACCTACGGCTGGCAGCAGGACCGCGCGGTCGTGGGCCACAACATGAAGATCGCCTGGAACCTGACCAGGATGAACGCGATCACGCCCAAGGCGTCCTACACCGCGCTCGCCGCCGAGCTGGGCCGGTCGATGCCGGACGTCGGCAGCGACCGGCAGCGCGGTGGCTGGTACGACGTGGTGCAGCGGATGCTCGCCGACGGCCAGCGGCGGCACCGGCTGGTGTGGCACGACCGCAAGGCCTGGTGGCAGCAGGAGCAGGCGATCCTGGCGTACCTGGTGCTCGCGGGCTCCACCGGCGACCCGGAGTTCCGCAGGCACGGGCGCGAGGCCGCCGCGTTCTACAACACGTTCTTCCTGGACCACGACGAGGGCGGCATCTACTTCAACGTGCTCGCCGACGGCCACCCGTACCTGCTCGGCACCGAGCGGCTCAAGGGCAGCCACTCGATGAGCATGTACCACGCCGCCGAGCTGGCGTTCCTGTCCACCGTGTACCAGCGGCTCCTGCTGGGCGGCGGGCCGCTGACGCTGTGGTTCCGGCCGAGGCCGGACGGGTTCGCCGACCGGGTGCTGCGGGTGGCCCCGGACGCGCTGCCGCCCGGTCGGGCCCGGCTGGAGTGGGTGGAGGTCGACGGCAGGCCGTACGCGGACTTCGACCCGGTGGCCATGACGGTCCGGCTGCCCGACGCCACGGGTGACGTGACCGTGCGCGCCCACCTCGCCCCCGTGGAGGACCCGTGACCGCGACGCGGGTCGACTCCGACCGCTGGATCGCGGGATTCCGAGTGCGTGCCGGACGGCTCCTGCCGTTCGGCGCCACCCCGGTCGACGGCGGCGTCAACTTCGCCGTGTCGTCGCTGCACGCGACGGCCGTGACGCTGGTGCTGTTCCGCCGCGGCGAGCGCGAACCGCTGGCCGAGCTGCCGTTCCCCGGCTCGTTCCGGGTGGGCGGGGTCTACGCGATGACGGTGTTCGGCGTGGACCCCGCCTCGGTCGAGTACGGCTACCGGGTCGACGGCCCGTACCTCCCCGAGGAGGGGCACCGCTTCGACCCCGGCGCGCTGCTGGTCGACCCGTACGCGAAGGCGTTGACGGGCCGCGAGGTCTGGGGCGAGGGCCGTGAGGGCTACCGGTCGACCGCGTGGCGGTCGCGGCCGGTGGAGGAGGCGTTCGACTGGCAGGGCGACCGGCCGCCCGGCCTCGCCCACGAGGACCTGGTGGTCTACGAGGCGCACGTGCGCGGCTTCACCCGGCACCCCTCCTCGGGGGTGCTCGCCCCCGGCACGTTCGCAGGCCTGGCGGAGAAGATCCCCTACCTCCGGGAGCTGGGCGTGAACTGCGTGGAGCTGATGCCGGTGTTCGAGTTCGACGAGCTGCAGAACTCCCGGTTCGACGAGGCCGCGGGGGAGTGGAACTACAACTACTGGGGCTACAGCACGGTCGGCTTCTTCGCGCCCAAGGCGTCCTACGGGTCGCCCGACGAGCTGAGGGAACTGATCAGGCAACTGCACCTGGCGGGCATCGAGGTGGTCCTCGACGTCGTGTTCAACCACACCGCCGAAGGCAACGAGCTGGGACCCACGATCTCCTTCCGCGGCCTGGACAACCGCACCTACTACCTGCTCGACCGGCAGGGCGGTTACCTCAACTTCAGCGGCACCGGGAACACGGTCAACTGCAACGACCCGGTGGTGCGCGGCTTCGTGCTGGACTGCCTGCGCCACTGGGTGGAGCAGTTCCACGTCGACGGGTTCCGCTTCGACCTCGCGGCCATCCTGGTGCGCGGCAGGGACGGCGCACCGTTGGAGAACCCGCCGCTGGTGGAGGCGTTGGCGGGCGATCCGGTGCTGCGCGACTGCAAGCTGATCGCCGAGGCGTGGGACGCGGCCGGGCTCTACCAGGTCGGCAGCTTCCCGGACCACCGGCGGTTCTCCGAGTGGAACGGGCAGTACCGCGACGTGCTGCGCCGGTTCCTCAAGGGCGACGCGGGCGTGGCGGGGGAGATGGTGACCCGGTTCACCGGGTCCCCGGACCTCTACGGCGACCGCTCGCCGACGGCGTCGGTGAACTTCGTGACGGCCCACGACGGCTTCACCCTGGCCGACCTGGTGTCCTACAACGACAAGCACAACGACGCCAACGGCGAGGGCGGGCGGGACGGCGAGTCGGCGAACCACTCGTGGAACTGCGGTCACGAGGGCGACACCGACGATCCGGAGGTGCTGGCCCTGCGGCGCAGGCAGCGGCGCAACGCGCTGCTGCTCCTGCTCACCAGCCAGGGCATCCCGATGCTGCTGGCGGGCGACGAGTTCGGTCGCACGCAGCGGGGCAACAACAACGCCTACCGGCACGACGGCCCGCTGTCCTGGGTGGACTGGGGGCTGCTCGACCAGGAGCGCGAGGACTTCCACGTCGTCCGCCGGGCCATCGCGTTCCGCCGCGCGCACCCGGCGCTGCGGCAGCCCGCGCACCCGGTGGACGGGGTCGGGGTGCGCGCGGAGGTGGACGGCAGGGTGTTCGCCGTGGTCCTCAGCCTCGGCGACGACCACGTGTACGTCGCCGCGAACGCGCACTGGGAAGGCCACGACCTCGACCTGCCCGCCCCGCCGGACGGCGCGGCGTGGCACCTGTTCGCCGACACCTCGGCGGACGTCCACGAACCCGGCCACGAGCCGCCGCTGGCCGACCAGACGCGGATCTGGGCAGGACCGCGCTCGGTGGTCGTGCTGACGGCCCGCGGCCGAGGAGATGAGGAACCGTGAGTTTTCACCCGAAGAGCCACGTCGAGGACGGCGTCGCGACGATCCGGATCAGCGGTGAGCTGCACGCCAGGTCGGCGGGCCAGCTCGACCGGCTGATCACCGAGGTCGCGGGGCAGTCGCTGCGCAGGCTCGTGCTGCTGATGGACGAGCTGACGTACCTGTCGTCGGCGGGGCTGCGCAGCCTCGTGTTCGCCCACCAGCGGCTCGGCCGCGACGTGGAGATCGTCCTGGTCGGCACGAGGTCGGAGGTCGCCGAGGCGATCCGGCTCACCGGGCTCGACCAGAGCGTGATCATGCAGGAACCCGTGGAGACCTGACCGTGGAGGGGAATTCGATGACCGAGAAGCCGTTCGCCGTGGTGGGCGTGGCCCGTGCCAAGCCGGACGAGGTCGCCGACCTCAAGGCGATCCTGCTGTCGATCGCGCAGCGGGCGCGCGGGGAGGAGGGGTGCCTGGAGTTCCACGTGGGCGTGGACCGCCACGACCCGACCGTGCTCGTGTTCTCCGAGGCGTGGCGCACCGAGGAGGACGTGGAGCGGCACCTGGCGCAGCCGTACATGGCGTCGTTCATGGAGAACCGGATGCGGTACCTCGAACAGGACTTCGAGGTGCGCATGCTCAGCGTGGAGAGCCCGTTCCCGGTGGGCTGACCGGGGCGACCTTGACCACGTAGGGAACGACCCCTATCGTTACTTTACGCACCTGGGGGGTGCCGCTCCGCAGTCGGGGCGACCCGTGTCGGAGGGGACCGCATGGACGTCGGTACACGCACGTTGAGGTATTTCGTCGCCGTCGCCGAGGAGTTGAGCTTCACCAGGGCCGCGGAGCGGCTCTTCGTCTCCCAGCCCGCGATCAGCAGGGCCATCAGGCACCTGGAGAACGACCTGCGCGCGCCGCTGTTCACCCGCGACCCGGAGGTCCGGTTGACCTCCGTGGGCCTGTCCGTCCTGGACAGCGCCCGCAAGCTGATCGCGGACTGGGAGGCGATCCACAGCACGGCCCGCGCGACGGCGGACCGCGAGGCGCGGGTGCTGCGCCTGGGCTTCGTGGCCACCGGGGCGGGCAGGCTGACCGCCAGGGCCAGGACGGTGTTCGCCGAGCGCTGCCCCGGCGCGACCGTCGAGGCCAAGCGGTTCGACTGGGGCGGCGAGGCCACCGCCCTGCGCAAGGGCCTGGTCGACGTGGCGTTCATCTGGCAGCCCGCCGACCTCACCGGCATCAGCGCGCGGGTGGTGGCCAAGGAACGGCGCATGGTCGGCCTGGCCACCACCCACCGGCTCGCGCACCGATCCAGCGTGGTGCTGGCCGACCTGCGCGGCGAGCCGATCCCGTGGGCGCGACAGGCGTCCAAGGAGTGGATCGACTGGTGGGGGGTGTTCCCGCGGCCGGACGGCTCCGAACCGGTCTGGGGCCCCGCCAACGACAACGTCGAGGAACTGCTGGAGCAGGTGGCGGCCGACCAGGGCGTGTGCATCGTGCCCAGTTCGATCGCCGAGTACTACGTGCGGCCCGACGTGGTCTGGCGCCCGCTGCTGGACGCCGAACCCCTGCGCATCGCGATCGGGTGGCCCGCGGTGAACGCCAACCCGGCCGTGCTCGAGTTCGCCTCGGTGGTGCTGGAGCTGTCCGGCGCCGACCACGGGCTCACGCGGACCAGCCCGCCGCGCGCCGGTGTGCGCGCGGCGGGCTGACCGCGGACGCCGTCAGCCCGTGACCTCGGCGGGCGGCGGCGTGGCCTCCTGCGGGCGGCGGTCGCGCTTGGCGTAGCTCCACCGGCGCATGATCGGCCGTTCGACGAAGTGGAACAGCAGCGCGCCGACCGCGAGCGTGGCGACGAACAGGGCGACCGTGATGAGGCTCGCCGTGACCGCGTCGTGCGTGCCGCGCAGCAGCCAGCTGCCGTAGATGACGACGACCCCCTGGCAGAGGTAGAAGCCGAAGGAGATGTCGCCCAGCCACCGCATCGTGCGACCGCGCAGGGAACTGCGCGCCCCCGTGAGGTCGGCCGCCGCGGTGGCGCAGATCAACGCGCCGAGCGGGATGATCGTGGCGACGTTGAAGCCCCACACCATCGGCGCGTACAGCGCGACGGCGTACCCGACCGCGGTCAGGAGGGCCGCGTGCACCATCCCGATCGCGGGCCAGCGGCCCGTCGCGACGATCCTGGCCAGGATGATGCCCAGCACGAACTCGAACAGCCGCGAAGGCGGGAAGAAGTAGCCGAACCAGAACTGCAGGTCGGAGATCGGCGCGCCCGCGGGTCGGGCGTCGGGGACGACGTACTGGGTGACCAGCTGGAGCACGACCAGCCCGGCGACGGTGAGTTCCGCCGCCGTCCACAGCCGCTTGTCGGGGATGCGCCGCACGCCGCGCAGCAGCAGCGGGAACAGCAGGTAGAACAGCAGTTCGCAGCTCAGCGTCCAGGACGGCACGTTGATGCTGCGGTGGATCTCGACCTGCGGGAAGAACGAGTGCACGAGCAGCAGGTTGGGCAGGTAGGCGGACCGCGGCGTGAGCGGCACCGCGAACAGCGCCAGCGCCACCGCCCACATGACCACGTGGTTCGGGAAGATCTTCAACATCCGCCTGCGCAGGAACGGCCTCGCCGCCTCGCCCGGCCGCGCCGACCAGGTCAGGACGAACCCGCTGAGGATGAAGAAGAACGACACCCCGACGAAGCCCGCCTTGCCGAACAGCCAGGACAGCGCCCCGGCGGTGCCGGGGTCGCCGAACGGGTTCACCGCGGCGTTCGGCGGGATCGGCGAGGTCATCAGCGTGACGTGGAACAGGAACACGAGCAGCGCCGCGACGAAGCGCAGACCTGTGAGCGACGGCAACTTCGCTGCGGGCGCGGGTTGAGCTGGTAATCCGGACGACAAATCAGTCGTGACCATTGCGGGTGTCCTCCACGATCAAGAGTGGGGGGTTCTCAGTGCGCGCGGAAGCGCGGTTCGTCGAGCAGCTCGTGCCGCACTGCACCAGCCTTGGACCGATTTGTCCCGTCGGCCTGCCATCCCCAGATCGGCCGATTTCCGCGCGCCACGAAAGTCCCACTTCGCC
>Ga0247773_1000557_pt1 | contig 14878 bp, 13 predicted proteins | sample UWRJL092311B6_FD_179934 | JGI IMG/M metagenome (GOLD analysis project Ga0247773, IMG submission 179934) | Plant litter microbial communities from Arlington Agricultural Research Station in Wisconsin, United States - UWRJ-L092-311B-6 | ecosystem: Environmental > Terrestrial > Plant litter >...
TGTTCGCGGTGTGGATCGCGCGGCGCCCGGCCACCGACCGGCGCACCTACGGCTACCTGCGCACCGAGATCCTGGCCGCGCTCGCCAACGCCGCGTCGCTGATCGGCATCTCGCTCTACATCTTCTTCGAGGCGTGGCACCGCTTCCACAACCCGGAGACCGTGGCCGGCGTGCTGGTGATGTGGATCGCGCTGGGCGGGCTGATCGTGAACGGGGTGGGCGCGTGGCTGCTGCACGCGGGGAGCGAGCACAGCCTGAACATCCGCGGCGCGTGGCTGCACCTGCTCACCGACGCGGCGGGAAACGTGGGGGTGATCGCCGGCGGCGCGGTGGTGTGGGCGTTCGGCTGGCAGTGGGCCGACCCGGCGGTGTCGGTGCTGATCGGCGCGCTGGTGATCTGGAGCAGCTGGCACCTGCTGCGCGACAGCGTGGGCGTGCTGCTGGAGGCCGCGCCGCCGCACATCGACGTGGACGCGGTGCGCTGCGCGCTGCTGGAGGTGCCCGACGTGGAGGCCGTGCACGACCTGCACGTGTGGACCATCACCAGCGGGATGGAGGCGCTCAGCTGCCACGTGGTGGTGGGCGACCGCGAACAGCGCCGCGTCTCGGGCGAGATCCTGGCCGACGTGCACGACCTGCTGCACCAGCGCTTCGGTCTCCACCACCTGACGGTGCAGATCGAGCCGCGCGGCTTCAAGGAGCTGGATTGCGCTGCGCGGGGGTGCTGAGCAGCTTCGGCGGATGACACCCGAGCGCTTGGCCCGCCTGTCGCTGATCGCCGCCGCGCTGGGGCTCGTCGCGTTCGGCGCGGCGCTGCTGGTGAGGCCGTCGCTGCTCGGGATCGTGGGCGTCGAGCTCGCCCGCCCCGCCGCATCCACCGAGATCCGCGCGTTCTACGGCGGGCTGGAGCTGGGGCTGGCCGCCTTCTTCTTCGCCGCCGCCCGGCGCGACACGTGGCTGCGGCCGGCGCTCTTCGCGCAGGCGGCGGGGCTCGGCGGGATCGTGGTCGCGCGGCTGCTGGGGATGCTGGCCGATGGCGGCGCCGAGCCGATGCTCTTCCTCTTCGCGGCCGTCGAGGGCTCCGGCGCGCTCCTCGGCCTGATCGCGCTGCGCCGGCTCGGGCGCTGACGGGGCGAGTCGCTCCGCCGTCCTGGCCCGAGCGACATCGGCGGACACTCCGCATCCCAGGTAAGTACACCATCGCTGGATGATTTTCGGGCGCGCTGCCACCTGGCATCGCGCCCGGTTTTCGTCGTGCGCCGTTCGATGCACATCGTCCGCGAACGGGTGCGCGGAGCGGGCGACGCCGCGCATCCGCTTCATCCCGCGAAGCGAACGATCCGCCCCATCTACCCACGGTTCGTCCCGGCATCATCAACCGGATGCCCGAAGCGGCGTAAGCTGAACGCACCCGGCGCGTTGGAATCATCCCACGCTGCCGTGCATCCACCCGCGCATGCGAGGGACACCATGAAGAAGAAGCTGCGGATCGAAGCGCTGAGCGTCGACTCGTTCCAGGTGAGCGCGGCGACCTCTGGGCGCGGTACCGTGCGTGGCCACGACAGCTCCGACCCGTACCACTGCGCGAGCGGCGAGCCGAGCTGTCTGGGGACGTGCGACGACACCTGCGGCCTCAGCTGCAACGACAGCTGCCTCCCCGACCTGACGTGCACCTGCGGGTGAGGTGAGGCGGCGGGAGAACGGGCGCGGGGCGATGTGGCTCCGCGCCCGTTCGCTGTCTGCCGTTCAGGACACCGTTCCTCCCTCGCGGGTGACGAAGCGCGGGGACGACGTGACGCGGCCACGGCCCCTAATCGTTTGCACCCCAATCGCTTACCGGGGGCGCGTGGCCAGCACCCGCGTGGGGAACGCCCGTTGCCCTTCTCGGGAGATGCGCCGGATGGGCGAAACACCCGCCGGATCGCGAATCCACGCACCCATGCTCCGAATCTCCCGATATGCGCTTCCCTGCCCCTGCCGCCTGTCTCGCGCCGCTCTTCCTGGGCGCGTGCGTCTCCGCGCATGCCACCATGCTGGGCCCGAACCAGGGCTACGCGCCCGTTCCCGAAGAGGAGGTGCGCGTGTTCCTGGCCGGCGACGACGTGCCGGCGACCTGCGAGCGCATGGCCATCATCAACACCTCGGGCGACGCGGAGATGACCAACGAGTCGCAGATGATCCGCGCCGCCAAGCGCCGCGCGGGCCGCATCGGCGCGAACGCCATCCAGCTGCGCAGCACGCGCGAGCCCAGCACCGGCACGCGCATCGCCAGCGCCATCATCCCCGGCGTCACCGCCGACCGGAAGGGCCAGATGCTCGCCTTCCACTGCGACGCCGCCCAGCAGACCGCCGGCCTCCTCCGCACCGTCCGCGGCTTCCTCGGCCTGGCGGACTGACGAGCGGCTTTCCGGCGCCCCGGCGGACTGACGAGCGGCGATGCTTTCCGGCGCCCCGGCGGAGCATGTCATCCTGAGGAGCCGTCGCTCGTAGCTCGTTCTTGCACAGACACTTGGTGGCGACGAAGGATCGAAAGCCGACGCGCGAGCGACAGGCGGCCCGTCGCTCGCGCGTCGGCTTTCGATCCTTCGCGCTGCGGCAGTGGTCGCATGCCTCGGCGATGCGCCGTCGCGCTCAGGATGACATCGCCTCGTACCGGCGCCACGGTACCGGAGCGAAAGCGGTTCTCCGCCTTTGCCGTTCCTCCTCCGTTCCCGCGCGCCTCCGTGTGAGCCAAGCAGTTGCCGTTCCTCGCCTTATGCCGTCGTCTTGTGATATCGCATCACCGCGATCGCCAGCATCACCACGGCGTACGCGGCGAGCGCGGCAAGCGGCGTGGCGATCTCGGTGAACCCCGCGCCCTTCATCATCACCGCCCGCATGATGCGGATGAAGTGCGTGACCGGGTTGAACTGCGCCACGATCTGCGCCCAGCGCGGCATGCTGTCGATGGGCGTGAAGAGCCCGCTCATCAGCAGGTACAGCATCAGCACGAAGAAGCTGACGAACTGCGCCTGCTGCTGCGTGTCGGCCAGCGTGGAGAGGAAGAGCCCCACGCCGAGCGCGGCGACCATGTACACCCCCGCGCTGGCGAACACCACCAGCAGGCTCCCGCGCATGGGGATGCCGAACGCGATCTTCGCCGCGACCAGCCCCACGGTGAGCTGCCCCATCCCCAGCACCCAGAACGGCGCCAGCTTTCCGGCGATGAACTGCGTGCGCGTGATCGGCGTCACGTTCAGCTGCTCCAGCGTGCCGATCTCCTTCTCCCGCGCGATGCTCATCGCCGCCAGCAGCGTTCCGCTCATCGTCACCAGCACGACCAGGATTCCCGGAACCATGTAGTCGGAGTAGCGCAGATCCGGGTTGTACCAGCCGCGCGTGCGCGTCTCGATCCGCGCCATCCCCGGCACCGGCGCCGCGATCGCCGCCGTCCCCGCCGGCCCGATGCCGCGGATGGTCGGCCGCAGCTCGGCCCCTGCCTCGGCCGCGAAGCGCTGGATGATCTCGGCCGCGTAGGATTGGACGACGCCGGCGGTGGAGCCGTTCTCGGCGTTGAGGACGAGCTGCACCGGCGCGGCGCGCGTGCGCATCAGCTCCTTCTCGAAGTCCGCCGGCACGTGCAGCACGATGGTGGCGGCGCCACGGAGGAGCGCGTCGTCGGCCCGCGCCTCGGAGGGCGACGCGCCGGCCACGCGGAAGTAGCCGGACGCGGTCATGTGCTCCACCAGCCGGGCCGAGGTGGTGCTGCGGTCCTCGTCGACCACGAACATGGGGGTGCGGCGCACCTGGAAGGTGGCGGCGTTGGAGATCAGCAGCAGCTGCACCAGCGGCAGCACCAGGATCTGCGCCCGGATCTGGCGGTCGCGGAAGAGCTGCAGGTACTCCTTACGCATCAGGAACAGGATCGTGCGCATCGCTCCTCGGCGAAACCGGGGTCGGGAGAGGTCGATCGAACGCGAATCGTGGGTCGGGCGCGCTACTCCAGGCGCACGCGGAAGGTGCGGATGGCCAGCACCAGGAGGACGGCCGCCATCAGCGCCAGCACCAGCGTCTCGCGCCAGAGGTAGGTGATCCCCACCCCCTTCAGCATGATCCCGCGGGCGATCACCACGAACCAGCGCGCGGGAACCAGGTTCGTCGCCGGGCGCAGCCACGCGGGCATGCTCTCCAGCGGAAAGACGAAGCCGGAGAGGAGCTGCGTGGGCATCATCAGCCCCACCAGCGCGCCCATGGTCGCCGCGCGCTGCGACGTGGTGCGCGACGAGATCAGCACGCCCAGGCCGAGCGAGACCAGGACGTAGAGGAGCGATTCGGCCAGGAAGAGCGGCACGCTTCCGCGCATCGGCACGCGAAAGACCACGCGCGCGGCGACCAGGGTGGAGATGGCGCTGGCCCAGCCGAGCACCAGGTAGGGCAGCACCTTGCCGGAGATGATCTGCCACGGCCGCAGCGGGCTGACCAGGAGGATCTCCATCGTCCCCGTCTCCTTCTCGCGGGTGAGCGAGACGGCGGTCATCAGCGCGGAGATCAGCGTGAGCACCAGCGCGATCAGCCCGGGAACGAAGAGGTTGACGCTCTTGAGCGTGGGGTTGAAGCGCATCTGCACCGCGGGGTGGATGCGGAAGGCGCGCGCCGCGTCCTGCCGTTCCATCTGCCACGCCTGGATCACCTGCGTGACGTACGCCTGCATGCGGCTGCCGGTGTTGGGCTCGGCCGCGTCGGTGATCACCTGCACCTGCGGCACCTGCCCGCGCGACAGCAGGTCGCCGAAGCCGGGCTGGAAGATGACCGCCACCTGCGCCTTTCCCGTGCGGAAGAGCCGGTCCAGCCGCGCCTCCGTCGGCTCCACGGCCACGATATGGAAGAGGCCGGTGCCACCCAGCCGGTTGCGGATGTCGAGCGTGACCGCGTCGGGGTGCGAGTCCACGACGACGAGGCGCACGTCCGTCACCTCGTTGCGGATGGCGTAGCCGAAGAGGAGCACCTGCATCAGCGGGAGCGCCAGCACGATCAGCAGCGTGCGCCGGTCGCGCAGGATGTGCGCGAACTCCTTGCGCAGAAAGGCCAGGAAAACGCTCATCCGCCGTCCCCCGCACCCGCGTCGTCATCCCCCGAAGCCGTTGCGGTGCCGGTGGATGCACTGCCCGGCGCGTCTGTCGATGGATCTGCCGATGTGTTGATCGATGCATCCGCCGATGCGCCGGTGGACGTGCCGCCCGATGCGTCCGTTGATGTGTCCGCGGATGCGTCAGGGTCGGCGGAGTCGGATGGGCGGGCGAGGCGGACGAAGACCTCGTCCATCGAGGCGGCGTGGAACCGCGCCTTGAGCTCGGCCGGGGTGCCGAGCGCGGCGATGCGGCCGGCGACCATGATGGAGACGCGGTCGCAGTACTCGGCCTCGTCCATGTAGTGCGTGGTGACCAGCACCGTGGTGCCCCGGTGCGCGGCCTCGTAGATCATCTCCCAGAACTGGCGCCGGGTGACGGGGTCCACGCCGCCGGTGGGCTCGTCGAGAAAGACGATGGCGGGCTCGTGCAGGAGCGCCACGGCGAAGGCCAGCTTCTGCTTCCACCCCAGCGGCAGCCGCTGCACCCTCTCGCCGGCGGCGTGCTCCAGCTCCAGCCGCGCCAGCAGCGCCGCGGTGCGGTCGCGGATCTGCGCGTCGGTCAGCCCGTAGATCCCGCCGTAGAGGCGGATGTTCTCGCGCACGGTCAGGTCGTCGTAGAGCGAGAAGCGCTGGCTCATGTAGCCGATGCTGCGCTTGATCCCGTCCTGCTGCCTGTAGACGTCGAACCCGGCGACCGTCGCCTCGCCCGAGGTGGGCGCGAGGAGGCCGATCAGCATCCGCATGGCCGTGGTCTTCCCCGCGCCGTTGGCGCCCAGGAAGCCGAACACCTCGCCCTCGCCCACGCTGAAGGTGATGCCATCGACCGCGGCGAAGTCGCCGAAGCGGCGGGTGAGGCCCTTCGCCTCGATCATCATCGCCGCGCCTCCACCGTCGCGATCGCCTCGGGCGCGCCCATCAGCGCCATGAACGCGTCCTCGATCCCCGCGTCGATCGGCTCCATCGCCACCTCGCCGAACCCTTCCGCCGACAGGTATCGCCCGACATCGGCGCGAATGGCGGCCGCGTCGGCGCCGGTGCGCGCGTCGGTGTAGTGGAGCGAATCGCCGAAGGGGAATACGAAGCGGGCATTCGGATATGCGCGCAGCGCCTGGATCAGCCGGAAGCGGTCCGCGCCGCGCACGCGAAAGAGCGGCCCCTCGTACGCCGCGCCCACCGCCGCCGGGGCGGCCACGCGCAGCAGGCGGCCGGTCTGGATCAGCGCCACGCGGTCGCAGCGGTCGGCCTCGTCCATGTAGGGGGTGGAGACCACGATGGTGAGGCCGCCCTGGCGCAGCACGCCCAGCAGGTCCCAGAACTCGCGGCGGCTGACGGCGTCCACGCCGGTGGTCGGCTCGTCGAGAAAGAGGATGTCGGGGCGATGCACCAGCGCGCAGCAGAGCGCCAGCTTCTGCTTCATCCCCCCGCTCAACGCGCCCGCCCGCCGCTCCGCAAAGGGCTCGATCTGGCTGTAGATCGGCCGGATCAGCTCGTACTGCTCGCGGATGGTGGTGCCGAACACCTGCGCGAAGAAGGTGAGGTTCTCGCGCACGGTGAGGTCGGGGTAGAGCGAGAAGCGCCCTGGCATGTAGCCCACGCGCGTCCGCAGCTTCCACAGCTCCTTCACCGGGTCGAGGCCCAGGACGCGCGCCTCGCCGGCGGTGGGCACCAGCAGGGTGGTGAGGATGCGGAAGAGCGTGCTCTTCCCCGCCCCGTCCGGCCCGATGAAGCCGAACAGCTCCCCCGGCTCCACGTCGAACGAGATGCCGCGGAGCGCCTGGACCGGGCCGAACGCCTTCTCCAGCGTGGTGACCTGGACGGCGGGCGTGCTCATCGCCCGCCGCGCGCGGCCAGCGGCGCCGGCGGAGCCGGGGCCGACCCGGTCCGCGGCGCCGCGCCGGGGGCGGCGAAGACGACTTCGCCGGGCATCCCGATCTTGAGCGCGCCGGCGGGGTCGCTCACCTGGATCTCCACGGCGTACACCAGGCCGGTGCGCTCCTCGCGCGTCTGCACCGGGGTGGGGGTGAACTCGGCCTGGCCGCTGATCCAGCTCACCGTGCCGGGAAGGGTGCGCCGCCGGCCGTCGCCCGCGTCGGTGCTCACCCGCACGCGCTGGCCCACGCGCACGCGCGGGAGCTGGTCGCCGGTGACGTAGGCGCGCAGGATCATCCGCGTGAGGTCGGCCACCTTGTACAGCGGCTGCCCCACGGGGACGAACTCGCCCCGCTCCGTGTAGGTGGTGAGCACGGTGCCGGTGATGGGGTTGATCACCCGGCTCTTCCGCAGCTGCTCCTCGATCCCCGCCACGCGCGCGCCGGTGCTCTCGGCCTCGCGCCCCACGCTGCCGATCTGCGCGCGGCCGGCGGCGATCTGCTCCTCGAGCACGCGCATGTCGCCGCGGGCGCGGTCCAGCTGCTGCGCGGTGGCGGCGTTTTCGGCGTGCAGGCGGCGGTAGCGCTCGTAGTCGCGCCGCGCCACGTCCAGCCGCGCGCGGAGCACGCCCAGGTTGGCGGTGGCCTCGCCGGTGCGCGCGGTGGCGGCCTCGCGCTGCTGCTGGATCTCCTGGCGCTGCAGCACCAGCGCGGTGGTGTCCACCAGCGCCACCTCGGCGCCCGCCGCCAGCCGCGCGCCCTCGCGTGGGTCGAAGCGGAGGAGGCGGCCGCCGGTCTCGGACGAGACCACCACCTCGGTCGCCTTGAAGTTGCCGTACGCGTCCGGCTGGCCGCCGCGCTTGCAGGCGCCGAGCGCGGCCAGCGCCATCACGCCGAAGAATCGTCCCCCCGCCTTCATCGTCCGCCCCCTCCGGTGATGGTGATCTCGGTGGCGCCGCCGCGCGGCAGCGGCACGCCCAGCGTGGTGAGGTAGCGCGCCCGCGCCTGCGCCAGCTGCACGGCGTGCGTGGCGCGGCGCACCCGCGCGCTGCTCACGTCCGTGCGCCGGTCCACGTAGGTGCTGGTGGCGAGCACGCCCTCGCGCAGCTGCGCGCGCGCCTCGGCCTCGATCGTCTGCCGCAGCGCCACCACGCGCTCGTCGTCGTAGAGCGCGGCGGCCAGCCGGTCGATCTCGCGCACGTCGTCCTCCACCTGGCGCCGGAGGCGGCGGGTGAGGTCGGCCTCCTGCGTGGTGACGACCTGCTGCTGGAGCGCCAGCTCCCGCTGCTGCCGTCGCGTGCGCCCCCAGTCCCACGGCGCCCACTCCACGCGTACGCCGAGCTGGCCGAACAACTTGGGATCGTCATCGAACGCCGCGCGGGGGGAGAGGCCCCAGCCGAGCTGGCCCGTGGCGCTGGCGTGGGGGAGAAGCGCGGACCCGCTCGCCGCCGCCTCGCGCCCCAGCCGCGCCCGCGTGGCGCCGAAGCGCTCGTACTCCGGCCGCGCGCGCACCGCCGTTCCCTCCCCGCCCGCGGCCCGTGTCCGCTCCACCGCCGCCGCCAGCGCGGGGAGGGCGAGGACGGCGCCGTCGCCCACGGCCGCGCCGGTGAGGTCGCCGAGCACGGCCAGCGCGGCGCGGCGGTCGGCGTCGGCGGCGGCGCGCTCCTGCCGCGTGGCGATCAGCTGCGCCTCGATGGTGGCGGCGTCGCCCGCCAGCGCGGTGCCGGCGCGCATGCGCGAGCGCATCTCGGCCAGCCGCGCCTCCAGGTCCGTTGCCAGCAGCTCCTGCTCGCGCCCGCGCTCCTGCGCCAGCAGCGCGCCGAAGAAGGCGCCGTTCACCTCGTCGCGCAGCCCGAACAGGTCGGCGCGGATCCCCGCCTCGCTCTCGGCCAGCCGCGCGCGCTCCACGTCGCGGCGCGGGCCGCGGCCGGGATCGTAGAAGCGCTCCTCGGCATCCACCGTCACCCGGTAGCGGGTGCGCGAGGGCGCGGGGATGGACTGGCCGCCGGGAAGCTGCACCGGGATCGACACCGTCTCGCTCTGCCGTGTGACCTCGGCGGCGGAGCGGAGGCCGGGGTAGATCTCGCTGTCGATGGAGCGCAGGCGGAGGCCGGCGGCCTGGCGCTGCAGCGCGAACTGCTCGCCGCGCGGATCGCGGCGCACGGCGGCGTCCTGCAGCGCCGCCAGCTCCAGCGTGTCACGCTGCTGCGCGGGCGCCGCGGCCAGCGCCAGCAGGATCAGGTGCGGCGTCATGGGCGCAGTGCGTTGAGGAAGAACTCGGGGATCAGCGCGCGGCGCTCGGCCATCAGCGCCTGGTGATCCGCCGCGTCCAGGTTCAGGACGGCGCCCACCAGCGGCCCCGCCAGGAACGGAAACACGATCATCGCCACCAGGTTCAGCACGGCCTGCTCGGCGCGGATCGGGCGGTAGCGCCCCTCTCGCGCGCCATCGTCGAGCTGGGCCTGCAGCACGTCCAGGCTCACGCGGCGGAACTCCGTCATCAGCCCCACGATTCGCTCGGGCTGGTGGTGCACCTCGCTGATGATGTACGCGGGGAGGTACGGATGCCGGGAGAGGAAATCCATGTCGCCCGCGACCACCGCGCGGACCTTCTCCTCCAGCGGCAGCCCGGAGGCGAGCACGCCGAACACGCGGGGGAAGAACTCGCCCGCCGTGCGCCTGAACACCGCCTCGGCGAGCTTCTCCTTGCTGCGGAAGTAGTAGTGCAGCAGCGCCTTGTTCACCCCCGCCTCGTCGGCGATCTCCTGCATCCGCGCGCCCGCGGTGCCGCTGCGCATGAACACCACGTGCGCCGCGTCCAGGATCTTCGCCTCGGTGTCGCCGTCTCTCCCGGTCATCGTCCTACAGGTTTGATCGTTCGATTTAACCATCTGGTTTAAACGGTTAATCAAATCCTGGATACAACGCAAGCTTCTCATTCGCTCACCCAACGAACGAAGCTCGTTGATGCGGAGCTAACTGCTTGCTGTCATGGTTGATACGACGATAGGTCCGGCGCCGCGGGGCCCCCTACCCTGGCAGGCCGGCGTCCCGCCGGACCCGTCCAGCCTGTCCCTCTCCCGTAAACAGCACGGGAGAGGGACCTGGGGCTCGCTATGCTCGCGGCCACATCGATGGCGGTGCAAGCATCGATGCGGGCCAGCAGCCTCGCGCAGTTTGCGAGGCTTCGTGCCGTACGTGGCCGGCGGCTTCAGCCGCTGGTGCGCGAGGCCCCTGATCCATCGCGGCCTCGCGCGGTTTGCGAGGCTTCCCGTAGTCGTTGCTGCGGCTTACAGCCGCCGCTGACCCCACGCCGGCGCCGCGGGGGGCCTCACCCTGGCGGGTCGGCGTCCCGCCGGAGCCGTCCAGCCTGTCCCTCTCCCGTAAACAGCACGGGAGAGGGACCTGGGGCTCGCTATGCTCGCGGCCACATCGATGGCGGTGCAAGCATCGATGCGGGCCAGCAGCCTCGCACGGTTTGCGAGGCTTCGTGCCGTACCTGGCCGGCGGCTTCAGCCGCTGGATCGCGAGGCCCTGATCCATCGCAGCCTCGCGCGGTTTGAGAGGCTTCCCGTAGTCGTTGCTGCGGCTTACAGCCGCTTGGGCTCGTGAGAAACGAAAACCGGGCGCGGAGCCTTCCTGGCCCCCGCGCCCGGTTCCGTCGTTCGCCGTGCCGCCGGATCAGACGATGACGGCCGGCTCGTCCTCCGTCGCCGCCACCACGACGGCGGCGGTCTGCGCCGGCGCGGGGAGCGACAGCGTACGCTCGCCGGCGGCGAAGAGGCCGGGGATGTGGCGCGCGAACACGCTCAGCAGCCCGCGCGACGCGTCGGCGATCACGCGGCCCACGTCGCGGGCCAGCAGCCCCAGGCCGAACGCCAGGTCGTACCCCTCGTCGTCGCCAGGCCCCAGCGCGCGGATCACGGCACCGCGGTGCTTCATCAGGATCGGGCGGACGTAGCGCACGGGGTTGAAGTCCGGGATGTGCCGCGCGCCCAGCCCCTCGATCAGCGCCACGGCGCGGCCGAAGTAGGTCATCTCGCCGGTCAGCACCACGGGCCAGTCGTACAGCAGGCGCATCACCTCGTCGGCGAGGGCCGCCTGCATCTCGTCCAGCGCGGCGCCGCGCTCGGTCATCTCCAGGATCAGCCCCACCAGCCGGCGGATGGTCTCGCGGTCGGTCCCCTCTTCCACGATCCCCAGGTTGAAGAAGCCGTCCACCACCCGGTCGGCGTCGCCGCCCACGGCCGCGAGCGCGGTGTGCACCAGGTGCTTGCGCTCCACGGGATCGACCTCGATCACCATCCCGAAGTCCAGCAGCACCAGCGCGCCATCGTCCTGCACCAGCAGGTTGCCGGGGTGCGGGTCCGCGTGGAAGATGCCGTCCACCAGCATCATCTGGATGTACGCCTCGACCACGGCGTCCATCACGCGCCCCGGGTCCACGCGGCCGGCGGCGACGAGCGGGCCGATCTGGTCCACGCGCGTCCCCTCCACGAACTGCAGGACGAGGGTGCGCTGGTGCACCATCCCGTCGATCACCTCGGGAACGATCACGCGCGGGTTGCGGGCGAAGCGCTCGCCGATCGCGCGGCAGTACGCGGCTTCCTTGCGGAAATCCATCTCGTCGCCGATGCGGCGCTCGAACTCGTTGACCACCACGTTCAGGCCGCGCAGCTGCGGGTGCTTCCACCGGCGCTGCGCGAACGCCAGCACGCGGCGCACGAACTTCACGTCGTGCTCCACGATCCGCTCCACGCCGGGGCGCAGCACCTTCACCACCACGTCGCGGCCGAAGAAGCGGGCGCGGTACACCTGCCCCAGCGACCCCGCCGCCAGCGGCTCGCGGTCGAACGCCTCGAACACGGTGTCCACCGGCGCGCCGTACGCCCGCACCAGCTCCGCCTCGATCTGGGGGAAGGGGACGCAGGGAACGCGGTCGGTGAGGGTGCTGAGCGCGCCCAGGTACGGCTCGGGCACCACGTCGGGCCGGGCGCTGAACACCTGGCCGATCTTGACGAAGGTGGGGCCCATCGAGGGGATCATCGCCGCCAGCTTCTCGGCCCGCCGCTGGTGGAAGCGTGGCGTGCGGCGCGCCGGGGCGCCCCAGTAGAAGAAGCGGCGCCGGTCGCGCGAAAACGACAGCGCGAACGGAAGAAGCCGCAGCAGCAGGTAGAGTGTGCGCATCCAAGGACCCTGCGTGAACGAAAGTCGCACCGCGGCACGCGGCCCGGTGCGGCGCTCCTCAGTACCCGCGTGCGGGTGCCCGGTTCGCGTGCGAGCGACGACCGGGGCCACGTTCCGTACGGACGCCGCGGCCCGGACGTTTCGCCGCCGATCATCGGACGACGGAGGCCGAGGAAACGACGAAAGCCGGACCCAGCGCGAAATGGCTGGGCCCGGCTTTCGTCGAAAGTGGAGATGCCGGGATTCGAACCCGGGTCCGCCTACTGATCCCCCGCTGCATCTACGTGCGTATTCAACCGTTCTTTTCTCCTCGCTCGCTCATCGGCCGGCTGAAGGCCCATCGCGAACCAGCCGTGGAAGTCTCGCCCGCGCCGTCACGGCGCCAAACGCGGGCCAGCCAGATTTTAGCGACACCCGGCGGCCCGCCTCTGGTAGGGCTGACCGACGAATGGGAGGTAACGACTGCCCCGAAGGGCGTCTAGTTACGCAGCCAGAGCGAAGTTATCGTTCGCGGTTACTGTTTTCCTGGAGGTTTAACGAGTGCTCCAAGCACCTCGGCACGCCGCCACGGCTTCACCGTACGCGTCGAAACCTGTCATCCCCATGACCCGTGTTTTCAATCAACGCTCTGAATCTAACCCTCCTGGCCGTCCCGGTCAATCCCCTTGCAGCATAAAGACTTAGGAGACCGGGATCCACCCTTCCGCGCCGTCTCGACCACGGGATTCTCGCCGCATCCGCCTGCCGCGCCGTATCTTACGCCCGCAGCCCACGCGGTCTCCTCTCCACCCGCCGTCCCGATGCCCCGCTTCCCCGCCCTGCTCGCCGCCTGCGCGCTGGCCCTCGCCGCCTGCTCGCCCTCCGCGCCACCCCCGCCCGCCGGGCGGCACGCGTCCGCGGCCGACAGCGCACCCTCCGTGCCGCTGATCCCCGCCACGGCCACGCTGAACGACGTGAACCGCGTGGTGCGCGACCCCGAGCGCGGCGGGCTCCCGGCGGACAGCATGGTGGCCGCGAGGGTGGTCCAGGGGTACCGCATCTTCCGGCACACGGGCCAGTACGCGGCCGCGTTCGTGGGCAACGGGATGAGCTGCGGCAACTGCCACCTGAACGCCGGCCAGCGCGACCGGGGGATGCCGCTGGTGGGCGTGGCGGGCGTCTTCCCGGAGTACCGCACGCGCTCGGGCCGGCTGATCTCGCTCGAAGACCGCATCCGCGACTGCTTCGAGCGGAGCATGAACGGCACCGCGCCGGGGTACGACGCGCCGGAGTTGCTCGCGGTCGCCGCGTACGTGGCGTGGCTCTCCGAGGGGCAGGCGATGGGGAAGTCGCCGCCGTGGCGCGGGCGCAACACCATCGCCAGGGAGGCGCAGGTGCCGGTGGCGCGGCTGGATACGGCGGCGGGGCACGCGCTCTACGCGCGCGCCTGCATCGGATGCCACGGGGCGGATGGTCAGGGAGTGGCCGTCGGCGGCGCGACGCCGGGGCCGCTGTGGGGGCCGCGCTCGTGGAACGACGGCGCGGGGATGGCGCGCGTCTACACCGCCGCCGGCTTCATCCGCCACGCCATGCCGCTCACCGCCCCCGGCTCGCTGACCGACCGCGAGGCGCAGGACGTGGCCGCGTACATCAACGCCCAGCCGCGCCCATCCTACGCGCGCAAGGCGGAGGATTACCCCGGCGCGAAGATCCCGCCGGACGCCGTCTACTATCCGCCACGAACTTCTTTCAACTTCCGCTGACCCCGGCCTTCCTTGCATCAATATGCCATGATCGCCACGGGCACAAATGCCCACGCAATAGCGCAGGCACAGATGCTCCACAGAAGCCATGCAGGCCCACGCCAATCATCTCCTGTGGGCGTTTGCGATTGCAGCCACGCTAGCACTGCACCCATCACACCTCCCGAAACCAGTTGCAATCCTGAAAAGACAGAGCCACTGAACGCGCCATGCTCGTTTATCCGCCAAGCGAGCGGAATCGGCATCGTTGGCCACAGGAGAACTGGAGCATACCGCACGATACCACCCGCAATCCACGCAGCGCACCCAGCACCCGCTCCGCGCACGAGTTCGCGCCGATCGGTACTCTGCCAGACGTGATCAACAACCCCTGCGAGGGCGCCAATCCCGGTAAAGGTGGCAATTCGCAAAACCGTTCCCACGAACACCGCATTGCTTTCGAAAGCCGGCCAACAGCACCACTCCGTGGCAAACAGACCCGCCCAACTAAAGATCAGCAGCGTGGCAGCACGCAGACGAGTTGAGACCGATGACGTCTCAGTTTTCATCTCTCTCATTGCCATGGGTTTTGTCTTAGGCTAAACCCGAGTTCCGCCCGCACCTTGTTCTCTTCCGCAATCGTTGGTGGACCATTGGTCTCATCGTCTTCGGCGCCACCAAACCGCGGTCGCGTTTCTTTTGAAATTCCATATTTGCCATACAGCGCGTGCGCGAACTCGTGGCCCGTGGCCGCATAGATGTTCAGCGGGTTACTCGCACGATCTTCCCCTGTCGGCAGGATGATATTGGCCACTCTTCGAGAGAAAGGTGGGTTTGAGAGTGAGATCATCGCGCCAGAGTAGCGAAGTGGACCTGCCCCGGTTTGGTGGACACCGGGTTAGTGGGGATCAAGCGGCTTTGGGAAGCGTCGCGCGCGACGCTTCCCAAAGCCGCTTGTCGAACTCCGCCGGCGTGAGGTACCCCAGGCTGGAGTG
>Ga0247773_1000559_pt1 | contig 14864 bp, 12 predicted proteins | sample UWRJL092311B6_FD_179934 | JGI IMG/M metagenome (GOLD analysis project Ga0247773, IMG submission 179934) | Plant litter microbial communities from Arlington Agricultural Research Station in Wisconsin, United States - UWRJ-L092-311B-6 | ecosystem: Environmental > Terrestrial > Plant litter >...
CCCTCGGCGTGGGAATACGTCTCGGCGTCCAGCTGCTGGCGCGTGTACATCGGCGAGCGGCCGCTGCCCATCGACGCCACGGCCGAGGCCACCTACAAGCAGAACGTGATCAACGCCGGCCTGGCGACCAGCGCGGCGCTGTGGAAGACGGTGAACGCCACCATCAACGAGCCGCGCTACGTCACCACCAAGACCACGGGGACGGCGGCGAGCTCGCGCAACCCGCCGCGGGTGACCGTGGCGTCCACCGCGCGCGTGCTGATCGGCGGCGTGCAGTACCGCGGCGTGGCCGAGGTGATGCAGAACGCGGCCGGCACGCTGGCCGGCATCAACGAGGTGCCGATGGAGGAGTACCTGTACGGCGTGGTCCCGCGCGAGCTGGGCCCGTCGACCTACCCCGAGGCCGAGGCTCAGAAGGCGCAGGCCATCGCCGCGCGAACCTACGCGAGCGCCAACCTGGGCAAGCACTGGAACAACGGCTACGACCTGCTGGCCACCGTGCAGGACCAGGTGTACGGCGGCGCGGCCGCCGAGCAGTCGATCAGCACGGCAGCGGTGAATGCCACGGCCGGGCTGGTGGCCACCTACAACGGCGCGCTCATCAACGCGCTCTTCTACGCCACCAGCGGTGGCAAGACGTCGAACAGCGAGGACGTGTTCAGCGTCACCGAGCCATACCTGCGCAGCGTGTGGGACGCGCCGTCCGGGCAGGAGTTGTCGTCCACCACCGCGCTGCTGAACGACCTGCGCACCCCCACCTGGACCGGCGCCTACTCGTCGTGGCACAGCTACCACCGGTGGAGCTATACCTGGACCAAGGCGCAGATGAGCTGCGTGGTCGGCGACTTCGCCAACCAGCCGGTGGGGAACGTGACGGCCATCAACGTTCTCACCCGCAACGCCGTCAGCGGCCGGGTCACGCAGATCCAGTTCGTCACCGACGCGGGCACCTTCACCGAGACGGGCACGGCGATCCGCGCGGCGATGCCGTACATCAACAGCTCCGGCGTGCCCACGCTGCTCCCCAGCACGCTGTTCGTGATCGACCGGCTGACCGACGCGTCGGGGAACCTGACCGGCTACAAGGCCTACGGCGGGGGCAACGGCCACGGCGCCGGGATGGCGCAGACGGGCGCCGTGGGCATGGCCCGCGCCGGCCTCACCTACGACCAGATCCTCAAGAAGTACTACACGGGGATCGTGATCGAGACCAAGGCTCCCACCCGCAGCAACGGCACGTCGCCCGTCGCCCCGGTGACAACGGACCCGTACGACTGCACGTCGGCGTGATGGAGCGCTACGGGTGAAGAAACGGAGGCCGGGCCGGTACATCCGGCCCGGCTTCCTGCCATGAGGTACAATAGTGTCTCGAACTCGGCTGATACCAGTAAGTGCTACACAACGCGTACCTCACCTCACTCACATTCGCAGAAGGCAGTCCATGCCTACGGGAATACCCGTCCCATCCGCAAAAGTGGTTTTCTCTCATCATACACATGGGTTTGAGGAGGTGCTGGACACCTTCGCAACCGCAAAATGCGTTAACATTGCAACATTTAATATATCTACGGAAGGATCTAAACTGCTGGAGCAATTGTTACGCGTTCCCGATGGATGCCCAATCCGTATTGTCTCGAACATACCCGGTAGATGGCCTATCTATCATTCGGAGGCAAGCCGGAATAGAGCACGTCAACGGATTGACGATTACATAAAACAAATTGATCGCATAACACTGCAGAGGCCTGTATCAGTCTATTTCAACTTCAACTCACATTGCAAGGTAGTTGCCACGGATACTTTGATGTACATAGGTTCTGCTAACTTTTCGGACGAAAGCTCGAAGAATTTCGAATGCGGGGTGCTGATCAGCGGTGCCGACTCGATTGCACCTATTGTCAATAGTATTTTTGATGAACTTGTGGAACAAGCGATCGAGTTCACGAATTCAGTTGAGTTCCGGCTCATGCTGCAGTGCTCCGAAATCTGCGACACCGTTACATGGTTCAGGCGAGAACTGAACGAGTACCTGCATCCACAGGCTAGCGGATACTGGGAGCACGACACCATCCCTGACCCTATGGTAGCCCCGTTCTCTTCCGCCGAGCTTGATGAGCTACAAACCGTGGTCAACGATATTATACGCTTGCATTGGCAGCTGGAGCAGCATCCCGCCATCGAGTCCGCGATTCTAGAGCTTACTAATGGATTTTCGGACCCGCTATCTGGACTGCTTAGAAACGGGGGGACAATCCGATGCTTCTCTGAATTCAATGACTATAAGGAACAGATGCGCTACATTGGTCGAAGCATTGCTGCGTATGCTGGGCCACAAGACCCGCACATGTTCGCAGACGCGGTGAACGCCGCTGGCGACGCACGGGAGGAGTCGAGAACAAATGCGTTAGGCGATTTAAATCAGCTCGCCGCAGGTTTGCAAAGCATGAGCGACCACCTCAGTCGCCTAGGTCAGCGAATCATCGCTGCTGATGTGCGGCGTGCAAAAATCGATAACACCCAATAAGATGCCACAGCGGAGGGCGCGAGAAGTGCGAGAATTTTGGGGCACTTTGTAGACGCAGTCGCGAGTTCTTGAAGCGACCTCTTTCTGCGTAATCCTCACCGGCTTGTAAGGCAGAGTCTTGCGCATTCATCGCGCGTCAGAAATGGCAGCTTGGGAGTCCGCTTCGATTGGCGGTTCTGTGAGCGGCATTGCGCCGCCCTCGCGCCGCGACCGGTTCGCCGCCTTCTCCTCGTACATCGCGCGGTCGGCGCGCTCGATGGCGGCCGCGAGATCCTCGGTGCCCGAGAAGGCGGCGGCGCCCAGGCTCACCTCCAGCTCGGCCACCGCGCCGATCGCTTCGCGCACCCGCGGCACCACCTCGTTCGGCAGTGCGGCGGGAAAGAGCAGCAGGAACTCGTCGCCGCCCCAGCGGTAGACGCGGTCGAGCGGGCGCACGCAGCGGCGCACCGTTTCCACCAGGCTCCGCAGCAGCTCGTCGCCCGCGGCGTGGCCGCGCGTGTCGTTCACCTGCTTGAGGTTGTCCATGTCCAGCATCAGCGCCGTGCCGTAGCGCGCGCCGAGCGCTTCCAGCGACGCGCCCTCCTCGTAGGCGCGCCGGTTCATCGCCCCCGTCAGCGGGTCGTACAGCGAGATCTGCTTCAGGCGGTCGTGCGCCATGGCGAGCTGGCTGCGCGCGTCGGCGTTCTCGCGCCCCACGTCTTCCATCAGCAGCACCACCATCCCGTACCCCAGCAGCACCTGGAGGATGAGGTCGAAGAAGCTGTTGTAGCGGAGCAGGAAGAAGAGCGGGCCGTCGGGCGGCCGCCACGCCGGCACCCCCTCGAACGCGAAGGCCACGGCGTAGAGCACCCAGAGCACCGCGATGGCCACGAACACCACGCCCGTGGTGCGGCTCCCCAGCGTTCCGCGCGAGCCGGGGAAGCGCAGCAGCAGCCACCCGCACGCGAGGAAAGGGCCGGCGATCAGGGGCGTCTGGAACACCATCACCGCATTGAGGAACGGCCCCGCCAGGATGGCACTGCCCAGCGCGTAGAGCAGCGCGGCGGGGATCGCCCAGCGCAGGAACGCTCGCGGCCGCCACCCGCGCACGTAGTTCAGCGTGCCGGCCAGCAGGTGGGCCACGAACACGAGCTTCGCAGCCTGGTACGCCAGGTTGGCGGCGCGAGGGGCCAGCGGCTGCGTGTCCATCGCATGCGGGAAGGCGTACTGCACCCCCACGGCCAGCAGCGCCACCACCAGCGCGACCCACCCCCGCGTCCAGTGGCGGAAGTACGACTGCGGCCGCGGGTGGCTGCGCAGGAGCGCCGCGAAGAGGCCTGCCAGGAGGAGCGCCGTGCCGGTCTGGCTCAGGAGCCCGATGACGGCGACGAGGGCGCCCACCTCGTCGGTATTCATGGGGAAAGAACCGCGGGAGATGTGCGATGCGGCGGGATGTCCAGCTGCCCGCAGCTTAGCGCCGTGGCCCCGGCGCGACAAGACACGGTGCGCGCGGGATGCTGAGTCGCGCCCGCGATCGTGCATGGCCGACGGAGTTGGCCGGTCCCACCCGTCACCCCGATGCGGAGGGGGAACGCCGAGGTCGCAGAGCTCGTGAGCTGCCAGGATGAGCGGACGTCTGGGGTCGTATGGCGGACCGCCAACTGATCACCCAGCTTAAGTTAAGGTTCTTCGCGGAATTGGTTGCAGGTGGGGTGCCGACACGTTGCCGAGAACTGCAAATCCAATCTGCAGACCACCGCGATGGCATCCTGAGCGTCGCCGCCGAACGTAACCTGCGTCTGCGACAGAGCTTGGCGGCGACCGAAGGATCCATGGCCGCAGCAGCAGCACACTTCGCCATTCACGGGACGATTCGCCATCGCCGTAGCCTATCGGCGGTCTGAATCCGAGCGCCGACGGTAGATCCTTCGGCCGCCGCCGGGCGATGGTGTGAAGGAGGGTTCACCAATGCGGCGGCGCTCAGGATGACATTTTCTCGTGATTTAGTCGTCAGGTGAGTGCGTCCGTCAACCAATCGGGCAATGACCATAAGTCAAGCTATGACATAGCGTTAGAGCGTCCGTCCGAAAGGCAATCGTCGCTTTGCATGCAGCCACGGCCCTTCGGCTGCAAGGGATGCGGGGCCGTTGGTGATTTGGCCGTCGACAGGCTTGCGCGCCGGCGCCGAACGCCTGACCCTTGGTGTCGTTGGCGGCTCAGATACGCCGCCACCGCACTACCGCCGCCTGAGTGGGAAGGAAACGTGGACGAAGACCTCTTGGCGATGACGCACGAGCAGCTGATCGCGGAGGCGCGGCGGCTCCGCGCCGGTATCCGCGCGCACCGCGACAGCAGTGGCCACGCCCTGTGCTGGCACCACCCGGCGCTCTGGGGCCTGCTGCCCGAGCGCTCGGACCCGGTGCCGACGGTGCCCGCGTGGCCGGAGTTCCTCCGGGGCTGCGTGCACTACCGCCAGTCCCTCGACGAGCAGCTCCCGGAGGCGCCGCGCTCGGCCGCGCCGTATGTCCCTGACGCCACGTGCCCTCCGGGCCATACGGGTGAGCCATCGGCGGCGTGACGGGGAAGCTCGACACGCGTGACGACTGACGAAACATTGCGGCCGGACCTGGCGGCCCTGAGCCCATGTGGCGTCAGGACTCCATGCGGGCCGCCGTGCTACATTCACGCGAGCGCCGCCCGGGGTATCGTGAAGCCGGCCGTGCCAAACGGTCCAGATCCTCGTACGTTGGAGCCGCACTCCCGACCTCGCCGCCCTCCGGCCGCGAGCAAGTCGGCGATCCTCTCGATGGAGACGTGACATGCAGAAGCCCGCAAAGAACACGATCTGCCTCTGGTACGACCGCGACGCCGAGGACGCGGCGCGTTTCTACGCCGAGACCTTTCCCGATTCGTCGGTCACCGCGGTGCACCGCGCACCCGGAAACTTTCCGTCAGGAAAGCAGGGCGACGTGTTGACCGTGGAGTTCACCGTGCTGGGCATCCCCTGCCTCGGGCTCAACGGCGGCCCCGCGTTCAAGCACAACGAGGCGTTCTCGTTCCAGGTCGCCACCGACGACCAAGCTGAGACGGATCGCTACTGGAACGCGATCGTGGGCAACGGCGGCGAGGAGAGCCAGTGCGGCTGGTGCAAGGACAGGTGGGGCGTATCCTGGCAGATCACCCCGGTCGCCCTGACGCAGGCGATCACCGACCCCGACCCCGCCGCCGCCAAGCGCGCCTTCGACGCGATGATGGAGATGCAGAAGATCGACATCGCCACGATCGAGGCCGCGCGCCGCGGCTGAGGTTGCCTACACTGCGGCCTCTGACCCCAATTCGGCTGCATGAATGTGCATCCCAACAGGTCCTGGAGACGAATCGACTCACACGGAGAAACGGAGGAAACGGAGAGCTGCTTGTCGTTCCTCCGTTTCCTCCGTTCCTCCGTGTGACATTCTGCCGTAGCGGTCGTTCCGGATGCACAGTTGATTGACCGATCCGGTATGATTCGATCCCCTACGGGTTGCCCGCCTCCCCCTCACCACGCAATCCCGTAGTCCTCGCCGTAGTTGCTGGAGCCGCCCCAGAAGCTGCCGTGCTCGCGGTCGATGAAGATGGCGTTGATGGGGCCGCTGGTCAGGCGCTGCACCTCCAGCGTGTACCCCATCCGCCGCAGCTGCTGGCGCACCGAATCGGGCATCGCCGCGTTCACCAGGATGCGCCCGGGCCGGCTCTCGTGCCCGCCGAACGAGCTGCGCATCTGGTAGCTGTTGATGTTGGGCGCCTCCACCGCCTGCTGCACGTTCATCCCGAACTCCACCACGTTCAGGAAAAACTGCAGCAGGTTCTGGTCCTGCGAGTCGCCCCCCTGCACGCCGAACGCCAGCATGGGCCTGCCGTCCTTCAGCGCCAGCGTGGGCGTGAGCGTCACCCGCGGGTGCTGGCCGGGGCGCACCACGTTGAACGGGCTCTCGGCCGGGTCGGTCACGAAGCTCTGCATCCGCTGGCTCAGCCCCACGCCCGTGCGCCCCGCCACCACCGCGGGGATCCATCCGCCGCTGGGCGTGACGCTCACCACCCACCCCTCCTCGTCCGCCGTCTCCACCGACGTCGTCCCGAGCTGGAACTGGCGCTGGAACTCGGCGAACGAGGTAGGCGGCGCCGACACCGAGTCGCGGCCGTTCATCGTGGCCGGCCAGCTCCGCAGCACCGACAGGAAGGGATTGCTCCCGCCCTGGAACGGGTACGGGTCGCCGGGGCCGATGTTGGGGTCGTTGCGCTGGGGGTTCACCAGCGCGGCGCGCTGGCGGGCGTACTCCTTGGACAGGAGCCCGCGGACGGGCTCCTCGGGCGGCACGTACGGGTCGCCGTAGTAGAAGTCGCGGTCGGCGAAGGCCAGCGACATCGCCTGGTAGACGGTGTTCAGGTAGCGCGGCGAGTTGTAGCCCATCGCCCTGAGGTCGAAGTTCTCCAGGATGTTCAGCGCCTGGAGCATGGCCGGCCCCTGCTGCCACACGTTCAGCTTGTAGACCTCGACCCCCCGGTAGTTGGAGTGCACCGGATCCTCGATGCGCACCCGCCAATTCGCCAGGTCGTCCATGGTGAACAGCCCGCCCTGCTCACGCACCGAGCGCACGATCTCCCGCGCGATGTCGCCGCGGTAGAAGCGGTCGTAGGCGGCCATGATGGCGTCGTGGCGGTTCTTCCCCTGCGCCAGCGCCTGCTGTTCGGCCTCCACCAGCTTGCGCAGCGTTGCGGCCAGGTCGGGCTGGCGGAAGACCTCGCCGATGGCCGGGCCCTCGCGCGCGGTGCCGGGGTGCACCAGGAAGAGCGCGCGCGAGTACGGCCACTGCCGGATCAGCTCCCGGTTGCGCTCGATGGAGTTGGACGCCTCGTCTTCCATCGGGTAGCCGTCGGCCATCTGGATCGCCGGCGCGAGCACGTCCCCCAGCGACATGGTGCCGTACTCGGCCAGCATGGTGAGGATGCCGCCAGGCGTTCCCGGCGTGACGGCGGCCAGCGGCCCGTACTCGGGCGGGTAGCGCATCCCCCGGGCGTGGTACAGCTCGGGCGTGGCGCCGGTGGGTGCCACCCCCAGCGCGTTGATGCCGATCACCTGACGGGTATGCGGGTTGTAGATCAGCGCCTGCGTCTCGCCGCCCCAGCTCAGCACGTCCCACATCGTGGCGGTCGCGGCGATCATCGCGCACGCCGCGTCCACGGCGTTGCCGCCCTTGCCGAAGATCATGGCGCCCGCGGTTGCGGCCAGCGGCTTGCCCGTGACGGCCACCCAGTGCCGCCCGTGCAGCACCGGCTTCACCGTCCGCTGCGCCGCCGCCGGCGCGGCCACGAGCGAGGCCACCACAACTGTCAGGCAGATGAGGAACGGCAGGCGGCGGGAGATGGACATCGGATCGGCTCCGCGCATCGGTTCACGTGGTGGGGATAGGATGCACAGCGTAGCGCGCGCCGCGCGCGGAGGCAAACCCACGCTGCCGACGGGAGTGGGATCGTGTGGATTCGTCCTTCTCCGCCAGTCGCCGCCACATCCCTCGAAGTAGTCGGCCGAAGGGCTCGCAGGTGGAAAGGGAATGCAGGAGCGGGTGGCGCGGCCACGCGGCGGGTGGGAGATTCAGGACGCGTGGGACGCAGACCATTGCCGCGTGGATCTGCCGGAAGATTTCGGAAGACTGGAGACCAATCGTGAACCCGCCGCTCACCGATGTCGAAGTGCGTATCCTCGGCGCTCTCCTCGAGAAGGAGGTGACCACGCCGGAGTACTATCCGCTTTCGCTGAACGCGCTGTTGTCCGCGTGCAACCAGACCACCAACCGCGACCCGGTGATGCGGCTGGACGAAGATACGGCCACGCACCACATCATCGTGCTGCGCCGGGGCGGCCTGCTGCGCCAGATCCAACCGGTGGGCTCCCGCGTGACCCGCTTCGAGCACCTGATGGCCGAGGAGCTGAAGCTGGATCAGCGCCAGCTCGCCGTGCTGGGCGTGCTGATGCTGCGCGGGCCGCAGACGCCCGGCGAGCTGCACGCCCGCACCGCGCGGCTGGCGTCGTTCGCCGACCTTGCCGACATGGAGGCGGTGCTGCAGTCGCTGATCACCCGCGAGCCGGAACCGCTCGTCGCGCGCCTCGCACGCCGGCCGGGCCAGAAGGAGATCCGCTACGCGCACCTGCTCAGCGGCGAGCCCGCGCAGGCCGATGCCGCCGAGACGGCGGACGAGCTGCCCCGCCCCACCCGTCGCGCCAGCGCGGACGACGGCCGGGTGGCTGCGCTGGAGCAGACGGTGGAGGCGCTGCAGGCGGAGGTCGCGTCGCTCCGCGCCGAGCTCGACGCCTTCCGCGCCCAGTTCGGGTAGCGGGCTGGCCGGGCCGACGGCAGTGGCTGCGCGAGCGACAGGGGACAGAGACGGATGATCGGCTGCAGCCGACATGCGGTACGACGGCCAAATCGGCTACGTGTATAGGCCGCCGCGCGTGAGTCCACGCCATACACAGGAGAGAACCGCTTGAAGATGGGTGATCACCTGCTCGCGTTCGGAGGGTCCCTCACGGGCGTAGCGGCCCTGCTGCACGTTGCGATCATCCTTGGAGGCCCCGACTGGTACCGATTCTTCGGAGCGGGCGAGCGCATGGCCTGGTTTGCCGCGCGCGGTTCCATCTACCCCACCGTGATCACCGCCGGGATCGCGGCGGTTCTGGGGATATGGTCGCTCTATGCGTTCTCGGGTGCGGGTGCGATCCGCCGCCTTCCCTTCCTCCGCCCCGTCTTGACGCTCATCGCCGCGGCGTACCTGGCCCGCGGCATTCTCGGCATCCCCGCCGTCATGCTCATGGACGATCCGTACGCAAACGAGCTGAAAGCGCGGATGACGTTCATGGCGGCCAGCTCCGCGATCTGCATCGTGCTGGGCTTCTGCTACGCTGCAGGCGCAGCGCGGGTCTGGAAGGCGTCCTCCGCGAGCCGCACCTGACGCTGGCTCCGGCTCGATGGGGCGTCGCGCGGGCGATCCAACCCGCAGCTTCGTCCCGCATCGAATCCGCTTGCGCGCGGATCGCCCCGCGTCGATCTTCCGCCCGCCTTCCGCAGTTCGCATCCGCCCCACCGCACCCACCCGAAACCCGATGGAAGCCGCAGACGCAGCAGAGCTGATCCAGGAGATCCAGGAAGAGCGCGCCGACGCCGCGGCGACCGACAAGTTCCGCGAACGCGCGGCGCTGCTCATCTCCGTCCTCGCCATGCTGCTGGCCATCGGCAGCCTGGGCGGCGGCAACGCCACCGACGACATGGTGCACGGCAACATCAAGGCGAGCGACACCTGGGCCTTCTACCAGGCCAAGAACGTCCGCCAGACCGAGTACCGGCTGGCCGCCGACCGCCTCACGCTGGAGCTGGCCGACCCCACCATCAGCCCCGAGGCGCGCGCGGCGGCCGTGGCGCAGCTGGCCAAGTACCAGGAGACCATCGCGCGCTACGACGACGAGCCCGACGCCGCCGCCCCGGGCGACTCGCTGCGCGGCGAAGGGAAGAAGCAGCTCGCGGCCCGGGCGCGCAGCTACGAGGCCGTGCGCGAGCGCGCCTCCGAGCAGGACGGCAACTTCGACTATTCCGAGACCTTCCTGCAGCTCGCCATCGTGCTGGGCTCCGTCGCCATCCTGGCCAGCTCGCGCACGGTGCTCATGTTCTCGATGGGGCTGGGCGTGGTGGGCGCCATCCTGCTGATCAACGGCTTCGCGCTGCTCTTCCCGCTGCCCATCTAGCGTGGATGCGGCGGTTTGGAGCATGCGGACGGGGGACCGGCGCGCGTTGCCGGTCCCCCTCCGCATATGTCAGAATCTGGTCAGGAGGCTTTTCTGGCCCGGGGAGCACGCGTAGTTTCCACCATCCGGAGCCCATCCCGAACCACCCTCCGCCCCGCACAGGACGGCACCCATGCGCAAGCTGATCGTCACCCTGGCCGCGATCGCCGCGGCCGCGTCGCCGCTGGCGGCGCAGGAGCACCAGCACGACCCCGACCACCACGTGGCGGGCGGCGGCGCGCTCCCCGCCGGCTGGCAGGCGCACCTCGACCGCGCCGACGCCAACCTGGCGGACGTGAAGTTCGTGCAGATGGACGATGGCTACCACGTGACCACCGGCCCCGCCGTGATCCTGTGGAACCCCGCCAACAACGTGGCCGGCGGCAGCTTCACCGCGCGCGCCACCTTCGCGCAGACCAGGGCACCCACGCACCCCGAGGCGTACGGGGTGATCGCGGGCGGGCGCAACCTGAGCGGCGCCACGCCGGAGTACTTCTACTTCCTGGTGCGCGGCGACGGGAAGTTCATGCTGCGCCACCGCGCGTCGAACGGCGAGCTGCACACCATCCAGGATTGGACCGAGAACGCGGCCATCCACAAGCAGAACGAGCAGGGCCAGGCCACCAACGCGATAACGGTCGAGGGCAGCCCCTCGGGCGTGGTCTACAAGGTGAACGGCACGCAGGTGGCCGAGACCCCGGGCGTCAACGGCGCCGGCCAGGTGGGGTTGCGCGTGAACCACAACCTCGACGTGCACGTCTCCGGCTTCGGCGTGACGCGCGGGTGAAGAAAGTGCTGAGTGCTGAGTGCTGACTTGTTGGACGTCGTGAGTCGGACGAATCGTGAGTCGTGAACCACTGGAACGCCGCCGCGGAATGATCGATCTGAAGACACGGATCGTCGCCGCGGCGGCGTTTCCGCTTCTCCCCGTGCTGTTCGTGCAGGGCCGCGGCGTTCGCCGGCGCACGCCGCGCCTGCCGGACGCGGCGGGCGCGACGGAGGGCGTGGTGCCCGGCCATGGCGAGCCGCTGCGGCTGGTGGTGCTGGGCGAGTCGACCGTGGCGGGGATCGGCGCGGCCGCGCACGACCGGGCGCTCACCGGCCGCGTGGCCGAGTCGCTCGCGCGGGTGACTGGGCGCCCGGTGCGGTGGCGCGCGGCCGGGCGCAGCGGCGCCAACGCCCGCGAGTCGATGGAGCTGGTCGCGCTCGTGGGCGACGAGCCGGCAGACGCAGTGGCGATCGCGCTGGGAGTGAACGACACGCTGCGCTTCCGCCCGCCGCCGCTGTGGGCGAGCGACGTGGCGCGGCTGGTGGAGGCGATCCGCGCGCGGGTGGGCCCCGCGCCGGTGGCCATCGCGGGAGTGCCGCCGATGCACACCTTCCCTGCCCTGCCCCAGCCGCTGCGCGCGGTGCTGGGCGCCCGCGCGCGGAGGCTCGACGCCGCGCTCGCCCGTCTCCCGGCGCGCCTCCCCGCCCTGCGCCACGTGCCCATGCGCCTGGACCCCGCCCGGCACCTGTTCTGCGACGACGGCTTCCACCCGTCGGAGGCCGGCTACGCGATCTGGGGCGAACGGATGGGCGAGGTGCTGGCGGAGATGGTGGGCGGCTCCCGGGAAGGACCTCCACCGGGGGAGTGATCCATCGTCCCACTGATCGTGCATTCACGCCCTGGTTCTTCCGAACGCCTGATCGCGAACGACATCAACGCGGAGGGAGCTGAGAAAGCCGTGGGAGCGGAGATACATACGGTTACCCTCCACGTCCTCCCTGCTCTCCGGTGCTCCGTGTACACGCAGTTCCGCTCGGCCCGGTCTCTCGCCGCATCATCGCGACCTTCGCCGACCTTCCCCGATCCTCCCGGATCCCCCGGATCCTTGATCGCCCGATCCCCAATCTCCCGATCCCTGATCCTCCCGATCGATGAGGGATGCCGAGACTGGTCACCTCGCGCGCATTGTCGGTCGGCTTGTCGTCGATCAGGAGGTGGCGAGGATCGATCCCCGCACTCGCCGGCCCGAAGCGTGAAGAAGATTGACGGGAGAACTGTTCGAAAATAGAATGCTGTTCGATTTTTTTCGAACACTCATGATTTTTCGAACATGAACCCTGCTGCGGGGCTGCTTGCGACGATCGAGGGCCTCCTCCACGACTGGCTCGCCGCACCCGTGCAAGTCCGCCGGATCGGTGACGGGGCGGACGCGGTCATGCGCTTTACCGTGGACGGACAACCTCGTGAACTGCTCGTCCAGACGAAGGAGAGGGTGACTCGCGCCGACCTCGAACGCATTTCCCCGCCACGCGCGGAAGGGGATGATCGCGGATGGCTCCTGGTCACGCAGGAGCTCAGCCCTTCCATGCGCGCCGAGTTGCGCAACCTTCGAATCAACCATGCCGACCTTGCCGGAAACGTCTACATCCGCGAGCCCGGGCTGTACGTGAAGCTTGAGGGCGACCGCAAGCCACCGCGCCGGCCGCCGTCCACCGCCCGGCGGCTGAATCCATTCTCCAAGCGGGCGTCGCTGGTCCTGCGCGCGCTCATGGAAGAGCCGAAGAGAGCGTGGGGTGTGCGCGAGATCGCGGGAGAAACGGGGCTTTCCGTGGGGCATGCATCGGAGGTGGCGCAGGAGCTGGTCCGGCGCGCGTACGCCCGCGACGCGCAAGGGCGGATCTCGCTGGACAGCGCAGCCGCAGTGCTCCGGGACTGGGCCGGCGCGTACGATTGGAGAAAGAACGGGGTCACGTCGTTCGTGGTGCCCTTCGAACACGACGAAGTGGCGCCAAAGCTCCAGCGGGTGATGGACTCGGCCGGCGTTTCGTTCGCGTTTACACTCTTGGCGGGTGCCGAGCGGGTTGCACCCCACGTGCAGCACGGACAGACGCACCTGTACGTCCCGGCCGGGAAGGCCGCGATCGCTGCGGATGTCGTGCGGGAGAAGCTCTACGGGGAGCCGGTTTCCGCCGGCGGCACCCTGCACCTGCTGGATCCCTATTATCGCGAGGGCGTGTTCTACGGCTTACGGACGGTCGACGAGATGCCCGTAGTCTCTCCCGTCCAGCTGTTCATCGACTTGGTGAACTATCCGCTGCGGGGAGCGGAAGCGGCGCGGATGGTTGCACTGGGCCCGTTGGCCTCACAGCTCGGGCTGGAGCGATGGCAGACGCAGGAACTGACGCGGATCGCGGACTGAGCCGCCCATGCCCTCCAGCTCCGAAGTCTTCGCCCGTACCATTCGGGCGCTGCAGCCGTACACCCATGACATCGTGTTCATCGGCGGATGGGTCCACGCGCTGTACCTGGCCGAGGCGAACAGCCGCGACCTGCCTGTCCGCACGGAAGACATCGACATCACGATCCCCAACCAGCTCCTTACCCGCGACCGCCCCGCGCTGCTCGAGCTCGTGGCCGCGGCCGGATACGAAATCCAGGAGGTTGGCGAAGGAAGCGGAATGATCGAGATCTTTCAGCCGGGCCCCGGTCCAAGCCTGATCGAGCTCGACCTGCTGACCGAAGCGCCGGATCCGAAGCGGGAGATCCTCATCGCCGGTCAGCCCGGCCTGAAGGTGCACGGCTACCCGGGGCAGCACGTCCTCCTCGACAACGCCCGCTGGATGGATGCAGGCACAGACATCCACGAGAGTCTCGACCCTCCCGTTCCGATTCGCGTCCCCCTGCTATCAGCTTACGCACTGGGAAAGGGGCTCTCATCGGAAACCCGGACGTGGCTCCCGAAGCAGGCAAAAGACCTGGTGTACCTGCTGGAGATCATCCGCCACCCCGATCTCGGGCATCAGGTGATGGAGGGAATGGCTACGATGGCGGCCCGATACCCCGAGGAGTACGCAAGGTGGCGGCGTTACTTGGCGGGAGTGGCCGACAACGCTCGCGTGCGTGCGGAGGTCGTGGAACAGCTCCTTCTTGGTTTCCGCGCGATTGGGAGCGCTGAGGAGGTCGAACGGATGTTCGTAGCCCGGCTGCGGCGGCTGCTTGGCGAAACGCCGCACTGACCAATATCCAGCGGAACAACCATCCACGCGACAAGCCGGTGTTCGAAAATTCTCGAACACGCTCCGGAAATCGAACGAGGACAAAAAGCGGCGCCGGGCGAGATCTCTCGCCCGGCGCCGCCGTTTCAGCACTCAGCACGTCCTAGTACCGGTAGTGATCCGGCTTGTACGGGCCGTGCTCGGGCACGCCGATATAGCTGGCCTGGTCGGGCGAGAGCTTCGTGAGCTTCACGCCCAGCTTGTCCAGGTGCAGGCGGGCCACCTTCTCGTCCAGGTGCTTGGGAAGCGTGTACACCTTGCGCTCGTAGGTGTCGGCGTTCTGGTGCAGCTCGATCTGCGCGATCACCTGGTTGCTGAAGGAGGCGCTCATCACGAAGCTGGGGTGGCCGGTGGCGCAGCCCAGGTTCAGCAGGCGCCCCTCGGCCAGGATCATCACGCTGTGGCCGTCGGGGAACACCCACTCGTCGTACTGCGGCTTGATGTTGATCCGCTCGATCCCGGCGAACTTCTTCAGGCCGGCCATGTCGATCTCGTTGTCGAAGT
>Ga0247773_1000560_pt1 | contig 14857 bp, 16 predicted proteins | sample UWRJL092311B6_FD_179934 | JGI IMG/M metagenome (GOLD analysis project Ga0247773, IMG submission 179934) | Plant litter microbial communities from Arlington Agricultural Research Station in Wisconsin, United States - UWRJ-L092-311B-6 | ecosystem: Environmental > Terrestrial > Plant litter >...
TACTGCACCCACGGCGGCGTGCAGGACACCAGCCGGCACAGCACCGGCCCGGTCTGCGACCACGGGATCTGGGTGTTGCACTGGCCGTAGCGGAACTGGTTGCAGGCCACCAGCCGCTGGTCGCAGGTGGTCTGGTTGCAGTGGCAGGTGTACCGGCCGTCCCGGTAGGCGTTGCAGTCGATGTAGTAGCGGGCGTTGCCACCGCAGAAGGACGAGCTGTCGGCCTTCCACCAGCCTCCGATGAACGAGTCCGGCGGGCAGCTGTTGTTGCCGCCGTTGATGGTGCAGCAGAACACCGTGTAGCCGGCCGAGCAGGTGTTGTCGGCACCGCAGACCGCGTCGTAGGCGCTGGCCGGCCGGGTCAGGTAGCTCCACGGGTTCACCGCGATCGCCGCGCCCACCACCGCCGCGCCGCCGAGGAAGCCGCGGCGGCTGGTCCGCGGCCGTTCGACGTGCGGCGCGAGCCGGTTGACGATGCGTTCGGCCAGGCTAGCCGGCATGGCTCACCTCGATCTGTTCGAGAACGTCGTTGACCTGCTTGGCCAACGGCACCGCCTGGCGGTGCGAGCCGATCACCACGTACAGGCAGAACGGCCGGTTGGCTTCGGTGAAGAAGTGCTGGAAGCCGGCCTGGCCGGCCACCCGGCGCTGCATGCCGTTGGGGTTGAACTGGCCGGGCCGGATCCGGGGGATGCCGGCCGGCGCGTACAGCGCGCTGCCCAGGCAGTCCGGGCCGAACTCCAGCAGGGACACGAACAGGTTGTCCGGCCCCATCCGCTCGACCGCCCCGGTACCGAAGTCACCGCGGCCGGGCGGCAGCGCGAAGTTGGCCAGGTGCAGCACCGGATGGCTCAGTTCGCCCGGCCAGCCGGCGGCCTGCAGCCGGCCCGGCTGGGCGCCGGCCTCGGCCACCACCCGCCGATAGATCCGGCCCTCCCAGCGCGGTGGCAGCCCGACCGAGAGGCCGTGCCCGGTGAGCCGCTTGCCGGCCGGCGCGCTCATGCCCGCTCGTCCAGTTCGACAGCCGTGCGCTCCACCGCTTCAGCGGGGGCGTACAGGCTGGCGTCCTGCGGGCCGATGCCGGCGGTGAGCAGGATCCGGTCGATGTCGCGCTCGCGGCGGCGGTCGGAGTCCGGCTTGCGGGCCATCGCCGGGTGCCGGCTGTCGTCCACCGACTGCCGGATCAGGCCGCTGACCTGGCTGAACGAGCTGCCCGAGCCCTCGCCCTTGACCCGGCCGGTGCGGCCGTCGGCGACCACCACGTAGGGCGAACCCGGCACCTCGAAGTCCGCCCAGGCCTGGCTGGACATCACCAGGTCGACATCGTCCGGGCACAGCTGGGTCAGTACCGACGGGCTCTCGTCCTCGGGGCTCTTGGCGACCACCAGCAGCCGGCTGCCCGGCGGGGTGGTCCACGAACCGGGCGTGCCGAGCTCCTGCCAGAAGCCGGTGCAACCCTCGCAGTGCGAGGACAGGAACGCCAGGATGGTGTCGTGCTCGACGCCCACGGTGCGGACCGAGACGATCTCGCCGGCCAGCGTGACGCCGTCGACGTCGTGCGAGGAGGCCCACTCGTCGCGGCCCTCGATCCGCTGGCCGGTGGCGGGCTCCGGAATGCCCGCGGCGGTCCGGAACGGTGGGGCGGTGGTCGCCGCGGCGCCACCGTCGAGCTGGTGTAGCCGGCGCAGCACCGCGGCGTAGCCGCGCAGCAGGCCGGCCATCAGCACGCACAGCACCGCGAGGACGACGGTTTCGACGATCAGCAGCGCGGTCATCCGGTCACCTCGGTGGCAGCGGCGGCGGCGAGCAGTTCCGGCAGGGCGGTCATCGCCAGATAGCCCAGGTAGGCCAGCGTCGCGGCGGCCAGCAGCAGGGCCGCCCCGGTACCCGGCTGCTCGGAGAGCCGGCCGGCCAGCGTGCCGGCCGGCTGGGCCAGGGCGACCAGCCCGACCAGGGCGCAGGCCGCGTTGACCGCGGTGTGCCAGTGGCTGACCGGGACCGGCTTGGCGAAGCACCCGCAGTCCTGGCCGGACTCGATCCGCATCATCCGGGCCGACAGCCCGGCGAGCACGAGATAGGCGAGCGCGACCAGGGCGGCCGCGATCCGGCCGCCGACCAGCAGTGCCGCCAGCGCCACGATCAGTTCGACGGCGCCGGACAGCCGGGTCGCGGTCCTGGCACTGAGCCGCTGGGCGCCGGGGACGCCGGCCGCGGCGAGGGCCGACCTGAGGGGGGCACGTTGGCGGAGCTTGGCCAGCCCGGCCGCCGCGAGCAGCAGGGCTGCCGCGCTTACCAGACCGATCAACATCGCTCCCTGCACGTCGCAACTTCGGAGAAACCATCACAAGCACAACACGCGGTTGTCACTCATGCAACCGACATGCTCGGCGCGCCGAGTAAATTCCGCGCTCACGCGGCCGGCGCCGGCACTCGGTTCAGCCGCTGCGGACGGCCACGCCGGTGACCCAGAACCGGCCGTCGGACTCCTTGGTGATGGTGACGTCGATGAGCTTGCCGTTGCCCCGGTAGCCGAAGACCGACGGGCCGTCGGCGCCGTCGCGGGGGAGGTAGACCGCGGTCCGGCCACCGGAGCCCAACAGGCCCCGGGTCACCGCGGCCGGCACCGTGCCGGGCAGCACGCAGGCGCTCGCCTGCTTCAGGTCGCCGGCGCTCAACGCGCCCATGTAGGCGTCGGCGGCGTTCTGCGCGACGTCGGTGCCGGTGCACAGGTAGGGCGGGATGCTGATGGTGCCGGCCGGCTTGCTGGCGGCGGGGGACGAGCCGGCTGCGGGCGGCGACTGCGACTGGCTGGCCGGGGTCGAGGCGGACGAAGCGGTCGAGGTGCTCGGCCGCTGGACGGGGCCGCCGGGGTCGCCCGGGTTGCTGCAGCCGGCGATCGCCGGGCAGGCCAGCAGGACGGCCAGCAGGCCGGTCAGGGCCGAACGCCGATCGGGCGCCATCCGGATGTACTCCTCGTGCGGTCGGCTCGGGCGGTTTCCGGGCGCCGGTGCCCCGGTGGCAGGGACGGTTCAGCGCGGCGGCCGGTCCGGTCAAGCTATAGCGAACCGGGTCGGCGGGCCAGTCGACCTGCCGACTACACTTGCTCCAGACCCCTCGTGCGGCGTTACTCCTGTGAACCTCCCCAGGGCCGGAAGGCAGCAAGGATAAGCAGGCTCTGGCGGGTGCGCGAGGGGTCCTTGCATGCCCGGAGGCCGCCGGAGCGGTTCACCCTTAAAGTTCCGCAATATCACCTTTGACTTCCGGTGCCTGCGCCAGCAGGATCAAGCCAGGCTGGCTTGCTTCGGGAGGGCGGTGGGGCCGCGATGACCTCACACCGGCTGCCGGACGCGGTCCTGCGGCCGCTGAGTGATGTCGCCGCGTTCGACTCGACGGTCGAGCGGCTCAGCGCGGTGATCCGGCTCGGGGTGTTCGTCTCCGGCGAGCAATTGCCGCCCGAGCGCGAGCTGGCGGTGCGGCTCGGGGTCAGCCGGGTCAACCTGCGGGAGGCGATCGCGGCGCTGCGCGAGTCGGGCATGGTGCAGACCCGGCGCGGTCGCGGCGGCGGCACCACCATCATCTACGACGGCTGCTCCACCCAGCCGCTCATTCCCGCCGACCTGCGCCGCTGCCGCTCGCTGATCACCGACGCCCTGCACTTCCGGCGGGTGGTCGAGCCGGGAGCGGCCTTCCTGGCCGCCGGTGCCGAGTTGGCCGCCGACCAGCGCGACTGGCTGGCCGGCTTCGAGGCCCAGGTGCGCTCGGCCGCCCCCGGACCGGCACATCGGATCGCCGACTCCCGGCTGCACCTGGCCATCGCCGCCCTGAGCGGCTCACCGATGCTGATCGAGGCGGTGGTCCGGGTGCAGGCCAGCCTGGACGGCATGCTGAGCCGGCTGCCCCTGCTGCCGCTGACCCTGGAGCAGTCCCACCGGGCGCACCGGGCGGTGGTCGCGGCGATCCTGGCCGGCGATCCGCCGGCGGCCCGCACCGAGATGGAGCGGCAGTGCGACGCGACGTCGGAGCTGGTGCGCGCCCTGCTGGCATGATCGGGGGCGTGTTCGGTGCTGGTGCCGGGTCCGACGATCGAGAGGCGGGGCGGTGGCACGCTTACTGGGCAGGGTCGCGGTGATCACCGGCGGCTGCAGCGGGATCGGCCTGGCGACCGTCCGGCGGTTCGTCGACGAGGGCGCCAAGGTGGTGATCGGTGACGTCAACGCCGAGGCCGGCCAGGCGCTGGCCGCCGAGCTCGAGGCCACCTTCGTCGCGGTGGACGTCACCGACCCCGAGCAGGTCGAGGCACTGTTCCGGACCGCCTTCGACACCTACGGCAGCGTCGACATCGCCTTCAACAACGCCGAGATCGAGCCGTTGGAGGACGACTCGATCCTGACCAGCGACCTCGACCTGTGGCACCGGGTGCACGAGGCGAACCTGACCTCGGTGTACCTGTGCTGCAAGGCGGCGCTGCGCTACATGCTGGAGCAGAAGCGCGGCTCGATCATCAACACCGCCTCGTTCAGCGCGGTGCTGGGGCGCGCGGACTCCCAGATCTCCTATACCGCGTCCAAGGGCGGGGTGCTGGCGCTGACCCGCGAGCTGGGCGTGCAGTTCGCCCGGGACGGCATCCGGGTCAACGCGCTGTGCCCGGGCCCGGTCACCACCCCGGTGTCGCAGGAGCTGTTCGACTCCGACCCGGACGGCATCGAGCGCCAGCTGGTGCACATCCCGATGGGCCGGTTCGCCGAGCCGCAGGAGATCGCCTCGGCGGTGGTCTTCCTGGCCTCGGACGACGCCAGCTTCATCACCGCGTCGCAATTCATGGTGGACGGCGGCATCGCAGGCGCGTACACCACGCCGGTGTAGTGATACTTGCTACTCAGTCAGAAGGTGCGGTCGGGCGAACGGATGTTGTGGCCGCATGCACAGCAATTGCAAGGTTCGATAGTGAAGGATCGCCGAGAACATCAAAAGCTGCCAGGTGTGCATTCTTAATGCCAAGCTGGTCTATGGCATGTTTAAATTCTTCGATAATGCCATCCAAGGGCAAGCCTTCGCTTGGAACTATGTACAGGAAGCCACCTGGCTGTGGAAGGTCGGCGATTTTGCTTACATCTTGCCATATCTTTTTGATGGTTGGCCTGCGCGTGATTTCTACAACCACGGCCGTTGACAAGCTAGACCGATCCCGAGTGTCTGTGCGTATCAGTGCATCAATCTGACGACCGCCTACCATCACCTCGGTCTCGATTGAATCAGCGGCCACTATAAACTTGAGTGCCCGAACCACCTCGGCCTCGTACAGGATGCCATCGGCGCGTATTGATAACGCTTGTTGACGATTTGGATGGTCCGAATAGGGGGCAGAAGGCGTAGGAATGCCTCGTCGATCAATCTCCTCCCTAACCGCAGCCGCTAATACCTCTCGAGTGGGCAAAGGTGTCGCGCTATCAGCAAGTACTCTTTCGACCGCGTCTGCGGCTGGTCCATCAAATTCGAGTCCAGCACCGAATGCTTTGACTTTTGTCAAAGCGCTTATTCGCTTAGTAAACGCTCCGAGCACATCTCTTAGCCTCGCTCTGAGGACGACAGCAATAAAAGCAACAGCGAGCGGCCAAGATAAAGCCTCAACCAGTCGCGCGATCAGCTCAAAACCGCTCAATGTTGCTCTCCATTCTCGGATAGCTGTTACTATCGCTAATACGGTAGCCAACGCGCGACCAGCAGCTTAGACTCAGAAGTTCCATTGCGGCGTTACAAACCTGAGCGCCATGCGGCAATCGCCTTGACGAGGTGATTACAAGTAGCCAAACGGGGTCGCTGAGGTGCTCGGAGTGGACTGGCACCCGCCTCAGAGCCAGCCCGGCCGCGTTCCGCCATAGCGGTCACGATGGCTGGCGTAGCCGAATGTCGGCAGCCGTACACCTCGTAGCTAAAGGGGGGTGCGGATAGGTCAGCTCCGGCACGTCTGCTCGCCGGTCCGAGCAGTGCCCAGGTCAGCGGACCACGCCGGGGGCGCCCGGTCTCTCCCACCGGGGGATCAGAAGGCTCCGGATGTTCTCCGCGTCCCAGCGCCCTGGGGCTACCTCGCGAATATGCGTCACGATCGCGGGCACGCCGTGTTCGACCTGCTTGGCGATCTGCTCGGCGCCATAGGCCCGGAACGGCTTGCCGGGCAGGTAGCGGTACGCGCTGCCTCCGGTGCAGGCCGCGCCCGCCTGGCTGGCCAGCGAGTTCGCCATGTACGCACCGGGGATCGGGTGGTGTTGGGACTGCCAGCTGTGCGTGGCCTCGTGCACCAGCAGCGTCGGGTTCGCCCCCGGCGTGGCGTAGGCGGCCGGGCCGAGGTGCATAACCGTTCCCCTGAGCGGCACCCAGACCGTGTACGGCCGGCCGCCACCGCCGACCGCGTCGCTGATCCGGATCGCGCCGTAGTCGAGCGAGGCCTCGAAGACCGGGGCCAGGATGGCGATCTCAGCCGGGTCGAGGGCGCGGACACCGGTGGGACGCGTCATTCCGAACGGCAACGATGGCATCGACGGCGCCCGTCGTCAGGACGGATCGGTGAGGTGCTCCGGGCGGACCGGCACCCGGGTCAGCGCGAGCCCGGTCGCGTCCCGGATGGCGGCCACGATGGCCGGCGTGGACGAGATGGTCGGCGGCTCGCCCACCCCGCGCAGCCCGTAGGGCGCATGGGGATCGGCCAGCTCCAGGATGTCGACCTGCATCGGCGGCATGTCCAGGATGGTCGGCAGCAGGTAGTCGGTGAACGAGGGGTTGCGCAGTTTTCCCTCGTGCAGCTGGATCTCCTCCATCACCGCCAGCCCCAGGCCCTGGGCGGTGCCGCCGTGGATCTGGCCCAGCACCGCCTGCGGGTTCATCGCCCTGCCGACGTCCTGAGCGGTGGAGATCTGCACCACCTTGACCAGGCCCAGCTCGGTGTCGACGTCGACCACCGCCCGGTGCGCGGCGAAGGCGTACTGCACGTGCGCATTGCCCTGCCCGGTGACCGGATCGATCGGCACCGTCGGCCGGTGCCGCCACTGCACCGTCTCGTCGATCGGCTCCGCGCCCAGCCGCCCGCCGCGCTCGGCGAGCCGGCCGCGTACCGCCTCACACGCCGCCCGCACCGCCCCGCCGGTGACGTAGGACTGCCGCGACGCCGAGGTGGAACCGGCCGATCCGATGCTGGTGTCGGCCGGCAACACCGTCACCTGCGACACCCCGAGCTCGGTGCGCACGATCTGCTGCAGCAGCGTGACCAGACCCTGGCCGACTTCGGCGGCGGCGGTGTGCACCGAGGCCACCAGAGTCTGTCCGAGCAGCTCCAGGCGAACCCGGGCGGTCGAGTAATCGTCGAATCCTTCGGAGAAACCGACGTTCTTGATGCCGATGCCATAGCCGACCCCGCGCACTACGCCCTCGCCGTGGGTGGTGTTGGACACCCCACCGGGCAGTTCACGCGCGTCGCGCGGCCCGTTCGCCGGCTCGGGCGGCAGCGGTGCGTCGCGCACCCGGCGCAGCAGCTCGGCGACCGGCGCGGCCGAGTCCACCCGCTGCCCGGTCGGCAGCACCGATCCCTCGCTCATCGCGTTGCGCAGCCGCAGCTCGACCGGTGACAACCCGCAGGCCGCGGCCAGCTTGTCCATCTGCGATTCGTAGGCGAAACAAGCCTGAACGGCACCGAAGCCGCGCATCGCCCCGCACGGCGGGTTGTTGGTGTAGGTGACCAGGCAGTCCATCGTGACGTTCGGGACCTCGTACGGGCCGAAGCCCAGGGTCGCCGCGTTGCCGGCCACCGCCGTCGAGGACGAGGCGTACGCACCGCCGTCCAGCACGATCTCCGCGCGGACGTAGACCAGCCGTCCGGTGGCGTCCGCGCCGTGCTCGTAGCGCAGCAACGCCGGGTGCCGGTGCACGTGGCCGTAGAAGGATTCCTCGCGGCTGTAGACCATCTTGATCGGACGGCCGGTACGCAGCGCCAGCAGGCAGGCGTGCACCTGCATCGAGACGTCCTCGCGGCCGCCGAACGCCCCGCCCACCCCGGCAAGGGTGAAGCGCACCTTCTCGGCCGGCAGTCCGAGCGCGGCGGCCACCTGCGCCTGGTCGGCGTGCAACCACTGGGTGGCGATGAAGAGGTCGATGCCGCCGTCCTCGGCGGGCACCGCCAGGCCGGATTCCGGGCCGAGGAAGGCCTGGTCCTGCATGCCCACCTGGTACTCACCGGTCACCACCACGTCCGCCGTGGCCGCCGTGGCCGCCACCGAGCCCCGCTCGATGTGCACCGAGCGCAGCACGTTGCCCTCGATGCCGTGGCCGGGAACGGGATCTGCATGCACCAGTGGGGAATCCGGCGCGCTGGCCGCCACCGGGTCGGTGATCGGCTCCAGCACCTCGTAGTGCACCGCGATCCTCGTGCAGGCCAGCCGGGCGATCTCGGGATGGTCGGCGGCCACGATCGCCACCGGCTCGCCCTGGTAGCGCACCTCCCGCTCGGCCAGCACCGGCTGGTCGGCGATCTCCAGGCCGTACCGGTTCACCCCTGGAACGTCCCCGGCGGTGAGTACCGCGTGCACCCCGACCGTCCTGAGCGCTTCGGTGAGGTCGATCGAGACGATCCGGGCCCGGGGATGCGGGCTGCGCAGGGTGGCACCCCAGAGCATGTCGTCCAGCCACATGTCCGAGGAGTAGGCGAACTCGCCGCGTACCTTCAGGCCGGCGTCCGGACGGACCGGGCTGGTGCCGATGCCGCCCGCGACAACGGTGGTCGCGGTGGTAGCCGACTCGGTGCTCATCGGCCCACCAGCCGCTCGCCGGCGGCGGCTGCCTCGCGGGCCAGCCGGCCGCTGTCGGCGGTGAGCAGGGTGGACTCGGCGACCACGCCGCGGCCGTTGACCAGCAGCAGGTCCAGCGGCGCGGAGGAGGAGAATGCCCAGCAGAACACGGGGTCATGTCCACCGGCCAGGCCGAGCTCGTCCAGTCGCCAGACCGCGACATCGGCCAGCTTGCCCGGCTCCAGCGAGCCCAGCTCGGCCTGCCGGCCCAGGCACCGGGCGCCACCCATGGTGGCCAGCCGCAGCGCTTCGCGGGCGGTCAGGGCCCCCGGCCCGCCCCGCAACCGGGCCACCGTCATCGCCGAACGCAGCTCGTCCACCAGCCGGCCGGCCTCGTTGGAAGCGGCGCCGTCCACGCCGAGCCCGACCGGCACCCCGGCGTCGATCAGGTCGCGCAGCCGGGCGCTGCCGGCCCCCAGCCGGCCGTTGGAGGTCGGGCAGTGCGCCACCGCGGTGCCGGTCCGGGCCAGGCTGGCGATGGCCGGGTCCGACAGGTGCACGCAGTGCGCCAGCCACACGTCCGGCCCCAGCCAGTCCAGCTCGGCCAGGTACTCAGCCGGAGTTTGGCGATAGGTTCGCCGGCAGAACTCGTCCTCGTCGGCGGTCTCGGCGAGGTGGGTGTGCAGCCGGACGCCCTTGTCGCGGGCCAGCTCGGCGGCCTCGCGCATCAGCTCGGCGGTCACCGAGAAGGGCGAGCAGGGCGCCACCGCGATCCGGGTCATGGCGGCCGGCCCGGGGTCGTGCCAGCGGTCGATCGCCGCCTCGGTGGCGATCAGGATCGCCTCCCGGTCCTCCACCACCGCATCCGGCGGCAGGCCGCCGGCCGACTCGCCCAGGTCCATCGAGCCGCGGCACGGGTGGAAGCGCACCCCGATCTCCAGCGCGGCCTCGATGGTGGCAGCCAGCAGGTCGGCCTGCGAGGAATTGGCTTGAGGAAATACGTAATGGTGGTCGGTGCTGGTGCTGCAGCCGGACAGCGCCAGCCAGCCGAGGTTGGCCGAGGCCCCCGCGTGCACCGCGTCGGCATCCAGCCGCGCCCAGATCGGGTACAGCTCGGTCAGCCAACCGAACAGGGTGCTGTCGACGGCGAAGCCACGGGTGAGCCATTGGTACAGGTGGTGGTGGGTGTTGACCAGGCCCGGGGTGACCAGGCAGCCGGTGGTGTCGAGCAGCTGGGCGCCGACCCGCAGCTCATCCGGCGCCGGGCCCGGGCCGACCGCGACCAGGCTGGTGTCGTCGATCACCACGTGTCCGTCGGGGTATTCGGTGCCGGCGGCGTCGACGGTGGCGACGTAACCGCCCTCCAGCACGATCATGACGGGCTGGCCTGCCGGGTGCGGGCCGCCGCCTGCACCGCTTCGAGGATCTGCTGGTAGCCGGTGCAGCGGCACAGGTTGCCCGCCAGCGCCTCGCGAATCTCGGCCGGCTCCGGGTCCGGCCGGCGGGCCAGCAGGTCATGGGTGGCCACGATCAGTCCGGGGGTGCAGAACCCGCACTGCACCGCTCCGGCGTCGACGAAGGCCTGCTGGATCGGGTCGAGCTCGCCGCCGGTGCCGAGCCCCTCGATGGTACGGACGTCGCGTCCCTCCGCCTGGCCGGCCGCGACCAGGCAGGCGCAGACCGTCACGCCGTCCAGGTACACCGTGCACGAACCGCATTCGCCCTGCTCGCAGGCGTTCTTGCTGCCCGGCAGGCCCATTCGCTCGCGCAGCACGTACAGCAGGCTCTCGCCCTCCCAGATGTCGTCGACCTGGTGTGCCTCGCCGTTGACCGTGGTGTTCAGGCGCATGTCCGGTACTCCTGCCAGGCCCAGGTCAGGGTCCGCCGGGCCAGCACGGCCAGCGCGTGCCGGCGGTAGCGGGCGGTGCCGCGGACGTCGTCGATGGGGGCGGCGGCCCGGGCCACCAGCTCACCGAACCGGGCGGCCACCGCCGGGTCCAGCTCGTCCGGCGATTCCCACAGCCCGCGCGAGTCCAGCTCGCCGGCCAGGAACGCCTCGGCCTCACCGGCCCGCACCGGGGTCGGGGCGGCCGAACCGATCCCGGTCCGCACCGAACCGGTCGACGGATGCAGGGCGATCGCGAACGAGCAGACCGCGATCACCATGGCGTTGCGGGTGCCGACCTTGGCGAACTGGCAGGGGACGGCACCGGCCGGGAGCCGGATCGCGCGGATCAGCTCCTCCGGTGCCAGTGCCGAGCGCTTGGGCCCGAGGTAGAAGTCCTCGACCGGGATCAGCCGGCTGTCGCGGGCCGAGGCCACCTCGACCGTCGCGTCGAGGGCCAGCAGCACCGGATGGCAGTCGCCGGCCGGCGAGGCCGAGCCCAGGTTGCCACCGATCGAGGCGCGGTTTCGGATCTGCGGCGAGCCGATGGTGCGCGCGGCCATCGCCAGCCCCGGCAACCGGTCACCCAGTTCGGCGATCACCCGGGTGTAGGGCAGCGTCGCGCCGAGCACCAGTTCGTCGCCGTCGGCGTCCCAGCCGGCCAGCTCGCCGATCGGGTTGAGGTCCAGCAGCGCGTCGGGCCGGCGGCGGTCGAAGTTGATCTCGACCATCAGGTCGGTGCCTCCGGCCAGCGGCGCGGCGGACGGCTGCTCGGCCTTGGCCGCCAGCGCCTCCGGCCACGATGCCGGTCGCAGGAACTCCACCGCGCCACCTTCCTTCGCTGAGGCGAGCGTTGACGGCGACGATAGCCGGGCCCGGTGCGAAACGGGTGTTTCGGCGGGTCCGGATCGGCTGCCGTCAGGACCAGGCGGGGCCGGCGTCCGGCGCGTCATCGGCCAGCACCTGGCCCTCGATCAGCCCGTACGGCCGGTCGGCGGCGTGGTAGACCTCGTTGTCGTTCGGCTGGCCGAACGGGCTGAGATCGACCAGGAAGTGGTGCTTGTTGGGCAGCGCCAGCCGGACCTCGCACAGCTCGGGAACCTCGGCCAGCACCCGGCAGCCCATCGCGTACAGGCTCTGCTGCAGCGAGTAGCTGTAGGTGCCGGCGAAGGCGTCCAGCAGCGCCTGCCGGGCCCGCTGGTAGGCCGCTGCCCAGTCGCACTCCTGACCGCGAAACCGCCAGCGGGCCTCGACGCTGGTGGCCAGCATCCGGTCGGTGGTCTCGGCCAGCGTGGTGTAGGAGTCCCGGGCGAAGCCCCAGAACTCCGAATCGGTGGTGTTGAGCAGGGTTAGCTCACGTAGCCCGCCCACCACCTGGCTGCCGGACTGCTCGTCGTGCACCACGGCCACCGTGCGGACCTCGGCCCCGGTGCGGACCAGCGAGTGCGGCCCGATCGCCGTCCAGCCGTAGCTGTCCAGCCCTATCCGGGCCCGGCTGATGCCGGCCTGGTTGTCGACGAAGTGCCGCGCCAGCGCCAGCGCGAACACCTCCGGCTCGACGGCACCGAGCTGTTGAGCCAGGGCGTAGACGGTGTTCTTCTGGGTGTCGGTCGGCAGCACCCGGTCGTTGGCGCCGGACAGGTGCACCTCGCGCATGTCGCCGGCCAGGCTGACCGAGACGTTCCAGTCGCGGATGGCGTGCGGCTCGCCGCCGCGGTCGACGTGCACCACCCGCACCTCGGCCTTGCCGTACCGGTTCTCGCCCAGAATCGCCATCAGCGGAGCACCGCCATCAGCTGCCCCGGTAGGTCGAGTACGCGTACGGGCTGAGCAGCAGCGGCACGTGGTAGTGCTGCCCGGCCCCGGAGACCTGGAAGGTGATGGCCACCTCGGGGTAGAACGCCTCCGGGCCGAGGTAGCTGCCGGTGTCGAAGACCAGCCGGTAGCTGCCGGCCGCCAGCCCGGTGGACAGGTCCGCGATCCGGCCGTCGGGGCCGGTGACCCGCTCGGCCAGCAGCGTCCAGCCGGCCGGGCCGCGCCGTTCCAGCCGGACCGGCACGCCGTGCGCCGGGGCGCCGAGGACCGCGTCCAGCACGTGGGTGGACAGGCTCATCGGAACGCCTTGGCCAGCCGCAGCCGGACGATCTTCACCAGCTCGCCGCGGACCACCTCGCGCTCGGCGACCGGGTCGTTGCGCAGCCGGGACCGCAGCGCGGACAGCATCGCCTCGGCCGACATCCCGGTGGCGCAGATCAGGAAGACGTGGCCGAAGCGCTGCTCGTAGGCGGTGTTGGCGGCGGCCAGCTGCTGGCGCACCGCATCGGCGGCGGTAGTGGTGCCGGCCTGCTCCTGCCGGGACCAGCCGGCGGCCCGGTCGCTGGCCGAGGCGCGTTCGCCGATCCGGGGATGGCCGGCCAGCACCGAGGACAGTTCGGACCAGTCCAGCTTGGCCAGCAGCGCGTCCGAGGCTGTGGTGAGCCGGTCGAGCCGGGCGTACGGGCGACCGCTGACCAGCCCGGAGACCCACCGCCGGCTGGTGCAGCACGGCATCAGTTCGGCGGCAGCGTCGGCAGCCGGGGCCGAGTCGAACTCGGCCACCGCGATCGGACCGATCTCTGCCGGATCCACGCCGCACCCCCCAACGCAGGTAACCCCAACCTAGCGCGCGGCAGCCGGAAACCGCTCGACCCGACCGGCGCGGAGGCTGGCGGTCGTGTTCGATGGGGCGATGAACGATCTGGTGCTGCGCGCCCGGCGGATCGTCACCGCCGAGGGGGAGCGGCCGGCCGCGGTCCGGGTCCGGGACGGCCGGATCGTCGCGGTGGACGATTTCGGGACCGCCGGCCCGGACGACGTGCTGCTGGACGAGGACTGCGTGCTGCTGCCCGGCCTGGTGGATTCGCACGTGCACGTCAACGAACCCGGCCGCACCGAGTGGGAGGGCTTCGCCTCGGCCACCGCGGCGGCCGCGGCCGGCGGCATCACCACGGTGGTGGACATGCCGCTCAACAGCATCCCGCCGACCGTCGACCCGGCGGCGTTGCGGGTCAAGCAGCGTGCCGCCGAGGGCCGGGTGCACGTGGACGTGGCGTTCTGGGGCGGCGCGGTGCCGGGCAACCTGAACCAGCTGCGCGAGCTGCACGATGCCGGAGTGGCCGGCTTCAAGTGCTTCCTGCTGGACTCCGGGGTGCCGGAATTCCCGCCGCTGGACCGGGCCGGCCTGCACGCCGCGATGACCGCGATCGCGGTCATCGACGGCCTGTTGATCGCGCATGCCGAGGACCCGGCGGTGATCGCGGCGTCCCCGCGGCCGGCCGGTCGCAGCTACCCGGCGTTCGTGGCGTCCCGGCCGGACGGCGCCGAGACCCGGGCGATCGGCTGGTTGCTGGACGCGGTGCGGGCGACCGGCTGCCGGACCCACCTGGTGCACCTGTCCAGCGCCGCCGCGCTGCCGCTGCTGGCCGCCGCCCGCCGGGACGGGCTGCCGATCACCGTCGAGACCTGCCCGCACTACCTGAGCCTGACCGCCGAGCAGGTCCCCGAGGGTGCCACCCAGTTCAAGTGCTGCCCGCCGATCCGCGACCGGGCCAACCAGGAGCGGCTGTGGCAGGCGCTGGCCGACGGGCTGATCGACTGCGTGGTGTCCGACCACTCGCCGTGCACCGCCGAGCTGAAGCGGCTGGACACCGGGGACTTCGACGCGGCCTGGGGCGGCATCGCCTCGGTGCAGCTGTCGCTGCCGGTGACCTGGACGCAAGCCTGCCGCCGCGGCCACAGCCTGGCCGAGCTGGCCGGCTGGATGTCCACCGCTCCGGCCCGGCTGGCCGGCCTGGCAGGCAAGGGGCTGATCGCGCCCGGTTACGACGCCGACTTCGCGGTCTTCGCCCCCGACGACAGCTTCGTCGTCGACCCGGCCCGGCTGCTGCACCGCAACCGGCTCACGCCCTATGCCGGGGCTAGGCTGCGCGGCGTGGTGCGACAGACCTGGCTGGCCGGCCGGCCGATCGACGGGCACACCCCGCGCGGCCGGTTGCTGCGCCGGACGGGCACCCGATGAGCGCGCGATGAACGCCCACCCCGCCGAGTTCCGTGCGCTGCCCGACCTGGCCGTCCGGACCCTGGGTGGCGGCGTGGTGTGGGCCAATGACGACTTCTTCGCCAGCGCGCACAACCTGATCAACCCGGGACCGGCCGGTCACGA
>Ga0247773_1000561_pt1 | contig 14857 bp, 13 predicted proteins | sample UWRJL092311B6_FD_179934 | JGI IMG/M metagenome (GOLD analysis project Ga0247773, IMG submission 179934) | Plant litter microbial communities from Arlington Agricultural Research Station in Wisconsin, United States - UWRJ-L092-311B-6 | ecosystem: Environmental > Terrestrial > Plant litter >...
CCGCATGTCCTGCTCGCCCATCGAGGTGATCGCGTTGACCTTCTCGGTGAACGCCGGCGAGTTGGCGTCCAGGGCGGCCAACTCCTGGGCGAAGCCCTCGGCGCGCGAGCGCAGCTCCAGCTGGCGGGTGCTGTCCACCGGTACGGCGCCGGCGGCCTGCTCCTTCTCCACCACGACCACCGGCGGTGGCGGTGCCAGCACCAGCGCGTTGCCGGCCGGCGCGGCGCCGGGGCTGGCCGTCGGGGTGGTGCCCGAGCCGAGGTCGAGGTCAGACATCGCGAAGCTCCTTCAGGACTGGCGCTGGTAGTGGGCTACAGGTGCGAGGCTACTTGCGCCCGGGCGCCCAGTTCATACCCCAGCCATAGGCCCGGTCCAGCGCGCTCTGGCTGCCGTCGATGTAGTTGACCTCACGCCGCACCGACAGCTCGCCGTTCTTGCTCTCCAGCAGAGCGATGCCGCAGATCCGGGCCCCGTCGCGGGTCTCGTCCAGCCGGACCTCGACCTGCGGGCCGCTGGCCGGGTGCAGGGTCACCACGCCGTCCGCGGCGGCCCAGTTGGCCGCGCCCTGGTAGATCAGCGCGAACACCAGCACCCGCTTGATCTGGTTGGCGTAGCCGAGGTTGATGAGCAGGTTCTCGCCCTCGGCATTGGTACCCGAGCGGTCGTCGCCGTCCAGCCGGATCACCGGGTCGGTGACGCCCCGCGGGCTGGCCTGGAAGGCGTTGCCGAGCGCCTGCACGACCCCCTTGGTGCCGTCGGTGAACTCGTACAGGCAACCCAGGTCCAGGTCCAGAGTGGGCGCGGCCCGCTTGAACAGCCCGCCGCCGCCGCTACCGCCCGGCTTGGCGTTCCAGTTCAGGTTCACCCGGAGGATCCCGGTGGAGGAACCCTGCTTGGTCAGCGACACGGAGGGCGCCGACTTGGTCAGGGTGACCTTGGACAGCGAAACGGGCTGGCCCGACTGGGCCGGTTGCGCGGGCTGTGCCGGTTGCGCGGCGGGGCGCTTGGTGTAGTCGATTCCCATGATGGCCTGCTTTCTGTGGGCTGGCGGGAAACTCAGACCGCGGCGGGCGCCGCGTCGAGATCGGAGGTGGAGCCGGGTGCGGACGAGGCGGCGTCGATCCGCCGGTTGCGCCGGACCGAGGACATGAAGGCGGCGGCGATGAACCCGACCCCGATCAGGCCGGTGACCACCTCGGGAATCTCGTAGCGGATGGTGAGCAGCAGCAGCACCGCCAGCGAACCGATCGCCCACAGCGCGCCGTGCTCGAGGTAGACGTAGTCGGCCAGGGTGCCCTTGCGCACCAGGTAGACGGTCAGCGATCGGATGTACATCGCGCCGACCCCCAGGCCGATGGCGATGATGATCGGGTCCGAGGTGATGGCGAAGGCGCCGATCACACCGTCGAAGCTGAACGAGGCGTCCAGGACTTCGAGGTAGAGGAAGGAGAAGAAGGCTGCCTTGCCGGTCTTGAGCGCCAGCTCGCCGGTGGCCCTGGCCCGGCTGACCGTCCCGTTCTCGGGCACCAGTGCGGTGCCGGACTCGTCCCGCTCCGCCTCCTCGCGGGCCTCCTCGTGCTCCTCGAGCAGTCCGCTGAGCCCGTTGACCATGATGTAGGTGACCATGCCCAGTAAGCCGGACATCAGCACGCTGACGACCTTGTCCTCGGGAGCGAGCTGGGTCGCGGCGATCAGCAGCAGCACGCTGGCCACCACCACCGAGAGCTGATCGAGCTTGCCGATCCGGCCGAGCGGGCGCTCCAGCCAGGACAGCCAGGTGATGTCGCGCTCCTCGAAGATGAAGTCCAGGAACAGCATCAGCAGGAACATGCCACCGAAGGCGGCGATCGCCGGGTGCGCCTCGTGCAGCAGGTTGGCGTAGGTGCCCGGGGTGTGCACGCTGCCCTTCTCCAGGGCCAGGTGCACCGCCTCGCTCGGCGACAGGTGCGCGGTGATCCCGACGATGATCAGCGGGAAGGCCAGCCGCATGCCGAACACCGCGATCAGCACGCCGAGGGTCAGGAACAGCTTCTGCCAGAACGCGCTGAGCCCGCCCAGCACGGTGGCGTTGACCACGGCATTGTCGAAGGAGACCGAGATCTCCAGCACGATCAGGATGGCAGCGACCGTCAAACCGGTGGTCCCGCCGTACAGGAAGGCCAGGAGCAGGCCGATCGCGGTGACCCCGAACGAGCCCCCGAATGTTCTCAGAACCATGAAAGCTTCGCTATCTGCTAGGCGACCGGAACTGGTGGTGTCCCCGGTCGCGATGTGGTGGGCCGCCAGTGGCCCACTCGATCAGCCCCGATCAGCCGACGTTGACGCCGTAGTCGCGCGCGATCCCGGCCAGGCCCGAGGTGTACCCCTGCCCGACCGCCCGGAACTTCCAGTCCCCGGTGTGCCGGTAGAGCTCGCCGAAGATCATCGCGGTCTCGCTGGAGGCGTCCTCGGACAGGTCGTAGCGCGCCAGCTCGGAGTCGTCGGCCTGGTTGACCACCCGGATGAAGGCGTTGCGAACCTGCCCGAAATTCTGCCGGCGGACCTCGGCGTCATAGATCGACACCGGAAACACGATCCGGTCCACCTCGGCCGGCACCGTGGCCAGGTCGACCTTGATCTGCTCGTCGTCGCCCTCGCCCGCACCGGTCAGGTTGTCACCGGTGTGCTCGACCGCACCCTCCGGGCTGACGAGGTTGTTGAAGAACACGAAGTGGAAGTCGGACAGGATCCGGCCGGCGGCGTTGAGCATCAGCGCGCTGGCGTCCAGGTCGAAGGCCTGCCCGCTCGTGGTGCGCTCGTCCCAGCCCAGGCCGATCAATACCGCCGACAGGCCCGGCGCCTGCTTGGTCAGCGAGACGTTGCCGCCCTTGGTGAGGCTGACTCCCATCCGACTCCTTCCACTCCCGTGCTCGGTGGCCGTTGCCGGCCGCTCGATCAGACGTTGACGCCGTAGTCCCGGGCGATGCCGGCCAGGCCCGAGGTGTAACCCTGGCCGACCGCGCGGAACTTCCACTCGGCGCCGTTGCGGTACAGCTCGCCGAACACCATGGCGGTCTCGGTCGAGGCGTCCTCGGACAGGTCGTAGCGGGCCAACTCGGAGTTGTCGGCCTGGTTGACCACCCGGATGAAGGCGTTGCGAACCTGCCCGAAGCTCTGGCGGCTGGCGTCGGCGTCATAGATCGACACCGGGAACACCACCTTGTCGACCTCGGCCGGAACGCCGGCCAGGTTGACCTTGACCTGCTCGTCGTCGCCCTCGCCCTCACCGGTGAGGTTGTCGCCGGTGTGCTCGATCGAACCGTCCGGGCTGGCGAGGTTGTTGAAGAAGATGAAGTGCTTGTCGGACACGACCTTGCCGTCGGAGCCGCAGGCGATCGCGCTGGCGTCGAGGTCGAAGTCCTGGCCGTCGGTGGTGCGGGCGTCCCAGCCCAGGCCGACCGTGACCGCGGTCAGGCCGGGCGCTGCCTTGGTGAGCGAGACGTTGCCGCCTTTTTGGAGGCTGACTCCCACGGATTACTCCAGGTGACTAGAGGAGGCCGGGTGGCCCCCATGGCGGATCATCGCCGCCCCGGGCGGACGACGAGCTTCATGCTAGGCGAGACGAGTGAGGGGGCTCAGAAGTTCCACAGCCGGTGTGGTCGGCGTGATCTGTCACTCGGTGCTGCCGGAGAACAGGCCGCCCATTCCGGCGCCGGTCTTGCGGTCCCCGGCGCCGGCGTTCTTGCGCAGCGCCTTGGCCAGCCCGTCGATGGTCATCGACTGCAGGATCACCGAGCCGTTGCCGCTCAGGGTCGCCAGGCTCATGCCCTCGCCGCCGAACACCGCGTTCATCACCCCGGCCCGGTTCAATGCCCCGACCCGCTCGACGCCGTAGGTGATCCGGTGGTCCCAGGCAACCACGCAGCCGGTGTCCACCTTGAGCCGGCCGCCGTAGTCGGCGGGGTTGATGTCGATGAAATTGCCGGCCCCGGCGATGATCAGGCTGCCCCGGCCGGTGAACTTCTCCAGCACGAAACCCTCGCCGCCGGCCATTCCCTGGCGCAGCCCCGAGAAGGCGATGTCGAAGTGCACGCCCGCCTCCGCCGCGACGAAGGCGTCCTTCTCGGCGAACCAGGTGGTGGAGCCGTCTAGTTCGAGCACCCGCATCTCGCCGGGCAACACCCCGGCCAGCGCCAGCAGGCCGTCCCCGCCGGTGCTGGTGAAGTGGCAGAAGGCGAAGGACTCGCCGGCCAGCACCCGCTTGCCGACATCCATCGCGCCGCGCAGCATGCCGCCGAGGCCACCGGCCTGCCCGCCCCCGGCCGGCTGCCCGGCGGCCGCCGGCGCGGTCAGCTTGGTCTCCATCGTCACGTCCGCCGAGCTGAACAGGAACTTGCCCGCCTCGCTGTAGACGGTCTGACCCGGCCGCAGCTGGACGATCGCCATCTGCATGGCAGTGCCGGTGATCTGGACGTCGAGGCTCATCCGGTCTCCCTCTGCTTGGGGCCTACCCCGGAAGTCTGGCACTGCCGGCTGAGGGCCCGCTGGACACCCGGTGGGAGCCGGCTGGGCAGCGCCGATGAAACTGCCGTTGACCTCGCGGCCCAACGGCGAGAGGCTAGGGATCTCCCGGCCACCACGCTGAGCCCGGCTCAGCCCCGGTCCGAAACCGTCGACCGTCGCGTGGCCACACCACCCGCCGGGTACCGCTGCGCCGGCTGGTGCGACCACCAAGGACGGCCCCATGCCTGCCAAGCTCCCCCTAGTCGTGACCGCGATCGGCGCCGTACTGGGCATCTCGATGCTGGGCCAGTCGGCGGCCGGTTCCGCGCCGGCCGGCCATCCCGGATCGGGTGGCGGGCGGCTGGCCGCCGGGCCGGAGCTGTCGGTCGGCACCCGGCTGGCCGACCGACGCGAGGTGGCGGCCGGTACCCGGGCGTACTCGATCGGCTTCGAGGATGGCCGCTTCTATGCCAACGGCTGGCACATCACCGGTGAGATGGGCGGGGTCTGGACACCGCCGCTGAAGCTGCTGGACGGCGTCTGGTTCGGGCTGGACGGCCAGTGGGTGGGCCCGGCGACGAAGTTCTCCAGCGGCTGGGGCTACACCCGCTTCCAGCTGCCGACCACCGCCGGCCTGCGGCTGCAGCGCACCGACTTCGTCCCAGACGGCACCCGGGGCGCGCTGTTCGGCCTCACCATCACCAACCCCGGCCCGGCCCGTACCGCGAAGCTGTCGGTCGACGCGCACTCGGAGCTGATGGGCCAGTGGCCGTGGGGCTTCGACGGCATCACCCCGAACGCCAGCATGAACCTGCCCGACAAGGGCAGCTATGACGGCAGGAACCTGGCCTTCACCGATGACGGCGCGCTGCCGGGCGCCCCGACCCACCACTACGCCGCGCTGGTCGGCACCTCGCTCAAGCCGGACTCCGGCCGGATCGGCAGCCAGTTCTGGGGCCCGCAGCCGGGGCACCGGTGCACCGGCACCGAGCCGGGCGCGCCGGCCGACCCGAAGCCGTCGGCGTGCGACGACGGCCCGTTCGGACGCGGTACCGGCGGCCGGCTGACCTACTCCGTGAAGCTGCCGGCCGGCGGCTCGAAGACCATCTGGTTGGCGGCGGCGGGCTCGGATCAGGGCATGGCCTCGGCCCGCGGCGAGCTGGCCCGGGCACTGCGCAACCCGGCCGGCCAGCTGGCCGCCAAGGTCGCGGCCCGGACCCGGCTGGCGAACCGGACCCAGCTGTCGCTGCCGGGCGACCGGCTGGTGCAGAACTCGATCGACTGGGGCAAGCAGAACCTCGCCGACCTGACCCTGACCGCCAAGAACCTGCAGATCCGCTGGACGAACCAGGGCAAGCAGTTCCCGGCGCCGGTCGGAACGGTGCCGAGCGCGACCTGGATCGGCGCCGGCTACCCGGACTACCCGTGGATCTTCGGCACCGACGCCGAGTACACCGCGTTCGCCGCGGTCGCGGTCGGGCAGTTCGAGGCGATCGAGAATCACCTGCGGGCGCTGCGCGACGTCTCGGACCTGCTCAACCACCGCTCCGGGGTGGTGACCCACGAGGTGGTCTCGGACGGCTCGGTCTACTTCGGCCAGGACTCGCGCACCAGCAACCCCGACGGCACCGTCACGTACAACTTCAACACCGACGAGACGGTCAAGTTCCCGTCCACGGTGGCGCTGATCTGGCGCTGGACCGGCAACGACAAGTTCCGCGACGAGATGTATGACTTCACCAAGCGCAACCTGCACTACGTTGTGGGCCAGCTCGACGCCGACCACGACGGCTGGCCCGAGGGGCTGGGCAACGTGGAGCGAACCGGGATGGGGCCGGAGAAGCTCGACAACACGGTGTACTTCATCCGGGGGCTGTACGACCTCGCCGACATGGCGAAGTCCAAGCACGACAAGGCGACCTACGCCTGGGCCAACGGGCTGGCCGGCACGCTGCGGCAGCGCTTCGACAGCACCTGGTGGTACCAGGCGGCCAGGCAGTACGCCGACTCACTGAACGACCCGGGGGACGTGCAGTCGTTCCAGAAGCACTGGATCGGCCAGACCCCGATGGAGGTCGAGCTGAACGTCGGCGGCCGGACGGTGCCGGGGCTGGCTCCCTACAGCCACGGCGACGCCGCCCTCGCCGGGCGTGAGGACCCTTGCTACAGCGGCACTCCCCCGTTCAACCAGGGGCTGTTCCACACCGGCTGCGGCGGTGGCGCCAACGGCCAGGGCGAGCGCACCATCTTCGGCCTGACCACCTCGATCCAGTCGGTCGGTGAAGGCAACTACGGCCGGCTGGGCGCCGACCAGCAGCTGCGGTACATGCACGCGCTGGCCGACCCGATGTTCGCCGAGCCCGCCACCGGCGGCACCCCGGACGAGCAGCCCGGCGCGATGCCGGAGATCTTCCCGTCGCCGGACCAGGGCGCCAACATCGACCGGTGCTGGACCTGCCGCTCGATGTTCATGCAGGCCTGGGGCAACTACGGCACGGCATGGGCCGTGGTGCACCAGTGGCTGGGGGTGCGGCCCGACCTCGGCCACGAGCGGCTGGAGGTCGTTCCGCAGGTGCCGCGGGGCCAGAGTTCGGTGCAGGGCAAGGACATCCGGCTCGGTCGGGGTTCGGTGGACGTGCGTGCCACCCACTCCGGACAGGTGTACCGCACCACGATCGACGTCAGCCGGGCGCTGAACGCCGACACCGTCGTGATCGGGCACACCCTGCCGCGCGGCGCGCACCCGGAGAGCGTGAAGCTGGACGGCCGGACGGTGCACCACTACCGGATGGTGCAGACCAACCGGGGCGTCGAGATCACCGTGCCGGCCGGCAAGGGACACCACACCCTGACGGTCACGACCTGACCCGCGGCGGTGCGGCCGGCCTCAGTGGTTGCCGGCCGGTCGCACCGCCAGCTGGGCCAGTCCCGTCACCGGTAGGTCCAGGTCGCTGACCGCGCCGGTCCGGCGGTTGACGGCCGAGAGCCCTCCGTCGGCGGTGACCACGAACAGCCAGCTGCTGTCCGGGGAGAACACCACCGCGCCGTCCATGGTCTCCTGGCTCACGCTCACGTCGACCACCCGCCGCTTGCCGGTGGCGAGGTCGAGCAGGTAGAGCCCGGCGGAGCCGTTCGGGCTGGCGGTCACCATCGCGGCGGTCGCACCGTCGGGTGCGATCACCCCGCTGCGGTCCCGGTTTCCGGTGTCGGCGGGCACGATCCGGCGCGAGCCGTCCACCCGGCCGACCAGCACCGTCTGGCAGCGGTACCGCTCGTCGCACTCCACCACCAGCCATCCGGTGGGACCCACCGCCAGCAGCACGCCGGTGCTGATCCGCCGCAGGCCGTCCGGCCGGGCGGCGTACACCCCGCCGATGCCCGGGTAGAGCAGGTAACCCGCGCCGTCGGCGACCGCCTCGAAGGGCGAACTGCCCCGCGGTACCTGAACGAAGTCCTCGAGTCGCTTGCCGTCCAGGGTGGCCAGCGCCATCACCGGCTGGTGGTCGTCGGCCGGTCGCACCCACATCTGGCCCGGTTCGGGCCCAGGGAACACCGGCCCGTCCTCGTTGAGGGTCACGGGCTGCTCGACGGGCAGCCGGCCGTCGGGCACCACGAAGCCGGGCACGCTGTCCAGCGGCCGGATGACCACCCGGTCCGGGCCGGCCAGCAGGTAGGCCGGGCCGCCGCTGCGCAGGTCGGGAATCCTGGTGAGGGTGAGACGGCCGGCGGCCAGCTGGATGCGTGCCAGCACGCCGGTCCCGCGGGCGAACAGCTCCCAGCCCTCGGTGACGCCGAGCAGCGGGCGGCCCAGCCGGACGACCGACACCGCCGGGGGTGAGGGCCGGGCCGAGCGCGGCGCGGACGTGCTGGGCGCGGGCCGGTTGGATGTCGCCGGCGTCGTTGCCACCGCGGCCGCCGGCGGCCCAGACGGCGTGCGCCGCGCGGTGTTGAGCACCGCGACCACGGCCACGACGGCCAGCACCGCGACTGCCGCGGTGAACCATCGCGGCCAGGGCAGCCGGGGCGGGGCGTACGGGTCGACCGCCACTACCCGGCCGTCGTCGAGCCAGTCGATGTCGTCGAAGTCGCCACCGGGTCGGCCCACACCTCATTCTGGATCGGAAGCGGTGCCCGATGCGGAAATCCGGCGGGACCGGTACGCCACCGTGATTTTGTGCCGGGCACCGAGCACCCGGACGGCTAGCCTTCGACAACGAATCCCGCCGCGCAGCACCCCGCCGTCCCGCGCCGGTGCAACAGTGCCGGCCCCGTCGGTGTCTGGGTGGCGGGGGGTTTGCGAGAGGCGGACGGCATGAGGCATTCGCGAGTGATCGGGCTGGCACTGGGTGGCGCCGTGCTGGCATCGGTGTTGCCGGCTCCCGCGGCGTCGGCGGGCGCTCCGGCAGGCGGTGCCCAGGCGGTGTTCAACCGGATGACGCAGGCGCAGCGGATCGGGCAGCTGTTCATGGTCGGCGGCGCCGCGACCGGCGTCGGCCCGGCCACCCTGTCGGCGATCAGCACGTACCACGTGGGCAACGTGATCCTGACCGGCCGCAGCTCGCGGGGGGTCAGCGCCACCCGGGCGGTCACCACCGGGTTGCAGGCGCGGGCCGGCTCGGCGGCCACCGGCGGGGTGCCGCTGTTCGTCAGCTCCGACCAGGAGGGCGGCTACGTCCAGGTGCTGTCCGGGCCGGGGTTCTCGGCCATTCCGCAGGCGCTGACCCAGGGCGGCTGGTCGGTGGCCACGCTGCAGGCCGCGGCGCAGCACTGGGGCGGCCAGCTGGCGGCGGCCGGGGTGAACCTGAACCTGGCGCCGGTTGTGGACACCGTGCCCGTCGGCCAGGTCAACCCGCCGATCGGCTACTACCACCGCGAGTACGGCCACACCCCGGACGTGGTGGCACCGCACGGCGCCGCGGTGGTGCGCGGCATGGCGCAGGCCGGCGTCGCCACCGCGATCAAGCACTTCCCGGGCCTGGGCCGGGTCACCGCCAACACCGACACGACGGCCGGGGTCACCGACTACGTCACCACCTCCACGGACGCCTACCTGGCACCGTTCGCCGCCGGCATCGGTGCCGGCGCCCCGTTCGTGATGATGTCCTCGGCGTACTACCACCAGATCGACCCGGCCCGGCCCGCGGCCTTCTCCCCCACCGTGATCGGCTCGCTGCTGCGCGGCCGGCTGGGCTTTCGGGGAGTGGTGATCAGCGACGACCTGGGCTCGGCGAAGCAGCTGGCGGCCTGGTCACCGGGCGCGCGGGCGGTGAACTTCCTGGCGGCCGGCGGCGACCTGGTGCTGACCGTCGACCCGGGCCTGATCCCGGCCATGGTCGGTGCGGTGTCGGCCCGGGTGGCCGGTGATTCCGCTTTCCGGGCAAGGGTGAACGCGGCTGCGCTGCTGGTGCTCAAGGCCAAGCAGGCGCGCGGCTTGATCCCCGGGGTGGTGCACGACTACAACGGCGACGGGCGTTCCGAGCTGGCGGTCTGGCGGCCGTCCACCGGGGTGTGGTGGGTGCACGGCGTGGTCACCGCCCAGTGGGGCAAGCCCGGTGACGTGCCGGTGCCGGCCGACTACAACGGCGACGGGCGTACCGACCTGGCGGTCTGGCGCCCGTCCACCGGAACCTGGTGGGTACGTGGGATCGAGACCGTGCAATGGGGCCAGGCCGGGGACGTGCCGGTGGTCGCCGACTTCAACGGCGACGGCCGGGCCGACCTGGCTGTCTGGCGACCGTCCACCGGGATCTGGTCGGTCCGCGGGGTGCTGACCGCGCAGTGGGGCAAGCCGGGCGATGTCCCGGTCGCCGCCGACTACAACGGCGACGGCCGCGCCGACCTGGCCGTCTGGCGACCATCCACCGGCACCTGGTGGGTGCACGGCGTGGTCACCGCGCAGTGGGGCAAGCCGGGCGATGTCCCGGTCGCCGCCGACTACAACGGCGACGGGCGTTCCGATCTGGCGGTCTGGCGGCCGTCCACCGGGATCTGGTATGTCCGCGGGGTGCTGACCGCGCAGTGGGGCAAGCCGGGCGACGTACCACTGCCCGGCGATTACAACGGCGACGGGCGGCTGGACCTGGCGGTCTGGCGGCCGTCCACCGGGGTGTGGTGGGTACGCGGGGTGGTCACCGCCCAGTGGGGCAAGCCGGACGACGTCCCGGTCTGAGCACCGACCTCCCCCAGAAGAGCAAGGAATCGCTAGCCTCCGAGGCCTGCACGCGTGTTAGTTTGCGCAGGTCAGCGGTGCCGCGCTCGGAATTGCGGACTGTCGGCGCAGCCCGAATGCGGGCGGCGGGGTGGAGCGAGGTGACTACGTGGCGTACCTGCGAATGATCGGCAAGCAGGAGGCGGACGGCGACCTCCTCGAGGCGTACTCCGCGATGGCTGCCCGTCCGATGCCGTCGGTGTACCTGCCCGACCACGGTGACGCGCCCGGCATCATCCGCGCGCATTCCCTCGATCCGGAGTTGCTGCGACGCGCGTTCGCGGTTTCCGGCTCGTTCAGCGACGACGCACTGCCCTGGCAGACCCGCGAGCTGGTCAACTCGGTGACCTCCCGCGAGAACGAGTGCTTCTATTGAACGACCGCTCACGCGGAGTTTCTGCGTGTAGCCAGTGGCGACGACACCGTCGGCCGCTCGATCGTCCTGGGCCAGAGCCTGGACGATCTCCCTGCCCAGGATGCCTGCCTGGTGGAGTTCGCCCGCACCCTGACGGCTCGCCCGTGGCAGGTCGGCCCCGCTGACATCCGGCGGCTTTCCGACGTGGGCCTGTCGCGGACCTCGATCGTGCTCGCCATCGGGCTGGTGGCGATGTTCAACTACCTGACCCGGGTCGCGGACGGCACCGGGGTCGAGGCGGACTACCGCAACGAGCTTCCCGAGTTCGTCTACCGCGGCGTGACGGAGGCGGTCGCGAGGCCCGGAGCCGAGGCGTGGCCGCCGGTCGACGACTCGCTCGAACTGCTGTCCGTGATACCCGCCGCGCACGCGAACTGGCCCCGCTGGCGCGACTACGTGCTGGACAGCACCGAGCCGATACCGCCGGCGACCCGGAGCGGCCTGCGGGCGATCGCGGCCCGCAACGCCTGCGATGCCACCGTGGCGCTGTCCGACCAGGCCGACGCGCTAGACCCGGCATTGTCGCGGTTCGCGGACAAGCTGAGCCGCACCCCCTGGTTGGTGGGCCAGTCAGACGTCGACGAGCTGCGTGGGACCGGGCTGGAGGACTGCGCAGTCCTGCACGTCATCGCCGTGGTCGCCTACCAGTCGGCCGAATCCCGTTTGCGGATCGGCCTCTCCGCCCTCGCCAGGGCCGGGGACTGACTGCCGGTCGGGCCCCGGGTTCGCCCCGACCAATTGTCGCGAAAGGCCCGCACCGGCCGGGTGCCTGCCCGTGCCGATCCGGCCAGGACGATCATGGTTGCTGACGCCACCGGTTCGTCCTGTCCGGAGCGGGAAGTGGAGCGAGAACGTTGGCAGTTGATGCCGTGATCCTGGGCGGCGGGTGCATCGGCGCCAGCGTCGCCTACCACCTGGCCGAGGCCGGGCTCACCGATGTCATGCTGCTCGAGGCGAACACCCTCGCCAGCGGGTCCACCAGCAAGGCGGCCGGTGGCATCCGGCTCCAGCACGGCGACCCGCTCAACATCCGGCTGGCCCAGCGCTCGCTGGCCGAGCTGGTGGACTTCGAGCAGCTGACCGGCATCGATATCGCCCTGCGCCAGGTGGGCTACCTGTTCCTGATCAGCTCGCCGTCGGACCTGACGATGTTCGACCGGTCGGTCGCCCTGCAGCAGTCCCTCGACGTTCCGGTGCGGACGCTGACCCCGGCCGAGGCCGGCGAGCTGGTGCCTGAGCTGGTGACCGATGACCTGGTGGGTGCGACCTTCTGCCCGTCCGACGGCTACGCCACCCCGGAGTCCCTGGTGCAGGGCTACGCCGGCGCGGCCCGCCGCCGCGGCGTGACCGTCCGGCAGGGCGAGCGGGCCGTGCGCATCGTCACCGCGAACGGGCGGGTCCAGGGGGTGCAGACCGGGCGCGGCGAGCTGATCGCCACCTCCACGGTCATCTGCGCCGCCGGCATCGGCTCGCGCTCGATCGCCGCGACAGCCGGGGTGGATCTGCCGGTCAGCCCGGAGCGACGGCGGATCTTCTTCTCCTCGCACAGCGGTGGAATCGCCGACGGCGTGCCGTTGACCGTCGACTTCGCCACCGGGTTCTACTTCCACCGGGAAGGGCCGGGGCTGCTGTTCGGCGGCCGCGAGCTGGGCACCGAGGAGTTACTGGCCCCCGCCGCGCAACGACTGCCGGTGATCGCCGAACTGCCGCTCAGCACCAGCTGGCAGGGCGACTACGACATGAGCCCGGACCACAACGCCATGGTGGGACGCGCGGAGCGGCTGGACGGCTTCTACTACGCCACCGGCTTCTCCGGCCACGGCTTCCAGCTCTCGCCCGCGGTCGGCGAGCATCTCGCCGAGCTGGTGACCGGGCGGGCGCCGTCGATCGACCTGACGCCCTTCCGGGCCGAGCGCTTCGCCGAGGTGGACGGCAACCGGGCCGAACCGATCGTCATCTGAAACTGCTGTTGTCCCACTCGCTCAGGTAAAGGACGTCATGGGAGCACCACGAGCTGAACTGACCGGCAAGGTCGCGATCGTCACCGGCGCCGCGCGGGGCATCGGGCACGCGATCGCCAGCCGATTCGCCGCCGAAGGCGCATCGGTCGCGCTGTCCGACATCGACGTCGCCGGGGTCGAGGCCGCGGCACGAACATTGAGCGATGGCGGCGCGAACGTGATCGGCGTCGGCGGTGACGCGGGGGTTTCCGCCGATGTCGACCGGCTGATCCAGGCGACGGTGGCGGAGTTCGGTGGCGTGGACATCCTGGTCAACAACGCCGGCGACGTCACGACACTGCGCCATTTCCTCGACAGCGACCAGGACTGGTGGGACCGGCTTGTGCGGACCAACCTCACCAGCCACTACCTGTGCACCCGCGGGGTGGCCGGCCTGATGGCGGCGGCCGGTGGCGGCTGCGTGATCAACATGTCCAGCGGCGGGGCCAACCGCGCGCACCGGGGCATGGTCGCCTACGACGCCACCAAGGGCGCCATCGAGGCGATGACCCGCAGCCTCGCGCTCGACCTGGCGCCTTACGGCATCAGGGTGAACGCGCTGGTGCCGGGGTTGATCGCGACCAACCCCGGCCATCTGGCGCCGGCGGCGCGGACGCTGCGCGACGAGACGATCCCGCTCGGCCGCGGCGGGACTCCGGAGGATCTGGCCGGGCCGGCGGTGTTCCTGGCCTCCGACGACGCCGCCTACGTCACCGGCGCCTGCCTGGTGGTCGACGGCGGGGTGCTGGTGCAGCAGCGCTCACCGCAGGTCGAGGTGTTCGGCCTCGACAAGTTCCCGCGCATTCCCGGCAGCCGGTTCTCCTGAGTTCGAAGGCGGGGGTGCTCGCCCAGCCGTAGCAATCGGAGGATGCAGGTCCGGCGGGAAGCCCTGCGGACCACCGAGAACTCACCCATACTTGACCGGTGAAGGAGCAGCAGGCCCAGCGCACCCAGGAAGCCAGCTGGCGGGTGCGCGCGTGGATTCGAGTGGCTGCCGTCCTGGTCGTGGCTCTCCTCAGCTGGGAGCAGTCCGATGTCGTTCGCCGGGTCGGTCGTGGCGAGATGCCAGGCCGGGAGGTCCGCGATGGCTACCTCTTCCTGGCAGCTCTCGCGCTGAGCTTGTTCCTGCTCACCTTTCGCCCGCTGCTGCGCATGGACCCGAACGGCATGGTCTACGTACGCAACCCGATCGGGTCTCGACGCTTTCGCGCCGCCGAGGTTGTGGACGTTTCCGTCAACCAGTGGGGCTTGGCCATCCGCCTGTCCTCCGGCCGCATCGTGCGCAGCATCATCTTCCAGGACACGGGGCGCGCTGGCGAGCCACGTTGGTTCGACGTAGCAGAGGCGCTGACGGGAGTGCGGCCAGCGCCACCGGCCCTGGACGAGGACGACTGACCAAGTCTGCTTGCTGCCAGGTCGCGCCTGACCCCGCAGGATTTCGAATGTTTCGCCCTATCAGGTGCTTACGGCCAGGTTGCGACTTTCGCGAACCGGCCGGGGCTACTAGTTTGGGCGCATGTCCAGGACAGGCGCACTGAAATGACGATCCCGACCGAGCAGATCGGCAGCGTGCCCCGGCCGGCCGCGCTGCTGCAGGGGATGGCCGACCATGTTGCCGGCAGGATCGGTGCCGACGAGTTCGGCGAGCTGCAGCAGCAGGCGTTGCGCGAGACCATCCAGCGGCTGGAGCAGACCGGTTCGCCGGTCATCACCGACGGCGAGCAGACCAAGCCCAGCTTCGTCACCTATCCA
>Ga0247773_1000562_pt1 | contig 14849 bp, 15 predicted proteins | sample UWRJL092311B6_FD_179934 | JGI IMG/M metagenome (GOLD analysis project Ga0247773, IMG submission 179934) | Plant litter microbial communities from Arlington Agricultural Research Station in Wisconsin, United States - UWRJ-L092-311B-6 | ecosystem: Environmental > Terrestrial > Plant litter >...
CGCCGTCACGCCCGGCAGCAGCGACGGGTGGTGGGCGAAGCGGCCCACGCCGAAGCCCAGCACGATGCCGCCCACGATGGCGGCCACGATGTTCAGCCAGGGGCTGCTCGGATTTGAGGGCAACGTTCGTTCAGGCAGGTCGTTTGGGCTCATCGGCCGGCGGCTTCACGCCGCGGCTGCGGATCACGTCGAAGAACACGCGGCGCGCGACCTTGAAGGCCACCCACCCCAGCGCCGCCCCCAGCGCGATCCACACGATCAGGAACATCGAGTCGTACAGGCCGAACCAGCCCAGCATCCACAGGTACAGCCCCACCACCACCAGCGCGGGCAGCACGGCCCACGCCGACGAACGTTTCACCACGGTGCCGCGGCACGCATTGCACCAGCCGTGGTCGGGCGTTTCGCCTGCCACGTGGTGGCCGCAGTTGCGGCAGTCGAAGCCGGGGGGCGGGGCCGTGTCGCTCATGCGGGTGCCTACTTCTTCTCCAGGCGGCGGATCACCGCGTCGGCGAAGGTCTGGGTGGTGCCGCTCCCCCCCAGGTCGGGCGTCAGCGTGTCCTTCTCACGGATCGTAGCTTCGAGCGCCACGCGGATGCGCTCGGCCGGGGCGGGCTGGTCCAGGTGCAGGAGCATCATGATCGCCGCCATCAGCAACGCCGAGGGGTTGGCGATGCCCTTCCCCGCGATGTCGGGCGCCGAGCCGTGCACCGCCTCGAAGATCGCCGCGTGCTCGCCGATGTTGCCGCCGGGCGCCAGCCCCAGGCCGCCGACGAGCCCCGCGATCTGGTCGGAAAGGATGTCGCCGAACATGTTCTCGCTGACGATCACGTCGAAGCGGTAGGGGTCCATCACCAGCAGCATCGCGGTCGCGTCGATGATGCGGTCTTCGAACTCCACCCGGCCCTCGTATTCCTTGGCGATCTCGCGGCCCATGTCCAGGAACAGGCCCTGGGTGAACTTGAGGATGTTGGCCTTGTGCGCCAGCGTCACCTTCTTGCGGCCGTGCTTGACCGCGTATTCGAAGGCGTAGCGCAGGATGCGGTTGACGCCGAAGCGGGTGACCAGCATCACGCTCTCGGCCGCGGCGCGCGGGTCGCCGCCGATGCCGATGTAGTGCTCCACGCCGCTGTACAGCCCCTCGGTGTTCTCGCGCACCAGGACGATGTCGATGTCTTCGTAGCGCCCGCCCTGCACCAGCGTGCGCACGGGGCGCACGTTGGCGTAGAGCTCGAACTCCTGCCGCAGCGCCACGTTGATGCTGCGGAAGCCGGTGCCGCTGGGCGTTGTGAGCGGCCCCTTGAGCGCCACGCTGTTGGCGCGGATCGAGTCGAGCGTCTCCTTGGGCAGCGGGTTGCCCACTTCCTTGAGCGCGGTCTCGCCGGCGATCTGCCGGTCCCACCGCAGCTCGGCGCCCGCCGCTTCCAGGATCTTCACCACCGCTTCGGTGATCTCGGGGCCGATCCCGTCGCCGGGGATCAGTGTGACGGTCTGTGCCATTCCGGATTCCGCTTCGTCTATGCGTGGGGCGGGCGCCTGGCGCGCCTGCCGGGGGTTCGTCGAGTGCCTGTTCGGGCGCGTGGATGCAACAAGCGCGCGAGACGGGTGGAGACTCGTCACGACGGGGCCTACGATCTCGCCAACGCCAGCAAAAACTGGAGGCCGGGAGAGGGCGGATTTCGCCGCGCGGGGGATGCCGGGCGAATGAATTCGCGGCAACGACTGCACCAAGTCCGCCTTCGCGGACTGCGGGGCGGGCATGGGTGCGGCCGGCGGGCGGCGGTGCAGGCAGGTTGCCAAGGGCGATTGAAATCGCGGCAACGACGGCCCGAAGTCCGCTGCGCGGACTCGCTCGACGGCATCTCGGCGCGGGGCCAAGTTAGAGGCTCGGCTGGTTGCGCAAAACCCCTCGGCCGGGGTGGGCGGGCGAGGGGTTCGTTTGCATCGGCGCCGATCGGTCAGCGGGCGATGACCATGGCGGCGGCGAGGGCGGCAGCGGCGGTGGCGAGGGCGGCGGCGTCGGGGGTGGGGCGCGGGGCGCCGTCGGCCTCGCCGTACCAGACGACGTTGCTGCTGCGCGCGTCCACCATCACGGCCGTGAGGCGCACCGTGCCGCTGGCTCCATCGGCCGAGGGGAGCCACTGGGCGGCCTGGGGGATCAGCACCAGGCGCGCGTCCATCAGCGCCGAGTAGCGGCGGACGATGCTGCCCAGGCCACCCTGCATGTAGCGCTCGCGGTGGTGCTGGAAGCTCTCGGCCGGGAGGGCGTCGGGGTCGTCGGCATAGCCCGGGGCGCGGAGGAGGGCGGCGCGCAGGCGGTCGGGGTCGATCCAGCGCGTGCGGGTGTCGCGCTCGCCCAGCGCGAACAGCACCTCGCGCGTCACGTCTTCGCGCCGCTGCGGGATGCCGCTCACCGCCTGCGCGGGGAGCACCAGCACCTTCTGGCCGGCCAGGTCCATCGCCGGGACGGCCGTAGGCGGCTTGGGCGCGGGGGTGGGCCGCGTGGCTGGTGCCGGCGCGGGCGCGGCGGACTGCGCCGGGGCGGCCGGGGGCGCGCAGGCGCCGGCGACGAGCGCCAGGGCGGCGGCGAGGGCGTGGCGGGCGAGCGGGTGACGGCGGACGTGCGCGTGGGACATGGGGCCTGCGTGTGTGTGTCTGGCCGTGCGGGATCGGTGCGGCGCGGGCGGGGCCCCCACCCGGATTTTGGCGGACGGTACGGCTGTCCACCGAAATCCGACCTCCCCCAAAACCGACTGGGGGAGGTAGAACGGCAACGGCCCCTCATCCCCCGGCCCCTTCTCCCCGAACTGCAGGAGAAGGGGGGAACGGCAACGGCGACTGCGGGCGGGCGTGATGCGTGAGGGATGCGCGCCCGGAGGGCCGGGACCGCGGCGGCGGGGCTGTTTCCGCCGACGTGGGCCCGGCGCCGTTGGCAACGGCTGTATCGTTGCCTACGGCGCGCGCAGCCCGCTTTGGCGCCTAGGCGCCAAACACGCCCAAACCCCGCCCTCCGCCGTCGTCGGAAGAACGAGAGATCAGAGCAGGTGGCCGCCGTCCACGGGGAGCACGGCGCCGGTGATGTGGCGCGCGTACTCGCTGCACAGGAACACCACCACGTTGGCCACGTCTTGCGGGTCGCCCAATCTACCCAGCACCGCCCGCTCGCGCGCCGTGTCGAGGATCTCGGCCGGCACGCCACTCGTCAGCCGCGTGGTGCGGATGTAGCCCGGCGCCACGGCGTTGACGTTCACGTTGCTGGGGCCCAGCTCCAGCGCGGCGCTGCGCGTGAGCCCCAGCAGCCCCGCCTTGCTCGCGCTGTAGTTGGCCAGCCCGAACTCGCTGCGGATGCCGTGCACCGAGCTCACGTTGACGATCTTGCCGTCGTGCTGGCGGCGGAACAGCGGCGCCACCGCGCGGATCATGTGGAAGGCGCCGGTGAGGTTGGTGTCGAGCACCGAGCGCCACTGGTCGTCGGTGAGGCGCCAGAGCGCCCGGTCGCGCGCGATGCCGGCGTTGTTCACGAGGAAGTGCACGCCGCCCATCTTCTCGTTGGCCTCGGCCACGAAGCGGTCGACCTGGCGCGAGTCGCGCACGTCGCACTCGTCGTGGTGCACGCGCACTTCCATCTGCTTGAGCTCGCGGGCCGTGGCCTCGGCCTCGTCCACGATCTCGCGCGCGCCGTCGTAGCTGTAGTAGTTGAAGGCCACGTGAACGCCGTGCCGCGCGAACTCGAGCGCGATCGCCTTGCCGATCCCCGTCGCTCCGCCGGTGATCAGGGCGATCCGGCCGCGCATGGCCATCCCGTAGCTCATCGAGCGCGGCTCGGTCTCCTCCACCATCTCCTCGAGGAGGGCCTCCACAGGATCGGGCGCCATCCGCAGCCCCTCGAGCGGGAGCGGATGGTAGGCGTCGGACGGCTGTGTGTGGGCGGGGTCGCTTCCGGGCTGCTCGCGAGAGGGCATCGGCGACCTGGCAGAGGGGTTGGGGCCGGGGTGTGGGCGCTCAGTCCCATTGTAATGCGCCAACGCCGTCCGCTGCAAGCGAATGCGGCGAACGGTGGGGGAGGTGGGCAAGTTGGGTGCCGGGCTGCGACGTCCCGCACATAGCCGGACGTGTGCCTGAATATTAGAACAAAGTTCGTCCGATCGCCGGATATAGACTTGTTCAATCCGCAGTCGAACGAAACATTTCGAGGCACCCTAGATCCGCGAAAACTAAGGAAGAGGCTGCCATGGTGCGGTCCTTACCACCACAACCCTGATCAATAAAGTGAGGAAGACCGAAGATGAGAGGCGAAGAAGAACCGTCCACCAACAACCATGTTTCCGAGATGTCAGAATCATTCCCAAACGCGCCATCTGCAGGTACGGCGGCTAACGTGGATGGATCGAGCACGGGCACACAAAGCGGTTCAACTGCCGAGGAGGCTGCGAGTTACCTCGCCGAGCGATTACCAACTTTGACAGAATGGGTCGAGAGATGGAGATCGTACTACACTGGCACCGTTACGGTCAAGAATACGCTATATTGGCTGCTTCAGTTCGGCAGTGCCGACAATGTAAGGATTGCATTCCGATTACTCGAAGGACTTGATTTCATTTCCGAGAGTAGGCTCACACACCTGCTACTTGCTGCGCGAGCAAAGCTTGAGGGCACCGAAGCCGACCAGATATTATTTTGCCCTGTTGGTAAGGCTTACGATAGTGCTTTGCATATTAGCTATCCATTTTCGAAAGCCATGCAGTTGCGAGAGTCTGATCTAGCGCGTCGATGGATTACGACTGACGCTCTGCCGGAGGTTCTGCGCACATATCCAAAGTCACCGATTGCATTTTTGGATGACAATTGCACAAGCGGCACTCAGTTCATCCGTTTTTTGGAGGAACTAACTACAGATTCATATACGGAACGAGAGCACGTGCCATCACCGCTTGATGCTGAGGCGGTAGCGCGGCTCCAACAAACTCCGATACGGTTTTTAGTCGGGGTGGATTTGGTGAACAAGGCGGATTTTCTACCACGTGTGCTAGAACTCGGGTTCCAGGACTTTCGCCTGGTGTCAGGGCTTGAGGTGTACCGCAACGCGCTCGATTACGGTGGAGGCCTGTGGCAGTCGCCGGAGGAAGCCGCACAAGCGCGGCACTTGCTTGCCTCAATCGCGCATGATCTTTACGCGGATAAGGGCTGGCCGAGTGAGCGTGTGCTGGATCGTCTATTGGGCTACGGAAATCTCGGTCGTTTGATCGCATTCGCTCACAACGTCCCAAAGTCTTTACCACCCGTATTCTGGAAGCACGGACAGCATGCTGGGCGGTACTGGATTCCTCTTTTTCCTGAACGTACTGAGTGGGAAACATACTCGGCAACTATTCAGGCACGCGAAGAGTTCATGGACTACTTCGCGGCTTTGATCGATTCGGGACATTTCGGGCGTACCCGTCCCGTTTGTACGGCTGACCTTATCGAATCTGAGCCTGGAGAAGGAGGAGTAGTCGAGCCCCTCCAAACCGAAGGGCAAGCATCGTTTGTGACAGAGTGGGTAGGGGATAGAACACCGTTACAGCACAAAAGTTTCGAGCCTCGGTTCGGAACATTTAGTACTGCGGTAAGCTTCGGTGATCCAACAGAACGGGATATTGCAAAGTACAACAAGGAAGTTGATACGTATAACGCGTCATTCCCGATTTATGTAGATCGCATGCGCCGAGCAGTAGAACGGATTTCCTCTGCATTTTCACTGACGTTCCGGGTACGTAATAGCGGAAGTGCGCCGGCAACGGAGGTACTTTTCCGTGTAGAACTAGTAGAGGGTCTTGATTTCGACACCGAGATTGGATTGATGCCTGATAGGCCTCGCTACCCGGCACTTCCGGATCGAAGCCGTATGATGGTAAATCCAGGTTTGTTTCGGAATCCCGTGGTTACGTCGCTAGAGCGGATTAGCGAAAAAATGGAAGACCGACAAGCAGGAGCGATCCGTCAGCGCCTCGTCGTGGATGGTCCCCGTCGGTTCGTAGAGGCGCGCATTGGCCGCGTCCTTCAACACACGTTCATTGACGTCACACTTAACTACTTTTTTGCCGCAGCAGACTTGTCCGAGTTAGCGCTTCGACATGAATTGATCTTCGCAGAGGGAAGCCGGCCGGTACAAGGCTCCGTGTCAGTTTCCATCCGCCGTGGCCACAATATCCATCCTCATGCATGGGAGGTAATCAAGCCACCGTCAGGGAAGACTTTAGATGATAGCTAAACGCGTAAAGAACCCACGGTCATAGTTTATCTGCAAACGCTTCCAGCGTCCGTGCCCGCGCTCTCGCCAACCTCGCCAGCACCGCCTCCCACCCCGCCGGCGGGTTACGGTAGCTGGGGGAGCTCGGGTCCATGCGCGCTTGGCGGATGGATTGGATCGATACGCCGCAGGCTTCGGCGATCTCCGCGTGGGTGATGCAGCCGGCGACGCGATCGGTTGCGGTTTTGAAGTCCATGGATTTTGTCGATGTTAGGATTGACAATCCGGCACCCGTCTATTATATTATAGACAGCAGGGCACAAAGCAAGGCTGCCGGAATCCTCGCCAGAAGATCTCCCCGACAGCCTTGAACGCAAACCGACCCGAAGGCCGACCCGCTCACCGAAGCTAGCCCTGCCGGGCGGCCGGGGTCAAGACGGATGGAGGTGCACGATGGCCGACACGCAGACGAACCCCGCGCCCGCCACCTTCCGCATCATCAAGCAGAGCAAGAGCCGATACTGGGAGGTGCGCGACCCGCAGAACGAGCTGGTGTGCATCACCGTGTACAAGAAGGGCGCGGCCGAGGTGATCCGCAGGCTGGCAGCGTGAAACGAGAACGGCGCCGCGGACCACAAAGGTCCGCGGCGCCGATGCCGTTGCCACCCGTCTCGCGATTGCCCTGGCATCTTCCGGCTCACCCGCCGTTCAGTAGCAGACGCAGCCTCCGTTGATCCACTTCTCGCTCACGTGGAGGGTTGCGCACTCCCAGGTATAGCAGTTGTCACAGCTGTCCGCGGGGCATGTGCCGGGGCCGTTGGTGTAGTCTTCGCACCCCGGGAACTCGTAGGTTTGGCAGTTCAGCGTGCGTTCCTCGCCCTTCACCGTACCCGTGCCCCGTTCCTGGTCGCGGATCTCGAACGTCTGTACCTCCAGCGAGTCCATCTCCAGCCGCAGCTTGCGCATGGGGAGTCTCCGGGGTGATGTCGCGGGCCCCGCGCCCGGCTGTTTCCGGGCTGCACTTGGGTTCTCATGGATAGGTGCGATCCAAATCGCTGTCAACGATTGTCGCGTGGCGACTGCAAGGCTGAGCCGCAATGCGACCTCTGGATCGTCCCCACGCCCACCACCTTCCGGATCGTCAAGCAGCGCAAGAGCCGCTACTGGGAGGTGCGCGACCCGCAGAACGATCTGGCGTGCATCACGTGTACAAGAAGGGCGCGGCCGAGATGATACGCAGGCTGGCCGAGTGAAACGAGAACGGCGCCGCGAGGGAGATCCCCGCGCGGCGCCGGTTCTGTTTTGAAGGGCTCCGGATGCGGTTTGAAAATCGAGCAGGCGGTCATTTCGTGCGGTGTCAATGTTGACACTCGCGTACTTGGGCTGTGAACGTGGGGATGGCCCGACGTGCAGGGGCCAAACCGCGCTTCATTTCCAACCCAAGGGAGGGCCAGATGACTCGAAGGTGCCTGCTGCTAGTCGTTGTGGGAGTCGTTCTCGCCGCGTGCAAGGACACGACCGGGGCCACGGCGCGTCCGAGCAGCCCCACGATGGATGCTGCGACGGACTCGGTTCGCCGTAACCCCGGCTTGCTGGGTGGAGGTGGCTGACCATCATCGGGCCTCACCCCTCCCCGAGCAGCGGGAGGGGCGAGGTGCGGTTTCATGACACTCGCCGCCTCAGCAGAGCGACGGCACGCTGCGCCGCGGCGGTATTCTGCGGCCCAGAATATTTCGGCTCGCGAGGGCGCTGGTCGATGCTGGCGAGCAGTTCCTCTCCCTGGATTTTTACATAGCCCTGCCCGGTGCGCTCGGCCTCGGCCAGGGCTTCCACGAGGCAAGCCCGCGCAACACTCCATTGGTCGACCGAGAGCGCTCCACGCGCGAGCAAGAGCAACGCTTGGCCGACTGCAAGTGATTCGGCCGGAGCTCGCGTGATGCGGCCTCTGGCTTCCGCGTAAAAGCGCGTGAAGCGGGCTGAATCCCCGGCACCAGCGGCGGCGCGAGCACCCCAGGCATAGGTGAGCAGTTCCGCGTCGGGCTCCTGCTCGAACGAGTTCTGTGCGAGCAACTGCCGGAGCAGCAGAACGGCATTCGTATAGTCGCCGCGGCATGTCCAATACGCGGCGAGGTCGTGCGCGAAGTGCGGCACCCTCGGATGCGAGTGTCGGTAATGGTCCAACACCAGGTGAGCCTCGCGTTCCGCGAGCGCATGATCCGTCGTCGCCACTCCGACAGCGAAGAGGTGGTGATGGATCTCGCCCAATCGCTCCTGAACGTGGTGCCTCTTTGCGACGCGGAGCGCGAATTCGAAGCGCCGGCGTGACAGGGGATAGCTGCCGCGGTTGAAGCTGAGCCATCCCAAACCCATCAACGAACGCGCCTTCGTGTCCCAATCGCGCTCTCGAGTGGCGGCAGCATGCGCCTCCTGAAACCAGGTCTCGGACTCTTCTGAGTACCCGTAGGTTCGATGGTATCGCGCTGTGAGCCAGGCATATCGGGAATTGTTCGCCACGGCGGCAGCGAGCCGCGAGTACGCCAGGGCGGTTCGGATGTGATTGGAGCCGAAGGCCCACTCCGTCACCGTCAGAGCCGCGAGAGCCATTCCACGAAGGTCCGGCTTGGGCTGGGCCATCTCCGTGACGAGCAACACGAGGCCGGCGGTTGGATTCTCCGCATCCGGCCCTGTGCAGAAATCGGCGTGGCCCACGATCTCGCCGGCCAACGCTTCCAGATGGTCAACGTGAAAGAGAGCGGGCCTGAGATGCTCCTCCGTCGCCAGCCAGATTCCCACCAGCCGATACACGGTAAAGGCAAAACATTGAGCCGCGTCACCGCGGAGATCATCCAGGATTTCGGCTCCGGGAACGTCGGGCCCTCGAAGCGAGAAAACGAAGCGTTCCTTCGGGCTCATGATCATGCTGTCCATTGATCGCCGGGAGCTGGAGCGGGTGTGCGGATTCCACCGGATCGCGGCGCAACCTACCCGCCCAGCGGCGGCATATCAACCCGTTTCACGACGGGCTACGCGGCCGACGATCCGCGGACGAATCCCGCGCCCGCCACCGTCCGCATCATCAAGCAGGGCCACAGCTGCTACTGGGAGGTGCGCGACCCGCAGAACGAGATGGTGTGCATCACCGTGTTCAAGCAGGGCGCGGCCGAAGTGGCGCGCAGGCTGGCCGTGTGAAACGAGAACGGCGCCGCGAGGGAGATCCCCCGCGGCGCCGCGTCGCGTGCTGCCGGGCGTCAGGCCGTGGCGGCGGCGGGCTCGCCGGCGATGGCGGGAACCGCCACCTGCGCGGCGGTGGCCAGCTGGATGGTCCACACCGAGTTCTGGGCGGTGTCGTTCCACAGGCAGATCGGGTCGCCGGGCTGGAACGCGCCACCGCGATCGTTCCACGAGAAGCCCGGGTTGTTCGCCAGCGCGATGCGGAGGTCGCCGGCGCCGTCGGCCTGCAGCAGCAGGAACGAGTCGGAATCGCCCGAGCCGGCCGAGTAGGGCTGCATGATCAGGTTCTCGAACTGCCCCTGGTACGTGGCCGAGTTGCCGGTGGCCGGGTTCACGAGCGCCACGCCCTGAAACCCGCCGGAGACCTGCGCCTGCATCACCCACTGCTGCAGGGGGTTGCCCACCGACAGCGGCTGCAGGGTGAGCGTGGTGCCATCGGAGGGGCCCGCCTGGATGGCCAGGTTGTTGGCGTTCGTGCACACGAGGTAGAAAGGCTGTGGCTGCATGATGAGTCTCCCGCTGAAGGGTCCGCATGATTCGCCGCTCGAGGATGCCCCACCAGGGTGGTGGAGCGGCGGCGCGCCCCCCGGGATTGCCAGCGATATGCCCGCGCCACGCGCCGGCCCCGAAGATTCCGTATCTGCCAGTAGCGTATCAGCTTGCAATGCGCACACGCCCCTTGCGCCTCGCGGATCTCGGCGGGAAGTGTGTAATGGCCTGAGTCACTGGAAGTCGCGCACCGTTACAGGTGCGCGCGTGCCATGGGCGTCACCCCTGCCGGACGCCCGGGGACACGACGGATGACGGTGCGCGATGGCTGACACGCAGACGAACCCCGCGCCCGCCACCGTCCGCATCATCAAGCAGCGCAAGAGCCGCTAGTGGTACGTGCGCGACCCGCAGAACGAGCTGGTGTGCAGGGAAGACCGCGGCACACGTTCTGCCGGCTTTCCGAGATCCGCAAGGATTTCTGGCTCACGCCGCATGCGAGGAGGAAAGACGATGAAAAAGCTCAGGCTTGATCCCGATGTCATCGCCGTGACCGGATTCGAAGTCAGCCCTTCGGGCGCACTCGTCGGAGGAACCGCGCAGCAGGCGTTCGCCGCCACGCGCATCACCGAATGCCGGCAGGACACCTGCTGGACTACCTGTGTGGACAATCTTTGCTGAGCAGCACCGCGAGCAGTCGCAGATGCCGTGCGAAGCTTCACGGCCACGACGGGAAGGTAGGCGAGACCCGGTGTGCGCCCTCGGCCGCCTGACACGAATTCGGCGCCGCACGGGGAAAGCCCTTGCGGCGCCGGTTTGCTCAAAACTCCCGACGCGCCCACGTCGCGCGGCGTAGATGTGAACCGCGCCGCGACCTCCCGTTGCCAGCGATCCCCTTCAGACTGATTCGTGATGGATGACCCGAAACGGCGCGAGCTGCTGGACGTGCTCCGCGAGACGCGGGCGATTCTTGCGCGGTCCGACAACGACTTTCTCTGGTCGTCGTGGGAGGATGCCGACGCGGCGCTGACCGAGGTCGAAGGGCTGATCGAACGGATCGAGGCCGGCCGGCTCCCCTACCGTATCACCATCTCCGTCCTGTTCACCGTGAGCGGGCCCATCCAGGAGATCGCGTTGAGCAGCGGCTGGGGCGACGAGTTCCTGGCCCTGGCCGAACGCTGCGATGCCGCCGTGGCCGCGGTGTACGGCCGCGGCCCGTGAAGAATGGGCGACGCGCGGAACCGCGCCGCGGGAGCATCCGAGCCCTCGCGGCGCTCCAGCTTGACCATTGGCCGGCGGACGGTGACTATGTCGGCACGATCCCACCATCATCGTCGCCGCCGTCCACGCCGGGACGGATGCGTGGCTCCCGATTCCTATCTCCCGAATACCCCGACGATGAAACGCCCGCTGATCGCCCTGGCAGTGCTCGGCGCCGGGTGCGCGCCGCAAGCCGCGCCCGCGCCGCAGCCCGCGCCGTCCGCCGTTCCGCCCGCCGCGCCCGTGGCGATGCAGGCCGCGGCGGTGGACACGGGGCCCGCGTTCCGGCCGCTGCCGCTGGTGACATGGGGCGCGCCGCCGCCGGGAACCAGCCACCCCGAGCGCCAGCACCCGTTCGACCTGCAGCACCAGGTCACGCGCATCCGGCTCGACTGGCCGCGCCACGCGGTGATCGGCACCACCATGCTGCGGGTGGCGGCGGTGGGCGCGCCGCTCTCCACCGTGGCGCTGGACGCGGTGGAGATGCAGGTGAGCCGCGTGACCGACGCCGCGGGCCGCCGGCTGCGGCACGACAACGACGGACGCACGCTGACGGTGCACCTCGCCCGGCCCGTCGCCGCCGGGCAGCAGACGGAGATCACGGTCGCCTACCAGACGGCGCGGCCCAAGAAGGGGGCGTACTTCATCGACCGGCAGCACGTGATGTGGACCCAGGGCGAGACCGAGGACACGCGCTACTGGGTCCCCACGTACGACTACCCCAACGACAAGACCACCTGGGAGTTCTACGTCACCACGCCGACCGGCGAGCGTGCGCTGTCCAACGGGCGCCTGGTGGGCAGCCGCCCCGTGGCCGGTGGCACCGAGTGGCACTGGAGCCAGGAGCAGCCCGCGTCCACCTACCTCTACAGCGTGGTGACGGGGAACTACGTGGTGGTGCAGGACCGCTGGCGCAACACCCCGGTGGGATACTGGACCTACCCCGACTCGGTAGAGGCGGCGCGGCGCGGGTTCGGGCGCACGCCGGCGGCGATGGAGGTGTTCAGCCAGAAGACGGGGGTGCCGTATCCCTGGGCCAAGTACGACCAGAGCGTGACCCCCGACTACATCTTCGGGGGGATGGAGAACGTGACGGCCACCACGCAGCTCGACAACGGCATCCTCCACCCCGCCTGGGCCGAGCCCAACGCCAACGCCGACGGGCTGATGTCGCACGAGTTGGGGCACCAGTGGTATGGCGACCTGCTCACCACCCGCGACTGGGGGCACATCTGGCTGAACGAGGGCTTCGCCACCTTCATGGAGCAGACCTTCCGCGAGGCCGACCGCGGGGCCGACGAGGGCGCGTGGGACCGGCTGGGCGCGCAGGAGGAAGTGATCCGCGCCGACGCGGGCGCGCGCCGGCCCATCGTGTGGAACCGCTGGGTGACCGACCCGCTGGAGGTGTTCTTCAGCGGCCACATCTACCCCAAGGGCGCCACCATCCTGCAGATGATGCGGCACCGCCTGGGCGACGAGCGCTTCTGGCGGGCGATGAACCTGTACACCACGCAGCACGCCTACAAGAACGTGGTGACGGACGACCTGCAGCGCGCCTTCGAGCGGAGCACGGGCGAGGACTTCGGCCCATTCTTCCGCCAGTGGGTGTACGGCGCGGGGATGCCGGCCTTCCGCGTGCGCGCCGTCTACGATGCGTCCGCCGGCGCCGTCCGCCTGATGGCCGACCAGGTGCAGCCGGTGGACAGCCTCACGCCGTACTTCGACGCCGACGTGGACGTGGAGATCCTCACCGACCGCGGCCCCGTGCGCCAGGTCGTCCACGTCCGCGGGCAGCACACCACGGCCAGCATTCCCGTGCCCGCCGAGCCGCGCTCGGTGCGCTTCGACAAGGGCGGCTGGCTGCTGAAGGTGCTCGACTTCCCGCGTTCCACCGCCATGCTCGCCTACCAGCTGCAGCACGACGACGACGTGATCGGGCGGGTGGAGGCCATCGCCGACCTGCGCCGGAGGACGGACGACGCGGGCGCCGTCGCCGCGATCGCGCAGGCGGCGCGGACGGACCGCTTCTGGGCCGTGCGCACCCGGGCGGTGTTCTCGCTGGGGATGTTCCCCGGCAACGCCGCCGCCCAGGCCGGCGCGCTCGACGGCACCCGCGACGCCGACCCGCGCGTGCGCGGCGACGCGGTGCAGGCGCTGGCGCACTTCCCGGGCGCGGACGTCACCGCGCGCCTGGGCGAGCTGGTGAACGGCGACTCGTCGCGCTTCGTGCGCGCCGCGGCCATCCGCAGCTACGCCGCGATCGACGCGGCCGGCGCGCTCCCCTTCATCCGGCAGATGCTGGGGCGCGAGAGCTGGGTGGACACCGAGCGCCAGGCCGCCGTGCAGGCGCTGGCCCACGTGGCCGCGCCCGAGACCTTCGCCACGCTGGTGCAGTACACCGCCCCGCGCTGGACCCGCTTCACCCGCGAGGCCGCCATCGCCGGCCTGGCGCAGCAGGCCGGGCGCCAGGCCGAGGCGGCGCGCGTGCTGGAGCCGCTGCTGGGCGAACAGGGCGACATCTTCATCCGCATCGCCGCCGCCGAGCAGCTGGGCGCGCTGAAGCAGGCGTCCAGCATCCCCGCGCTCGAGGCCCGCCGCCGCGTGGAGGCCGAGAGCCGCGTCGTCAACGCCATCGACGCCGCCCTCGCGGCGATCCGGGGATCGTGAACGATGCATCCGCTGGAGGGAGAATGACGCAGTCCGGAGAAGAGCCGTTGATGGCGCGCGGGGTTGTCGACCGTTGCGATGCGCGGGATACCATCGCCACGCCTCCAGAGGACCAGCGGTTTTTCGATGAAGCTCTGGAGGTCAGTCTGCGCGGCATGCGCCATCTGGTGGAGTTGCGCCGGAAACCACGCTGATCCGATTGGCCGAGCCACCCTGCATCTCACGGAAGGGCCTCCACCCCGCGTATCGGGTGGAGGCCCTTCCGTGTTGATCCTACGGGAGATCGAACCAGTCGCACGGCGCCGCCCATCCCAGCCCGCGCATGGGCGCGCAAGCAAACCCGCCATTATGGGGACCCATGGTTTTGCGGATTGTCCCCGCCGCGCGATCTCTGGCCAACCTGCGGCATTCCTTCTGCAATCTCCAGCATCCGAAGAAGTTACGCGCGGTGCAGGCGCGGCGTGAGTTATGCGCCCGCCCGCACCGCGCACGTCCGTGCAGGCTGTCTTCGCGAACCCGGAGCCCGTGTCCGACGACGATCCTTCTCAGGTAGCGCCGCCCGTGGCCGCGCGTCCTGTCCGCATCCATTGGACGCGGCGCGCGGCAGTGATGGCGGCGCTCGGCGCGGCCGCGTGCGCGCCACCGCAGCCCACCATCTACGGCGGCCCGTCCACCCCGTCCGGCCCCGCAGCGCTGTGGCCGGTGCCCGCGCCTGTGCGCACCCCGCCCCCCGCCGACACCGCGCCCGCGAGCCCCGAAGCGTCGGATGCGCTGGCGCACGACGCGGCCACGGCCGGCGGCGTGCGCGACCTGTCGCTGACCGACGTGGTGGACCTGGCGTTGCGCAACAACCCGGCGACGCGCGAGTCATACGCGCAGGCGCGCGCCCAGGCCAACGTCTACGGCGCCGTGCGTGGGCAGCTTTACCCCACGGTGGACGGAAACGTGAACTTCACCCGGTCAACCACCACGT
>Ga0247773_1000563_pt1 | contig 14849 bp, 10 predicted proteins | sample UWRJL092311B6_FD_179934 | JGI IMG/M metagenome (GOLD analysis project Ga0247773, IMG submission 179934) | Plant litter microbial communities from Arlington Agricultural Research Station in Wisconsin, United States - UWRJ-L092-311B-6 | ecosystem: Environmental > Terrestrial > Plant litter >...
GGGTGCCAAGTGCTAAGTGCTAAGTGCTAAGTGCTAAGTGCCAAGTGGTGGGACCGACTCTGTCCGTATCTGGCAAGTCTGGAGGAACTGCTACGGACGTCGGTAGATGCAGGAGGGTGGACGGCAGGCACCCGGATCGACGGGCCTGGGCTTCTTAGAGGATGCTATTGCCTTCGATGCCCCGCCGCACGCCGCACGTGGGCGCAGGCCACTCCGCACCTAGCACCCAGCACTCCGCACTCTCGCACTCTCGCACTCTCGCACTCTCGCACTCTCGCACCACCCTCGGAACCTCTTGCCGCGGCGGGGGTTGATTGCGTCTCCCGGGGGGGCGTCCTGTCGACAAGCGACGGCGGATGGTTTACCTTTGTCCGGTTATCCCCCCACCCTCCGACCGACCCTTTGCAGGGCCGCTTCATGACTGCGACCAAGACCGAACGCGCGCGCGTGGCCGCTCCCGACGCTCCCGTGGTGGAGACCGGGGCCAATCGCCCGCCGTACCTGCTGGCTCTGGCGGCGGCGCTCGCGGTGTTCGCGCTGTACGCGCTGACGCTGGGGCCCACCACCTGGTTCTGGGACACCAGCGAGTACATCGCCACCGGCCACATCCTGGGGATCCCGCACCCGCCGGGGAACCCGCTGTTCGTGCTGCTGGCCCGCGCGTGGGACGTGCTGCTGACGCCCACCGGGCTGCCCACGGCGATGCGGATCAACCTGTTCAGCGCGTTCATGAGCGCGGGAACGGCGTTCTTCTGGTACCTGATGGTGCACCGCATCCTGGGCTTCTTCGACGGGCGCGAGGCAGTGCGGCGCGTGGGGGCGGGGGTGGCGGTGCTGGTGAGCGCCACGGCGTACACGGTGTGGAACCAGAGCAACGTCAACGAGAAGGTGTACACCGTCTCGATGTTCACCATCGCGGCGCTGAGCTGGCTGGCCTTCCTCTGGCGCGACCACGTGGAGGAGCACCGCGGCGTGCGCGGCGGCGGCGCCACGCGCCTGCACGACGACAACGTGCTGGTGCTGATGGTGTTCATGCTGGCGCTCTCGGTGGGCAACCACCTGATGGCCTTCCTGGCCACGCCGGCGGTGCTGCTGTTCATCTTCCTGGTGCGCCCCCGCTCGTTCGCCAACTGGCGGCTGTACGCCTTCGCCGCGGTGTTCGGCGTGCTGGGGCTGTCGGTGCACCTGCTGCTGAGCGTGCGCGCGGGGCTGCAGCCGGTGATCAACGAGGCCAACCCCAGCTGCCCCAGCGTGGGCTCGGCGCTGCTCAGCATCCTGGGCTTCGGCAGCATCAAGCTCCCCGGGTTCTGCGAGAACCTGTACGCCTCGCTGGCGCGCGAGCAGTACGCCAAGCCGCCGATCTTCCAGCGCCAGGCGCCGTTCTGGGCGCAGATGGCCAACTACTTCCAGTACTTCGACTGGCAGTGGGCGCGCAGCGTGAGCGGGGCGACCGGCTACTTCGGCCCGGGGCGCATCTTCATCACCCTGCTGTTCACGGCGTTCGGCGGGTACGGGGCCCTGGAGCACTTCCGGCGCGACAAGAAGAGCTTCGCCTACGTGGCGGTCCTCTTCGGCACGCTGAGCGTGGGCCTCACCATCTACATGAACTTCAAGTACGGGTACATGCAGGTGCAGTCGCTGGGCCTCAGCCCCGACATGGCCGAGGTGCGCGAGCGCGACTACTTCTTCCTGGTCTCGTTCTCCCTGTGGGGGCTGTGGGTGGGGATCGGCCTCACCGCGCTCTGGCTGTCGCTCTCCGAGGCGCTGGGCGGCGAGCGCAAGCTGTGGCCCGCCTCGGCGGTGCTGGTGCTGGCGCTGATCCCGCTGGTGCTGAACTACCCGTACGCCAACCGCCACAACGACTACGCCGCGCGCGACCTGGCGTACAACCTCCTGCAGTCGGTGGAGCCGTACGGGGTGCTGTTCACCAACGGCGACAACGACACCTTCCCGCTCTGGTACCTGCAGGAGGTGGAGGGCATCCGGCGCGACGTGACGGTGATCGTGCTGAGCTACCTGAACACCGACTGGTATCCCAAGCAGCTGCGCGCGCTCACCACGCCCTGCCGCCCGGGGCAGAACGCGAACAGCGACCCCACGCGCATCATCTGCCAGCGCCCGTACGCGCAGGGGGGGCGCGACGCGCCGTACGCCGCCGGGCGCGCGCCCACCAGGTCGATCTTCGCGCTCAGCGACCAGCAGATCGACGCCACGGTGCAGAGCCAGGTGATGCAGGTGACGGAGCAGGGAACGTTCTTCGGGGCGCGCGGCATCCAGGTGCCGATCCCGCAGGGGAAGTACCTGATGGCGAGCGACCAGTTCGTGCTCAGCATCATCCAGCAGGCGTGGGGCGACCGGCCGATCTTCTTCGCCAGCACCACCAACGTGCAGTACGACCTGGGGCTGGCGCCGTACGTGTCGCGCCAGGGCCTCGCGTTCAAGCTGGTGACGCCGCAGGAGGGCGCGAAGCTGCTGAAGATGCCCGAGGCGCAGTACAGCCCGATCCTGGGCGCGTACATGGACGTGAACACCGGCTCGCAGCTGCTGAACAAGGTGTTCATGTACCGCGGCCTGCAGGACCGGCCCCACTGGCCGGACGATGCCACGCGCAACATCCCGATCCACTACTACTACGCCTTCATGGCGCAGGCGCAGGCCGAGCAGCTTCGCGGCAACACCGCCGCCGCGCAGCAGCTGCAGCAGATGGGCGAGAAGTTCCAGCGGCTCTCGCAGAACTGACGCTCCGCCCGGCTGGATCGGTCCGGTCGAGGGCCTCTCCCGTTCGCGGGGGAGGCCCTCGGTGCGTCCAGGCGAGACTCCTCCGGGCGTCGGGTAGGGTCGAACTGCAGGCTCACACGGAGAAGCGGAGAAACGGAGGAGGCTTGGAGGACGATCGAGCGCTGCTCCCGCCCGCATCCTCCCTCGACCGCAGAGATCATGGAAATGGAGGAGGAATTCGAGCCCACTTCGAAATCTCCGCGGTTCTCGCTTTCTTCGTTCCTCCGCCCCTCCGTGTGAGCCTGCAGTTCCGCGGAGCCGGACGGGTTCGCGGCCGTCTGATGGACGCACGAAAACCGCCCCCGCGGATCGCTCCACGGGGGCGGCTCTCGTCATCGGCCAGCGGGAGATCTACCGGTTGATCCAGTAGGTCGCCTTGAACATCAGCACGTTGCGGCTCGCGCGGTCGAACACGTGGCCCACGCTGTCGCCGAAGCGGAACTGGCCGTCGTCGATCGCACCCGCGCGGTCCTGCTGCCACACCACGAAGAGCGCCGAGCCCGGGCGGTACTCCCACCGCAGCACCGCGTTGCCACGCAGCGAGGTGAAGGTGAAGTCGTCGGCCGCGTCGGTCTCGTACGGGTCGAACTCGTGGCTACGCGCCTTGCGCAGCGAGCGGTAGCCGCCGAAGTCGTTGCTCGAGATGTACGGCTGCGCGTACAGCTGCAGGCTCAGCGTGGGCGTGAACGTCCAGTCCAGCCGCGTGTCCATCGCGAAGTTGGTGGCATCGACCGCGGCGAAGACGTAGCGGTTGCCGTAGGTGCCGGTGGCCGCCGGGTCTTCCACCGTGTCCACCCACTGCAGCGGGTCGTGCGAGCGCGAGATGTTGGGGCCCACGCTCAGGCGCACCGAGGTGCTGGGGCGCCAGTTGACCCCGAAGTTGGCGCCGCGGTCCCACCCGCCCGTGCGTGCCCGCGAGCCGTTGACGCCGGCGGTGAACGACAGCGTCTTGCGGTCGTCGGTGTTCACGAAGGTGCTGGCGTGCCACCCGCCAGGGCGGCGGATCACCGGGCCGCCCCGGGTGGCGCGGTCGTCCCAGCGGTCCAGCTCGTACCCCCCGTCCACGCCCACGTACCAGAAGCTCTTGAACTGGCCGTTGGCGCCGAAGCCCACGGCGTTGAAGATGTTGTCGCCGCCGAAGTTCCACGCCGCGTTGTGGTAGATCCACTCCGAGCGCTGGCGGAACACGGCGCCCGGCTTGTTCACCCGCTCCCCCAGGAAGGTGCTGAAGGCGCGGTAGTCCGTGCGGTTCATGAAGCCGATGTCGTTCACCTCGTACCCGGGGCTCACCTCCTTGTAGGTGGCCGACAGGTCGAACGTGCCGGTGTGGCTGAGCGACGCGGCCGCGGTGTGCCCCGCCAGCGAGGTACGCTCGGGATCGTACCCCGCGTAGTCGTTGTCCGGGCGGTTGTAGTAGCGCGCGCTGGAGCGCTGCGTCCGCGCGATCGCGTCGGCCGAGCCGTTCACGCGGCTGGCGGAGAGGTACCCCGAGAGCATCCACTCGCGGTTGTGCCAGGCGTGCTGCCCGTCCACCCCGCCCACCCAGGCGCCGGCGCGCAGGTACGGGTCGAACTCGCCGCCGGCCATGTCGCGCGTCACGCCGCTCAGCATCCCCCCGAGAACGGTGGAGCCGCGGCTGAAGTCGCGCTTCACCCGGCCCACGAAGTAGTTGGTGAGCGGCTCCACCGGGTAGCGCCGGTCGATCCCGTCGTTCAGCCGGTAATCGGCCACCTCGCGGTCGGTCAGCGCGTCCATCACCCCGATCGACCAGCCGCCCACCTTTCCGCTCACCTTGGCGGCGCCCAGGATGGTCGACGCATCGGGCGAGTGCGCGTCGGTCACGTCGTCCACCTGCACGCCCCCCTGCGGCTGCCGGCCGATGCGGCGCGAGTAGAAGAACTGCCCGAAGCCGTAGTCGTTGAAGGTGTTGACCTGCCCGAACCGGAAGATGTCGGCGCCCTCCACGAAGAAGGGCCGGCGCTCGTCGAAGAAGGTCTCGAAGGCGGAGAGGTTCACCACCGCTGGGTCCACCTCCACCTGGCCGAAGTCCGGGTTGACGGTGGCCGACAGGGTGAGCCCGCCCGGGAGCCCGGCCTTCAGGTCCGCGCCGATGGAGGGGGTGAAGGTGGTGGCGCCGGCGAAGGCGTTGCGGTCGGCGCGGGGAAGGCGGTCCACCTTGCTGCTCACGTACGGCATCACCTCCAGCCGGCGCCCCTGCCGGATCCCCTGCATCCCCTCCAGCTCGCCGAAGAGCGAGACGAAGGCGTTGGAGGTGGCGGGGATCGGCGCCCAGAACGACCGTTCGTCGCGCCGCGCCACGTAGCGCCGGAAGTTGATCCCCAGCCGCCCGCCGCTCGCCGACGCCGTGCTGAAGCGCAGCTGCGACAGGGGGATGCGGAACTCCGCCGTCCACCCGGCGCTGTCCACGCGCGCCGCGCCCTCCCACACCGCGTCCCACCCCGAGTCGCTCCCGTCGCCATCGTTGAAGCGCAGGAAATCGTCCTTCACACCCTTGGGGTTGAGGCCGAACACGAAGGCGGTGCGCTTGTCGTTGTAGCTGTCGATGAACACGCGCGCGCCGTCGCTGGTGCTCCCCTCGTCGCGCCGGGTGAGCTGCGCCAGGATGCTGTCCGGGTGCGCGTCGTACATCCGCATCGCCACGTAGATGGCGTCGCCGTCCCACAGCACGCGCGCCTCGGTGCGCTCGGTGGCCGGCTTCCCCTCGTCCGGCCCCTGCTGCGTGAAGTCGTTCGCGACGGGGGCGGTGGCCCACGCCGCCTCGTCGAGCCTGCCGTCCACGTGGATGGCGGTGGCGGTGGCCGCGCGGATCGTGCGCGAGGGCGCGCCCGCGGCTCGCGGCTGCGTGGCGCCGGCGCGCGCGGTGGTCACGGCGGTGGCCGCCATCTCCTGCGCGGCGGCCGGGTGGATCGTCAGCAGCGCGGCGGCGACGGCCAGCAGGGCCGCGTGGGGCGCATATCGGTTCGTCATCGGGTGGGCTCTCCGATGTGGAGGGTTCACGGCGCGGTTCGGCGCCGGGCTTCGGTCGGTCATGGAGTTTCGTGCGGGGACTGCCGGGTTGGTCTCCCTCTTACGGCGTTACAGCGGGTTGGATTCAACCACCCGCGCGAAGGTTGTAAGCAGGCTCCCCGGCGCTCTGCATCCGCCATCGTGCGCACGGTGGACGGATATCGGGCCGGGCGTTCTCCCGGTTCGCGCCCACGCTCGTGCGCGCGCGTCCGCCTCGCCGTTTTTCGTGGGATGATGATCCGCGTGCCCGCCGGTGCAGACGCGGCGGTGGACGAGCGGGTGTCATCGACGAGCTAAATTTTTAGCACCGCTTCCCAGAAGAAACCGCCGGAGGATGCCGGCGGTCTCGGTGTCGGCGGATCAGACGCCGCCGGCGGTCTCTTCGGCGGCGGCCTTGCCGGTGGGATGGGCGGTGCTCTCGTCCTCGTCGCCGTCGGCATCGGCGTTCACGCCGGCCAGGATGTGCTGCGCCAGGTCGTGCTTGTCGCGCACCATCTCGCGGCTGACCTCGCCCGCCACCTTCCTCCGCTCGCCCGGCGACCGCTCGCGTGAGACGGACTCGCCGCGCTTGCTCTCCGCCGCGCCGTGCTGGGTGAGGAGGGAGATGGCGCGGCCCACGTTCAGCTCCACCCGCACCTCGGCGCCCACGCTGCGCACGCCGTGGCCTTCCACGCGCACCTGGATCCCCTCGGGGAGGCGCAAGCGCGCGCGCAAGTCGCCGTTCTCGTCCAGCGTGGCGAGCACGCCGCGCGTGTGCACGCGTACCGCGTGGTGCTGGCTCCGGCCGCGCGCGTGCGTGCCGTCCGCCACGCGCGGCGAGACGCGCGCCGGCTCGGCCGTGGGGGCGTGCTCGCCGGCGCGGGCGACACGGGAGGGCGCGGGCGATGTCGCGGCATCCGCCACGCGCGCGGGCTCGGCGAGGGGACGGGCGGCGAGCGGGCGCTCCACCGTGAGGCTGCCGTGGATGCCGGGGCGCGAGCGGGCGGGCGGCATCTCCCACGCGACCGCCCGCGGGGAGAGCGGGCGCGCGCTGGGCGACACGGCGGCCAGCGGGAGCGATGCCAGCAGCACCGCGCCGGCGCAGAGGCCGGCGGTGCGGCCCGTCACCGCGCGGCGGTCGCGCTCGGCGGCGAGCACGGCGCGGACGCGGCCTTCCAGGTGGCTGGGGCGCGCCATCGCCACGGCCGCGGCCAGCGCGGGCGCCCGGTAGCCGCGCGCCACCGCCAGCAGGTGCCCCGCGTAGTCCGACGCGCGCGCCCCGGCGGCCAGCACCTGGTCGTCGCACGCCTGCTCGCGCTCGATGCGCATCCGCTTCGCGGCCCACCACGCGCCGGGGTGGAACCACCAGAGGGCGCAGCACGCCTCGGCCAGCGTCTGCATCAGGCAGTCGCGCCGGGCCACGTGGGCCAGCTCGTGGAGAAGGACCACGCGGCGCCGCTCGGGCGTCCACCCGTCGGCGCAGGCGGGGAGGAGGATCGCCGGGCGAAATGCGCCCCAGGTGAGCGGCATCGCCGCGTCCGGGCTGCGCAGCAGGGTCACGCCCCGCCGCACGCCGGCGGCGCGCCCCATCCGCTCCAGCAGGTCGGTCCACGCGGGATCGACCACCGGCTCGGCACGGCGGCCCAGGTGCCGCACCGCCATCAACCCGCCCACCAGCCGCGCCAGCACCACCACCGCACCCGCCGCCCACACCGCGCCCGCCAGCAGCGCCAGCGAGACGCGCGGGGAACCCTGCTCCGCCGCGCCGGCCGCCTCCCCCGCGGGGCGGAGGATGGCGAGCGCCGCGGGCGTCCAGTCGGGGACGAAGAGGGCGAGCGCGGGGAGCGCCACCATCCCGGCCAGCGCCAGCGCCCACACCAGGTGGCGCGCGGCGGCGCTGGCGCGGCGCAGGGCATGGGCGCCCAGGGCCGCCGCCCCCAGCAGAAGCGTGCTCTTGAGCACCAGGAGCGCGGCCTGGGCCAGCGCGGGGGTGACGGCGGAGAGGGCCATGGTCAGCGTCCCTGCTTGCGGGCTTCGTCGATCAGGTGCGAAAGCCGGTTCAGCTCGTCGTCGCTCATCCCGTTCTCGGGAAGCTCCAGCAGCGCGGCGACCGCCGCCTCGGTGCTCCCGCCGAAGAAGGTGCGCACCAGGTGCGACAGCGCGTCGCCCTGCGCGGCGTCGCGCGGAACGGTGGGAAGGTACACGTAGCGCGGGCCGTCCTGCTCGTGCGACAGGTGGCCCTTCTCCTCCAGGATGCGCATCAGCGCGCGCACGGCGGAGTAGCTGGGCGGGTCCGGAAGGCGCTCCAGCACGTCGGTGACGGCGGCTTTCCCCAGCCGGTACACCACGTCCATGATCTGCCGCTCGCGGCGGCTCAGCTGGTTCAGCGCGGAAGGTCGGGTCATGGCGGCAGTCCGGGTGGGCAGCCGGGAGAGATGGCTGCTAAATCTCTAGCACAGTGGTATGATGCTCCCCGCCCGGCCATCCGTCAAGCATCTCGGCGCGCCCACGCGCGCGGAGGCCGCGCGTGAGCAACAGAACGGCCGGAGAGCGGGGATTCTGACGGAGCGGAACTGGATGATAGCGGTTTCGGAGCGAACTCTACAACGGCGGGATCTCACCTGTCACCTGCACGGGGTACGGCACGCCCGATCCCGGTGATGAGGGCGAACCGCTCGGAGCGCCGACATGCGGCGTTTCGCTAGAAACGAGAGGACGTACGATGCCGATGTACCGAACGTCGACTTCCCCGTGGGCGCGGGCGATGATGCTGTCCAGCGGGGGGCTGCCGAGTAGCGCCTCGTCCTGAACGCGGAGCGCGAGGATGTACTCCCCGGCCCGGCGGCTGATGCCGATGGCGATACTCGGCTTGCAGCTATCACAGGCGTGGCGCAGACGCAGCCCGCGCAGCAACTCGGCCTGCAATGCCTGCGCGAAAGCGAGCGTTGGGCCGACGAAGGTGAAGGATCCACGCGCGTTCGTCAACACTGTCCTTTTTGGCGGTCGGGAGCACGCGTCGTCCAGGAAACAGAGTCGCCCCGGCACATTTCGGTGCGACCGGGGCGAAGGCTGTCAACGCACGGAATCGTCGAATCGGCCGCTACTCCGCCGGGTACAGGCGGTATTTCGCGATGGAGCGCTCCCACTGGGCGTTCTCCTGCTCCCAGCGGGCATAGATGTCGCGCGGGTCGTCGCCGCGGCGCACGGCGGCGGGGGCCCACTCGCTGCCGAGCATCTGCAGCATGGGGCCCATCCCCAGCTGCCGCGGATACATCTTCTCCAGCTCCACCAGGAACGTGAGCGCCGTCAGCACGGGGCGGTAGGCGTCGCGGTCGGTGATCACCAGGCGCACGCCGTGGCAGCGGCGCCCGGGGAACTGCATCCACCCGCTTCCGCGCGGCGTCCAGTCGGCCGCCTCGAAGCGGACGCCGGGGAGGGCGTACGCACGCATGCGGCGCAGCAGCGCGTCGCCGTCCACGTACGGCGCGCCCACGTAGCTGAACGGCGCGTCGGTGCCGCGGCCCACGTTGAGGCTCAGGGTCTCCAGCATCACCAGCCCGCTGAAGCTGAGCGCCGCGTTCAGGCTGCGGATGTTGGGCGACGGGTTGATCCACGGCAGCCCCGTCTGGTCGAACCATCGCCGGCCGGTCCACCCGCTGGCGGGGACCACGGCCAGCCGGGTGCCCAGGTGGTACTCGGCGTTGACGTAGCGCGCCAGCTCGCCGGCGGTCAGGCCGTGGCGCAGCGGCACCGGGTACGCACCGGTGATCAGCGGGCCGCGGCGCCGCATCTCCCAGTGCATCAGCGGGCCCTCGACCTTCGCCGTCACCGGGTTCGGCCGGTCCAGCACGATGAAGGGGATGCCACGGCGGGCGGCCTCTTCCATCGCGAAGGTCATCGTCCAGACGTAGGTGTACGGCCTCGCTCCGATGTCCTGGATGTCGAAGACGAGCACGTCCACGCCGCGCAGCATCGCCTCGGTGGGCCGCTCGGTGGCGCCGTAGAGCGAGAAGACGGGGACGCCGGTGCGCGTGTCGCGGCCGCTGGCGATGTGCTCGCCGCCATCGACGTTGCCGCGGATGCCGTGCTCGGGCCCGTACAGCGCCACCAGCCGCACCCCCGGCGCGCCGAAGAGCACGTCCACCGTGCTGCGCCCGTCGCGGGTGACGGCGGTGTGATTGGTGATCAGCCCCACCCGCTTGCCGCGCACCAGGTGCATCGAGTCGCGCAGCAGCACGTCGATCCCCGGGAGCGGCGCCGCCGCGTCCGCGTCACGCGCGGCGGGTGCCGGCGACGGACGCGGCACGGGCGCGGAGGCGGCCGGACGCGCGGGTGGCGTGTCCGGCGTCCGCGCGCGCGACCAGGCGAGCACGGAGCCGGCGGCAAGAAGCGCCACCGGTACGGCGGCGCGAGAGAGGATGGAGATCGGCATCAGGGGTACGGTGTTCCGGCGATGTTCGTGAGCCCGCGGCCGCATCCACCAGCCGGTCGCAGGCGTCTTTCGAGATGAGGAGCTGGTTCGGGAGCTGAAACGGATGAAGTGCAGAATCCGCACCGTCCGCGGTGCCATCCACCGATCCGCCGGCTGACCGGCGCAGGTGCGCGAAGTCGAAGCGCCCAATGCGGTTGATCGGCATCGACCGCCCCGATGAGGTACACGGCCGCTTCCCCGAAGTTGCGCGCTCCGCCCGCTCGATTCGGCTGAAGAGTCTGCCCGAATGCACGCGGCCGTATCCGCCGATGACGGTTGTGAGGGCGTCTCCCCGCTCCCTATTGTACGGCGATCACCCCGCGCCGGATCGTTACGAGCGTCGTTCGAGCGGCTCGCCCGACGATCCATCGCCCGCGCCGTGCCGCGCTCGCGCTCGTGACGCGCGACACGCCTTCCGCCGATCCCCCGCAGATGCGCGAGACACCGCCCCAGCCGCAGCGCCGGTACAAGTACTTCGACCTGATCATGGTGGGGTTCGTGACGGTGCTGCTCTGCTCCAACCTGATCGGGGTGGGGAAGCCGGCGCACGTGGGCGGCTTCACCTTCGGCGCGGGGATCCTGTTCTTCCCCATCAGCTACCTGTTCGGCGACATCATGACCGAGGTGTACGGCTACGCCCGCGCGCGGCGCGTGGTGTGGGCCGGCTTCGGCGCGCTCGGCTTCGCGGCGCTGATGAGCTGGGTGGTGCTGGCGCTGCCGCCCGCGCCGGGGTGGCCGGGGCAGGCGGCCCTCCGGTCGGTGTTCGGCGCCACCCCGCGAATCGTGGGTGCGTCGCTGCTGGCGTTCTGGGCGGGCGAGTTCACCAACTCGTTCACCCTGGCGAAGATGAAGGTGCGCACGGATGGCCGCATGCTCTGGCTGCGCACCATCGGCTCCACCGTGGCGGGCGAGGCGGTGGATTCGCTCCTCTTCTACCCGCTGGCCTTCCTGGGCGTGTGGAGCACGGCCACCGTGCTCTCGGTGCTGGCCAGCAACTACGTGCTCAAGGTGCTGTGGGAGGTGATCGCCACGCCGCTGACGTACCGCGTGGTCGCCCACCTCAAGCGCGTGGAGCACGAGGACCACTTCGACCGCGACACCGACTTCACCCCGTTCACCCTCGAGGTGGAGTGAACCCCGCGCCGGCGTGAGGGTAAATCTTTAGCACGCAGCATTTTGAGATGCGTGACCGATGAAGTGAACGGCTGCTACGGGATCGCGGAGCACGCCGGAAGCCGCGCGGCGCCTTCATCTTCGGCTAACCAAGCCGGCCCGTATGCGGGGCACAAGAGCACGCCGGGTGTGTATGTGACCTCGTGATCCGGTGCCCCACGGGGCGCCGGAGGTGCCGGGGGCAGGGGAGGGCGATGAGGGAGGCGGCACGAGGAGCGGGGTGGCCTGGAACATGCGCACGGCCCTCGCATCCACATCCAGAGAGGGATTGCCCTGCCGCTGCCCGGGTGCGCGCGAGAACGCTGGCGCTGCCAGATGTTTGTTCTTGCGCCGGTGTTTACCGGGAGTTACGTTGGACCCGTCTCCAACGAAACACGTCGTCTGCACGGCTCTCAGGGCGCAGCGCGCCTCCTCCCTGGCATTACTTCCCAGATCCATCGGAATCTACCCAGCGGACGTGCGGCACGGCCCTCACCCGGCCGTGATTCGTCGTCTACCGAATATCGAGGTCAGTCGTGGACATCACAGACATCAAGTCGAAGAGCATCGCCGAGCTGCACGAGATGGCGGAGGAGCTCAGCATCTCCAACTACTCGGGGCTCCGCAAGCAGGACCTGATCTACCGCATCGAGCAGAACCTGCTCGACAGCGAGGTGGTCCTTCGCGGCGAGGGCGTGCTCGAGGTGCTGCCGGAGGGGTACGGCTTCCTGCGCTCGCAGGACTGGAACTACCTGTACGGCCCCGACGACATCTACGTATCTCCCAGCCAGATCAAGCGGTTCGACCTGCGCACCGGTGACACGGTGCTGGGGCAGGTGCGCCCGCCCAAGGAGGGTGAGCGGTACCTGGCGCTGCTCAAGGTGGAGCGGGTGAACGGCGACGAGCCGGACCGCGCCAAGCACCGCATCGCCTTCGACAACCTGCGCCCCCGCTACCCGGACCAGCGCATCCACCTGGAGGCCACCACCGGCGACCTGTCGATGCGGGTGATGGACCTGGTGGCGCCGCTGGGCAAGGGGCAGCGCGGGCTGATCGTGGCGCCGCCCAAGGCCGGCAAGACGATCCTGATGCAGAAGATCGCCAACGCGATCACCGAGAACCACCCCGAGGTGCACCTGATCGTGCTGCTGATCGACGAGCGGCCCGAGGAGGTGACCGACATGCAGGAGAACGTGCGCGCCGAGGTGATCAGCAGCACGTTCGACGAGCCGGCCGACCGCCACACGCAGGTGGCCGAGATGGTGCTGGAGAAGGCCAAGCGCCTGGTGGAGCACGGCCGCGACGTGGTGATCCTGCTGGACAGCATCACCCGCCTGGCCCGCGCCTACAACGTGGTGGTGCCGCACTCCGGGAAGATCCTCTCCGGCGGCGTGGACGCCAACGCGCTGCACAAGCCCAAGCGCTTCTTCGGCGCCGCGCGCAACATCGAGGAGGGTGGCTCGCTCACCATCGTGGCGACCGCGCTGGTGGAGACCGGCAGCCGCATGGACGAGGTGATCTTCGAGGAGTTCAAGGGCACCGGCAACATGGAGCTCGTCCTCGACCGCCACATCGCCGACAAGCGCATCTTCCCCGCGATCGACCTGAACCGCTCGGGCACGCGACGCGAAGACCTGCTGCTGACGGAGATGGAGCTCACGCGCGTGTACCTGCTGCGCAACTTCCTGAGCGACATGCCGCCCGCCGAGGCGATCGACTTCCTGCTCAACCGCATGCGGAAGACGAAGGGGAACAAGGAGTTCCTCGACTCGATGGCGAAGGGCTGACGCTTCGTCCGCGTCGGTGCTCCGAGCCGTCTTCCGCGATGCGGAGGGCGGCTCGTTCGCTTGAGAGTGCGAGAGTGCTTGAGTGCTTGAGTGCTTGAGTGCTTGAGTGCTTGAGTGCTTGAGTGCTTGAGTGCTTGAGTGCTTGAGTGCGAAAGTGCGAAAGTGCGAAAGTGCGAAAGTGCGAAAGTGCGAAAGTGCGAAAGTGCGAAAGTGCGAGAGTGCGGGGCAGAACGGAGAAGGGTGCGAAGCCTCGCGGCTCCGCACCCTTTGTGCTTTTACTTTCGCACTCTCGCACTCAGCACGTTCGCACTCAGTACATCGGGCCGGCTTTCAGCTCGCCGTCGGTGACGACCTGGCGGTCCCAGGGGTAGACGAGGAGCTGCTCGGTCTCCATGGCGAAATAGTCCGGGCGCCAGCCGCCGGGGCGCACGAAGGTGGCGGCGGTGCGCACGTCGGCGGGGCCGACCTCGCGCACGGCGGCGAGCGCAAGGCGCATGGTGTCGCCGCTGGTGGCGATCTCGTCCACGATCAGCACCCGCTTGCCGCGGCAGACGACCGGCGTGGCGCTCATCACCCGCGGCTCGCTGCGGAACGAGTCGCCATCGCGCCGCGAGATCTTCATCGCCTCGAAGTCGGCCTCGAGCATCGCCGCAACGGTGGCCGCGGGGAGCACCCCGGCCGTGGCGATGCCGATCACGATGTCTGGCCGGTACTCGCGCGCCACGCGCACGGCGAGCACGCGGCACATCTCTCCGAACAGCTCCCACGACAGGTCCATGCGCCCCTGCGTACCGGCGAACGCGGGCGAGCGGGTGCGGCTGAACGTGGGCATGGCGCACCTCGGGCCGGTGTGGGTTGTGTGGAGACGAAAGGCGGAGCAAGCTACAAGATGCGTTCCATCCACGGAAGGAAACGTTTGCCGTGATCGCGATCGCCCGCGTTCGCCGGTACGCAGCTTGAGGGGGCGGCATCGCGTGGGATGCGTGGCGAGCACGGGCCGCGGCTGCCGGGGCTCTCCCGCATCGGTGCTCTCCCCCGGCGCAACGCATCACCCGCCCTGGTCCGCCCTGCTTTCATCGATCGCCCGAATCCCACCGATGCCCACCACACTCGATCCGGCCGGCTACAGCGGCACGCCGCTGCCGAAGAAGCTCGGCCTCAAGCCCGGCCACCGCGTCCGCTTCGCCAGCGCGCCGCCCGAGTTCGCCGCCGCGCTCGGCGAGCTTCCCCGGCCGCTGGAGATGGTGGATCCGGAGGATGACACCGCGTCCGCGCTGGACCTGGTCGTATTCTTCACCACCTCGGCAGATGAGCTGCGCGCGCGCTTCGATGCGCTCGCGGCCTCGCTGGCGTCCGCCGGGATGCTGTGGGTGGCCTGGCCCAAGAAGGCCTCCCGCGTCCCCACCGACGTGACGGAGGACGTGGTTCGCGCCATCGCGCTGGAGCGCGGCCTGGTGGACGTGAAGGTCTGCGCGATCGACGCCGTATGGTCCGCCCTGAAGCTCGTCCGCCGCCTCAAGGACCGCCCCGAGTAGCCGCGCCACGCCGGCGCACCCGTGTCACCCGCACTCTCGCACTCTCGCACTCTCGCACTCTCGCACTCTCGCACTCTCGCACTCTCGCACTCTCGCACTCTCGCACTCTCGCCCTCTCGC
>Ga0247773_1000569_pt1 | contig 14700 bp, 10 predicted proteins | sample UWRJL092311B6_FD_179934 | JGI IMG/M metagenome (GOLD analysis project Ga0247773, IMG submission 179934) | Plant litter microbial communities from Arlington Agricultural Research Station in Wisconsin, United States - UWRJ-L092-311B-6 | ecosystem: Environmental > Terrestrial > Plant litter >...
CTCACGGTCAGCGGCGTCGATACTTGCGATGCACTCTTCGTACGTAAACGGCGCGTCGAGCGGGCGGCCGTAGTTGGCCTTGCAAATGTCCGAGCAATCGTAGAATTGCGTCTCGAGGTCGAGCTCCCACGAGCCCAGTTGCCCCGCTGATAGCACGAAGCGCAACCGCTCCTCTTGCGCACTCAACTCCCGCGCTTGGCGCTCCCGTTCCAAAATGGCGGCGCGTATCTCGTACTGATTGCGACGCGCGCGTATGGCCGACCGCAGCGCGCTCACGAGCGAACGCTTTCGCACCGGCCGCTCTAAGACGACCGTGTGGGTGTACCCTCCGAGCACACCCCGTTCCGACCGTTCACTAGCGCCGTCTCTGGCAAGCAGAAGCACCGGCACCGCCGACCACGGCGACTGCTGAAGGAGCACTCGCTGGAACTGTTCGTCTAGACCGCCGGCGAGCATCTCGTCCGTCAGCAACACCGCCCCCGCTCCGCGTAGCAACTCACGACAGAGCTCGTCGAAGTCTGCACACGGGCCACACGCGAGCTGCGCTTCGGCCAGAAGCTGGACGGTGCGGTCCGTATCGCGCTGGCCGGGCATGAGGATGAGCACGCGCTCGTCCAGTGAGGTGACGCGGTCGACCATCACGTGTTAGGGGCCAGGCCCCGCTCAGCCAGCTCAGCTCGGTTCAAATCAGCGTCTCGGTATTGCGGGACGCCGGTCATGATCCCGCGAAACTGACGAAGGGGCTCGCCAACCGCGAACCCCGACTCGTCGATCGTGAGCCGACGAATGCTCCGTTCGTGCGGCCCCGTTCTCTTCTTGAAAACACTGACGGCCTGGTTCACCTCACCAGCAGCCTCATAATACCGAAACAGCAAGACGGTATCAGCCAGGTAGCTGACGTCTATCGCGCCGTCCCGTGCGCCAGCCGCCATCATGCCATGCTGAGCGACCACAACGATGGTCAACACGCCGCTCTGATTCAGGAACGCAAACAATTCGTGCAGATGGGTCGTGAGGAAACGCTCCTCAGGCATCGAATTCAAATAGCCGTTCAGGCTGTCGATGACGACCACACGCGCGCCATCTGTTACGGCTCGCCGTATCTCGTGCGCAAAGGCCCCGGGCGATTTCTCAGACGGGTCCACTTGCTGGATGTGAAGCAGCCCTTCTTGGACGAAGCCCTCGATGCCGCCCGGCTTACCCAGGCAGAGTTTTTCGACCCGTTCGATCAACGTTTGCCTCACTTCGTCGAACACGTAAACGGCGGCTTTCTGGCGGCGTTTCAGAGCCGAAACCACGAACTGCATAGCAGCGGTGGACTTGCCGGCGCCCGCTGGGCCCAGGAGCAGCGTGGTCGAGCCACTTGCGAGACCACCGTGCAGCATGGCATCGAGGTTTTTGACCCCACTCGACAAGAGCTCGGCCGTGAACGCTTCAGGATGCTCTCTGACCATCAATCGCGGATAGACGGTCACACCACCCGTGACGATCTCGTAGTCGTGAAAGCCCTCGAGGAAATCAGAGCCGCGAACCTTTGTTACGAACAGCCGCCGACGTTCTCGCCCATAAGTGGGCATGTATCGATCGAGGACTATATTGCCTCCCACCAAGCTTTCGGGTTGCGTGGAACCGAATGCGCCGCTTCGATCATCCAGCAAGAGTGCGGTGACGCCCTGACTCGCAAAGAGCTCTTTGAGCGATAGCAGCGTGCGCCGATACCGAAGCGGCTCACCCGCGAGCAGGCGGAGCTCCGACATCCCATCGAAGACGATGTGCTGCGGTCGCACCCGCTCGACCTCCTCTTTGACCGCCTTGATCAAATCGGACAGCTCCGTGTCTGCTGGGTGAAAAACAGAGACTTGACTTTGCAGCTCGAGATCGGAGCCCGAGCGCGTCAAATCGCGCAGTTCCAGCCCCTCGAGCGACCACCCGTGCGAGCGACAGGCGTTCTCGAGATCGGCGCGCGATTCGGTGAGCGAAACGTAAAGACACCGTTCTCCCGCCTGCAAACGCGCCTGCACGAACTGCAGGGCGAGCGTCGTTTTCCCAGAACCCGGGTCCCCTTGCAGCAAATAAAAGCCGGCACGCAAAAGGCCGCCGAGGAGTATGTCATCAAGCCCCTTCACCCCGGTGCTCACACGAATATTAGCGTCAGCGGCCATACAACTCCCGGCATTGCAAACGAGATGCCAACCTCCGCGCGACGAGCGGGCCGCTGCGCCCCGATCGCGGCCGTCTAAAGGCATTAATCCTCGCACCGCCTGCGGTGATTACGAGGGCGCGACCTGGCACCACGCAATAGGGTCACATCATGGCGGAAGGCGTGCGCCGGCTGAGGCACCTTGTCACAATCGCTTCGGGAGTTGGTCAGGCGGCGAACGCCCCCCGCTGGTGAGTAGTAGTGGCTCGCAAATGTTGCTGCGACTACGCGCGTCAGATCTCGCCGTCAGTTCGGCAAGTAGCCTTTGATGACGCCGTACCAGAGGTCCGCCATGTCCGCGTAGCCCTTGTCGGTAGGATGCACGTTTCCGCCACCGCGGATGTCCGAGCTCGGCAGCGTGCTCATGTCGACCAGGACGACGTGCTCGTTCTTGGAAGCGTGCGCCTTCACGAGGTCCGGGATCTTCGCGATGTACTGGTTGTAGTTCGTGTTGCTGTAACCGAGCGGCACGATTTTCGCGACGACGACGAGGGCGTCGGGCGCAGCCTGGACGAGGTTGGTCACCAGGGTGTCGAGCTGATTTGCCGTCGTCGTGGGATCGGCGTTGCTGGTCATGTCGTTCGTGCCGATGTGCAGCAGCACGACGTGTGGTGTGGACGAGAACGCTTTCTTGGGTGGAACGTAGCCGCTGAGGTCCGTGGCCGTGATGCCGTCGTGACCTTCGTGAGTCTTCGGGAACGTCTGAGCCGAGACTGTGGCCGGACCATTGCTCAGCGAGCCGATGAACGTCACCTTCTGGTTGGCCGCGACGGCGAGCTTGAACAACGCCGAGCGGTAGCCGGCGTCGTCGCCGGAGTTGAAACCGTGGGTGATCGAGTCACCGAGCGGCAGCACCACGCAGGGGCTGGCCTTGCACGGGTTGAACCCAGAGGTACCTCCGGTCGATGAAGTGCCAGCCGCGCCTCCCATTTGGCCTGCGAAGCCGCCGCCGGCTCTGCCGCCTGCGCCTCCCCGTCCCCCGGCGCCGCTCGTGCTGCCTCCCGAGCCAAGGCCTCCTTGCCCGGCGGCGATCGCTCCCGCGTCGCCGGCCCCACCGCCGCCGGCGCTCATGCCGCCCAGGGCCCCCGCTGTCCCCGAGCCGCCGCCGAGCGCGCCGCCACTACCCTGAACGCGACCGCCCGTGCCACCCGAGCCCGCGCCGCCGATGCTCACCGTCATCCCCCCAGCTCCCGAACGGCCGCTTCCAGTATCAGAAGTGGCGGTGTCCGAGGAGCAGGCATTGGCGCCAAGCGCGACGGATAGCAGGACGACTTGACCGAAGAAGGAGGTTCGATTCACGAAATTTCCAGGGGGAGTAAAGGAACCCGGCTGCGATCGCACCCGCGGGTTCCGGGCGACAGATTCTGCTCAACCGTCGAGGAGCAGTATAATGGTGGCCCGTCTCGTCGTCGACCCTGTGTCGAATTCGACGCCGTCCACGCCGACAGCACCGGGTTGAACGTGTGCGTCGTGAACCAGGCCCACGTCGCCGCCGTATCGATCGGTCACGCGACGGGTTCCGGCTCGGTCACGGCTTCGATTTGGGCGCGAGCCCCAGCAAAATACGCGCTGGGTGCGCAGCCGAGCGCGCGCTGAAAGACGCGATGGCACTGGGCATAGCTGCCGAAGTCGGCATCCGTCGCGGCCGCCGTCAGAGATAACCCCGAATCGACCAATTCGACGAAGCGCATGAGCCGGATGCGCGCGCGGAACTCGACCAGCGTGAGTCCGAGGTCGCGATGAAACTCGCGGCTGATACGCGACTGCGTGGTCCGGAGGCGAGCCCCGAGCTCCAAGCCGCGCACGCTCGGCGTCGCACGCAACTCCCCCACCGCGCGCCGGCTGATCACGTGCGAGTCGCGCGGGCGCGTGCCCAGCCGCGAAAACACGTCGCCGATGGCGCTTTCGACCGCGCTCGCATCGCGCACGTCGGCGAGAGCCAGCGCGCACTGCCAAAGCGGGTCGAGCTCGGGCTCAGTGAGCGCGATCTTTTCCGTGAAGACCAGCGGACGCCCGCCTTGCACGCGCGCGGCCAACCCCGGGCTGACGGCCATCACGACCATCTCGAGATCGGAGGTCGCGTCGAGCAGCACGTGGTCCTGGCCGGGCTCGAACGTCACGAGCTCGCCCGGTCCGAGAGTGACCACGCGCATGCCAACGCCCAGCCGCGCCGCGCCCTTCAGTACCACGTTGAGCTCCGACTCCGCATGAAAGTGACGCGGCCGGCGGTACGCAGGCTGATGCCGCCAGACCTGAGCCGCGCGCCCGGGCAGCATCGGAAAAGGTTGAAAGATTGCGGCGGGCATACGAGCCAGATTATGGCTCGCGCCGCCGCTCGGGTCGAGACTGCTCCCGCGTGGCGCCCGCGAGCTCAGGGCGAATAGTCGTAGACTTTGATCCAATCGATGTCGGCGCTGGTCGGTGCCGAGCTCTCGGTGAGCGGCCCAGCCCAGCTGGCTGCGCTCGACCCCCAGATGGTGAGCAAGATGTTCTGCGGAAGCTTGAGCCGATCGATGTGCGTGTTCCACGTGCGCAGCAGCGCGCCATCGGCAAAGTAGCGCACCCCGGCTGGCGTCCACTCGATATCGTACAGGTGGAAGTCCGCTTCGGCATCGAAGCCGAGGTTCGCCAAGAGCGGTTCTTGAGTCGGCGCGACGGAGGCCGTGCAGGCCGGGTTCGGCGTGCCAGAGAATATTTGCGCGTTCAGTTGGGAGACCGTGCTGGACTTGCCGAGGTGTTCGATGTCTATCTCGTTCCACTCGCAGTTCGGGTAAGGAGTGTAGAAGAGGACCAGGCCGGACACGACCCCAGAGCCCTTGGCGAAGCGCATGCGCGTCGAGACCTTGCCGTACGTGAGCGTCTTCGTGGAACGCATTTCGACGCCGAGATAGGGTTTGGCCGCGCCGCTCGGCGCTAAAGTGAGGGCGATGGTTAGGATCCCGTTCGCCACGCTCGCGTTCTCTGTCGCGAACTGCGCCTGGTTGCCGTCGAAGCTAAAAGTCTGGAGCTGCCAGGCGGCGGCATCGAGCGAGCTGAAATCATCTTGCCAGGCGAGGGTGAAACCACCTCCGCCAGCGCCCGTTTGACCTGCGCCTGCCGTAAGCGCGCCGCCGCTCCCGCCGGCTCCCGGTCCACCGCTCGCTCCGGCGCCGCTTCCGCTCGCTCCGGCGCCGCTTCCGCTCGCTCCGGCGCCGCTTCCGCTCGCTCCGGCGCTGGGATTGCCGTTGCCTGCAACAGTCGAGTCTCCGCTGCCGGGCTTTCCGCCAGGGGAAGTGTCAGAGCGCGGATCGGACGAGTTCGAACAGGCGCTTGGCAGCGCGAGTAGCCCACAAACCAGGCACATGTCGATTTTTTTGGAACGCATGAGTCGGGCATGAAGCTACCGATCGCGCGCGAAAGCGCTTCGCGTTTTTTGCCATTTCAAAGAGCGGATTTTGGCAATTCGGTCACCGCGATGAACTCCTTTTGCAAAGACGAAGTCGTTCGGACAGTTCAAGGGCGTGCCGGCTCTCGCTTCACGCTTCCGTTCTGCCCGCTTGCGGGTGTCGTTTCCACAGAGTCCTGAACGGCGCTGCGCGGCCGTCGCACTCGCGGGCATCGTTTTGGCAATCGCCATCGGGTGCACCGGCGGGCCTGGTCAGCGCACCAGCGGCGGATCCGGATCGGGCGGAGCCAGCGGCGGACACCCTGGTTCGGGAGGCGTCACGAACACGGGCGGCGTCGACACCGGCCACGCGGCACAGGGGGGAGCTGGCGCGGGCACGACCGGGGTCCCCGGGGGATCAGCAAATGGAGGTTCTTCAGGCAATGGCGCTGTGCCAGGATCAGCTGGGGCCGGCGGCGCGAGCATGGGTGGTAGTGGAGGTGGGGGCACGCAAGGCGCACGCCTGGTTCAGAACTTCAACCAATCTTGGAAGTTCAAGCGGGCCGATGTTGCAGGAGCCGAGGTCGCAAGCTTCGACGATGCGTCCTGGGAAAGTGTCGGCGTTCCGCACTCATTCAGCCTGCCCTACTTCATGGCGTCGAAGTTCTATGTCGGCTACGGCTGGTACAGAAAGCACTTCGCGGTCCCGCAGTCTTGGGCTGGCAAGAGCGTATCTCTCGAATTCCAGGCAGCGTTCGACCAGGCCGAGATCTACCTCAACGGCAAGAAGGTGGGCGAGCACCTCGGCGGCTACAACGGGTTTTCGATCGACGTCACGGCCGCCGTGAACGCCGGCGACAATGTCGTGGCCGTTCGCCTCAATAACAAGTGGAACGCCAAGCTCCCACCGTTGACGGGCGATCACACCTTCCAAGGCGGTCTGTACCGAGACGTGTTCCTCGTCGTAAAAGATCCGCTGCACATCGCCTGGTACGGGACCTGGGTCACGACTCCCACTTTGGCGACGAACGCCGGAGCATCCAGCACGGTGGCCATCAAGACCGAGGTGCAGAACGACCGCACGATGGCCGTCAACGCCACACTGAAGACCGACATCGTCGACAAGGACGGCAAGGTCGTGGCCACCGTCTCGAGTCAGCAAGCGATCGAGGCAGGCAAGACGGTGACGTTCGAGCAAACCACGCCCGCCATCAGCGCCCCTGGCCTCTGGCATCCGGACCATCCGACCATGTATCGCGCGCTGTCTCACGTTTCCGAGGGCACGGCGACGGTCGATGAAGTCACGACGCCCTTCGGCTTCCGTTGGTTCAGCTGGTCCGCCTCGCAAGGGTTCTCGTTGAACGGCGCGCACTATTGGCTGCAAGGCGCGAACCTCCATCAGGACCACGCAGGCTGGGGCGCCGGAGCGACGGACGCGGCTCTTTATCGCGACGTCAAGCTGGTCAAGGACGCCGGGATGAACTTCATCCGCGGCTCGCACTATCCGAAGGCGCCGGCCTTTGCCGACGCCTGCGATGAGCTCGGCCTGTTGTTCTGGTCAGAGAACGCGTTCTGGGGTGGGTTCGGCGGTGCGGGAGGATGGCCTTACAACGGCGCGTATCCAAACACGCCGGCCGATTACGATGCCTTCGACGCGAACGTGCTGGCGAGCCTCACCGACATGATCCGCATTCATCGCAATCACCCGAGCATCATCGCCTGGAGCATGGGCAATGAGGACTTCTTCAGCGGCGGGCCCGGGGACCGAGTGATCGCCCTACTCAAGAAGTCGGTCGCGCTCACTCACCAGCTCGACCCCGCGCCTGTGGGACGTCCAGCGGCCATTGGCGGGGCACAATCGAAGATCGGCAGCACGGAGCCCGGCACCCTCGGAGACATCGCCGGCTACAATGGTGATGGTGTGGGGTACGACAACCCCGGTATCCCCAACATGGTGTCCGAGTACGGCGCGGACGTGAGCTCGACTCGCCCGGGCACCTACGATCCGGGCTGGCACAACTTGACCGTCACGAACGGCATGGCTGCCCAACCTGCATGGCGCAGCGGCATCTCGCGCTGGTGCATGTTCGATTACGGCAGCAATATGGGCGGCCAATACACCAACTCCGGCATCGTCGACTACTTCCGAATCCCGAAGCGCTCGTATTACTGGTACCGGAACGCCTACGCCAAGGTGGCGCCGCCGACCTGGCCGGCCGCTGGCACGCCCGCCGGTTTGAAGCTCAGCTCGAGCACGACCACGCTCTCCGCGGTCGATGGCACGCAAGACGCCTGGCTCTTGGTGACGGTCGTCGATGCCAGTGGTCAGGCCATCAGCAACAACGTGCCCGTCACCCTCACGCTCAAGTCGGGGCCGGGCGAATTTCCCACCGGTCCAAGCATCACCTTCACGCCTCCAGGTGGCGGGACGGCGTCCGACATCTCCATCCGCGACGGCCAAGCAGCCATCGAGTTCCGCAGCTACTATGCCGGTACCTCCGTCATCGAAGCAACCTCGCCCGGACTGACGAGCTCGAGTGTCACCATCACATCCAGCGGTTCTCCGGCATGGGTCGAAGGGACGACGTCCAAGGTGGTCCCGCGTCCCTATCAGCCATGAACCTGTTCCGACACGCCATGGCTTGTCACCGCATGCCGCCGTGTTGCCCAAAGCGCCGCAGCCACGAAAGGGAGATCAGCAGCCTCGCGCTCGGTGTGACTTTCGTCGTCTTGCCACGCCGATTGTCGCGAAGATTAGGAGGGTGAGCCCCCCGGCAGAGTTGCGGCTGCCTTTAGCCGTGGTGCACGAGCACCCTGTACTCTCATCTTCGTTGGCGTCCGTCGGTGGAGACGAGCCGCCGTTGCCAGAGCCGCCCGCACTGGTCCCAGCGCTTCCCAGAGCTGGGCCGCCCGTGCCACCGAAGCTCGCCTGGCTACCGCCAGCGGAGGCGGTCGTGCCGCCGCCGATCCCAACCGATGCTCCTGCGCCGCCGCTCGCGCCGCCGGTGCTCATCATCGAGCCGCCGTGACCAACCGAATTCGCGCCTGCCAATCCGCCGCCCCCTCCGGTGCCGAGCGTCGCGCCGCCCATCCCACCCGCTCCGGGTCCTGTCGTCCCCCCCGCTCCGGCGTGACCCATGGTGCCACCACCGCCCGCAGTGCCGCCGCCGCCCGTCGGGTCGCCACCGGTCCAGGCATTCTGGAGCTGCGCCAAACCCGACGGGTTCGGAACAGAAAGTGCCGTATTGGAACCGGTTCCACTGCGCGTGGTCATGCTATACCAGTCTCCATCCTTGAGACCGGCCCAGTAGAAGCTTCCCATCTTCCAAGCGCGCAGCTGGCTGCTCATGCCGCGGATGTAGGCCTCGAAATAATTCGTCGGCGACTTGCTGTAGTCGAGGGCGCTGTAGTTGGTTCCGTTTTTGCTGCCGGGGCTCATCGGCCCGCCCCATTCGGTGCACACGGTTCGGTCCGCGTAATTGCCGACTTCGCCCTTGAAGTGGCTCACCCATTGGGACTCGCTAGTCCAAGTATCCGAGCCGAAAAAGCTGTAATCGTGCACGGCCAGAAGGCAGCCGCTCAGAGCGCTGGCCGAGGCAATACTGGGAACGTTCTGGGCATTCCCGGTGCCATCGAGCATGACCCTGCTCTTCGGAACGGTCGGAAATTGCGTGAGCCAGCTGGTGTACAGCGCGATGAGGTCATTCGTGCTGTACATGTTCGGTTCGTTGAAAATTTCGAAATAGGCGTTTTCGTTGGCCCCATACTTGGCAACTACCGTTTTCCACATGTTCCAAAAAGCGTTCATGTCCGGGGGCTTGTTGCTCTTGGCGCTGTCCCAGTAGCAAAGCACGACGCTGCCCTGGGAAAGCACGCCATCGATCGCGCCCGTGTAGGTGCTCCAGTAGCCTGAGACGGTTGCCTCGTTGATGGGCATTCGGACGGCGTTCGCGCCTACCTTCGAGACGAACTGGCTCATGACCCTCGTTCCCGTGGCCAACGCAGAGCTGTACGTGTCGGATGAAGAAAGACCCGAAACATAGACAACGCCAGACTGGAAGTTGTCCCTCGAATCAGCCCAGTTCACGCCTCGAAATTGACTGGTCGTCGCCCAGGCCGGCGTCGCGCCAAGCAAGATCGCGACAGACAGCAGGGCGCGCATTCTGAACATGCTTTATTCTCCAGTCCGGTATCTACACGCGGCCGCGCACCGCTCGAGCAGCGCGACGCGCAGGCAGACCTTCGCACTCACGGTACTTCTGCTCGATAGACCTTTCTTTTGCTACGAATTCTACCGGCGTCCCGCACGGCAACCACTCTCGTCTGCTTTTGAGACGACCAACAGGCCTGCTTTCGAGGTTGGGGTGATGGTCGTCTCGGAAGCTCGCCTGTGGCCCGCGCTGCGGGCGGGGCGGGTCGGCGTTTGCTTTCGCCGGCAAGCCAGTGAGCGGCAGAAACATCACGAGCCTTGTGATGCTTTCCTGCTACGAAGTCTTTCCGCACGAGGTTCTGGAACCTCGCTCCGCGTACGCACAAGCGTCGTCTTTCCAGTCGCCACTGCGAAAAAGCTCGAGGAAGAGCTTCACCTTCTCGCTCGGGAGCGCGACGCGGTCGTGGTCGCAGCGACGGTCTCACCGCGGAATAGGGGCGGCGCGTCGAGCTCGTCAAGCTCGGCCCGGAGCGCGTCCGCGCGTGCCGTTGCATCGGCGCGTTCGACTTCCAGTCGTCGAAGCCGCGCCTCCTCATTTGCCAGCGCCGTCGCGAGATTTGCGCGCTCCGGCGGCTCCGACTCGCTCACTGGCCTGTGTCCGATTTCTCGACCGGCGGGTGAAACGAGCCCTTTCCTGGCCACGTGAAATGCCGCGCGTAAAGCTTCTCGAGCCGCTCATGGCCGGTCTTCGTGAAGCGGAGCGGCGTGCGCGGCCCTTTTCCCCACTTTACGTACACGGTGTGAGACGGGACCAAGTTCAAGTCGTGACAGAGGAAGCCAAGGACGGGCAAGAGCCGGCTCAAACCTGCGAGGGTGCCGTGGATGACGCGCTCGAGGTAGGGAACGCGGCCGAAGCGCCAGTCCTCGAGATCCTGCGGCGCGAGGATGTCCATCCTCACGAGCACGTCGACGGGCGCGACGACCTTTCCGACGGTAAGGATCTCGAAGACCGCTCGCTCGATACGCGGAAACATCGGCTCGCGCCGAAAGTCGTGAACCGTCACGCGCTCGCTCACAACCGCTTCGCGTCTTTCTAGCGCTTCCGCGGCCGGGCCTTCTGCGCTCCGGCCAGGCGCTTCACCACGGGTCGTCGAGCGCGAAGACGTCGTCATGCGTCAGCGTCGTTTGGGAGCCTGTTCCGGGTCGGTCATCGGGGGCCGATCGTAGTCGGCCACTCGGTGCGGTCAACGCGGGTGTTGCCCAACCCTTCCGCTTTGTCCACGCGACCGCGGTCACTTGGTCGAACGCCTGCAACATTGTGAATTTTGGCGGGCAGGAAGGCTCGGGGGGCAGACTGAGGTCGCCGCTCTATCGCGTCGATTTCTGCGACGGGGTTGCTCTCCTCTCGATCTTCTCCAAGGGAAGTGAGATCGGTCGAAAGCCGTTCAGGCGCCATCGGGAAAATCGCGGCGGCCCGTCGGCTCGCGTGGAGATGCCTTGTGAGGCGGTTTGGCCGAGCCGCTCGCTCGACGGTACGGCGCGCTTGATGCAGACGCTAGTCCGATGGGTTGGCTAGTGTTGATGAGTTTGTTGACGCTGTTCGGCGCCGCCGGCGTGGTCGTGAACGTGAATCAGTTGCGCTGGCAGCGGCACGTTGCGCATGAAATGCGCTCTCTGGTGGCCATGACGCCGTCGCAAACGCCGCGCCCCGCGATGGTCGAGCTGCCCCCTCCTGCTGCTCGCTACCGCCAGCTGGCGGTGGGTGACCGACCGCCGGTGCACACGCTAGAATTGCGCCACGCCGGCACATTTTGCATGAGCCCCAGCTCGAAGCCCATGCCGATCCGGGGGACCCAGCTCTTCACTTCCGATCCACCAGGTTTCGTTTGGAGCGCGCGTATCCAAATGTTTCCAGGTCTGTGGGTGGATGCCCGTGACATGGCTGCCAAGGGCGAGGGCAGTATGCGGGTGCTGCTGGACTCGACCGTGAGCATCGCCGATGCGCACGGGCCGGAGCTCGATCAAGGCTCAGCACTCCGGCTGCTCGCCGAGATGGTATGGTACCCCACGGCTCTTTTCGATACGCGCTACGTGACGTGGGCTGCAATCGATGGGCACCACGCGACAGCGACCCTTCGCTTTGGCGAGCGCGAGGTCACCGGAACCTTCGAATTCGGCGACGATGGCTTGCCTATTGGCATGACCGCGGAGCGATCGATGGACAAGCACGGCCTTCGTCCCTGGGGTGGAACGTACCGCGACTGGCGGAACGTCTCGGGAATGCGTGTGCCGTTCGAAGCGATGGTCACTTGGCAGCTCGAGTCCGGACCTTTCACCTACGCTCACTGGTTGGTTGAAGCAATGGACTACGACGTAGCAGGGCCTTGATGACCGACGTCGATGCGGCAGTTGGCGAGGACACAGGCTTGGTGACGGGTGCCACGTGCACTCCGCGTGAAGGCTGTCGCCGAATCGCTTTTCCACCCGAGCGTCGCCTCGTGCTCGACACTCTGCGCCTCGGCGAGCGGAAGCACCTGATGCATGGTCTGCTCGAAGTGGATGTGACGCGAGCGCGCGGCCTGTTGCGGGAGCATCGAGAACGCACTGGTGAGTGCCTCTCGTTCACCGCGTTTGTTCTTGCTTGCCTCGGAAGGGCGGTCGCTGCCCACCCAGAGGTCCACGCTTTGCGCGATTGGCTGGGTCGCAGCGTGCTGTTCGACGACGTGGACGTGGCGACCATCGTCGAGGTTTCGATGCAGGGGCGACAATTCGCGCTTGCGCATGTGGCGCGCGCGGTCAACCGACGCGCGGTGCGCGACATTCACGACGAGATCCGAGCTGTTCAGGCTGAAGGAGCACGTTCAGTGCCACCCGGGCTTCGACTTGCGATGAGGGGGGTCTTGCTCATGCCCGGTCCATTGCGCCGACTCATGTTCCGCATTCTGCTGCGCTTCCCGTTCCTCGCCAAACGGCATACTGGCACTGTCTTGCTGACGGCTGTCGGGATGTTCTTCGAGCTCCAGCAGTCCGCCGGCTCAAGGTGCGGATGAAGTGAACGCAACGAACGTGCCCAGACGCGCGGAAGTCGCCTTCGTCGCGAGTTGTGGCGTTACTGCCGAGCTGTTGCGCGTTCGGTCCTTCGATCACATGTGGTACCGATAAGACGAAGTTTCACCGATCACAGGCAGAAAGGCTCTGGTCCCCATGAGCGCGCCAAACATCGTCCGCGGGGAACCTGAGCGCTTTGACTCCAATCGGGCTGGTTCCATCGAGGTCGGTTCGACCACGAGCGGCTTGTCCATCGAAGAGGCGGCTCGACGCTTGGCTGCGACCGGCCCCAACCTTCTAAAACAGAGCAAACGGGTCAGTCCACTTCAGATCTTCCTCGCTCAGTTCAAGAGCCTCATCATTTGGATCCTGATCGTGGCGGGCGCGCTCTCCGGCTTTCTCGGCGAAGTGCTGGATGCGGTCGCCATCGTCGCCATCGTGGTGCTCAACGCTGCGATCGGCTTCTATCAGGAGTTCAGTGCGGAGAAGTCCATCGCCGCGCTTCAAAAGATGACCGCACCACAGGCGAAGGTGTTCCGCGGTGGGGAAGTCATCTTGATTCCCGCGTCGGGGATCGTGACTGGCGATGTGCTTGCTTTGGAAGCCGGCGACATCGTCGGCGCGGATGCCCGGCTTCTTTCGGCGAGCTCGCTCAAGTGCGTGGAGGCCGCGCTGACCGGCGAATCGCTCGCGGTGACGAAGCAACCCGCGCTCACAGAGCAGCTCAATCGTCCGCTCGGAGACCGCCACGGCATGGTGTTCATGGGTACGAGCGTTGCGGCCGGTACCGGTCAGGCTGTCGTGGTGGCCACCGCGATGAAGACCGAGCTTGGTCGGATCGCCGGCCTGATCGAGACTGCGGACGCTGAAACGGGCACGCCGCTGCAGCGCAAGCTCGATTCGTTTGGGCGAGTTCTGGTTTGGGCCGCGCTCGGCATCGTGGCTCTGTTGTTTGGTCTAGGGCTGCTCCGCGGCTACAAACCTCTGGAGTTGCTGCTGACCTCTGTCAGTCTCGCCGTGGCTGCCGTGCCGGAGGGATTGCCAGCGGTGGTGACCGTAGCCCTTTCATTGGGGGCCCTGCGTCTCGCTCGCCGGCGCGCGCTGATGCGCAAACTGGCGGCTGTCGAGACGCTCGGGTCGACTAGCGTTATTTGCACGGACAAGACCGGAACGTTGACGGTCGGCGAGATGACCGTGCGCGCTCTCTACGTTGCGGGTCGAGCCTACGAAGTCACGGGAGAAGGATACGGCCCGGTTGGCACGGTGCACTTCGACGGCAAGCCTGCTGGAGCGACGCACGCTGCAGCGCTGGTCGAGCTCGCTACCGTTCTGCTCGGTTGCAACAACGCTCATCTCGTCGACGAAGACGGTGTGTGGAAAACCGTCGGTGATCCGACAGAGGGTGCGTTGCTCGCGGCTGGTGCAAAGGCGGGCGGTGACCGAAAGGGCATCGAGCAGCAGCTGCCCAAGGAGTGTGAATTCCCGTTCGACTCCGACCGCAAGCGCAGCACCGTTGTCCGTCGAAACAGCGCCGAGAAATTGCGAGCTCTCAGCAATGGCGCACCGGGCGTGCTGCTGGAGCTTTGCACGAAGCTGTACACCAGCGCCGGCGTTCGCCCGCTGTCTGCGCAGGACCGCGAGCAGATCTTGGCGCAGACCTCGGCTATGGCCAAGAAAGGGCTGCGTGTGCTTGCCTCGGCTTTTCGTGATCTAGAAAGTGCCTCGCCCGAGTCGCTCACCGCGGATGCCGTGGAACGTGAGCTCGTGTTCGTCGGTCTGAGCGGTATGCATGATCCGCCACGCGCAGCGGCCAAAGAGGCGATCGCGAAGTGTCGCGCGGCGGGCATCCGCGTGGTGATGATCACGGGTGACCATCCTGATACCGCTCAGGCAATCGCGCACGAGCTCGGCATCGCCTCAGCGGACCAAGCCGTGGTC
>Ga0247773_1000570_pt1 | contig 14683 bp, 10 predicted proteins | sample UWRJL092311B6_FD_179934 | JGI IMG/M metagenome (GOLD analysis project Ga0247773, IMG submission 179934) | Plant litter microbial communities from Arlington Agricultural Research Station in Wisconsin, United States - UWRJ-L092-311B-6 | ecosystem: Environmental > Terrestrial > Plant litter >...
TGCTGCGCGACAACGTCAACGCCATGTTCGTCAACCTGTCCCGCCGGTCCCAGGCGCTGGTCGAACGCCAGCTCAACCTGATCGACCGGCTGGAGCAGGACGAGCAGGACCCGGACCAGCTCGCCAGCCTGTTCGAGCTCGACCACCTCGCGACCCGCATGCGCCGCAACTCGGAGAACCTCCTGGTCCTCTCGGGCACGGACCTCTCGCGCCGCCTCACCCGGCCCGTTCCCGCGGCCGAGGTGCTGGGCGCGGCGGTGTCCGAGGTCGAGCAGTACGCCAGGGTCCAGGTCGGCCAGACCCCGGAGCTCACGGTGCAGGGCCGCGCGGTCAACGACCTCGTGCACCTCATCGCCGAGCTGCTGGACAACGCCACCGCGTTCTCCGACCCGGTGACGAAGGTCACGGTCCGGACCGCCCGCACCCGCAAGGGCGAGCTGGCGATCGAGATCCAGGACCGCGGCGTGGGCATGGCCGAGCAGGACATCATCGACGCGAACGAGCGACTGGCCGACCCGCCGGACGTCGACGTCGCGGTGTCCCGCCGGATGGGCCTGTACGTGGTCGCCCGGTTGGCCAAGCGGCACGACATCAAGGTCCGGCTGCGGGTGAACGAGGACATCGAGGGCGGCACCACGGCGCTCGTCGTCGTCCCCGGCACGCTCGTCCAGCAGCCCGGCCAGGCGGCCCCCATGGGCGGCCCGACGGAGTCCCTCACGGACTTCAACCCGGCTCAGCGGGCCAGCGGCATCGCGGGGGCCTTCAGCGGCTCCCCGCGCGGTGACGAGGGCTTCCCGTCGCAGGGCGGCGGCTTCCCCTCCCAGACCGGCGGCTTCCCGTCGCAGGGCGGGGCCGGCGACACCGGGTACCACTCGTCGGGCAGCCTCACCGGCGACTTCCCGTCGCAGGAGTTCAGCCCGACCGGCAGCTTCGCGCAGCCGGACCTGAACATGCCCGTCAGCTTCGTGCGCGGCGAGTCCGTGCCCGAGCCCAACGCGGTCCCCGCGTTCGGCGTCACGCGGGCCGACGACGACTCCAACGTGTGGCTGCCGATGTCGGGCGGCGACCAGGCGCAGCCGGAGAAGGTCTGGCCGGAGCACGCCAACGCGCACGACCCCGGCCCCTCCACCGGCGAGCAGACCCTGTTCACCGCGTACGAGGACCGCCACGAGGACGCCTCCGCGCCCATCCAGGCGGGCTACGAGACGACCCGCTTCGAGCCCGTGGTGCCCCGCGCCGCGGTCGCGGAGCCCGAGCCGGAGCGGCGCAACGGCAACACGCCGGCGCGCAAGGAGGCCGACCACGACCTGGACGCCCCGACCGAGCGGCTGCCGATCTACGAGGCGGTCCTGTCGCAGTGGTTCCAGGCGGTCGGCAGCGAGACCTCGGCGGCCAAGGCGCAAGCCGTGCCCGCCGTGGAGAAGACCGAACTGGTTCGGACGCCGGAGCCGGAGTCCGAACCCCCCCTGTCGGACCGCGAGGAAGTGGCGCTCCCGACCCGCAAGCCGAAACCCGTTCCGGCTGTGGCTCCCACCACCACCGAGGTTTCCGTACCCTCAAGGCTTGACGGTTTGTCCGCATCGGGTCTCCCGAAGCGGGCTCCCAGGCCTGAAGCCGCACCCGTCCTGGAACCAGAGCCGGTGGCCGAGGTCGAGGTCGAGCAGGTAGAGGAGCAGGAGGCCCCACAGATGCAGGCGGAACCGACCGCCGAAAGCGCCTGGCAGTCCCCGGCCGACGAAGGCTGGTCCGCTGCCCAGGCACTGCTCAGCAAGACGCCAGACGCCAAGACACAAGCGGGGTTGCCCAAGCGGGTGCCCAAGGCTCAGCTTGTGCCAGGGTCAGCCGCGCCGAAGATTCCTTCGGCGGGGCAATCGCAGCGGCCCCCGCTGCCACCACGGTCGCCTGACGCGATCCGTGGACGGATGTCGAGTCTTCAGCAGGGCGTCCGACGAGGGCGACACGCGTTGATCGACGCTTACGCTGGTGACCAGTCGAGCCGGCAAGACGAGGAGCAGGAGTGACGACCGCAGCTCAGCCAGGCAGCTTTGGTTGGCTAATCACCGACTTCGTGCGCCGGGTACCCGGCGTTGCGCACGCCGTAGTCGTGTCGGCGGACGGGCTTCTGCTCGCCGGCTCGCAGGGCCTGCCGCGGGATCGGGCCGAACAGCTTTCGGCGGTGGCATCCGGTCTGGTCAGCCTCACCGCTGGCGCGGCTCGCTGCTTCGAGGCCGGTGGCGTGAACCAGACCGTGGTCGAGATGGAACGGGGTTACCTGTTCCTGATGTCCATCAGCGACGGTTCGTGCCTCGCCGTTCTCGCCGCGCCCAACTGCGACATCGGTCTCGTGGCCTACGAGATGACCTTGTTGGTCGAACGAGTCGGACAGCAACTCACCCCGGAGCTGCGCGCTCAGCTCCAGGGCGTGGTAAGGCGGTAGACCTCATGAGAGCGTGGGGGTGAGCGGGGATGGCTGAGAGATCGGGCGCCCACGGACGTCGCTTCGGTAGCAACTTCAACTACCAGGAGTGGGCGGTCGGGGGTTTCCAGTTCTCGGATCCGGACGCCGCCGACCCCGCGCCGGATGAGGAAACCGACGAAGCAGTGCCCAGCGTCAAACCGGTGGTCCGGCGGAAACGCGGGCGACCGAAACGCGAGAGCGCGGAGATCGATGGCACAGGGCAGGGGCTAGACGACATGTCTCAGCGTGAGGTTGACGATTCGTCGTACGACTACGACGACGTGCCGAACCGTTTCGACATCGACGGGTACGGAAGTGGTCTGTTCGGCGGGCCGGGCGCGGATCTCTTCGGTGCCCACAACCTGCCGGACAGCGTTCCGGAACAACTCCCGTACACGACCGGCCAGCAGCCGATCGTGCGCCGGGAGGAGAACCCGGCGGCCGAATCGGGTTCGCTGGTCCGTCCGTACACCCGGACCGGTGGCCGCACCAGACCCGACTACGATCTGGCCATCGAGGCACTGGTGTCCACCAGTGATCGCGGGCTGGAACGAGACGCGGCAGTGCTTCCGGAACACCGGTCGATTTGCGGGATTTGCACGGACACCCGGTCCGTCGCCGAAGTCGCCGCACACCTCCGACTCCCCTTGGGCGTCGTGCGGGTGCTGATCGGTGACATGGCGAGCATGGGTTTGGTTTTGATTCACCAGGGTGGTCTGGTCGTGGGAGACCGACCTTCCATTGACTTCCTTGAGAGGGTGCTCAGTGGGCTTCGCAGGCTCTAGTCCCCAGGGCGCCGAGGGCGCACGGAAGCCGACGACCTCCGCGAAGATCGTGGTCGCGGGCGGCTTCGGCGTGGGCAAGACGACCTTCGTCGGCTCGGTGTCCGAGATCGTGCCGTTGACCACCGAGGCGGTGATGACCGAAGCCAGCGCGGGTGTGGACGACCTGTCGGCAACGCCGAACAAGGTCACCACCACCGTCGCGATGGACTTCGGCCGCGTCTCCCTGGACAGCGACCTGATCCTGTACCTGTTCGGTACGCCGGGTCAGCACCGGTTCTGGTTCATGTGGGACGACCTGGTCCGTGGCGCCATCGGCGCCATCGTCCTGGTCGACACCAGGAGGTTGGCCGACGCGTTCGCGTCGATCGACTTCTTCGACGACCGGCAGCTGCCGTACGTCGTCGGCGTGAACTGCTTCGACGGGTTGCTGCACCACCGCATCGAAGACGTGCGGGAGGCGCTGACGATCGACCAGTCCGTGCCGATAGTGACTTGTGACGCGCGCAACCGGCAGTCGACCAAGCAGACGTTGATCACGCTGGTCGAGCACGCCATGCGCCAGTGGATGTCCGTCCGCGCGGGCTGATTCCAACGCTGCAAGACCAACGCCTGGTGCGGCCTCCCACTCGTGGTGGGAGGCCGCACCAGGCTTTTGGCGTACGCGGTGGACGCCGCTTCGTCGACGGTAGGACGCTGAGCGGTGAGTGAGGATCAGTCCTCGACGAGCGCCGCCGACGTGATGCGGTGCAGCGGGAAGCGGCGGACCTCGCCGTAGCTGAGGTCGTAGCCCTCCAGGACGCCGCCGCCGACGATCTGCGGCTTGATGACCCGCGTCGCGGCCGTGCCGTGCGAGTCGACGAGGTCGACCAGCACGCTGCGGCCGTCCCTCGCCGCCCGCTGGAGCAGGTCGAGCGTGGCCGACGGGCCGTTGCCGTGGTTGGCGGGCACGGTCACGCGCTCGCCGCGCTGGGTCGACCGGGCCCGGTCGCCCGCCTTGACCAGCCGGACCAGTTCCGCGAGCTGGTCCTCGCTCGGCGTCGGCACGTGGACCGCGCGCCGGGCCGTGCGGGCCTTGCCGGGGATGCGGCGGCCGCTGACCCGCAGGTCCAGCACGCGCCCGTCCGGACCCTCGGCCGCGGGGGCGAACCCGGCCGCGCGCAGGCCGTCCAGGACGTCGGACAGGGCCAGCGGGCTCACCAGGACGGTCGGGGCGATCTTGCGCAGCTCCAGCGCGTCCGCCGCGGGGTGGGCGAGGACCTCGGTGAGCAGCACCGGGTCGTCGCAGCGCAGGAACGAGCCCGCCGCGCCGCCGCGCAGCCTGCCGTGCTTGCGGGCCGCGTCGTCGATCAGGTACGTCAACGACTGGGGGATCGGCGTGCGCGAGCCCTTGCGGAACAGCTCGTGCAGGTCGGAGGCGGTCTTGCCCGCGTCGAACGCCCGCCGCACCGAGGAGTCGCCGACCCGGTAGACGGTCGCGCCTCCCGCCGACTCGACGTCGGCCACCAGCGCCAGGTCGTCGGCCAGTTCCGGCTCCAGCCTGCCCGGCGCGATCACGGTCAGGTCGGCCTGCACCAGGAAGTGGTCGACCGGCGCGGGCAGCGAGTCGGTCAGCTGCTTGGACGCCAGCGCCGGGCCCTCGGTGAGCAGCACCCGGCCCGCGCTGGTGATGGCCCCTCGGGACAGCACGGCCAGCGCGGTGCCCTCGGCCATCGTCCAGCGCACGAGGTCGTCGCGCAGCCTGCCGCCGCGGCGGGGCGCGCGCCACGCCAGCACGGTCGCCAGCTCGCCCGCGTCGGCCACGGTCGTGCCGGGGGCGAGGCCGGCGAGCGCCTCCAGGATCCGGCGGCGGTCGCGCGGGGCCGCGGGGCGGTTCAGCTCCGCGGACAACGGGTTCAGCAGCCGTTCCTTCTCGTCGCGCTGCCCGATGAGGCCGGGCAGGCGGGGGAGTTCGAGCCACGCCTGCGCCAGCGTCGACCAGCGGACCTCGGGGGTCGCGGTCAGCCAGCTGTCGGCCAGCGCGGTCGGCACCCACTCCGGCTCGGTGCCCTCGCTGTCGGCGATCAGCCCGGCGGACACGGCGACCTCGATCAGCAGCGACGCGCGGGTCTCGTCGACCTCCAGGTCCTTGGCGACGCGGCGCATGTCCCGCACGCCGAGCCCGCCGGTGCGCAGCACCGACGGCGGGTCCTCCGACCAGGCGTTGACGAGGGATTCGGTGTGCCGCAACAGTTCCAGGGCCTCACCGCCCCCCGTTTCGTCCACGACGGACGCGTCCAGCGCGATCGTCCGCAACGACGGCTCGGTCACCTGGACCGACCCGAGCGGCCGGTCGCCGCGCACGAGCAGACCCACCTCGCGCGGCAGTTCCACGGTCTTGCCGTCGCGGCGCAGCAGCAGGCCCCTGGCGAGCAGCTTCTGGATCGGCGTCCTGGCCTGCGCCAGGGGGACGACGAGCGCGGCGTCCTTGGTCTGGCCGATCGGCGGGCCGTCGGCCAGCGTGCGCAGCACCCGGCGCTCGTCCTCGCCGAGGTCGGACAGGTCGGCGTCCGCCAGTTCCGGCACCGAGCGGCCGAGACCGCCGGGGAACGCGGCCACGGCGTCGCGGCTCGCGGGCGGCGTGGAGAGGGCGTCGTCCGGCCCCCACAGCAGGGCTCGGGCGCGCAGGGCGGCGACCGCCTGCTTCAGCGCCCTCGCCTTGACCTCCTTGCCGAACAGCTTCGCCAGCGAGGGCAACGGGACCGGTCGCAGGTCGGCGTCCAGCACGAGCAGCGCTTCCAGGACGGTCAGCGTGAACGTGTCCAGGTCCTCGCACGCCCGCGACACCGACGCGCGGGTCGCGATCCGGGCCGCGAGGACGGCCGTGTCGGCGGGGACGGGGGTCGCCAGGTCCGGCCGGGCGCGCAGCAGCGCCACGAGCACGGTGTCGTCCTGTGCGCGCAGCCAGTCGGCCAGAGTGGTGCCGGACATCTGCACCACGGTATATGTGCGGGGGTCGATCGGGCACACTTGTCCCGACGTAGGCATCACCGAGGAGGACACCGTGGCGAAGGCCGCACGCCCTGAGCGCATCGACCCGCACTGGCCCGTCGTGCCCGAGGGCGAGCACGTGGTCAGCGAACTCGCCAGCGACAGCCAGGGCGCGCAGTCGCCCTTCGGGCACATGCCCTTCCCGCTGGCGGCCGACGAGCTGCCGTACCGGCACCCGGTGACCGAGATCAACAGGTAGTCCCGGCGGGGGCCGCCGTTCACCCGAGTGGCGGCCCCAACGCCGAGTCGCGCGAGTTCCGTAATAGCCGGGCGACTACCCTCGACTCCCGCGTGGGCAGTACTGATGTGGGAGGAACGATGCCGGTCCCCGGCCCTGGTTACTCGATCACCGTTCGACTGGAGGCACCGCCGTCGGCCAGCGCCGCGGGCGACCTGACCAGCGCGGTTGGGCGAGCGGGCGGTGTGATCACCGCGTTCGACGTCGTGGAGTCGCACGGCGACCGCGTCGTCATCGACCTCACGTGCAACGCCCTCTCGGCGAACCACGCGAAGGACATCACCGACACCCTGGAGACGCTGCCCGGCATCGTCGTCCGCAAGGTGTCGGACCGCACGTTCCTCGTGCACCTCGGCGGCAAGATCGAGGTCACGTCCAAGGTGCCGCTGCGCAACCGCGACGACCTCTCCCGCGCCTACACGCCCGGCGTCGCCCGCGTGTGCCAGGCCATCGCGGAGAACCCCGAGGACGCGCGCCGCCTGACCATCAAGCGCAACACCGTGGCCGTCGTCACCGACGGGTCCGCCGTGCTCGGCCTGGGCAACATCGGCCCGGCCGCCGCGCTGCCCGTGATGGAGGGCAAGGCCGCGCTGTTCAAGAAGTTCGCGGGCGTCGACGCGTGGCCGATCTGCCTCGACACGCAGGACACCGAGGAGATCATCCGCACGGTGCAGATCCTCGCGCCGGTCTACGGCGGCATCAACCTGGAGGACATCGCCGCGCCGCGCTGCTTCGAGATCGAGGCCCGGCTGCGCGACCTCCTGGACATCCCGGTGTTCCACGACGACCAGCACGGCACCGCGATCGTGGTCGTCGCCGCGCTGCGCAACGCGCTCCGCGTGGTGGACAAGGACATCAAGAACTGCAAGATCGTCGTCTGCGGCGCGGGCGCGGCCGGGTCGGCCATCATCCGCCTGCTGCTCCAGCAGACGCCCGGCGACGTGATCGCCGTGGACGTCGACGGCATCGTGCACCGCGACCGCGAGAACATGGACGTCAACCTCAAGTCCATCGCCGAGCGCACGAACAAGAAGAACATGAAGGGCCGCCTGCACGACGCGCTCGTCGAGGCGGACGTGTTCATCGGCGTCTCGGCCCCGAACCTGTTCGGCGCCGAGCAGGTCGCGACGATGAACTCCGACGCCATCGTGTTCGCGCTGGCCAACCCGGACCCCGAGATCGACCCGATGGAGGCGCAGAAGCACGCCGCCGTCGTGGCCACCGGGCGCAGCGACTTCCCGAACCAGATCAACAACGTGCTGGCGTTCCCCGGCGTGTTCCGCGGCCTGCTCGACGCGCACGCCAGGACGATCACCGACGCGATGCTGCTGGCCGCCGCCAACGCCATCGCCGACGTCGTCGCGGAGACCCAGCTGAACGCGTCGTTCATCGTGCCGAGCGTCTTCGACGCCACGGTCGCGGGCGCCGTCGCGGAAGCGGTCCGGAAGGAAGCGGCCGCCGCGAAGGTCTAGGAATAAGGTCAGTGGCATGACCAAGCAGTTCACCCACCTTGACTCCAGCGGCGCTGCGCGCATGGTCGACGTCTCCGGCAAGGAGGTCACCACCCGCACAGCGGTGGCGACCGGGGTGGTGCACACGACGGCCGAGGTCGTGGCACTGCTCGCCGACGACGACCTGCCGAAGGGCGACGCGCTCGCCACGGCCCGCATCGCGGGCATCATGGCGGCGAAGCGCACGTCGGAACTGGTGCCGTTGTGCCACCCGCTCGCGCTGTCGAGCGTGAAGGTCGAGTTCGTGCTGGGCGACGCGGAGATCCGCATCTCCGCGATCGTCCGCACGACCGACCGGACCGGCGTCGAGATGGAGGCGTTGACCGCCGTCTCCGTCGCCGGGCTCACCCTGCACGACATGGTGAAGGCCGTCGACCCGTGCGCGTCCATCGACGCCGTCCGCGTCGAGCGCAAGGACGGCGGCAAGTCCGGCACCTGGATCCGCCCGGAGGGCAGATGAGCACCACGGCTCGCGTCATCACCGCGTCCAACCGCGCCGCCTCTGGCGTGTACTCCGACCGCGGTGGTCCGATCATCGTCGAGTGGTTGCGCGGCAAGGGTTTCGAGGTGCCCGACGCGCTCGTCGTCCCGGACGGCGAGCCGGTGGCGGACGCCCTGCGGCAGGCCGTGGCGGCCGAGGTCAACGTCGTCGTCACGACCGGCGGCACCGGCATCAACCCCACCGACCGCACGCCCGAGGCCACGCGCGAGGTGCTCGACTACGAGGTGCCCGGCCTCGCGGACGCCATCCGCCAGTCCGGCTGGCCGACCATCCCGACCGCCGTGCTGTCCCGCGGTCTCGCCGGGGTGGCCGGTCGCACGCTCGTGGTCAACCTGCCCGGCTCCACCGGCGGTGTCCGCGACGGCCTGGAGGTCCTCGGGCTGGTGCTCGACCACGCCGTCGACCAGCTCCGCGGCGGCGACCACGTGCACGCCCACGCGAACCTCCACACCGGACCCGCCGCGGTGCTGCGCGCGACCGTGAGCGAGTCCCCGCTGTCGGTCGAGGAGCACGCCGCGCTGGTCGAGGACGCGGGGGCGGGCGCGGTCGTCACGTTCGCCGGCGTGGTCCGCGACCACGACGGCGGCCGGTCCGTGCGGGAACTGGAGTACGTCGGCCACCCCAGCGCGGCCGACGTCGTCGCCGAGGTCGCGGCGGACATCGCCACCCGCTACTCGGGCGTCCGGGCGCTCGCCGTGTCGCACCGGGTCGGTCCGCTGGCCATCGGTGACGTGGCGCTGGCGGTCGCGGTCGCCGCCGAGCACCGCAAGGAGGCGTTCGCGGTGTGCTCGGAACTGGTGGACGAGGTGAAGCGGCGCCTGCCGGTGTGGAAGCGCCAGGTCTTCACCGACGGCACCGACGAGTGGGTCAACTGCCCCTGAGCTTGGTCCGCAGGTCCTCCACCGCGTCGGTGATCCCCAGCTCCACCAGGTGCCCCAACGCCTTCCGCCACTCGGTGCGGGCGGCCGCGGGGTCTCCGGAGGCGGCCAGCGCGTCGCCGAAGTGGGTGAGGATCGTGGCCTCGTGGAGCCGGTCGCCGACGGCGAGCGCGGCGGCCTCCCGCAGGTGCTCGACGGCCAGGTCGTACCGGCCCGCGCCGAGGTGCGCGAACCCGATGGTGTCCAGCGAGGCCGCCAGGTAGCGGGGCGCTTCCAGCTCTCGGAACACCTCGACCGCCGTCTCGGCGTGCACCAGCGCCAGGTCCAGCTCGCCGAGCTGCGCGTAGTCCCAGCCCGCCGCGCCGTGGGCCCGGCCCTGGGCGGCCCGGTCGCCGATCTCCTGGTAGAGCGCCAACGAGCGCAGCGCGTGGTCGAGCGCGACGTCGAACCGGCCGTCCTGCTCGGCCATCCACCCCAGGTTGTTGTGCGCGCCCGCCTGGGTGCGCGGGTCGCCGAGGGACTCGCCGAGCGCGAGCGCGTGGGTGAAGTGCTTCCGCGCGGAGTCGAGGTCCCGCAGCCTGCCGTGGGCGTGGCCGAGCGCGGCGTGCGCGCGTTCCTGCGGGCGGAGGTCGCCCAGCCGTTCGGCGGCGGCGAGCGCGGTGGACTGCGTGTCGATCCACTCCACCCAGTGGCCGCCGCGGTCCAGGTCGACGGCGATGGCCCACGCGATCTGCCAGGCGTGCCGGTCGAACCCCTGCTTCGCCGCGAGGGAGATCGCCGCGACCAGCACCCGGTGTTCCGCGTCCCACCAGCGGGCCGCCGCCTCGACCCCGGCGAACGACTCCCGGTGGACGTCCGGGCCGGGAGGGTCGAGGTCGACCGGGGACCGCGAGACGTGCACCAGCCGGTTCGTCTCCGCCGCCGCGTACCGGTAGTGGTCGAGCAGGCGGCGCACCGCGTCCCGACGGCCGTCGTCCGGCTGCTCGACCGCGTACGCGCGCAGCAGGTCGTGCAAGGCGAAGCGGCCGGGCGTGGGCGCGTGCAGCAGGTGGGCCGCGGCCAGCTCGTCGACCAGCCCGCTCGCCTCGGTGATCGGCACGCCCGCGAGGCTCGCGGTCGCGGCGACCGACACGTCCGGTCCGGGGTGGGAGCCCAGCAGGCGGAACAGCCGCGCGGCTCCGGGACTCAGCTGGCGGTAGGAGTAGGAGAAGACCGCGCGGATGCCGTTCGCCGGGTCGTCGTCGTCCAGGGTGTCGAGGCGGGTGTGCTCGTCCAGCAGCTCGTCGGCGAGGTCCCGCAGGCTCAACCGGGTGTTCACGGCGGCCCGTGCGGCCATCAGCGCCAACGCGAGCGGCACGCCCGCGCAGTGCTCGACCAGTTCGGCGGCCGCCTCCGGGTCCGCGTCGACCCGGCGCGCGCCGAGGTGCCCGCGCAGCAGCGCGAGCGCGTCGGCCTCGTCCAGCAGGTCGAGCGGGATCGGCCGGGCCCCCTCGCGGGCCACCAAGCCGGTGAGCCTGCTGCGGCTGGTGATCAGCACCAGGCACGTCGGGCTCGCCGGGAGCAGGGGGCGGACCTGGTCGGCGTCGCGGGCGTTGTCCAGCAGGACGAGCACCCGGCGGTCGGCGAGCAGGCTGCGGTAGAGCGCGGTCTGGGAGTCCAGGGTGGTGGGCACGCGCTCCGACGGCACGTCCAGCGCGGTGAGGAACCCGCGGACGGCGTGGCTCGGGGGCGTCGGCGTGTTGTCGGCGTCGAACCCGCGCAGGTCCACGTAGAGCTGGCCGTCGGGGAAGCGGTCCGCGGCCTGGTGGGCCCAGTGCACGGCCAGGGTCGTCTTGCCGATGCCCGCGGAGCCGTTGACCGCCGAGATCACCACGGTCTCGGCCGCCACGTCCAGCAGACGACCGAGGTGGCGCAGCTCGGTGGCGCGGCCGACGAAGTGCGGCGTGCGGGTGGGCAGCTGCCGGGGGACGGGGGTCGCCGTCGGCACCCGGTGCTCGCCCACCAGGATCCGCTGGTGCAGGGCCCGCAGCTCCGGGCCGGGGTCGACGCCCAGCTCGTCCCGCAGGACCTCGCGGACCTGCCGGAAGCAGTCGAGCGCCTCCGCCTGGCGACCGGCCAGGTGCAGGGCCCGCATCCGCTGGTGCCAGAAGTGCTCGCGCAGCGGGTGGCGGTCGGTCAGCTCCCGCAGCTCGGGCACCAGGTCGGAGTGCCCGCCGAGCGCCAGGTCGGCCTCGATCCGCAGCTCCACGGCGGTCAGCCGCCGTTCGACCAGACCGGGGACCACCTCCCGGTGCAGCACCTCGGACGGCACGTCGGCCAGCGGCTCGCCCCGCCACAGCGCCAACGCCTCGGTCAACAGCGCCGAGGCCTGTTTCGGGTCGGCGGTCCTGGCCCGGCGGACCAGGTCGTCGAACAGCCGCACGTCGAGGTCCTCGTCCGAGGCCTCGACCAGGTAGCCCTCGGCGCGGGTCTCGATCACGTCCGCGCCCAGCGCGTGGCGCAGGCGCATGACGAGGTTGTGCAGCGCGGTGCGGCTGGGCGGATCGTCGTCCCAGACGCGGGCGACCAGCACCTCCAGCGGCACGACCCGGTTGGCGTCCACCAGCAGCGCCGCCAGCACCGCGCGCTGCCGGGCCGCCCGGATGGACAGCGGCCTGCCGCCGTGCACCACCTCGAGCGGGCCGAGCAGGCGGAACTTCATGGCTTCATCATCTACGCCGCGAAGATCCACTGCCGGCCGACGGCAGGAGCCCCCGAGCCGCTGGGGGGATAGCGGTTCGGGGGCTTCCTGGTCCATCGCTCGACCGTGGTCGGGCAGGTCTTACTTCAGGGCGATCTTCTGGCCCGGCAGGATCAGGTCGGCGGAGGGGATGTACTCCTTGTTGAGCTCGGCCAGCTTCTGCCAGCCACCCTCGACCTTCTGCTCCTCGGCGATCTTCGAGAGGCTGTCGCCAACCTTGATCTCGTACTCGCCCTTGGGGTTGCTGGTCGGCAGCTGGAGCACGACCGGGGCGGGCTGCGCCTGGCGCACGGGCGCCTGAGCGGCCCGCTGCTGGGACGGGGCCGGGGTCGCCTGCTTCTGGGCGGGCGCCGGGGCCGCCGCGACGGGGGCGCTGCCGCCGCCACCGAGGCCCTTCGGGCCGCACACCGGCCACGCGGTGATGCCCTGCGACTGGAGGACGTTCTCGGCCACGCGGATCTGCTCTTCACGCGAGGCGTTGGCGGCCGAACCGGAACCGCCGTTGGCGGCCCACGTGCTCGGCGAGAACTGGAGGCCACCCTGGTAGCCGTTGCCGGTGTCGATCGCCCAGTTGCCGCCGCTCTCGCACTGCGCGACGGCGTCCCAGTTCACGCTGCCCTGGGCTTGGGCTTGTCCTGCGGCGATGCTGAGCGGCGCACCAACGATGATGCCTGCCACTGCCACCTTGGCGATGCTGCGAGCGGTACTGGACAGCTGGCGGTGCTTGCCTCGGTTAGAAATCATTTTCCTCACGGTCCACCAGCACCTGCACGGGGAACTCGGGGTTCGGGCCCGGTGCGTTCCTCAGCCCCTGTCCGGCGGGATTTCTCGCTCGGGGTTGTGTGCCGGGGGACCGCTGGACAGGGCTCGGTGCTCGGTCTCCCGGTGGTGCTCGTGACTGCTTCGGGGGCAGTCGATTAGCGACCGTACGTAACCGGCGGCGGATCCCCAAACGATTGGAGGTGTGACTCACGTCACCCTAACATCGGGAAGGGGGGTGATATCGCGCTATTTCCGCAGGTAGGAAGGCCGTTATCGGGCCGTTTCCGTTCCGAGATCAATCGAGATGGATCACCCAGGGTGAGGCGTGTCCCACAGCGCTGCTCCACTCGGGCAAGACCTGCGCCCCTGTCGAGACGTGCTTACGATCATGCCGTGAGCGTCGAGGTGAAGATCGTCGGAGGGACCGAGATCGTCGTCGACGGTCGCCGGGTCCCGATCGTCGGCGACCGCCAGACGGCGTTCGTGACGGCCCTCGCGACCGCCGCCGGAGACCCCGTCCCGATGGCCGAGCTGATCGAGCGGATGTGGCCGGACGGACCGCCGTCGAACCCGCGCCGCGCCGTGCAGGCGATCGTCGCGCGCCTGCGCGGCCTCCTCGACGCGCCGGACCTGATCACCACCGAGCCGAGCGGGTACCGGCTGCGGGTGTCCCGCGCGGACGTCGACGCGCTCGCCGAGGCCCGTCCGCCCGGCCCTCGGCAGCTGCCGTCGGACCTGCCGGACTTCGTCGGCAGGCAGGAGCAGGTGGCCGAACTCACCCGTGCGACCGCCCCGCTGCTCGTGCTGTCCGGCCCGCCGGGCATCGGCAAGACCGCCTTGGCCGTGCACACGGCCCACCGGCTGCGCTCCCGGTTCCCCGACGGGTCCCTCTACGGCGACCTGCGCGCGTACGCGCCGGGCGAGCCGGTCGCGCCCGAACGCGTGCTGTCGCGGTTCCTGCGCGCGCTGGGCACCCCGCCGGACGCGATCCCGGTCCGGTTGGACGACCAGGTCGAGGCCTACCGGGCCGCGTTGGAGGGCAAGCGCGTCCTCGTGCTGCTGGACAACGCGACCGAGGAGGTCCTGCGCCCGCTGCTGCCCACCGCGCCGGGCTGCGTCGCGCTGGTCACCAGCAGGCACGACCTCGCCGCCGTGCCGGGCGCCCACCAGGTCGAACTCGGCGAACTGGCCGCCGAGGACGCCCGCGACCTGCTGGGCGGGATGCTCGGCGAGGAGCTGGCCGCCGAGGTGCCCGCCGCCGTGGACGAGCTGGTGGGGTTGTGCGGGTGCCTGCCGCTCGCGCTGCGCATCGCGGGCGCGAACCTGGCGGGCCGCTACGCCGACGACGTGGTCGACTACGCCGCCGAACTCCGCGACACCGACCGCCTGGCCGCACTGTCGGTCGACGGCGACGTGGCCGTGCGCCGCGCGTTCGACCTCTCCTACCGCGCCCTGCCACCGGACGCCCAACGCCTGTTCCGCCGCCTCGGCCACGTGCCCGGCCCGGACTTCGGCCTGGCGACGGCGTGCGCGGTCCTCGGCGCGGACGCCGCACCGCTGCTCGACGTGCTGGTCGGCGCGAGCCTCGTCCAGCAGTCGGGCCGGGGCCGCTACCTCCTGCACGACCTGCTCCGCCTCTACGCGGCGGGCATGCAGGAACCCGACCCGCTCGGCGGCCTGCTGGACCACCTGCTGGGCGCCACCCTCGCCGCGGGTCGCGCGCTCAACCCGGAGTTCCACCGCGCCGACGTGCCCGCGGGCGTCCCGGTGGTCGCCGAACCG
>Ga0247773_1000571_pt1 | contig 14660 bp, 11 predicted proteins | sample UWRJL092311B6_FD_179934 | JGI IMG/M metagenome (GOLD analysis project Ga0247773, IMG submission 179934) | Plant litter microbial communities from Arlington Agricultural Research Station in Wisconsin, United States - UWRJ-L092-311B-6 | ecosystem: Environmental > Terrestrial > Plant litter >...
GGGCCACCGCGGAGCGGGAGGCCACGCTCGGCAGCTTGCTGGCCGGTGCCGCCCCCGGCACGATCGGCGACCCGTACGCGCCGAGCAGGCCCTCGTAGACCTTGCGGACCATCGGGGCGGCGGCCGAGGCACCGGTGCCGGCCTGTTCCACCATGCCGACCACCACGAACCGCGCGTCCTTGACCGGAGCGCCGGGCTGTACCGGCCCCCAGGAGGCCAGCCACGAGGTGTCGGACTTGCCGTACACCTCGGCGGTGCCGGTCTTGCCGCCGATCAGGGTCTTGATCGGGGAGCCGTCGAAGGCCAGCGCGCCGGAGACCGAGTGACTGTCCTCGAAGTGCAGCGCGTCGCCGAAGAAGCTCAGCGTCGCGGGGTCCACCGGCACCTTCCGGACCACCTTGGGGGTGATGGTGCGCACCGTCTTGCCGGCCGCGTTCAGCACCCCCCAGCCCAGCGTGGGCGCGAACAGCTTGCCGCCGTTGACCATCGCCGAGTACGCCGCGGCCAGCTGCAGCGGCGACACCGTGGTGTCACCCTGGCCGATGGCGTTGTCGGCGTTGTTGCCGGCGAAGAACCGCCAGCCGTCGGTGCAGTTCTCCGAGGCCAGCTGCTTCAGATAGGCCCGGTCGGCGGAGTTCTGCACGTCCGGGTAGCCCTTCGCCGCGGCCGCGCAGTAGTCGGCCTTGTTCGCCTTCCAACTGGCCATCCGGGCGCCCCGGCTGCCGAGCGAGCCGCTGGCCTGCTCGTCGGCGGGCAGGTCGATGCCCGGCGCGTGCGCCACCCCGAACGCCCGGGCCATCGCCTGCAGCTGCTCCAGCGGCTTCTTGCCGTCCTCCACCCGGGCCTGGTCGGCCTGCCACTCGGCGACCGCGGGCGCGTAGAAGAAGGTGTCGCAGGAGACCTGCAGGGCGAACTTCAGGTCGATGTCGCCGAAGGTCTCGGACTCGTAGTTGGTCTTGGTGCGGCCGTCGACGTCCAGCGAGCCCGGGCACGGGTACCGGCCGTCCAGGGTGATCGCGCCGGTGCTGACGTCGTCGGCGGTGCTGATCAGCTTGAAGGTCGAGCCCGGCGCGTACGCCCCGGCGATCGCCCGGCCGACCAGCGGGTCACCGGCACCGGGCGCGGTCAGCTTCGCGTAGTCGGCGACCGAGATTCCCCCGACGAACGCGGTGGGATCGTAGGTCGGGTAGCTGGCGGCGGCCAGCACCCGGCCGGTGTGCGGGTCCATCACCACCAGCGCGCCCGACGGGGCCGCCTTGCCCTTGGCGCGGGTGGCCGCGATCTGCTCGGCCAGCGACCGCTCGGCCAGCGCCTGGACGTCGGCGTCCAGGCTGGTCACCAGGGTGTTGCCGGGCTGGGCGGCGATGGTGGCGTCCTGGCCGACCGCCTCGCCGCGCGGGTCCAGCTGCACCCGCTGCTCGCCGTCGACGCCGCGCAGCACCGAGTCGTAGGACTCCTCCAGGCCGCTGCGGCCGATGGTGTCGGCGTCCACCAGCGCCTTGTTGGCCTTCTGGTCGGACTGCCCGACCGCGCCGGTGTAGCCGAGCAGGTGCGCGGCCAGGCTGCCGCCGGGGTAGTTCAGCACGGTCTGGGTGCTGATCCGGACGCCGGGGAACTGCTCGGCGTGCTCGGAGACCGCCAGCAGCACCGAGGCGTCGATGCCGGTGGCCACCGGCACCGGCTGGTAGGGCTGGCCGGTCCAGCACGGCGCCGGCACCTTCACCCCGCACGGGGTGATCTCGCGGCGCAGGTCGGCGGCGCTGGTGCCCAGCACCGGTGCCAGCCGGGCCAGCACCGCCGCGCCGCCGTCGTCCTGCTGGTCCAGCGCGGAGCGGTCCACCGTGAGCACGTGGGTGCTCCGGTTGCCGACCAGCACCCGGCCCCGGGCGTCCAGGATCTCCCCGCGCGGCGCCGGCACCACGATGGTGCCCAGGTGGGTCAGGCCGGCCGACTGCAGCGGCTTGTTCTGGTCGAGCAGCTGGACGAAGGACAGCCGGGCCAACAGCGTCAGCAGCAGCGAGGCGATCAGCAGCCGCAGCACCGACAGCCGGGTGCGGTGCGCCCCGGTCCGGGGGTCAGCGGAGCGCATCGACGCTGCCGATCAGCCGGCCCACCGGGCGCGGCGAGCGGATCCCCTGCGCGCGCAGCAGGTTGCGCACCAGCGGCACCACCGCCAGGCCCAGCAGCGCGTCGGTCAGGCCGACCGGGATCAGGTACCTGCCGGCCAGCACGGCGGTCGCCGCATGCGAGCCGAGGATGGCCAGCATCAGCCCCAGGACGCCGGAGGTGGCCGCGCCCAGCAGGGCCGCCAGGGCTGCCACCGCCCGGGTGCCGTAGCCACGCTGGGTGGCCAGGCCACCCAGCATGCCGGCGGCCAGCCCGGCGGCCAGCCAGCACAGCGCCTGGACGCCGGCCGGGTGGTCCGAGCCCAGGTCGGCCACCAGCCCGGTGGCGAAGCCGAGCCCCATGCCGATGCCGGGACCGGCGTAGATGCCGACCACGATCACCAGCAGCGCGGGCAGCGACACCGGCACCGGGAAGGTCAGCGGGCCGAGCAGGCTGGCCTGGAGCAGCAGTGCGGTGAGCACCCCGGCCACCGCCGAGGCGATCCGGGACGCGGTCACCGGTCGCTGCCCGGTTCCAGCGCCGGGCGCGCGGTGCCCCGCGGTTCGGCCAGGATGATGCCGACCAGGTCCAGGCCGGCCTGGCGGGTGACCGGCCGCAGCCGCGCCGTCACGGTGCCGTCGGCGGAGGTGTGCACCGAGCTGACCACCCCGACCGCGACGCCGGCGGCATAGGTGGTCTTGCCGGCCGGTCCGGTGGTCACCCTGTCACCGACCTTGACGTCGACCCGGTCCTCGAGCGCGGTGGCCACCAGTGGGCCGCTGCCGGTACCGGTGGCCAACAGCAGCGCGCCGGAACGGACGTCGCGCACCCCGACCCCGGAGGTCGGGTCGGCGGCCAGCAGCACCACGGAGGTGGTTCCGTGCACCGCGACCACCCGGCCGACCAGGCCCAGGCCGTCGGTCACCGTCTGGCCCACCTGGACGTGCTCGCGGCTGCCGACGTCCAGCGTGACGCTCCACTGAAAACCCGCGCCCGGCCCGGTGGCGATCACCCGGGCCGGCATCAGCCGCCAGTCGGCGGTGTCGGCCTGCAGTTGCAGGGCGCGCAGTTGCCGGGCGGTGGCCGCATCGGCGGCCGCGGCCGCCAGCTGCCGTTGCAGCTCGGCGTTGCGCTGGGACAACCGGGCGATCTCGCGCCGGTTGCCGCCGACGTCGGGCACTCCCTGCACGAACCGCCGGACCGGCCCGAGCACCGCGTCGGTGCCCCGGTACAGCGAGCCGAGCGCGCCGGTGGTGCCGCCCCGGGCACCGCCCAGCGAGCCGCCGGCGAAGTCGAGACTGATGAACAGCAGGGCGACTACCGCGAGCACCACGGCAGCCAGCTGCTGGCGTCGGGTGAGCCTGCGCATGACCTGGTGCTATCCCCGCCGGCTCGGCCGCCGGCCGATCCCGGCCATCAACGGCGGTGGCCGTCGACGACGACCTTGTGCAGCGACTCGAACTGTTCGACCACGGTGGCGGTGCCGAGCACCACCGAATCCAGCGGCCGGTCGGCGACCAGCACCGGGATGCCGATCTCGTGCTGCAGCCGGGCGTCCAGGCCGCGCAGCAGCGCGCCGCCGCCGGTCAGCACGATGCCCCGGGTCACCAGGTCACCGGCCAGCTCGGGCGGGCAGCGGTCCAGGGTGGCCCGGACGGCGGCCACGATCCGGTTGATCGGCGCGCTCATGGCGTGCCGCAGCTCCTCGGCCGACACCGCGACGTTGCGCGGCAGGCCGGTGGCGACGTCGCGGCCGCGGATCTCGGCCCGGACCGGGCCAGCGATCGGAAAGGCGGAGCCGATCGAGATCTTGAGCTCCTCGGCGGTCCGCTCGCCGATCAGCATCGAGAACTCCGACCGGATGTGGTCGACGATGGCCCGGTCCAGGGCGTCGCCGGCGACCCGCAGGCTGGTGCTGGACACGATCCCGGCCAGGGCGATGATCGCGACCTCGGTGGTGCCGCCGCCGATGTCGATGACCATCGAGCCGGAAGCCTGGTCGACCGGCAGGCCGGCCCCGATCGCGGCGGCCATCGGCTCGGAGATGATGTGCACCCGGCGGGCGCCGGCGGCGTAGGCCGACTCGCTGACCGCCCGCTGCTCCACCGAGGTGATCCCGCTGGGCACGCACACCACCACCCGGGGGCCGGCGAAGGCTCGCCGCCCGATCACCTTGCGGACGAAGTAGCGCAGCATCTCGGCGGTGATGTCGTAGTCGGCGATCACGCCGTCCTGCATCGGGCGCACCGCCCGGATGTGGCCCGGCGTCCGGCCGATCATCCGCTTGGCCTCGGCCCCGATGGCGACCACCGACTTGGTGGTGGTGTCGACCGCCACCACCGACGGCTCGTTGAGCATGATGCCGCGACCCCGTGCATAGACAAGGGTGTTGGCCGTTCCGAGGTCGACCGCGAGGTCACCGCCGAGCAGGTCGCCACCCAGCAGCGACATCGGGGTGAATGCCATGGGGAGCCTCGTTTGGTTTGCGCCGCCGGATGAAACCGGTGTTACTGGTGTGAACGAACCTGATCGTAGGGCGGGGCCCAGGGATCGGCCGTTGCGACTCGCCCGGGCGCATAACGGAAAGTAGTCACCGCGCACGGCGGCACGACCTGGAAGGTGCACCAGGCTCACCTCGGCCGCCCGAGCGGGCCCGGCAGCCGGTTACCGGTAGCGAACAGGCAGCGAAACTAAGCCGTTTCGCCAGCGGTTTCGCCGCCGAACCAGAGCGCGATCTCGCGCGCCGCCGAGTCGGTCGAATCCGAACCGTGCACCAGGTTCTGCTGCACCTTCAACCCCCAGTCACGGCCGAGGTCGCCGCGAATGGTGCCGGGCAACGCCACGGTCGGGTCGGTGGCACCGGCCAGCGCCCGGAAGCCCTCGATGACCCGCTGGCCCTCGGCGACCACCGCCACCACCGGCCCGGAGGACATGAAGTCCACCAGCGGCTGGTAGAACGGCTTGCCGACGTGCTCGGCGTAGTGCCGGGCCAGCAGGTCGGCGTCTGCCTGGCGCTGCTGCAGCGCCACGATCCGGTAGCCCTTGGCCTCGACCCGGGCCAGGATGGTGCCGGTCAGGCCGCGCGCCACGCCGTCCGGCTTGATCAGGATCAGGGTGCGCTCAACGGCTGCGTCAGTCACCGGGCCAGCCTATCGGGAGCGCTCAGCACCTCGACATCCGTCCCGTCAGTACCTCGGCATCCGTCCCGTCAGTACCTCGACATCCGTCCCGTCAGGAGATCAGCATCCGCCAGCCGGACGGGGTGGCCAGCAGCTGGCGCCGGGTGCGCAGCAGGTACAGCCACAGCACCACGAAGATCACCACCACCACGGCCAGGGCCGGGATCAGCACCACGGTGGCGGCCAGCAGCAGCTGCAGCCCGGACCCGGCGCCGATCCCCCACGGCCGGCGCAGTACGAAGGCGCAGGCCACCAGCAGCACCGCCAGCCCGACCAGCAGCAGCGTGGTGGTCAGCGTCAGGCCCTGCGAGGTCTGGGCGATCGCGCGCGGCACCAGCAACACCACGAAGGCCTCCAGGCACAGCAGCGCCGCCAGGCCGCCCCGGGTGGCCCGATCGGCGCGGTGCCGCCGCTCCGCGGCCCCGTCCCCGACCGCCTCGTCCGGCTCGCCGCCGGGTTCGCCGGCCGCCGCGCTCACCCGCTACCCGCGCCCAGCAGCATCCGGGCCTCCCCCGCGGTCACCACCGACCCGGTGACCAGCACCCCGGCGCCGGCCAGCTGCCCGTCGGAGCTGTCCTCGGCCAGCCGCACCGCGGTCTCCAGCGCGTCGTCCAGCCGGGGTTCCACCGTCACCCGGTCGCTGCCGAAGATGTCCACGGCCACCGCCGCCAGCTCGTCGGCCGGCACCGCCCGGCTGGAGGAGTTCTGCGAGATGACCACCTCGTCCAGCACCGGCTCCAGGATCTCCAGGGCGGCCCGGACGTCCTTGCCGGCCAGCATCGCCACCACTCCGATCAGCTGGCGGAAGTCGAAGCCCTCCGACAGCGCGTCGACGGTGGCGCGCATGCCGGCCGGGTTGTGGCTGGCGTCGACCAGCACCGTCGGGGCCGAGCGCACCGCCTCCAACCGGCCCGGCGAGCGGACCGCGGCGAAGGCGGCCCGCACGATGTCGACGTCCAGCGGGCCGGACTCGGCACCGATGCCGAAGAACGCCTCGACCGCGGCCAGCGCGCAGGCGGCGTTCTCGGCCTGGTAGCCGCCGTGCAGCGGCAGGAACACCTCGTCGTAGACGCCGCCGAGGCCCTGGATGCGCAGCAGCTGGCCGCCGACCGCCAGGCTGCGTTCCAGCACCCCGAACTCCAGGCCCTCCCGGGCCACCGCCGCGCCCACCTCGCTGGCCCGACGGATCAGCTCGGCCGCCGCGTCCACCGGTTGGGCGGCCAGGATCGCCGAGGCTCCGGCGGTGATGATGCCGGCCTTCTCCCGGGCGATCTCGGCGTGCGTCTCGCCCAGCAGCTCGGTGTGGTCCAGCGCGATCGGGGTGATCACCGCGACCGGTGCGTCCAGGACGTTGGTGGCGTCCCAGGTGCCGCCCAGGCCCACCTCGACCACCGCCACGTCCACCGGGGCGTCGGCGAAGATCGCGAACGCCAGCCCGGTGACCGCCTCGAAGAAGGTCATCCTGATGTCGGAGCTGCTGTCCACCATTTCCAGGTAGGGCTCGATCTCGTCGTAGGCGTCGGCGAACACGCCGTCGGCGACCGGCTGGCCGTCCAGCACGATCCGCTCGGTCATCTCCGACAGGTGCGGGCTGGTGTAGCGGCCGGTGCGCAAGCCGAACCCGCGCAGCAGCTCGTCGACCATCCGGGCGGTGGAGGTCTTGCCGTTCGTTCCGGTCAGGTGGATCGCCCGGTAGCTGCGCTGCGGCTGGCCGAGCACGTCCATCAGCTTGTCGATCCGGTGCCGGGACGGGCCGATCTTGGACTCGCCCCAGCGGGCCAGCAGCCGGGCCTCGGTCTGCTGCCGCCGGGCCCGATCGCGCTGGGCGGCGGTACCGGGACCGGTCACCGCTGCGCCGCTGCCTGCAGCTGGGCCAGCGCCTCGTCGATGCGCCGCAGGTCGGCCGCGGCCGCGGCATTGCGAGCCCGCACCGAGTCGACCACCTCGGGTTTGGCGTTGGCCAGGAAGGCGTCGTTGCCGAGCTTCTTGCCGGTCTGGTCGAGCTCCTTGGTGGCCGTCGCCCGGTCGCGGTCCAGCCGGGCCCGCTCGGCGGCGACGTCGACGGCGGTGGACAGGTCCAGCTCGACGGCGGCGCCACCGTCGAGTTCCAGCCGGGCGGTGGCCTGGAAGTCCGCGCTCGGCTCGACCAGCCGGAGCAGCTTGCGGATCTGCGGTTCGTACTCGCCGACCCTGGCGAACCGGGCCGGAATCCGCTGCGCCGGCTTGACGCCCTGCGCGCCGAGGAACTGCCGGATCGAGACCACCCGGGCCTGCAGCCCGGCGATCCCGTCCTCGGCAGCCTTGTCGAGCCGGGACTCGTCACAGCGCGGCCAGTCGGCGATCACGACCGACTCGGCCCCGGTCAGTGCCGTCCACAGCGACTCGGTGACGAAGGGAACCAGCGGGTGCAGCAGCCGCAGCAGGCCGTCGAGCACCTCGCCGAGCACCCGGCGAGTAGTCGGAGCGCCGCCCGCGATACCGTCCGAGGCCAGCGACACCTTGGCCAGTTCCAGGTACCAGTCGCAGACCTCGTCCCAGGCGAAGTGGTAGAGCAGGTCGGCGATCTTGGCGAACTCGAAGTCGGCGTAGTACTCCTCGACCTGGGCGATCACCCGGTTGAGCCGGGACACGATCCAGGCATCGGCTCCGGTCAGGGCAGGGGGCAGCTCGCCGTCGGTGCTCGCGCCGTTGAGCATCGCGAACCGGGTGGCGTTCCACAGCTTGTTGCAGAAGTTGCGGGCGCCGGCGATGTTGTCCTCGGCGATCGGGACGTCCGCGCCCGGGTTGGCGCCCCGGGCGAAGGTGAACCGGACCGCGTCGGTGCCGTAGCGGTCCATCCAGGCCAGCGGGTCCACCGAATTGCCTTTGGACTTCGACATCTTCTTGCCGTACTGGTCGCGCACCATGCCGTGCAGGGCGATGGTCCTGAAGGGCACCGCGTTCTCCGGGCCCTGATCGTCCATCGCGTACAGGCCGAACATCATCATCCGGACGACCCAGAAGAACAGGATGTCGTAGCCGGTGACCAGCACCGAGGTCGGATAGAACTTGGCCAGGTCGGCGGTGCGCTCGGGCCAGCCCAGGGTCGAGAACGGCCACAGGCCGGAGGAGAACCAGGTGTCCAGCACGTCGGGGTCCTGGGTCCAGCCCGCCGGCGGTTCCTCGTCCGGGCCGAGGCAGCGCATCTGGCCGTCGGGTGAGTACCAGACCGGGATCCGGTGCCCCCACCAGAGCTGGCGGCTGATGCACCAGTCGTGCAGGTTGTCGGTCCAGCCGAAGTAGCGGGCCGCCATCTCCGGCGGGCTGATCCGCACCCGACCGTCGCGCACCGCGTCGCCGGCGGCCTTGGCCAGCGGCTCGACCTTGACGAACCACTGCAGCGACAGCCGCGGCTCGATCGGCTCGCCGGAGCGCTCGGAGTGCCCGACCGAGTGCAGGTACGGCCGCTTCTCGGCCACGATCCGGCCCTGCTCGCGCAGTCGCTCGCGCACCGCGACGCGGGCCTCGAAGCGGTCCAGGCCGTCGAACTCGGTGCCGGTGCCGCTGATCCGGCCGTCCTCGTCGAGCACCGAGACCATCGCCAGGTCGTGCCGGCGGCCGATCTCGAAGTCGTTCGGATCGTGCGCCGGGGTCACCTTCACCGCGCCGGTCCCGAAGGCCGGATCGACGTGCTCGTCGGCGATGATCGGGATCAGCCGGCCGGTCAGCGGCAGCTCGACCTGGCTGCCGATCAGCTCGCGGTAGCGCTCGTCGTCGGGGTGCACCGCCACCGCGGTGTCGCCCAGCATGGTCTCGACCCGGGTGGTCGCCACCACGATCGAGGGGCCGGAGCCGTCCAGCGCTCCGTAGGTCATCGAGACCAGCTCGCCCTCCACCTCGCGGTGGTCGACCTCGGCGTCGGACAGCACCGAGCGCAGCACCGGCGACCAGTTCACCAGCCGCTCGGCGCGATAGATCAGGCCGTCGTCGTAGAGCCGCTTGAACATGGTCCGGGTGGCCCGGGACAGGCCTTCGTCCATGGTGAAGCGCTCGCGGGACCAGTCGACGCCGTCGCCGAGCCGGCGCATCTGGGCCAGGATCGCGCCGCCGTGCTGCTCCTTCCAGCTCCAGACCCGCTCGACGAAGGCCTCCCGGCCCAGTTCCCGGCGGTTGGTGCCCTCCTCGGCCAGCGCGCGTTCGACCAGGGCGTGCACCGCGATGCTGGCATGGTCCATGCCCGGCAGCCAGAGCGTCTCGAAGCCCTGCATCCGGGCCCGGCGGGTCAGGGCGTCCATCAGGGTGTGCTCGAAGGCGTGCCCGACGTGCAGGCTGCCGGTGACGTTCGGCGGCGGGATCACGATGGTGAACGGTGGCTTGTCCGAGTCGGCGTCGGCGGTGAAGTAGCCGCGCTGCACCCACCGCTGGTAGAGCGGCCCCTCGACCGAGCCCGGTACGTACTGGCTGGGCAGCTCGGCGTGGGGCTGCTCGGTGTGGTCCTGCTCGATCGGGTCCTGCTCGGGGTGGTCCTGCTCCTCGGAGGGCGGCGGCGCGGTGTCGGTCACCCTCCAATCCTAGGAGATCCCAGCAACGCCGAATCCCGCGCGTGGCGGGGCCGGCCGGGCCTCAGCCGGGTTCGGGCCGCTCGCCGTCGGCCGGGACCGGAACCACGCTGAAGGACACCCGGACCCGCTGGGCGCCGGGCGGCGCGTCGGCCGCGGTGCGTCGCGGGACCGCCTCGACCGCCGCCGCGATGCCCTCGCTGAGCCGCTTGGCCTCGTCCGGGTCGAGCCACAGCACCGTGCTGGCGATGACGGTGGAGTCGTACCAGGACGCGGACGTCTCGTCCTGGTTGGAGATCCAGCCGAGGATGTCGGCGCGCTGCCGGTCGAGCTGGCGGGCCACCAGGATCGCCTCGCCGGCCGCCGAGGCCCGCGGTTCGGCCGATTCCACCGTCAGGCCCTGGCCGGCCGCCTCCCACGGCCGCTCCCGGCCGTCGGTGCTGGACTCCGAGCGCCGGACGATCCCCCACTTCTCCAGGGCGCGCAGGTGGTAACTCATCGCGCTGGCGCTGAGACCGGCGATCTCACCGCACTCGGTGGCGGTCAGCTTGCGGCCGGCGAACAGCTCGTCGATCACCGCCAGCCGGGCCGGGTGGGCCAACGCCTTGATCGCCCGAGGGTCGCGCAGTACGACCCGATCGGCCGGACGGGCAGCGCCGGACCGGGCTGGGCCGACGGGACGGGCAGCGGCGTCTGGACGGGCAGCGGCGGGCGGCTGGGCGGAAGTGCGGGCGGCAGCCATCTGCCCAGGATAGGTGCGGACAAGCCGTTGACAGGTAAAACATGAAGCATTAACTTCGAAATATGTCTTTCACGTTGGCCGGCCCTTCCTCGCTGTGGCGGCTCCGCGACCTGCGGATCGTGGTGCTGGCCAGGGCGGTGTCACTGCTGGGTGACGAGCTGGCCCTGGTGGCGTTGCTGCTTCGCACCCAGGGCCGGGGCGGCGGCGCCTGGCCGGTGGTGGCGCTGCTGCTGGCCGGCGGCCTGCCCCTGGTGCTGCTGGCACCGCTGGTCGGACGGTTGGTCGACCGGCTCGACAGCCGGCGACTGCTGCTGACCTCGGGCTGCGGACAGCTGGCCTGCTGCCTGGCGCTGGCCACCCTTCCCGCCCAGCCGGTGCTGCTGACGCTGGTCGCCGCGCTGGGCACCGGGCAGGCGATCAACTCGGCCAGCTGGCAGGCGCTGCTGCCCGGCATCGTGGGCATCGACCGGCTCCCGGCGGCGCTCGGCATCTCACAGGCCACCAGCACGGTGGCCGGCATCGCCGCTCCGGTGGTTGCCGGGCTGCTGACCGGCTGGTACGGCGCGCGGGTGCCGCTGCTGGTCGATGCCGCCAGCTTCACCGCGGTGGCGCTGGCCGCGCTGACCATCCGGACCCGCCGGGGTGGCACCGCCGGGCCGGCGGACGACCCGCGCGGCGGCTGGGCGATCGTCCGGGCCGACGGCTTGCTGCTGCCGCTGGTGGGCATGCTGAGCGTGTTCGTGCTGCTCGGCGGGATGGTCAACGTCGTGGAGGTGTTCCTGGTCCGCGAGACCCTGCACGCCAGCGCGACCTGGTACGGCGTGCTCGGCAGCGGCTGGGGCGTGGGGTTGCTGGCCGGGGCGCTGCTGGGCGCCCGGATGCGGGGCGGTGCCGGCGCCCAGCGCCGGTTGTTGCGGCTGGCGCTGGCCAGCGCGACCGGCCTGTCGCTCGGCCTGGCCGGCATGGGCCTGGCACCGACGGTGGCCTGGGTGCTGCCCGCGGTGCTGGCCGGCGGCCTGTGCAACGGCCTGCTCAACCTGGCCACCGGCTCGCTGGTCGGGATGCGCAGTGCCGAGGCGGTCCGGGGCCGGGTGGCGGCCATCGTCGGCGGCCTGGCCTCGGCGGGGCAGGTGGGCGCGATGCTGCTGGGCGGGCTGCTGGCCAGCGCCCTCGCGCCCCGGCAGATCTTCGTGCTGGCCGGCCTGCTCGGCATGCTGGCCCCGCTCGGCCTGGCGCACCGGCTGTTGGCCGCGGCGGACCGGCCCTGCCCACCGGCCGAGCAGCCCAGCTCGCCGGCCAGCCCGTTCGCCACCGGGTCCGCGATCGGGGGCCACGCCGCGGCTGAGGTTGTGGTCAGCGGTCGGGGCTGAACCCGGTGGGCGGTCCTGCCGCACAGCAGCGGCGCCGACCGGCCATTGCAGAGCGCGACGGGCCCCGGCTGCGCCCGCTGAGCGCGTCCGGGGCCCGTCGGCCGATCACTACTCGTGCAGGTAGGAGATCGAGAAGCTGCCCCCGCTCACCGCGGAGGTGTGGTCCTCGTAGACGCCGTTGCTGGCGTCCATCAGAGTCGGGTTCCAGTTGGCCAGCAGCGAGCCGTTGATGCTGGAGTTGCTGAAGCTGACCGAGCCGAAGGCCGGGTAGGAACCGGTCGGCGACTCGATGATGACCTCGGCGCTGGTGTTGCTGGCGCTCAGCGACTTGCTGGTGGTCTTGGTCCAGCCCCGGGTGCTGTTGGTGAGGGTCAGGGTGTAGCTGGTGCCGCTGCGGCTCACGGTGCCGGTGAAGCGATCGCCGGCCCGTACCGGGTAGCTGGTGAGGCTGTAGTACACCGGGCTGGCCGGGTACATCTCGTACCAGGCCTGGTAGACCGGGGCACCGGACGAGCAGTCGGTGGCCACCCCGGTCTGCTCCACGGTGGAGCTGCCGTAGCCGTCGATGCCGACCCAGGGCGCCATCAGGTCGTTGGTGCTGTGGCAGGTCACCGACGGTTCGGTCCAGGTGGAGGTCACCGAACTGAAGCCGCTGCCGGTCGCGGCCGCGCCGGACCAGTTGTAGCCGTTGATGTTGTAGCCCTTCTTGCCGGTCACCACTGCGGCCTTGGCGGGGCCGCCGGCGTGGTCGAAGTGCGCGGCGGCCAGGCCGGAGGTGGCCGCGCCGTTGGCGAAGGCGTGCGGGGTGGCGGTCGCGCTCGCGGCCGGCAGCATGGCCAGCGAGGCGCAGGCGACGGTGGCGCCGATCGCGGGGGCGATCAGGGCCAGACGGGGGATTCGCACGGGGGATGGTGTCCTTTCGGAACGGGATCGCGCCCATCACGGCAGACGTCTCCGCGCTGGGCTTGCCACCGGGCGGTGGCAGGAATCCGGGCCGCTGAAGCCTAAAACCGGATGAAGCGGCTATCTACGTCCAAACCTTAGATCTGCTTATGAATACGGGCAAAACGCAAACGGGATCCACATGAAGGTGTCGGGGACGTAGGCGCGTGCCGGGAACGAGCCGGTCGGCGGACAACCCTGGCGACCTGGGCACGGCTAGAACGTGGCGACAGCCAGCCCCACCAGCTCGCCGAACAGGTCCTCGGGGTCGCAGGGGTGCCCGTGCGAGGTGAACCAGCTACAGACGTTGCGGCAGTCGCGCAGCAGGTAGTCCATCCCGTTCGGATTGGACACCACGTCGACCACCTGCGGCAGGTCGATCAGCACCACCCGGCCGTCGTCGACGAGCAGGTTGTAGGCCGACAGGTCGCCGTGGGCCTGTCCGTTGGCCGCCATCGCCCGCATCGCGTCGGCGATCTGGTCGAAGTAGCCGGCCAGTTCCGGCGGGTCGGCCCTGACCTGGGCCAACCGGGGCGCGGCCACCCGGTCGCTGCCGATGAACTCCATCAGGATCTCGGTGCCGTCGACCTGCACCGGGTAGGGCACCGGGACCCCCAGCGACCACAACTGGCAGAGCGCTCCGAACTCGGCCAGCGCCCACTGCCCGGCCAGCACCTGCATGCCGTACCGGGTGCGTCCCTGCATGGCCCGCTGGTCACGGCTGCGGCGCACCGTGCGGCCCTCCAGGTAGCCGGCGTCGCGATGGAAGTTGCGGTGCTCCCGGTCGCGGTAGCGCTTGGCGGCCAGCACCGAGGCCTGCTCGGGGTTGCCGGGCACGGCGCGCTCGATCAGGAAGACGTCGGCCTCCTTGCCGGTCTTGAGCACCCCGAGTTCGGTGTCGATCGCAGCCTGGGAGGTGATCACCCAGGACGGCCGCGGCTGCGGACCGCGGGCGCCCTTGACGACCGAGGACCAGGTCGACCAGCGCTGGTCCTCCCCCGGCTCGGCCAGGGCGTGGAACTCGAACGGGGCCACCCACGGCGTCGGATCGGCGACCTCGGCCGGCGCGAGGTCGGCCGGCGCCGGCCCAGGAGCGGCGTGCCCGGACGAGGAGAAGGGCTCAGCCGGCGCGAAAGGCTCGGCCGGCGGAGCAGGCAGGAAGTGCTGGGAAGGCAGTGCGGTGGTGCGGATGAGCGGGTCGTGCGACAAGGGATCGGCTCCTCGAATGGCGAGGCAGCCGGCGCGGTTCGCGACCTAGCGGGATGCCTCGGGAACGACAGGGGACGCAGTGAGTCCCAGGACCGGAATGGACATCTCGACGCCTCCTTCATCCGAGTGGCACGCGGAGTTGGTCTCCGCGGCAGTGCGAGAACTATGACCGATCGGGTTGTGGCGGGGCAACCGAATTAACGCGGTGCGGGATCGTGGCCGGGCCGGCCAGCTGAGCCAAGCCGGGGTGAGTGCTTCGAACCGGCAGCCCTCAGGCGGACTTCTCCTGCGGCGGGGCCGGGATCTCGGCGCGCGGCACCAGGGTCGGGTAGACGTGCTCCAGCACCGTCTCGGCGGTGATGACGACCTTGGCGACATCCTCGCGGGACGGCACCTCGTACATCACCGACAGCAGCACTTCTTCCATGATCGCGCGCAGCCCACGGGCACCGGTGCCGCGCTTGACCGCCTGGTCGGCGATCGCCTCCAGGGCGTCGTCGGCGAACTCCAGCTCCACGCCGTCGAGTTCGAACAGCCGGGCGTACTGCTTGACCAGCGCGTTCTTGGGCTCGGT
>Ga0247773_1000573_pt1 | contig 14574 bp, 16 predicted proteins | sample UWRJL092311B6_FD_179934 | JGI IMG/M metagenome (GOLD analysis project Ga0247773, IMG submission 179934) | Plant litter microbial communities from Arlington Agricultural Research Station in Wisconsin, United States - UWRJ-L092-311B-6 | ecosystem: Environmental > Terrestrial > Plant litter >...
GGTTCGTTCGCCGCGACCATTCCCGGGCAGTCGGCCGGCCGGCTGGTGCGGTACCGCATCGACGCCATCGCCGGTAACAACCAGGCATTCTCCTACCCGGCCGCCGACGACACCGTGCACTACGCCGGCGTGGTGGTCCGCGATCCCGCGGTGAGCACGAACCTTCCGGTGCTGGAGTGGTTCATGGCCGACGCGGTCTACAACGACCTGCTGGCCAACCACCGCTACGACAACGTCACCGGGGCGGCGGTGCTCGCCTACGACGGAACGGTGTACGACAACGTGGCGATGCGGATCCGCGGCAACACCACCCGGGCGCGTCCCAAGGTGGCCTGGAAGGTCGAGATGCCCGCCGGCCACGACTTCGACATGGGTACGAAACTGCCCTACCTGCTCGACGAGTTCGCCATCATGGGCGAGCCGGAGCCGCTGGCCGACGTCTCCTGGAACACGGTCGGCGCCGCGGGCGCCCGGCGGCTGGCCATCCTGCCGGTCCGCACCCAGCGCAACGGGCAGTTCTGGAGCGTCGGCAAGGTCATGGAGCTGGAGGACGGCACCTGGCGCGACGACCAGGGCGTATCCAAGTGGTCGATCTACAAGGGCGACGGAGGCTCGCTGGGCAAGACCTCGTCGCCGGCCGTGCTGGCCGCCACCACCTCCGCCGGCTGCCCGCTCTGCCAGCCCGAGCCGTGGCTGGACAAGAAGACCCGGGAGGACGAGTCCTTCGCCGACGTCTGGACGCTCAGCCAGATGCTGGACGCACCGGCGTCGGCGACCCAGCGCGCCTGGATCGACCAGAATGTCAACGTCCCCGAGATGATCAACTACCTGGCGATCAACAGCGTGATGCGCCATGCCGATTCGGGCTGGTACAACTGGTGGGTCGCCCGGGACACCGAGGGCACCGGCCGCTGGGAGATGTGGCACTGGGACCTGAACTGGACGTTCACCACCAATGCCGACGACGGCAAGGGCGAGTTCCTCACCCCGGACACCTCGAACCGGTTCACCAAGGCGATGTTGGGCTATTCCGACCTACGCGAGATGTTCTACCGGCGGCTGCGCACGCTGGCCGACCAGTTGCTCGTCGCCGATCGCTACGAGCAGCAGTGGGACGCCATCAGCACGCCGTACCTGAACGACTGGAACCTCGATCGCGCGCTGTGGGGCGGCTACACCCCCAGCGGCGCCCGCACCAAGTTCCTGACCGGGCTGGCCGACCGGCGCGCCGTGGTGAACGCCAATACCGGCGCCGGCAAACCGGTGCCGCCGTCGCAGTCGTCGGCTCCCGACGTGGTGATCAACGAGATCATGTACCACCCGGCCGGCGCGGCCGACGCCGAGTACGTCGAGCTCTACAACCCGTCGGCGACCGAGTCCGTCGACCTGTCGGGTTGGACGCTGGACGGCGCGGGGGTGACCATCCAGCCCGGCACTGTGCTGCTGCCGCGGTCCTACGCCGTACTGGTCCGCAACGATGTGGCCTTCCGGGCGGCCTATCCCGGTGGCGGCAGGTTCGTCGCCGGGCAGTACTCGACCAGCCTGGACGACGCCGGCGCGACGCTGACGCTGCGCCAGGGGACGCGCGTGGTCGACACCGTCACCTACTCGGCCACCGATCCGTGGCCCGGCCCGGCCAACGGAACCGGGCCGTCGCTGGAATTGCAGGACCCGGCCGGCGACAACGCACTGGCTGCCAGTTGGTCGGCGAACCCGGCGGTATCCGGAACGCCCGGCAGGGTGAACTCGATCGCCACCCCGCCGGACGGCACGCCCCCGTCGGCGCCGGGCACCCTGACGGCGTCCGGCGTCGGTCAGACCCAACTCACCCTGAGCTGGGGAGCGGCCAGCGACAACGTGGCCGTGACCGGCTACCGGGTCACCCGTAACGGGATCACCCTGCCGGCGAACGTCACCGGCCTGAGCTTCACCGACACCGGCCTGTCGCCGGGGACCGGCTACACCTACACGGTCCGGGCGCTGGACGCCGCGGGCAATCTCGGGCCGGCCGGCAATACCTTGTCGGTCACCACGGTTGCCGAGAACGCCCCGTTGTTCTCCGACACCTGGACCGGCGCGGGCGGCTCGGCCTGGGCACCGGCCTGGGCCACGGGCTCGGTATCGGGCAGCGTCAGCCAGCAGGGCGGTACCGGGCAGCTGGCGGTGACCGATACCGCCGGTGCGTACGCCCGGGCGCAGCTGACCGGGCTGGCCGCCCGGGCCGACAGCGACACGACGTTGTCCTACCGGTGGAACGCCGGCACCCCGATCGGCTACCTCACCGTGTACGCGCGCGGCTCTGGCGGCTGGCGCAACGGCTACCGGCCCACGAACGGCTATGGCCTGGAACTGGCGTCGAATTCCTCGTCGGTGACCATCACCAGGTCGGTCGCCGGAACGACCACCTCGCTGAACACCACCAGCGGCGCCCAGCAGGTGGGTACCGGCCGGCAGTGGGTGCGGCTGCGGGTGGCGGGATCGAGCATCCAGTACAAGATCTGGCCGGACGGCCAGGCCGAACCGTCGGCCTGGCGGGCCACCGTGACCGATACCTCGGTCACCGCCGCGGGCCAGCTGTTCCTCTCGCTGAACCGGGGCGGCAGCAACACCGGGGCGAAGTCGGTGCAACTCGACGACCTGGCGGTGCGCTGAGCTGGGACCGTATCGCCAGGCCGGTCCGGCCCTCCTCGTCGGTAACCACGACGGAAGGCGCGGACATGGCACTCGATCATGGTTACGGCGTTGCCATCGGCACGTTCGCCTCGTTCACCCGGGAGGATCCGAGCGCCTTCGGGCACTGGTATCACGGCAAGCTGCGCATCGACACCCCGGCGGGACAGTACGAGGCCGCGCTCGACGTCGACACCCCGAGCGGTATCGGCGTCAGCTACCGCCTGGTCACCGACCTGACCACCGCCAGCATCCCCACCCTCGCGGCGCTGGGCAACGGGTTCACCCCGCTGGCCTCGACCGCGACGTCCGGCGCGCTGGACTACGTCCGCAGCCCGATCCTGCAGGACGGCTGGGTGGTCACCCGGCTGCGTTGGTGGCTGGTGGCTCGCCGCAAACCGCCACTGGACGCCCAGCGCTGGGCCCCGACCGCGGTGGACAGGGCGGTGGGATGGCTGCGCCGGCGGCTGCTCGGACGGGGGCAGCGGATCCGGCCGCGGTGGCGGTTCCGGCTGCGGTGGCGGTCCTTTCCGTGGGTTTCCAGCGACGGTGACAACGCCCTCGACGTGCTCGAACAGCGGTTGTCCCAGGCCGTTCGGATCTACATCCTGGGCGAGCCGTACACGACCGGACTGGGCGTCCACAACGTGCACCTGAACCAGGGCGACCCGCCCGGACCACACCAGGCCGAGGACGGCATCTGGCAGGACGGCGCGGTGATCATCCAGCTCGCCGGCGGTGGCGTGACGATCTGGCAGGTCAAGTTCAACACCCAGTCGCTGAACACCAACGCCCAGGGCCTTCCCCTGTAGCCGTCAGGCAGTTCGGGGTCACTGCACGACACCCTGGGCCTGTGACCGGGCGTGCTGGTCGATACCGTCCGGGCGCCCGATCAGGCGGGTGAAGGCGAGCCGGGTGGTGACCCGGCAGTCGGCGAGGACGGTGCTGCCGTCAGCGGCAACCGCTGCCTGCACGCTGACCTCCCCGCGGCCAGCGTCCTCGGCGAGGTAGTCCTGCACCGCCGCCTGCACCGCGGCCAGCGGCAGGGTGGTGGTCAGCTCGTGGGTGCGGGCGGCCGGGCCGTCGATCGCATTCGCTCCGGCTATCGCCGCGCCGTCGCAGACGCTCTGCAGGTCGCGCTGATGGGTGAACGCATCGCTGGCCAGCACCGCGCCGGCCACCATCAGCAGGCGATCAGGAAGAAGCCCAGGATCAGCGGGATGGTGGAACCCCGGTCGTCGGAAAGGTCAGGGCGGCTCATCGACTGGGCCGGCTCATCGGGCGATGATCCGGAAGTCGTCGACATGCACCAGGTAGCGGCCGATGACGGTGACCCCGCGCCCGGCCAGCACGGTAGGCACGGCAGGCAACGGCTGATGCCTGATCACGCAGACCGCGAACACCGACGCCGCTGCCAGCGAGGGCACCGTCGCCGGGCTGCCACAGTCCGCGCCGGCCTCGACGTAGCGCACCTCGACATCGGCCGGCGTCAGGCCCTGGCCGTGCAGGGCGGCCCGCAACGCGGCCTGTGCCCGCACCTCGGCCTGACCGGCGGTGGCCGAGGTCGCGATTGCCCGCCCGACGTCGCGCGCGGCGTTGGTGGTTGCCAACCGGCCGCGCTGCACCACCGCGACCGCGACGATCAGGTAGATCAGCGGTACCAGCACCAGCACGGCCACGAAGACGAACTCGATGATCGCGCTGCCCTGCTCGTCCTTATGTGTCATCCGCCGGCTAGGTAGGGTAAATCTCACGGATCGTCCTTCAATGACTGGCCGCTGACCTCGACCCGCACCAGTGCGCCGATCGGCAACAGCACCGAGGCGATCGTGCCCCGGCAGCGCACCTCAGCGGTGACCAATCCGCTGCCGGCCTCAGCCACCAGGTCCCCGGCGCACGGCAGCCGGCGGGCCATTCCGGGTCCGAGGGCCTGCGCCAGCAATGCCGATGCCCTGGCCCCACCCGCCTGCGGCGAGACACCGGCGTTCGCGGCGTACCAGGCGCCATCCGCGGCAGCCGAGGCGGCCACCGAACGGACGTAGAAGAGTGCGGCGACCTGAACCACCGCGAACAGCAGCAGCACCAGCAGGACCGACATCAGGCAGAAGTCGACCACTGCCGATCCGCGGTCCTCGGTCAGGCGGTGGGCGCGGCCGGCCACCCGCTCAGTTACCGGCCTCACCGGTCACCGAGTCGATCGCGTTGCTGACGGCATCGGTGATCTTGGCCTTGAACACGCCGAAGATGACCACCACCAGGCCCGCGGACATCACCGTCACCATCACCCAGCCCGGCACGTCGCCCCGAGCGCGGTCCTCGCCCCGCACCCGCCGGTGCGCGCGCAGGTAACCGGCACCGAACCAGGCGGCCAGCAGCTGTGCCTGAACCATGCTGTAATCCCCTTTCCGCGGAACGCCGAACGCGTTCCTGATCGTTGTGTCAGGTGGACAGCGACATCAGCGTCAGCAGTCCCGGGTAGAGCGCGAACAGCACCGTCACCGGCAGGATGAGGAACACCACCGGCACCATCATCTGCAGTTCCTTGCGGCCGCCGGCCTCGAGCAGCGCCCGCTTGGAGTACTCCCGGACGTCGGTCGCCTGGGCGCGCAGCACCTCGGCCAGCGGAGTGCCGCGCTCGATGGCGACCAGCAGTCCCTGGAGGAACCTGCTGAACGGTTCCAAGGTGGTCCGCTCGGCCAACTCAGACAGCGCCCTGGTGATCGGCGTGCCGGCCTTGGCCTCGTCCAGCGCGGTCTGCAGGTCACGGGTCAGTTCGCCGCGGGTCAACCGGCAGACCCGCTGCATGGCGTCTATCGGAGCCTCGCCCGCCAGCACCGCCAGCGCGAGCAGGTCCGCGATCACCGGGAACTCGGCCAGCATCGCGCGCTCGCGCCGTTGCACCTGCTGGGTCAGCCACCAGTCCCGGGCCAACACCCCACCGGCCGCTCCGATCAGCGCGGCGCCGGCGACCAGGACCGGATCGAGGTCGCCGCGCAGATAGGTCAGGCCGGCCAGGCCGAGGGCGCCGCCGATCATGCCGAGGCCACCCCAGACCACCTGCTCCATCCGGAAGTCGTCGACGTCGGCGGCCAGACCCAGGCCGCCGAGCCTGCGCCGCACCGACGCCGAACCGCCCACCACCCGGTCCAGCCAGCGCACCAGGTCGGCGGCTGCCGGGCCGAGCAGCTGCCGCGCCACCTCCAGCGGCGCCGGCGGTCCGGCCGGCCCGGCGAGCAGCCGGGACGGGGCCGGAGCGTCGGCGAGGTAGGGCGCGATCCGATCGCTCAGCCGGACCGCTCGCATCGGTGGTGCCGATCGGATCGCCAGCAACGCGCCCAGTGCGGCCAGCAGGCCCAGTGCCGCGCCCAGCCACCAGCTCGTCATCGCAGTACCCGAGGTTCCTCGGGCAGCCGCCCGATCCGCACCATGATCCGGTACGCGACCAGGCACACCGCCGCCCCGATGCCCAGCAGCAGTACGCCGCCGGATGAGTCGAAGGTCTGCAGCGTCGAGGACTGGCTACCCAGCAGCAACAGCACGATCCACGGCGCGGCAACCGCCAGTCGGGCCGCGCTGATCGTCCAGCCCTGGCGGGTCTCGAGTTCGGCCCGGGTGCGGGCGTCGACCCGGAGCAGCTCGGACAGGGTGCGCAGGACCGTGCCGAGGTCGCTACCGCCGACCTCACGCGCGACCCGCAGCGTCTCGCACACCCGGTCGCCGACCGGATCGGCCAGATCGTGTTTCAGGGCGCTCAGGCACTCGGCGAACCGGCCACTGGCCCGGTAGGAAACGCCGAACCGCGCGAACGCCGGGCGCAGCGGCTCCGGTCCGCGAACTCCGAGGCCGGACACCCCTTCCGGTAAGGACATTCCGGCCCGGACGGCGGAGGCCAGGTTATCGATGGCCTCGGGCCACAGCTCGCGCAGCGCGACCTGGCGGCGCTGGCGCATCCGCCGGACGACGACCAGCGGCGCGGCGAAGGCGAATGCCGCGAAGCAGGCGGCGACGGCCACGGTGGCGGTGACGAGCTGGACCACCAGCCCGGCCAGCACCGCCGCGAACACCTGCAGGCCGAGCAGCTGCAGCGAGCTGACCGATTCGATGCCGGCCTGCCGGATCAGCTCGTCCCGCTGTGTCGCCCAACCAGGACGCGCGGTCCTGCGCTGCGGCGCGCGCGGACCACTGCGCCAGATCAGCAGCAACCCGATGCCCGCGACCAGTCCCAGGAACGCACCCACTCAGGCATCCGTTCCAGCGATGTCCCGCCCGGCCCGGCCGAGCAGCTCGCCGAGGTCGTGGCCGGCCTGCTCGTACCGCTCACGGTGCGGCGGATAGCCGTCACCCCGGCGTAGCCGGCCCTGCCGGTAACCGAAGATCTCGGAGGTTTCGATGACCTCGCCCTCGGCCCGGCCGGTGACCGCGACGATCTCCCGCACCCGGCGATGGCCGCGATGGTCGGAGCCCAGGTGCACCACCAGGTCGACCGAGGCCGCCACCGTGGGGACCACGAACGCCGCGCTGACGTTCTCGCCGGCCAGCAACGGCAACGTGCACATCTTGACCAGCGCCTCCCGGGCGGAGTTGGCGTGCAGCGTGCACATCCCGGGCAGTCCGGAGTTCAGCGCGATCAGCAGGTCGAGGCACTCCTCCTGCCGGACCTCGCCGACGACGATCCGGTTCGGCCGCATCCGCAGCGCTTCCTTGACCAGCCGGCGCAGGCTGATCTCACCGTTCCCCTCCAGGTTGGGCTGCCTGGTCTGCATCGACACCACATCGGGTTTGGGCACCTGAAGTTCGAAGACCTCCTCTGCCGTGATCACCCTTTCGGACGCGGGGATCGCCGCGCACAAGGCGTTGAGCATGGTGGTCTTGCCGGCCTGGGTGCCACCGGACACCAGCACGTTGAGCCCGGCGGCGACCGATGCCTCGAGAAACCTGGCGGCCGGTTCGGGTAGCGAGCCCAGCCGGACCAGCTCGTCCAGGCCGGCGACGCCGATCACGAACTTGCGGATGTTCACCGCCATGTGCCGGCGGGTGATGGACGGGATCACCACATGCAGCCGGGAGCCGTCGGGCAGCTGGGCGTCGACGAACGGCGCGCTGAGATCCAGCCGGCGACCGGACAACCGCAGCATCCGCTCGACCAGATCGGCCACCTCGTCGCTGGTCAGGATCACCGTGGTCAACTCCGAACGGCCGTGCCGGGCGATGAACACCCGTCCCGGCTCGTTGATCCAGATCTCTTCGACCGCGCGGTCGTCGAAGTACGGCTGCAGCGGCCCGAACCCGGCCACCTGGTCGAACACGGTGCGTGCGGTGGCCTCGGCATCGCCCAGTGGCGGCAGCGCCGACATCGCCGCCCGGTCGAGGTAGTCCAGCAACACCTCATCCACCAGCCGCCGGGTCGCCTCCGGCTCCAGCACCGGATCGAGCTGCCGGCGCCGCACCAGCTCGCGAACCTCACCCTCGACGATCGACTGTGCGTTCGCCACAACCCACCTCCCCCGACCGGCGTCCAAGATCAAACTCGAGGAGCGTAACGGCCTTATGGGCGCCATGCCCGTTTGGGTAGTAGTTGTGGATAACTCCTAGATGCTCCGTCTATAGCTCCGTTTGCTGCCCGAAGGTCGCACACAGGTAGTAAATTTTCCGGGGTATGCGAGTTGGGCTGATCGCAGTGGTGGCCGTCTTGTGTTCGCTCTACGGTACGTCCGCGGCTGGAGCCAGCTCGGCAGCGCCGAGAGTTCCAATCACATCAACGACTCTGGCGTCCATCGCTTGATACTCGCACGCGGGGGTGGGGGTAGCCCCTCGACACCGCACGTTCCGCACTACACAGGGAGGTGTTGTGTCTCCCCCGAACGGAGAAGTGCCGATGGCTAAAAGATCACCCATAGGTCAGAGCTGGCTGTGTCGCCGAAGTCGTCAAGCAGAACGGACACAATCTGACGCCGGTTGATGAACGCGCGCTTGAACCGATACCCTTTTAGTTGTACCCAGCCGTTACCGTCCTGGTCGTCGCTCGCCCCATCCCACACGACGTTTCGGGCGGCCCATTCGTAAGAGCGCTGACGACTTTCGTCCTCGCCCTCCTGCCCGCGAATCTTGTAGACGTCGCCGTTAGCCATAGTGATCGCGATCAAGGTTGTAGTCACGGCACACGATGCTAGCGACAGCCTATGCCCTTGGGTCGTCGCTACGCCTTCTCCGCGAGGCCGCCGCTTCCTGACCGTGCCCTCACCTTATGCGCCTTGCCACAATGCGTGGGGGCTGGCAACCGGCGCAAATAGCGGCGTTTAAACGCCCCTCACAACTTCCGACCGCGACCGCAGAGGCCGCCCGCGTGGCCCGGTGCCGCGCGCTTCCGCTCTGCCCGACGGCCGGACCCGCGATGGATCACCACCCGCCTAATCCCGCTGTGTCCGTGACCAGCACCCGCCTACGCGTGTGGCCGTCCCCATTTCCGGCGTACCTAGCGCCACCCCAGAGACGAGCCATACCCCCATGACCAGCACCACCATGACCGACCCCAAGGCCCTGCACCCGGACACCACCTTTGCGGCGTCCGAGGTAATCGCGGATGCCTTGATCCTGCAAGTGACCACCGTTGCCGGCGAAGTCGAAGGCGACGAGCCGGCCGTCCGCGTCGCCTACGTACAGGCCGACCCGACGGCAGGATCGTGCCCGAGGGCGACGAAATCGACCCTGGCGACGCTGACCTGGCCGAGGTCATCGTCTACACCGGCAAGGTGGCCGTGCTGAGCAAGCTCAGCAACGAGGCATCCAAGAGCGCCCAGGCGTCCAAGCTGATCTCCGACAGCATGAGCCGCGCCGTGATCGTCAAGGCCAACACCGCGTTCCTGTCCAACCCGGCCACCGACCCCGGCCCCGCCGGGCTGCTCAACCTCCCCGGCATCACCGACGGCGGCCCGCTAGGCAGCAACCTCGACGCCCTGGTGGACGCCTTCACCCTGATCGAGTCCGACGGCGGCAACGCCTCGCACATCATCGCTGCACCCGACGCGTGGGCCGCACTCGCCAAGCTCAAGGCCGCGACCGGCTCCAACGCCCCGCTGCTCGGCGCATCGACCGGCCAGGCCCAGGGCCGAAACGTCTTCGGCGTCCCCGTTCTGAACTGTGCCCAGGCCCCGGCCGGCTCCCTCGTCGTCGTGGACAAGAGCGACCTGATCGCGGCCGTCGGTGCGGTCACCCTCGCCGTGTCGGATCACTTCTACTTCGGCTCTGACTCCGAGGCCATGCGGGTCACGTTCCGGTTCGGCGCTAAGGCCGTCCACCCGGCCCGCGTCGTCAAGCTTCGCACCGCCTGATCCACAGAAAGCCCCCGCTGGGCCACCAGGCCCCGCGGGGGCTTTCTGCGTTGTTGCCTGACAGGCGATGTCCCCTAGCCCAGCAGTTGACACGCGTCCTGCGCCAGCTAGACCATTGGAGGGGGTACCGGGCTGCAACCGATACCCCCTCCTAGTGGCTACCAGCCTCTAAGAGAGCGGATGAACACGGCCAAGGCCGAGACCAGCGCAGCGCATGATCCGATCAAACGCGCTAGGTCTCGCCTTGGTTCGTCCGGTGGTTCTCTCCCCATAGGCCCCCTCACCTCCCATCCCGCTGAGCACTCCGCAGGTGTACCTCATGGCCCTGCCAGAAAATCGCTCTCAACGCGTCCCAACGATGAGGGGTCCAGTGCCCGCTAAGCAATCCGGCCTGTGCACACACCTGTGGAGCACGGGGGGAGCAGGTCGAACAACTAGGCAACGCACTGTGGATTACGGGAGCTGCGGCCCAGCACACCCCGTAATTCCGGGGGCTGTCTTGGCCCACGTGACGCTGCACACGTGGACGATGGATTCCTCGACCACCTTGGTGATCTCCGACGACGGACAAGTCTTGACGTTCTTTGGCATGGCGGGTCGTCCTCCACTATCACGGTCCGGCCCTCGGACCGCTCCGTGATCAGGGTGTGTGTGTACACGTGAAGTGACGTACCTGGGTGCCATGATGTGGCCATGCCCCTTACACACACCGTCAACCTGGACGGCCTCACGTACGGCGACCTCTACAAACTGGCTGACTTTGCGCGGGCAGCCGGAATCCCGGAGTCGGGGGAGGTACTTATCGAGACGGATGAGCACGGTTACCCGAGCACTCTCAGCGCCGAGCTTGGCGACGTGGAGGAGCTGTCCCGGTGCATCCTCATCGACCGCCCGTCGGCGCGCGACTATGCCCAGGCGCTCTACAACGTCCTACAGCGGCAGGAGGACAAAGCCGATACGGAGAGCCTCGAACGGCTGCTGCACGATCTGTGGGAACTGCCCCATCCGTCACTGTCTCCGGACGCCGAGGATGCTGGTGGAGCGTCCTGACGATGGGCAGCGATTGCTTGCCCGGTGTCACGCGGATTTGGAAAGGCCCCGCCATCGAATGATCGGTAGCGGGGCCTTTCGCGTTCCGGCGGCCTACGCCGATACGGCGTGTCCACTCGTCGCCAAGCTCTACGGGCGGTTGGAAGTCATGCTGGCGTGCGGCAGATACAAGTACCTTGGCGCGCAACTTGAATTATCTGAGCTTGCCTTCATTTGGTTCCTCCGAAACCGCGTTCACTTCATCAAGAATTTCCTTTGCCCGTTCTAAGTGCCGGAGCGCGTCCTTCCGGGCAAGATACATCCGTCTACCCAATCGTCCGGTAATCCAAATTGCTGAGACGAGGAATAGCGCGAGAAGCACTAACGCTGCGTAATTCAACCCCTCAGCCCAGTCAAAGTCAGTGTTATAGGCCTGCCGCGAATCACTGACAGAGCGCAGAAGCGGGTCGAACTGCCCTAATACTGTCTTCGCAGTCGCATCGTCGGGCGGCTGTTTCAATACTGCGCTCAATCCTTTGAGGACCAAACTTTCAAGCCGGGTGGACTTATCGATGTAGTCGGCGAACGCTCTGTTTGCTCGGTGCTGCATGTAGGCTCCGGCACTAAGCGTTGCGGCGATCGTGCCCACCCCGACAAGCGCACCCGTGATCAGCCTGCCTTGGGATCTTGGGCTGGACATTACTTCGACAAGCTTCCCCATCCGCGCTTCGATCAGTTGGGTCACGACTCTCTGCTGATTGGGATCTGAATTCAGCTTGTCTCGTACTTCTGCAAGTTCAACTATCTCTTTGCGTATACGAGCTGTCCGTACACCTTGTACTAGATACGGCAGAGCGGCGACTGCAAGGCTTCCTAGTACCGCTATAAGTGCTGTGATGATGGAGGTCACGGCAGCAGACTACCTCCTATTTGATAACGAGTCGGCGCTAGATGATCAGAGAAACTCACGCGCGATGCGCGGCCAGTGCCGCGATGTTTCAGGCAGTCGGTCGGGTGAGATCCATTAGTGCTTGCAGGCACTCCACGGCATCCGACTCCGCTCCTCAACCAGCCGGCGGTCGCCTCGGGCTCCATCGTCCGGCTTAGTCATCAGCTCCTACGACAAGGGCAGACTCTACCCGTTCGCCCTGCGTGTCTCTGGCGTAACAGCAAGGATCGCGCCTAGCCTGCGGTCATGATTGGTTGGGATGCAGCGGGTGCCATCGGCTCCGTGATCGGAGGGATCGGTGGGTTAGCGGGATTACTTGCACTCTTCATGCAGTGGAATGACGCCAAAGCCCGCAAGAGGGTGGCCCACCTCCCACCAGAACTACGACCGCTGTTATTGGAGATTGCGGATGTGTGCGGGCAGGTTCAGAACCGACCCCGAGACCGGGAATGGGTAGAAAAGTACGTAACGCCACTGGCCGAGCGTTACAGGCCGCTAGAGGACGTTGTGATCGCCGCCAACAAAAATGACGGAGGCGCCTTCGCGCTGTTGGGGGCAAACTTGAATGCGGTCCTTGCGTACACCGCTTCGGAGTATCAGAGCGCAGCGGAAATTGCACACTCAGCCACTAAGCAGACGAACTCAGCCCGAGATGCGGTCAATATGGCTCACACCCTCCTTCGCAAATTCGAGCTTTGATCATTCCTCAATACCCAGAGGAGCCGCGTCTTCACACGCCGCTAAAGAGATGAAGGCAGAGATTTCGCGGCAGCACTTCTAGCGGGTGGAACAGTCGTAGAGCGTTAGGCAGCGGCACACGCTAGCCACTCGGCAGGCGGCCTAGCCGCAAGTGGCGGCCACATGTGGGCTTTGACACACCGTCCAAAGCTTTTCGACCGCGCGGTCGTCGAAGTACGGCTGCAGCGGCCCGAACCCGGCCACCTGGTCGAACACGGTGCGGGCGGTGGCCTCGGCATCGCCCAGCGGCGGCAACGCCGACATCGCCGCGCGGTCGAGGTAGTCCAACAACACCTCGTCCACCAGCCGACGGGTCGCCTCCGGCTCCAACACCGGATCGAGCTGCCGGCGCCGCACCAGCTCCCGAACCTCGCCCTCGACGATCGACTGCGCGCTCGCCACAACCCACCTCCCCCGACCGGCGTCCAAGATCAAACTCGGGGAAGCGTAACGGCCTTATGGGCGCCATGCCCGTTTGGGTAGCAGTTGTGGATAACTCCTAGATGCTCCGTCTATAGCTCAGTTTGCTGCCCGGAGGTCGCACAGGACGTTGAGCGCCGGTTTCGCGAGCGGGAGTGCCAGGCCGGAGGGCAGTGCGGGTCAGGAGGCTTCTCCCGGGAGGACCGCATCGAGCAGGCCCGGAAAGCGTCGGTCGATCTCCGCCCGGCGCAGGGTGATCGTGCGTTGCCTGCCGGCCGGCCGGTTCTGGACCAGGCCGGCCTCGCGGAGTGTCTTGAGGTGATGGGAGAACGTCGACTTCGGCACGTCGGGATCGGTAGCCTTGCATTGCGCGACGGTGAGCGGACCCTGCGCGGCAAGCTGCCTGACCAGGTCCAGACGGGCCGGGTCGCTCAGGGCGAACAGCACTGCGGCAAGCGGGACATCGGCCAGCTCCGGATGCGGCATTTCGCGTGTGGCAGGCATCACAGTTCGACTTTCTTGGAACGTTCAGGCAGAGTCGCCGGTTGCAACCGTTCGATACGACTCGAACAATAGGCGACTTGGAGCCCACCATGGCAACGCTGCTGCCAGGATCACAGATTCCCGCTGCCGAGTCCGGCCCGCGCCCGCGCGGCCAGCTGCTCGTCCATGCAACACTCGCGCGCCCAGCGGCCTTCTGGTTGGTGGCGACCCTGCTCGCCGCCTCCAGCGCGCCGAGCCCGCTCTACCCGGTCTACCAGGCGGAGTTCGGGTTCTCCACGAGCACGCTGACCGCAATCTTCGCGATCTATGTGCTGGCCTTGCTGATCAGCTTGTTGACCGTCGGACGGCTCTCCGACTATCTCGGCCGTCGGCCGGTGCTGGCTGTGGCCCTGGTGGTCGAGGCGGCCGCGATGGCGATCTTCTGGGACGCGCACAGCGTCGCGGCGCTGTATGCCGCCCGGACCGTGCAGGGTTTGGCGACCGGCGCCGCGGTGGGAGTGCTCGGTGCCTACCTGCTCGATCTGCAGCCGGCCACCGGTTCCCGGCTCGGATCGCTGATCAACAGCGTCACGGCGACCGGCGGCCTCGGCCTCGGCGCGGTGGTGTCCGGACTGCTCATCCAGTACGGGCCACATCCGACGCGCCTGGTGTTCGCGATCTTCACCTCCGCGTTCCTGGCACTCGTGGTCGCCATCGCGCTGCTTCCGGAAACCGTCGAACCCAAGACGGGTGCGCGAGCGGCGCTGCGACCGCGGGTCTCCGTGCCCGGGCCGGCCCGGCATGCATTCCTGCGAGCGGTGCCGACGATGGTCTCGACCTGGATGCTCGGCGGCCTGATCCTCTCGGTCGGCGGGTCCCTGCTCACCGTCGTGTTCGCTCAGCACAACCACGCCGTCGTCGGACTGGTCCTCGGTGTGTTCGCCGGCTCCGGCGCCG
>Ga0247773_1000574_pt1 | contig 14550 bp, 15 predicted proteins | sample UWRJL092311B6_FD_179934 | JGI IMG/M metagenome (GOLD analysis project Ga0247773, IMG submission 179934) | Plant litter microbial communities from Arlington Agricultural Research Station in Wisconsin, United States - UWRJ-L092-311B-6 | ecosystem: Environmental > Terrestrial > Plant litter >...
ACAGGGGACAGGGGACAGCCCGAGGGCCGTCCTCATCCCATCCATCGGCCGCGACGTGGAACTCTGGCCGTCGAATTTCGCGAAGGCGGACTGTGTGCCGTTGTAGCCGCGAGTTTACTCGCATTTTCCACACGGACGCCCGCTGCCCCGGCCTGATCATTCCGCACCTGACGCGTGCCATCACCAACGACCAGGTCTTACGACGCATGAAGAAGCTGAAGGGTCTCGCCGCCGCCGCGCTGGCGTCGTTCGCGTTCGCATCGCTGGCGCTGCCGGCGCGGGCGGCCGCCCAGCAGCAGACGCCCGAGCAGGTGGCCGAGCGCTTCCTGCAAACGCTCAAGGCGCAGGACTGGGCGGCCAACGCCACGCTCATGGACGCGGCCGAGCTCGATTCGATGAAGGCCGCCTTCCTCGACGTGGCCGGCAGTGACACCTCCACCGCGGGGCTGCGCGCCGTCTTCGGCGTGGGCTCGGCCGCCGAGCTGCGGGCGCTGGCGCCGTTGATGGTGTACCAGCGCTTCGCCGCCAACGTGATCGGCCAGCGCCAGGGGATGGCGCAGTTCCTGGCGTCGGCCGCGTTCCGGGTGATGGGCCACGTGCAGGAGGGCGACAGCGCCTACGTGGTGTACCGCGTGAACGCCCCGGTGCCGGCCGGGGCGCCTCCGGGCACCTCCAGCCTCAGCCAGGTGTCGGTGATCACGGAGCGGCGCAGCGGCGGTGTGTGGAAGGTGCGGCTCAACGACGAGATCCAGGGGATGCTGAGCGGGCTGCGCATGGCCGCCGCCCAGCGCCGCGCCGCGAACCGCGCCGCCGCCCAGGCTGCGAGCGCACGCGTGCCGGCCGCGCCCACGGCCCCGCCCGCCGCGCCGCCGGCGGCTCCCCCCGCGCGGCCATAGCGCCCATGCAGCCCCACGCCCTCCCCGACGCGGCCGCGGCCGGCGGCGACCTCGCCGACCTGTGCGTGAGCGCCGTCACCACCGCCGCGTGGGACCTGGGGCTCGACCCCGCGCTCTTCGCCGAAGAGCTGGCGCAGGGCGAGATCGGGCTGATGATCCACTACCTGGCCGAGGCGTCGGAGCGGCTGGACGACCTGGAGCTGCGCGCCCGCATCGACGCGCTGCTCCACCGCCTCACCGCCTGGACCGAGAGCGCGGAGGGGCCGTGAATCCCGTGCTCCCCGCGTCGACATCCGCATACCCGAAGGGGTCCGTGACGAAGCACCCACGCCTCGCGGCACTCCCGCTGGCGCTGCTGGCCGCCTGCGCGCTCGCCACCCCGGCGCGCGCGCAGGCCGACACCGTGCCCGAGCCGCCGGCCAGCCACCGCGCGCTGAACCTGGGCGCGAACGGCGTGGGGCTCAGCATCGGCAACTCGCGCCAGTGGACGGGGCTGCGGCTGAACGCCAGCGACCACCAGGTGCGCCAGGTGAACGGCGTCAACCTCACCGTGTGGAAGCCCAGGCGGAACCCGCAGTTCGAGATGAACGGGTTGGCCGTGGGGCTTCTGGCGCCCGTGGCGCACCGCATCAACGGCGCGGCGCTGGGCGGGCTGGGCGTCGTCGCCACCGACCAGATCAACGGCGTGGCCGCGGCCGGGCTGGTGACGCTGGCCCGGCAGCACCTGCGCGGCGTGGGGCTGGGCGGCATCGCGGTGGTGGGCGACCACGGCATCGACGGCATCGCGTCGGCGGGGCTGGTGGTGCTCTCGGAGGGCGACGTGCACGGCATCACCTCCGCGGGGCTGGTGAGCATCGTGGAGGGCCGCCACACGGGCGCCAGCCTGGGCCTCATCGCCGCCTACACCGACGGCGTGCTCACCGGCGCCAGCCTTTCCCTGGGCGCCACGGCGGTCAAGGGCGAGTCGCACGGCCTGGTCGGCGGCGGCCTGGTGGTGGTGGGCCACCGGCTCAACGGCGTGCAGGGCGCCGGGCTGGCGCTGCTGGCCGACAGCGTGAGCGGCGTGACGGTGGGCGGGCTGGGGATCGACGCCGACCGCGTGCGCGGCGTGGCGGTCGCGGGGGCGCGGATGCACACCTCCGCGCTCCAGGGCCTCTCGGTGTCGGCGTGGAACGACGTGCGCGGCCCGCAGCGCGGCATCACCATCGGCCTGTTCAACTACGCCCGCGAGCTCCACGGCGTGCAGGTGGGCGTGCTCAACTACGTCCGCAGCAATCCCAAGGGCCTGCGCCTCCTTCCGGTGTTCAACACCAGCTTCTGACGACGGACGGGTCGAACGCTCGACGTGGACGGCCGTCACCTCTCCCGAAATTCAGGTGAGGGCCGACAGCCACGGCCGCACGATGATCGTCGAACTCCCGTCCCGCGTTGAGCCGCGCCGTTCCGTCTCCGGCGGGGATCAACCATGCCATCTCTCCCCGTAGTCTCCTTCCCATCCCCGCCACACGGCCGGTATCTCCTTGCTCAAGCTGGACCTGATCCAGACGGTGGCCTTCGCGGGCCTCGCGCTGTTCCTGGGCTACGGCGTGCGGCGCGCGGTGCCGCCGCTGGCGCGCAACAACGTGCCGGCGCCGGTGATCGGCGGGCTGCTGGTGGCCGTGGTGATCCTGGTGGCGCGGCGCGCCGGGGTGCAGCTCTTCGCCTTCGAGACCACGCTGCAGGCGCCGCTGATGATCGCGTTCTTCACCACCATCGGCTTCGGCGCCAGCGTGTCGCTGCTGCGCAGCGGCGGGCCGCAGGTGCTGCTGTGCCTGGGGCTGGCCACGCTGGTGGCGGTGATGCAGAACGGGCTGGGGATGCTGCTGGCCCTGCCGCTGGGCGTGCACCCGCTGATGGGTGTGCTGGCCGGGTCGGTCACGCTGGCCGGCGGCCCCGCCACGGGCCTCGCCTTCGCGCCCGACTTCGCCGCCGTGGGGGTGCCCGCCGCCTCCACCGTGGCCGTCGCCTCGGCGATGATCGGGATCATCACGGCGGGGCTGATCGGCGGGCCCATCGCCACCTGGCTGGTGGAGCGCAACGGCCTGCGCCCCGCGCGCGTCGCCACCACGCCCGAGCCGGCGGTGGAGGCGGCGGCGGTCTCGCCCGCCGCAGCGGGCGAGGCGCGGTTCGAGCAGGTGGAGGCTCCCAGCCGCCCGCCGCGGGGGGAGGACAGCGAAGCCTACGTGCTGCTGAAGACCGTGGTGGTGATCCTGCTGACCATGTGGGCGGGGTCGTGGGTGAGCCTGGGGATCACGGCGCTGGGCGTGAAGCTGCCGGCCTACATCGGCGCCATGCTGGTGGCCGCCGTGGTGCGCAACGTGGACGAGCGCACGCGCTGGATCGGCCTGTCGCAGCGCAGCATCAACGACGTGGGCGGTGTGGCGCTCGCGCTGTTCATCACCATGGCGCTGATGACGCTGAAGCTGTGGGAGCTGGTGGGCGTGGCGGTCCCGCTGCTGGTGATCGTGGCGGCGCAGATCGCAATGGTCGCGGTGATCTGCGTGGGCGTGTTCCGGCTGATGGGGCGCGACTACGAAGCGGCAGTGATCGCCGGCGGCTTCTGCGGGTTCATGCTGGGGATCACGGCGAACGCGGTGGCCAACATGGAGGCGATGGTGGAGCGTTACGGCCCCGCGCCGCGGGCCTTCCTGGTGGTCCCCATGGTCGGCGCGTTCTTCATCGACTTCACCAACGCCGTCGTCATCACGACACTGCTCAATTTCTGGAGATGATGTAATCGGTTGAGTGGGAGTGGGGTCGGAGTCGGATACGATTCGTCATGTAACCAAGCCGCCGTAAGTGCGAGGGGCGGGCACCGGTAATGCCGGGCGAATGAATTCGCGGCAACAACGGCACGAAGTCCGCCTCCGCGGACTCTCCGCCGCCGTGTGTAGTGTGAGTAGATGCTGGCGTGCCGCAGGGATGCTGCGGCCACAGCCTCGCGCTGTTTGCGAGGCTTCCCGTAGTCGTTGCTGCGGATTCATCCGCCGGGGGAGATTCGATCCTCCGGGGATATAGGAAGGAGCAGGGAAGTTACGAACAGCCGAAGATGCGGGCGAAGCAAGGGCTTCGTCCGCATCTTCGTGTTGCAGGTATTGCGAGTGGGTCAGGCGCGAGACAGCTGCCGGGCGAAGCCGCGAAGGCCCTGCACCACGTCGTCGGCATAGGCGGGCATGTCGCCCACCATCACCTCGGCGTTGCGAGGCAGGGCCAGCTCCAGCGCCTCCACGGCGCGGATGATCGCCTCGGCGCGCGAGGCGCGCGGGCTGGCGACCTCGGCGTGCGGGCTGGCCACGCGCCGCCGGCGGAGCTTCTCGAACTCGGTGCGGCCGGAGTCGGTCAGGCTGAGCCACCCACCCTTCTCCTCCACCATCCCGCGCGAGCGCAGCGCGCGCACCACGCGGCCATCCAGGTTGTCCGTGAGCACGGGGCCCGTCTGGCGGTACAGGTGGCGGAGGAGGTCGACCTGCTTTTCGTTCAGGGGAATTGCGAGGTTGTTCATGCCTGAAGTTTGCTTACGCCAACGCAAAAGCGCAAGCACATTGACGTGCCCCCGCTCCGAATTGATTACTTTGTGTGAAACCCGCGCAAGTGAGGCCGGAGCAAACGGATGGACCCGCAGTGACTCGTTTCCGTACAATGTCCAATTCCGTACGGGCTTAGTCGCGCATGACTTATCCCGCCCTGGCAAAACGTTCCGGAATCCTGCGCTTTTGGAAGCTGGACGGGAGGTGTCAAAGATCGATACGCCTATCGCAAAACATTCGCATCAAATCCGCCACCGTGCTGCGGCTGTGCCTGGCAGGACAGGTTCCGCAGGTGGGGTCGTAGAATCCACCGTCAAGCCTCATCTGCGCCCGCAACCGTAGGCGGCAATAGCACGCGTAGCACTCGGGGCAGTAGAAGGGAGCCCATTGGCCATCAGCGCCCATTCATCGCACTGGCGCACTCACGCACTCCTGATCGCGCACCCGTTCCCACGCCGTACGCGGCGCAACGAACACGGCCGGCGAGCATACGCCCGCCGGCCGCCGCCTGCGTCAGCCGCGCATCTCGTCGGGGTCGAGCCCCACGTCGCGGCACCATTCTTCGTAGGCGAAGGGCGAGATCTCGCTGGGCTTGATCTCGCTGCGGCCGCCCCAGAACACGTTGGTGTAGCCCACGGGGATCCCCGCTTCCTCCAGGTGCTGGTCGATGGCGGCCTTGTGGGCCAGCACGGCGTCCTTCTCGGTGCCGTGCGCCACGCCCATCACGTTCACGCCGCCGAACTCGGGGCCCCCCTCGCGCCAGTAAGCGTGGGTCATCACGTAGTGGCGCCCCACCTCGCGCCCGGCGTCCATCTCGCGCCCCGGCGGCACCTGCCAGTGGAAGAGCGCGTTGTAACGCGTCACCCGCTCGCCGGCCGCGTTGGGCTTGTAGTGCTCGAGGAAGGTGGAGAAGCGCCCGATCACCTTGCGCTCGTTGAGCCCGCGCGCCACTTCCACGAACGTCTGGAGCGGCACGCCGGCTTCCTCGGCGCGGGCCGTCCAGGGGTTTTCGCGCACCTCGTCCACCTCCAGCTCGCGCTTGAGCGCCATCAGCACGCGCCACTCCAGCTCGCTCAGCTCCACGATGTTGGTGTCCTGCACCGCGCCGGGCTCGTCGGAGCGGGCGCCGGGCTCCAGGCCGCGGCGGCGCACGTGGCCCACGCCCAGCGTGAACAGCGCCCGTGCCGGGAGCAGCTTGAACGAGAGCGCTCCGGTCCGCGAGGCCAGGTACTCGGCGTGCTTCTGCATGCTGAAGCGCTGCGGCACCTTGAGCGTGGTCCACAGCCGGTACTTCGACCCCGTGGTCTCGCGGTCGGTGGAGCGGATCACCACGTGGCCCGAGAACGGGTCTTCGCGGAACATGAAGTCGAACGCCTCGTCCAGCCGCTCGGCCGGCACCTCCCAGGCGACGAGGGCGCCGGGGGCCAGGTTGGTGGCCATCAGCGTCTGCCGCACGCGGCGGATGGTGCCGGCCGCCAGCATCGCGCGGATGCGCTCCAGCACGGTCTCCAGATCCACCCCGCTCAGCCGCGCGATCTCGTGGAAGGGGTGCTCCTGGAAGCCCTGCAGCCGGTCTTCCGACACGGCCAGGATTGCCGCGTTCACCGGGTCGGCGGTCTCTACGGGAATGGTCGCGCTCGCCGAATCGCTATCGATCATCGGAACTGCCTTTCATCAATGCTCATGGAACTGCGAACGGGTGCGGGAGTGCGGGGCGACGGGTGCGCGAGTGCGTTCGCCTGGGCCGTGTGGAGGACGGGTTCATCCCATCGCCGGGCGTCCACGCACTCATGCACTCATGCACTCATGCACTCACGCATTCACGCACTCACGCACTCACGCACTCACGCACCTGTTTGTTTTTTGTACCCGCTCAGCCCTCTCCCGCACCCTCGGCCGCGGCCGCGGCGCTCTCGTCGCCCGACGACGCGTTCTCGCCCTTCCTGAGCGTCAGCTTGTAGGCCTCGGGCGGGGCGTTGGGCTTCACGCGCACCGACTTGGCGGGGATGCCCACGTTCACGTGGAAGGGGCGGACGTCCTTGGTGGCCACGGCCATGGCGCCCACCATGGCGTTCTCGCCCACGTGGGTGCCGGCCAGCACGGTGGCGTGGTAGGTGATGCGCACGCCGTCGTCCAGCACCGTCTTGAGGTTGCTCACGTCACGCTGGTCCACGATGGAGTGCGTGTGCGAGTAGATGTTGGCGAAGTCGCTGATGCTCACGCCGTTGCCCAGCACGATGCCGCCGCGGTCGTCCAGCAGCACGTTGCGGTGCACCACCACGTCGTCGCCTACCTCCAGGTTGTAGCCGTAGCTGAACTCCACGTAGTGGAAGCACTTGAAGTTGCGGCCCACGCGCTTGAAGATGTACGGCGCCAGGGTGCGCCGGAAGCGCACGCCCAGGTGGATGTTCTGCCCCAGCGGGCTCTTGTCGAACATCTGCCACATCCACAGCAGCGGCTTGCGCTCGGTGAACTTCTCGACATCCACCTCGGCGTAGTATTCGGGCTCCAGCGTGATGTTGCGCGCATCCATCTGCGCCATCGCCACCTGCGCCGCAAGCGGCAGCGTGGCCGGGTCGACCCCCGCCATCTCCGGGTGGAAGATGCCGGTGAGCACGCTGCGGCACAGCTCCCAGCGATCGTCGCCGCGCTCCAGCGCTTCGCCGAGCTCGGCCAGCCAGCGGTCGTACAGCTCCACGCTCTCGCGCGCGGGGTCCAGCTTCTTCAGCGGATATATGGGCATGAGGGCCAGTCCGTCCGGTCGTTTTCGGTCGCGGGTGCAGCTTCGGGATGCCCTCAAAACTAGGCCCGCGCCCACCCCCGCGCCACCGCGCCGGGACGGACGGAAACGCGAAGACGGCGATCCGTGGGGGATCGCCGCTTGGGATTGAAGCGCGAACGGGTGCGGGAGTGCGTTTCGGGCTCCGCGTCGGATGGCGCACCGTTCGCAGTGGAGGACTATGCATCACGGCGAGTGGCCGGCGCCGGCGCGGCCCCCACCCCGCGCGAGGCTTCGCCCGCGCTGCCCCTCCCCCAAAAACAGCCTGGGAGAGGGGCGTCCTACTGGCCTGCGAGGGGTGGTTCGCGGCAATGGTTCCGCGTGGCGGGGGACGGCGATTCAACGTCCGTCGAGCCACGACGGCTCAGGGCCGCCGACTCGCCTCGGCCGCCTGCAGCTGCTGTGCGGTGAACTGCGCGAGGGTGTCTTCCAGCCTGCCGGTGCTGATGCAGTCCACGGGGTACTGCGAGGAGTCGCGCCGGGTCACGCGGGCGGTCACCTGCGTGAGCACCTCGGTGCCGCCCTGCTCGTTCTGCTGCACGCGCGACAGCATGGCGAAGGTGATGTCGCCGTTGTCGGCCAGCGAGCCGGCCACCGAGTTGCGCCCGCACTCGAAGTACAGCGAGTTGGCCTCGCCTGGATACAGCTGCCCGCGCACCTGCATGTACTGCGTCACCAGGTCCTTCTGCATGGTGTCGCGGTTGGCGGCGGGCGTCACGGCGAAGCCCAGCCGGCGGTACGCCTCGGGGAGCGCCTGCAGCACCTGGTCCACCGTGCCCAGCAGCACCGCGCGCTTGAACGGCGCGCCGGGGCGGAAGTAGTAGTCGCCGCCGCGCCCGCCGGACGAGGCGTTGCGGGCCTGCGCGGCGGCGGGGAGCACGGTGGCCAGCGAGAGCGTGGCGAGCAGGAACAGGGTTCGGCGCATGGTGGGGTCCTGTGCGGGTAGGGGATGATGGAGGTACTGCCGGCGAGCCGGGAACTGCCGGGTGCTGGAGTGCGGGGTCCCGGATTTCCGCATCCTGTCGTGCGCATCCGGCCAGAACGATCCGGGAGATGGGATCAGGACGTCGATACTGGGCCGCCGAGCGAGCGTCGACCGGCATCACCCGCTCAGCGCGTGATGCTCACCGCGATGCCGCCGGTGAGCGGCGTGAACGCCACCGAGGGCGCGGGCGCGACGCTGTCGGCCGGGGTTCGGCGGGCGTGCAGGCGACCGATGGTCCAGCGGCTGGTCGCCACGCCCACCACCGCGCCGGCCACCACGTCGCTGGCCCAGTGCCTGTCTTCGTAGACGCGCGACCAGCCCACCAGCGCGGCCGTGCCGTAGGTGGCCGCCGTCACCCAGGGCCTGCGAGCCTCCTCGCTGATGGACGCGGCCAGCGAGAACGCCACGGTGGCGTGGCCAGACGGGAACGACTGCCAGCGGTCCTTCCGGTTGAAGGGGCGGAAGCGGCCGGGCTCGTCGGTGAACGACGGCCGCTCGCGCCCCACGCCGAACTTGAGCGCACCGTTGGCCACGCCCGACGCCAGCAGCGCGGCGCCCACGTGCTCGGCCGCGCGCGACGTGGCGGGCGAGCCGGCCAGCTTGCCGCCCGCCCAGGCGGCGCCCAGCGCGATTGCCGCGAGCTGCGGGCGTCCGCCGTAGTTCAGCCGGTCCGACGCCCACTCCCAGTGCGAGCCGCCGCCCTCGGGAACCCGCCGCTCGATGGCCCGGTCGAGCAGCGCCGAGCCGGCGAGCACCGCGCCGGCGCCCGCCCACAGCAGCCGGTCGTTCTCCGCGCGCTTCTGCGCCGCCGCCGTCCCGGTCGCGGACAGGCCCAGCGCGAGGGAGATCAGCGTGCGGGCGAGGGCCCGGCGTGCGGCGCGGTGGATCAACGGAGGGGGGCGGGGAACGGCGGGCGACGGGGATCGGTGGGGGACGCGGGCCGATTCGCGTCGTACGCCATGGGGAATGCCGCAAGTTAGATTTGGATCCGCGGAGTCGCAACAGATACCTCGCGCGGATTGCCGCGCCCGCCGGTGCCGGCCAGATTGCGCGAAACCCGCGGGTGCGCGGGCGCGTACCATGCAGAAGAGCCATCCAGCATTTGCCGCGCGGGGCACGGAAATCGCCCCGCGGCACCCTCGCCGCACCCGAAGGCCCGAACCATGCACGACCTGCTGCGCGCCCGGCTGATGCGCAACATCGAGGCGCTGCCCGAGGCGCAGATCTACCAGGCGCTCGACTACCTCGAGTTCCTGTCTTCGAAGTACGCGCGCGAGAACGTGCGCGAGCCCGGCGCGTTCCAGAAGTTCAGCGAGCTTCTGGAAGACAAGATGCGCGGCCAGGGGCTTGCGTTCGGCACCATCAAGGGCGCGCTGGGGGTGATGGGCACGGCGGGGCGCATGATGTCGGGCATCACCGAGGCGGGACGCACGGTGATCCGCGAGGTGGAGAGCGTGATCACCCCGCGCGACGACGAACCGCCTCCGCCGCAGCTGCCGCCGCCCAGGCAGCCCGACACGGACCCGCGGCCCGGCCAGGCCACGGGCTGATCCGCGCTAGACCCACACGCGAGGGGACGGATGGCTCAGTCAAGGAAGAAGATCCCGGTGCGCAGCCGCCCGCGGGACGAAGAGGATGACGACGACCTGGTGGGCCCGCGCACCGGCGGCACCCGCCCAGCGGCCCGCCCGCGCCGCGCCTCGGCCGCATCCGGCCGCGCGTCGGGCGGACCGAGCCGCGCACCCGCCCGCGGGGGCTCGTCGCGCTCGCTGTGGGAGCACGACTGGGTGCGCTCGCTGGTGCGCGACATCCCCTCCTTCGGCAAGCTGCTGTGGGGGCTGGCGCGCGACCCGCGCGTGTCCAAGACCGATAAGGCGTTGGTGGCCGGCGTGCTGGTCTACGCCGCGCTTCCCGCCGACGTGATCCCCGACTGGATCCCCGGGCTGGGCGAGGTGGAGGACCTGTTCCTGGTGGCGCTGGCCCTCAGCCGCCTCCTCTCCAACGCCGGCGAGGAGGTGCTGGAGGACCACTGGGAGGGCGACGCCGAGACGCTGGACACGCTGCTGGAAGCGCTGGACAGCGCCTCGGAGCTGCTCCCCGGCCCCATCCGCGGCCTGCTGCGGGGCCGCCGCTAGGCCATTCGCTGGCCGAGCACGACCGAACGAGCCGCCGCCCGGATCCCGGGCGGCGGCTCGTGCATCTTCCATGCGGAGATGAAACCTCGACGGGGTTGGATCCTCCCGCCGGCGGTTGAACGCCCGGTCTACACGTCCTCGCTCATCATGTCGGCGAAGTAGCGTTCCAGGTCGGGCCCGGCGGGGTTGGCGAGCACGTGGCGCAGCCAGGCGCTGCGCTCGTGGCAGAGCACGGCGGCCTCCCACACGCAGCTGCGCGTCTGGTGCGTGCCGCGCTCGGGAAGGCCGCTGCCCTTCGCGCCGCCCCACACCACGTGCGCCAGCTCGTTCTCGTACTCCCACCAGCACAGGAACACGAACTCGCCACTGTCGCCGTCGTGCGCGCAGGCGAAGGCGGCGCCGTGGTGCGCGTCCGACATGGCGGGGCGGGGGAGCCGGGCCGCCACCAGCTTCCGCATCGCGTCCACCAGCTCTGCGCGCGCACGGTGGCCGTGCGCGGCGATGGAGTAGGCCTTCACCCTCCACCCGTGCACCCTCCACACGTCCACCGGCCGCACCGCGCGGCGGGCGTACGGGCCGAAGGCGCGTGGCGCGGGCGGCGTGGCGTCGCTCATCGGACCACCGGGCGGGCGAAGGGATCAGATGGGGTGCCGGGCGTCGCGCGCAGGTGGTCGGTCGTTCTCATCACGATGTCGCGGGTGCTTGCCTGGTTCGTCCTCTTGGGATCGTGAGCGCGGCGCCACGGATGATCGGTGGGCGAGCCCGATCCGGCAAGGTGGGCGCCATCCGTGTACCTGCGTCGCGCGGCGCCGGGAGGAACCAGGCGGACCCGGTGCCGGATCTTCTCTCGCGGCGGATGCCGTCAACGGATGATGGGTTGCGCGCGCGGGTCGGGGCGGCTGGCCACGGCACGGGGCTCCGGGCCATGCGCCAGGAGCCGGTCGAGCTTCTTCACCACCTCGGCGCGGTTCTTCGCGAACAGGATCTCGGCGGGCACGCGCTTGACGTACCGCGCGATGCCGTAGGGCAGCCCCTCCAGCTGGCGCCGGTCGCGCCGCTCGCTGGCCACGAACTTTCGCAGCGCCGCCACGTGCGCGCGTGTCCACGCCCACAGCGTGCGCCCGCGGATCGACGCCGCATAGTAGGCGTCGGCCGGCCAGTCGAGCCGGTGCTTGTCGAGGTGGCCGCAGGCTCCGCAACGGCAGATCCCCCACGTCTCGCCGCGCTTGCGCGTGCTGGAGATCTCGTCCCACGAGAGCAGCCCGGGGGCGTGGACCACGAAGTACGAGCTGTGCACCCACACGCCGCTGACGTTGGGATCGGCCGCGGCGGCGTGCGCGGCGGCGCCGTTCACTCTGCCGTACGCCTCCGACAGCGCCGCCTCGCCACCGCACTTCGGGCAGCGGATGGCGATCGCCCGATCCACGTCGTGCATCGGAGGAAGGTGATCGATGTGCTTGAGCATCGACGAACAACCGAGGGGGGTGTTTTCGGGCTGGGAGTTCCTCTCCCGGCGGTCTGGCTCGCGGTCGGGCCAAAGCAGCACGCCGGCGGCTCCCCGCGAGTCCAGGGGAATCGATCGAATACGGCCCGTTGACTCCGTTGACTCCGCTGACTCCGCTGACTCCGTGTGAAACATGCAGTGCGTCGCCGGAGATGCCGGCCCCCGGCTTCCCGCGCGCGAGGTGGACCTACGCCGTCTCCTCCAGCGGCTCCAGCGGGGGGAGGATGCCGATCTCGCGGTAGACGGGGCGCATCACCTCGCGCAGGGAGGGGAGGCGGGTGGCGAACCAGGTGGCGGCGAGCACGCAGGCCACGCCGCTCACCGCCACCGTCCGCGGCGCCCCGATGCGGTGCGCCAGCGCGCCCGCCATCAGGCCGCCGAACGGCGCCATCCCCATGAACGCCATGCTGTAGAAGCTCATCACCCGGCCGCGCATCTCGTCGCTCACCACCGTCTGGATGATGGTGTTGCTCGACGCCATCTGCACCATCATCCCGAAGCCCACCAGCACCAGGCACGCCGCCGACAGCCAGGCCACGCGGCTGAACGAGAACGCCACCAGCCCCGCCCCGAACAGCGCCGCCATCGACACGATGACCCGCCCCAGCCCCAGCACCGTGGTGCGCTGCGCCAGGTACAGCGCGCCGCACAGGGCGCCCACGCCGCTGGCCGCCATCATCATCCCCAGCACCGCCGGGCCGCCGTGCAGCACCTCGCGCACCACCACGGGCATCAGCACCGTGTAGGGCATCCCCATCAGGCTCACCAGCGCCAGCAGCAGCAGGATGGAGCGCACCGGCGAGAAGCGGGTGACGTAGTTCCATCCTTCCTTCATCTGCTGCAGCCCGCGCCCGGCCCGCCGCGGCGGCCCCTCGGCCCTGGGCACCCGCATCATCATCAGCGACGCGATCACCGCTAGGTAGCTGGCGCCGTCGATGAAGAAGCACCACCCCTCGCCCACCGCCGCGATCAGGATCCCGCCGATGGACGGCCCCAGCAGCCGCGCCCCGTTCACCAGCGACGAGTTGAGGGCGATGGCGTTGGACAGGTCTTCGCGCCGGTCCACCATCTCCACCAGGAAGGCCTGGCGGGTGGGCATGTCGAAGGCGTTGATCAGCCCCTGGAACAGCGACAGGGCGATCACCTGGGGCACGGTGATGAGCCCCGTGAGCGCCAGGATGGCCATGGCGAACGACTGCAGCATGGCCAGCACCTGCGTCCACACCAGCAGGCGGTGGCGGTTCACGCGGTCCACCAGCACCCCGGCGAACGGGGCCAGGATGAAGGTGGGGATCTGCCCCGCGAAGCTCACCACGCCCAGCAGCAGCGACGAGCCGGTGAGCCGGTAGACGAGCCAGCTGGTGGCGATGCGCGTCATCCACGTGCCCACCAGTGACACGCCCTGGCCGCTGAAGTAGAGCCGGTAGTTGCGCGACCGCAGCGCGCGCAGCATCCGCCGCGGCCCGGCGCCCGCCTCGGGCTCGGGCGCGGCGGAGGCGGTGGGGTTCTCGATGTCGGTGGCGGGAATCGGCGCGCCGGTGGGAAGCGGGGCCCGCGGAGGTTCAGGTCGGTCCATGTGGCCCGGCCCCTTCAATTCCCGTGCACGGCGGCGCTCAGCACCGGCGTCACCGGCCGCGCTCGGGGAGGAGGTAGAGGAGCGCGAGCAGGGCGTGCCCCGCCAGCGCGGCCCACGGCGCGAAGAACGCCAGCACCAGCACCACCCCGTAGGCCGGCGGCCCCATCAGGTAGCGCCGGCCGATGGTGCGCACGGCATGCAGGTCGGCGTCGGGCTCCAGCAGCCGGCCGCCGCGCACCGCGTACCACCACAGGGCGTTGAAGGTGAGCGCCATGGCCACCATGGTCGCGCTGTACAGCACGACGGCGTCGCCGCGCTCGGCCGGCTCGGGGAGGTACTCGGCCAGCACGGCGGTGGGGAAGGGGACGAAGGCGATGGTGAGCAGGAAGAGCACGTTCACCAGCAGGAAGTAGCGGTCGGTGCGGCGCACGTACTGGAAGATGGCGTGGTGGTTGGCCCACATGATCCCGATGGTGAGGAAGCCCAGCACGTAGCCCAGGTACGACGGCCACAGCCCGGCCAGCGCGTGCAGCAGCCCGCCGGCCGCGTGCACCCGCTCGGCCGTGGGCACGCGGATCTCCAGCACCAGCAGCGTGATGGCGATGGCGAACACGCCGTCGCAGAAGGTTTCGAGCCGGTCGGACTCGCACATCCCGGGGGACTGCCGGAGGGGAGCGGGCACGGGGATCTTTCGGGGCGGGTGGAGGGCCGATGGCCGGGGTGGAGCGAGGCGGGTGAGGGAAGATACCGGGGCCCGCTGGGTTCGACAGGGGCACACGGCGCCCGCCGGGGTGATGGATGGTGCGCTCCGGCGGCCCTGGCGCGGGCCCCCACCCCGCGCGAGGCTTCGCCCGCGCTGCCCCTCCCCCGAAACAGCCCGGGAGAGGCGCGGTCGCCGCGGCCTGCGGGGAGCCGTTCACGCGGACCGTTCGGTGTCGTCGGTGTCTGGATCCGCCGTGATGGCGGCGCGCAGTCCGCGAAGGCGCAATACCGTTTACTTTGGTTACTTGATGAAATAAAATACATCCGGACTCTAGCTTGGGAGGTCTGGATGGCGCGTGTAAGCAAGGTGCGGCTGGAGGGAGACCGGCTGACCGACCTGATGAACG
>Ga0247773_1000575_pt1 | contig 14549 bp, 13 predicted proteins | sample UWRJL092311B6_FD_179934 | JGI IMG/M metagenome (GOLD analysis project Ga0247773, IMG submission 179934) | Plant litter microbial communities from Arlington Agricultural Research Station in Wisconsin, United States - UWRJ-L092-311B-6 | ecosystem: Environmental > Terrestrial > Plant litter >...
GCCGCCGACATGAACGTGGCCGTTGGCGTCCGCCGACGCGCACAGGGGTGTCCCGGGCACACACAACGGAGTCCGCATGAATTGCGCGGGGCTGACGCGCGAGTAGCCCAACGCGCCCAGCGCGAGCCCTGCTTGGAGCAACAAAAGCAGCGCGCGCCGCGTCGCCGGTGATCCCCTACGCGGCGTCGTGCGTGGGCGGTCGAAGGCGGCAGAACCCATCGGTACTGGCGAACGGCCGCAGCTCCCCATAGTTAAGGGAACATTGAGGACATCCTTCCCTTCAGGACAGAACCTCGGACGGCACGGGGCGGGATGCGGTCGAACGTGTGCCACGGGAAGAACAACGTCGCGCCGGCGATCAGCGACGCACACAGCGAGAGCACTGCGCGCCTTGCGCGACCAGCGCAAGCCTTGCCCCGCGCGCGTTCGCCATCGCCCGATTGTGCCACGACGGCACGCGGGCGTCGCGGCCCCGGACAACCCACCTTGTCGAGAACCCAGCTTGTACTCCCTTGCTCAATCGAGGTCCCTGACAGACGAATTTCGAATTCGGGCGGCCAGTGCTCTGATAAGACGGGCGAGGATGGGCTCACTTGCTGGCTGTTTCCCGATCGTTTTGGCTGTCACGCTGGCCGCCTGTGCCACTCCGGCGTTCAGCCGCGACTTACTGGTGCTGGATCTGACCCGCGCCCCCGTCCCGGTCATGATCTCGCAAGTCAAGCGCGGGCCTAGGCCCGGAGCGGCACGGGTCGCGAACGAGTTTACGGACCCGACGCCCGCGACCGAACCTGACACTATTTTCACGTACGGTCAGAACTACACGTTGGAGCGCTCCCGCTTTGGCGCGTCGGAACAACTTCTGCGCCGGATCGGTAGCGACACGGGGTGGGTGCAAATCGGCGAGATCGTCTTCAGCGCCAGCGACTCGAGCCAGCTAGGCGGGAGCGGGCATACGCGCCGCGAGCTTTCGTTGCAGAGTGCGGAACGCCAATGAAGGGCCGAGCACTCGGGCTCGTTCTGGCGGCCGCGCTCACGTCGGTTGGCTGCTATTCGACGTCGAACGTCGCTCGCATGCCGCCACTGGAAACGAGCTATCCCGTTTCAGCGTCACCATCCTACGTGAGTGTCGACGGAACCATCGTCGACCCATCCGAGTACCGAGTCGTCGACTCGTTCGGCTTCGAGCGCCAAGTGGCAGGCCCGCGCCACACGGACAGCGACACGACACTGCATCTCGAGCCCGATCTCGATCGCATCGTGCACAAGGCACATGGCGACGCGGTGACCCAATTGAAGGTCGACGTCATCGACTATGATCCGGGCTCGCATCAAGTCTCCGCCGGGCTGAAGCAAATCGGTTGGATGTTCAGCTTGTCGGGCGCCTGCGGGCTTGCACTGGGCGGTGCCATGGCAGCAAACCATGACTCCGACAACGCAACGGGTGCACTTGCCGCTGGCGGAGCGTTCGCCGCTCTCGGACTAACGACCGTCCTGATCGGTTCCCTGCTCAGCAGTCCCGCTCACTGGCGGCTCTGGTTCAGTGGCCATGTCGTCCAGCGCAACGAGCCGGCCGCAGCTTCGCTGGGCGCTCAATAGACTAGGGCGTCAGAACGACGACGACGCCCTGCGCTGAGCGCCACGGGGAGCACCGATCACCGTGAACGCACGGCGCGCGTGGCCCGCATCCCAGGCCCCCCCGATTGTAGCGGCGAACGTCAAAGCTCATGGCATGTGTCTACCATGGCAAAATGTCGATGGGCTCGGCTGTTGCATCCATGCAACGGGCGCAAGCGACGCTGATTGCGCTCCCAGCGGGTGCGTCAGCTCGGTTTGCGGGTAGAATCACGTGATGCGCTCGAGTCGCCGCGTCGCGTTGGGGCTATCGCTGCCGGTCTTGTTGCTCGCTCTGCCTGCGGCTGCGCGCGCTTGCGAGGGCGTGAGCATGCCTGACCAAGTTACCGTCGACACTACGAAGCTAGTGCTGAACGGCATGGGCCTGCGCGAGGCCACGGTGTTCAACGTCAACGTGTACGTGGCTGCGCTCTACCTGTTGAAGCGCTCCAGCGACGGCGAGAAGATTGCTGCGGCGGAAGAGCCCAAGCAGATGCGCATTCAGTTCATGCGCAACGTGAGCAAGAGCGACATGGCAGAAGCCCTTCAGAAGAGCTTCTTGCAAGCGGCAGGCGACAACTATGGCAAGCTGAAGAAGCGCGTGGAAAGGCTGCTGGCGATGTTGCCCGAATTCAAGAGTGGCGATCTTTTCACCATCACGTATCGTCCTGGCAACGGTTTGGAGCTAAAGAGCCGCAGCGCCAGCACGACGATTGAAGGCGCCGACTTTGCTCGGGCCCTGTTTTTGATCTGGCTCGGCAAACATCCACCGAACGCCGGACTGAAGAAAGGTTTGCTCGGCGGCGAGTGCGGCTGAACCGGGGTGTTCGCGCACGCCGATGGTTTCCCTGAAATATCCGTCGCAGTCAGTGGACGTGAGAATCCTGTGGACTGGAGCGGCTAAGGCAAGCGAGCATTGGGGGGTAGGGGGCTATGCTGCCCCTCGGTCTCCCCATGAACGCCATCCTTGCTCTCGACCAAGGCACGACTAGTTCTCGCGCGATCGTCTTCGAGCACGACGGCTCGATTCGCGCCGTCGCCCAGCAGGAGTTTCGGCAGATCTTCCCGCAGTCGGGCTGGGTCGAGCACGACGCGAACGAGATTTGGCGGACGCAGCTCGAGACAGCTCGTATCGCGCTGGCAAAGGCGGGGCTGACGGCGGCCGACCTTGCAGCCATCGGCATTACCAATCAGCGCGAGACGACGGTAATCTGGGATCGCAAGACGGGCGAGCCGATCCACAACGCGATCGTGTGGCAGGACCGGCGAACCTCGGAGTTCTGCGATGGCCTCAAGGCCCGAGGTCACAGCGAGCTGATTCAACAGCGTGCGGGGCTGGTGATCGACGCCTATTTTTCCGGCAGCAAAGTGCGCTGGCTGCTGGACAACGTTCCGCTCGCCCGCGAGCGGGCGGAGCGCGGCGAGCTGTGCTTCGGCACGATTGATTCCTGGCTGGTCTGGAAGCTCACGGGCGGCGCGAGGCACATCATCGATGCCTCGAACGCTTCGCGCACGATGCTCTACAATCTGCGCGGCGAATGGGACGACGAGCTGCTCGGCATCCTCGGCGTACCGCGCGCGCTTTTGCCCGAGGTGCGCCCGTCGAGCGAAGTGTATGCCGAGACCACGCTCTTCGGCGGGTCGGTCAAGATCGCCGGCATTGCAGGGGATCAACAGGCTGCGCTGTTCGGGCAGAATTGTTTCGAGCGCGGCATGGCGAAGAACACCTACGGCACCGGCTCCTTCATGCTGATGAACATCGGCGGCGAGCCACAAATCTCGAAGCACAAGCTGCTTACCACGGTCGCGTGGCAGCGGGGCGGGCAGACGCAATACGCGCTCGAGGGCAGCGTCTTCATCGGCGGGGCGGTCGTGCAGTGGCTGCGCGATGGGCTCGGCATCATCAAGAGTGCCGCTGAGGTGGAGCAACTCGCCGCCACCGTGCCCAGCAGCGGGGGGGTGTATCTCGTCCCCGCTTTCGCCGGACTCGGCGCGCCGTATTGGGATCAATACGCGCGCGGCACCATCACGGGCATCACCCGTGGCACGACCGCCGCCCACCTCGCGCGCGCCGCCCTCGATGGCATCGCCTTTCAGGTCGCCGACGTGCTCGAGGTGATGAGGCAGGACAGCGGCATCGCGATGAACAGCCTGCGCGTCGATGGCGGCGCCAGCGCGAACGACATGCTGATGCAATTTCAGGCCGACATCTTGCAAGTGCCCGTGGTGCGCCCGAAGGTGATCGAGACAACCGCGCTCGGCGCCGCGTATCTCGCCGGACTCGCGGTAGGCTTCTGGAAGGACCTCGCCGATGTCTCGCGATCGTGGCAGGTCGACCGAACCTTCGAGCCGCAAATGAGCGCCGACAAGGCGGCGCACCGTCGCGCCCGCTGGAACCAAGCGTTGAAGCGCGCGCGCGATTGGGAGACCCACGAATAAGCGCTCAGCAATCACCAACAAGACCCATGAGCAAACCACTCCTCCAACGCGACGCTTCTTTGCAACGCATTGCCGAGCGCAGAGGGCCCTGGGACGTCGCGGTGATCGGCGGCGGCGCCACTGGCATGGGCATCGCGGTCGACGCCGCATCACGTGGCTATAGTGTGGTGCTGCTCGAGCAGCATGACTTCGGCAAGGGCACATCGAGCCGCTCGACCAAGCTGGTGCACGGCGGCGTCCGATACCTGCAACAGGGCAACGTCTCGCTCGTCATGGAAGCCCTCAAGGAACGCGGGCTGTTGCTGAAGAACGCGCCCCACATCGTCCACGATCAGGAATTCATCGTACCGAACTACCAATGGTGGGAGACACCGTTCTACGGCATCGGCATGAAGGTGTACGATCTGCTTGCGGGCAAATACGGCTTTGGCCCGTCGCAGATCCTCTCGCGCGAGGAAGTGCTCGCGCGCATCCCGACGCTGTCGCAGGACGGGCTCCGGGGTGGCGTAAAATATCACGACGGACAGTTCGACGATGCCCGACTGCTGATCGACCTGGCCAGCACCGCCGCCAAGTACGACGCCTGCCTGGTGAACTACAGCCGCGTCGTCTCGCTCGCCAAAGACAGCGAGGGCTTCGTCAACGGACTGACTTTTCGCGACCAGGAACGTGACGCTTCGTACACGCTTGCGGCCCGCTGCGTGATCAACGCGACTGGCCCGTTTTGCGACGAGCTGCGGCGTGCGGACGATCCGGCGTCGAAGCCGATCATCGTGCCGAGCCAGGGCGTGCACGTCGTGCTACCGAAGGAGTTCCTACCCGGCGATACGGCGATCATGGTGCCGCACACGCGCGATGGCCGGGTGATGTTCGCCATCCCGTGGCACGGCCGCACGCTGGTGGGCACCACCGACACGCCCATTGCCGAGGCGACGCTCGAGCCGAACGCGACCAGCGAGGAGATCGACTTCATCTTCGAGACGGCCAGCGATTATCTCGCAAAGCGTCCGACGCGCGCCGACGTGCTCAGCGTTTTCACCGGTGTCCGCCCGCTGGTGAAAGCCGGCGACGAGTCGGGTACAGCTGCGCTTTCACGCGATCACACGATCGCGATTTCTTCGTCGGGCCTGCTCACCATCGCCGGCGGCAAGTGGACGACCTATCGCCACATGGCCGAAGACGCCGTCGATCACGCGATCGTGCTTGGCAGTCTCATCGAACGGCCGAGCGTCACGCGCGAGCTCGAGATCCACAATCCCGGCATCCACGACGACGATGCCGGCTGGTTTGCGCGCCACGAGATGGCCCGCACGGTCGAAGACGTCCTGGCCCGTCGCACGCGGCTGCTCTTCCTCGACGAGCGCGGCGCGCTGGTCAAGGCGCCGCAGGTCGCCCGCGAGCTCGCCCAGGAGCTCGGCCGCGACGAGCAGTGGCAAAGGGCCCAGCTCAGCGCATTCGCCGAGACGGCCAGCCATTTCAGGCTCCCCTCATGATCGGCAGTGGCTACCTGGCCGAGTTCGTTGGCACCACCTTGCTGATCTTGTTCGGCAACGGCGTCGTAGCCAACGTCGTTCTGGCGCGCACGAAGGGCAACAACTCGGGCTGGATCGTGATCACACTCGGCTGGGGGCTCGCGGTTTTCATCGCTGCGTTCTGCTCGGCGAAATACAGCGGCGCGCACTTGAATCCGGCGGTGACCGTGGCGATGGCGCTGACCGGCAAGCTCCCGCTGGCGAAGGTAGCCGGCTACATCTGCGCGCAAATGCTGGGCGCCATCGTAGGTGGCGCGCTGGTCTTCTTTTTCTATCGCGAGCACTTCAAGGCGGAAGGCGATGCCGACGCCAAGCTCGCGTGCTTCTGCACCGCACCGGCGATCCGGAACACCGCGCAGGCTTTCTTTTGCGAAGTGCTCGGCACGTTCTGTCTCATCCTACCCATCTTTCTGATGGTGGATCCGACGCTCGAGGTCCCCGGTCGGGAGGTCACCGTCGGTCTCGGCACGCTCGGCCTCGTGCCCGTCGGCCTGCTCGTCGTTGCCATTGGCTTGTCGCTCGGCGGAACCACCGGTTACGCGATCAACCCGGCACGCGATCTCGGCCCGCGCATCGCGCACGCGCTTCTACCCGTGCCTGGCAAGCGAGACAGCGACTGGAGCTACGCCTGGGTACCGGTGGTCGCCCCGCTGGTCGGAGCCGCACTCGCCGCGGCGGTACAGCTCGTGCTTCCTCGCTGACGCCCGCGCAGTCGCGGATGGCGATGGGGTCGACGCTGGCCCTATCGCCATTCTTCTACCGGAAATCGCTAGCCGAGCAGCAAAGGGACCAGCGTGTCCTTGGAGTAGCGCCAGATCAGCGACGAATCGTGGACCTGGAAGGCGGCACCGTTGTAGTACGTGGAGTTACGGCCTTGCAGATCATGCAGGGCGCCGTAGAAACCCTGCGCGATTTCGGCGCTGCGAACGTGGAGCTCGAACGGCGTGTGCGCGCTGAAGGTCACGATATCCAGCACGCGCGGGGGCTTGGGGAAGTACGTCGGATCGCTCAGACGGCGGATTTGGTTGACGATCGTCGCCTTGACGTCGAAGTCACTGAGCGGCACGGTGCTGCCGAACTTCACGTTCCAAATGCCAGGCACGCGCGTGGGGTTGAGCCCGTATAGACCGGGCAATTGCGGCAGACGTCGTCGCCGAGCAACGCCGTGGCGTTCTCGTAGATGGTGCTGTTGCCCGTGGGGCAGGCCAAAAAGCCACCGCTGATGCCGAAAATCGAACTGACTACCTGTGAGCTGAACAGCTTCAACGCGTACACGGCGGGCATGTTCAGGATGTCGCCCGCGCCCTGGCCAAATTGGAACGCGCTGCGAACCATGGCAGAGCCACGAAGTCGCTGAACTTCAAGGTCAGATCGGGCGGCACCGGGTTCGGCAAATCGAAGCTCGAATCGAGATCGAAGTAGGTTGCCTTCAGCTGCTGCAAATAGCCAAAGTAGGCTTGCAGCGCGGGTTGCTGCCAAACCAGCTGCCGAGTACGACAAAAGCTTCAGCACATTTCGTCGGCGAAGACGCATCATGTTGTTTCGACTCCCTTGGTTGGGCGCGCTCCCTCGAAAGCCCTCCCGCGCCACTGATCCGGACCCTAGCAACCCAGGAGCGCACTGTCTCGGTAGTCAGTCCGACTACAGACGGCGTCGGTGACGCTCCCGAGACGGTTTGTGTGGCGTTCGCGCTGCGCGCTGCGCAACGCTAGCGGGAATTCTCCAGATTCCAGGCCTGGACCCAGTCCGGCAGCGCCGGGGAGGGCTCGCTTCGGCCGACGAGCTCGAGCAGCTCGCGCGAGCTCACCGTCCCACCGCTGCGCCGCAGGAAGCGGGAGCGCACGAACGCTTCAGCCACCAACTCTTCGCGCCGCAGGAAGCGGTGTTGGATGATGAAGGCTTTGTCGTCCCAGCCGAGCACCGTGGTTTCGACCTCGAAGGCTTGGAACAGCTGCAGCGAACGCCGAAAGCGGATCGTTTCGGCGGCAACCACCGGATACAGCCCCTTTCGCCAAAGCTTTCCGGCCAGGCCCGAGCGCAGCAAGAGATCGACACGCGCCACGTCGAGCATCGACAGGTAAACGCCGTTGTTCACGTGAAGAAGCACGTCCAAGTCCGGCGGCCAAACCCGAAAGCGTTTGCGCGCGGGCGCGAACAGCTCACAGCGCGAGCGGAAGGGTGCGGTCAAGAGCAACAGCAAGAGGCGCAGGAACAAGCTCATGCGATCCGGGTCGAGTGGTCGTCGCTCAGGCGTTGCCGGAAAGCAATCGGACCACCGGCTGAGGAGCGCTCCCGCAGCGGATCAGTGCTGGCCCGGGGCCCCTTCAGTCGGGCTCTTGCGCGAGCGCGACCAAGACCAGCGAGCGCGCGCTCACGAGATAGGATGATTGTGGGTGCGCTGGCGCCTCGCTCCAGGGCCGGATGTCGTCGGGTGAGATGAGCGCCGTATCGATGCAACGGCGCCAAGCTCCGCTTGCGGCGGGCGGCAATTCGAAGCTGAGTGGCTCCCAGTAAGCGTTGATCATGCCATGCAGCGAATAGTGCCCACGCAAGCTGCGCAAAGTGAAGGCGAGCGAATGCGATTTCTCGCTCCAGTCGGGGCAGCCGAGCTCGACGCCGTGCCAGGTGATATCGGCGCGCTCCAGCAACTCTTGCAGTGTCATCCGCGTTCCCTGCACGACCACGTCGCGGCGCAAACGAAACTCGTTGAGTAGCCGCACGAAGCGGTAAACGTCCGCGTGGCGATCGAGCAAACGCCAGTCGAACCAGCTGATGTCGCCATCCTGACAATAGGCGTTGTTGTTGCCCCGTTGCGTGCGTCGCACTTCGTCGCCCATCAGCAACATGGGCGTGCCCGCCGCGAGCAGCAACAGCGCGAGCAGGTTCTTTACCTGGCGATTGCGCAGCCCCTCGATCGCCGGGTCGTCGCTCGGCCCCTCCGCACCGCAGTTCCAACTGAGGTTGTCATTCGTGCCGTCGCGGTTGTCCTCGCCATTTGCTTCGTTGTGCTTGGCGTCGTAGGAGACGAGATCGTTCAACGTGAAGCCGTCGTGACAGGTCACGAAGTTGACGCTCTGCTCCGCTTCTCGTTGCTCGTAAGCGTAGATATCGGGACTGCCGAGCAGCCGCGAGGCAAGCGCCGGCACTACCCCGTCTTCGCCTTTCACCAGGCGTCTCAGGTCGTCGCGGAAACGACCGTTCCACTCCTGCCAGGTATCGCCGATGAAGGAGCCCACCTGATACAAGCCGGCGGCATCCCAGGCCTCAGCGATCAGCTTGGTGCCGGCCAGCTGCGGGTCGGACTCGATGTCCCAGAGCACTGGCGGATTCGGCAGCGGGGTGCCGTCTTCGTCGCGCGACAGCACAGAAGCAAGATCGAAGCGGAAGCCGTCCACGTGCATCTCTTCGACCCAGTAGCGTAGGCTGTCCTGGATCATCCGGCGCACGACCGCCTGGTTCGCGTTCAGCGTGTTGCCGCAACCGGTAAGGTCACGATACTTCGCGCGATCCTGCTCCAGGATATAGTAGGTCGAGTTGGCCAGGCCTCGGAACGAGAACGTTGGACCCTCTTGGTCTCCTTCACAGGTGTGGTTGAAGACCACGTCGAGGAAGACTTCGATCCCGGCGCGGTGCAGCGCCTTCACCATGTCCCGGAACTCGTCGAGCACCGCCAGCGGATCCGCTCGAGAGCTGAAAGCGTGGTGAGGCGCGAAGAACGAGATGGGCTGGTAGCCCCAATAGTTGACGCGACCCTCGGGCGCGCTCTGAGGGTCGAACTGAAATACCGGCAAAAGCTCGACGGCGGTGATGCCCAGCTCCTTCAAGTACGGGATTTTTTCGATCAGGCCGGCGTAAGTTCCGCGCTTGTCGGCAGCGATGCCCGAGCTCGGATGCCGCGTGAAGCCCCGCACGTGGAGCTCGTAGATAATCGTTTGCTCGAAGGGTCGGCGCAGCGGCTTGTCCCCTTCCCAGTCGTAGCCGCCCGGCCGCGCGACCACGCTTTTCATTGCGAAAGCGGCGTTCTCGCCCGCGCGCTGCGCGGCACTTCGGTCGTAGCGCGCGGGTACGGCCACCGCCCGACCGTACGGATCGAGCAGAACCTTCTCGCGATCGAAGCGCAGGCCCCGCTGCGGCGCGAACGGCCCGTGTGCGCGGTACGCGTAGATTTGCCCGGGCTCAATGCCGGGCACGAACACGTGCCAGTAGTGCTGGGTACGGTGTTCCGCTGGATTGAGGGCGAGGATGCGTATCGGCTGCAAGGCCTCGGCATCGGCAAACAACAGCAGCTCGATCAGCGTCGCATCGCGTGAGAATACGCTGAAGTTGACGCCGCCGTCGCAAACGGTTGCGCCGAGCGGCGCGCTCGAGCCTTTTGCCACGCTGATGACGCTCATTTTTCGTCCCTCGACAGGTAACACGGGCTCGACGTTGACGACCGTCATGTCGATCCTCGCCGCCTGCTCCTAACACGGCATCGCGCTGCGAAGCATGACCGATCCATGACGCTGGCCCGAGCCAGTGAGACAGGGCGCGCGGCGTGGGCCTGGAGGCCGGGCCCCGAACGCGACAAAACGCCGGCTTACGCAGCGCGCGCGCAACGCCTACTGTCGCCGCATGTCGAATGGAGACGAACCGAGCATCGACCGTCGCGATCTGATGCGCCTATTGGCCGGCGTAGCGGGAGCCAACGCCATGGGCGCGCTGACCTGGGGCGCACTCGAAGTATTGTTGCCGAAGGGCAATGCCGACTCCTGGACCAAAGCCGTATGCCGCTTTTGCGGAACCGGCTGCGGCATTCAAGTCGGCATGCGCGAAGGCCGCGTCACCGACGTGCGCGGCGACGAGCTGGCCCACAACGCGGGCGTGATCTGCGTCAAAGGCTCCATGCTGCGCGCGTTGCCGTACGTGCAAGGACGCCTGACCACGCCGATGATTCGTCGAGCCGGCAAGGCTTCGCCGCTGACAGCGGCGACCTGGGAAGAAGCGATGAGCCTGGTCGCGGAAAAGTTCCAGGAAGCGATCGCCGCGTCCGGCCCGAGCAGCGTCGCATTCTACGGCTCGGGACAGCTCTTCACCGAAGAGAGTTACACCGCCAACAAGCTATTCAAGGCAGGCATCCGCAGCAACAACGTGGATGGCAACCCACGACTTTGCATGGCCTCTGCCGCAACCGGTTACACCCAGACATTCGGCAAAGACGAACCACCGGGCAGCTACGAGGATATCGACCACGCGGACTGTCTGTTCGTGATCGGTGCCAATCCCTTCCACTGTCACCCCCCGCTGCACGAGCGGATCATGCGCCGCAAACGCCTGCACCCGGAAACCACGATCATTTGCGTCGACCCACGGCGGACGGACACCGCTGATCACGCGGACATTCATCTGGCTCCGGTGCCCGGCACGGATTTGCTGCTGCTAAACGCCATGGCGCAGGTGATCTGCGCGGATGGCCTGCTGGACGTCGACTTCGTGAAACGCCACGTTCGTTTCACCGACGGCAGCGCCACGACCGACTTCGACGCCTTCAAGGCCTTCTTGGACGCGAGCTACACCCCCGAGCAGGTCAGCCAAGAGCTGGGCATCACCGCGATTGATATTCGCCGCGTCGCACATCGCTTCGCCAAGTCCAAAGCCACGATGTCGCTGTGGACGATGGGACTCAATCAGCGCACGCAAGGCACCGCCTTGAACGCGATGGTGAGCGGACTGCACCTACTCACTGGTCAATTCGGTCGACCAGGCGCGACGCCCTTCTCCGTGACTGGGCAGCCCAACGCCTGTGGCGGGGTGCGCGACACCGGAGCGTTGTCGCACGCGCTGCCGAACGGCCGCGTCATCGCCAACCCGAAGCACCGGGAGGAAATGGAGGCGATCTGGGGCGTGCCTCCCGGCACGATCGATCCCAAACCGGGGCTACCGGCGGTGGATTTGTTTCAGGCGCTGGGCGACGGCCAGGTGCGTGCCGCCTTGGTCATGTGCACGAACCCCGCGCAGAGCCTGCCGAACTCTGCCGTGCAATGCAGCAACATGAGCAAAGCGGGGTTCTTGGTCGTGGCGGAAATCTTCGGCGATTCGGAGACGGCCAAGCTCGCCGACGTGCTGCTACCCGCGGCTCTCTGGATCGAGAAGGAGGGCGTGACGGGTCAGGGAGAGCGACGCTATCAATACACTCCGAAGTTGCTCGAGCCGCCGGGACAATGCCGCAGCGATCTCGCAATCCTGGTCGATTTGGCCGATCGCCTGGGGCACGGCAAGCTGATCTCGGCGCGCACGCCAGAAGCCGTCTGGGACGAATGGCGGAAAGTGTCCGCGCATTCGAAATACAATTTCGCGGGCATCACCTACCCGCGCTTGAAAGCGCTGCGCGGTCTGCAGTGGCCCTGCCCCACGCCCGACCATCCGGGTACGGTGCGGCGCTTCGTGGAAGGCTCCGATCCGCTGGTCGAGCCCGGCGCGGGCATCGAGTTCTACGGATTTCCCGACAAGAAAGCCGTGATCGCCAGCAGACCCTACGTGCGCTCGCCCGAGATGCCGACTCCGGAATTTCCGCTCCAGCTCACGACCGGGCGCGTCGTGGAGCAATGGCACACCGGCACCATGACCATGCGCATTCCGGAGCTCCGGGACGGAGCGGGTCCGGCGCGCATCGAGATCTCGCCCAGCGACGCCGACCGGCAGCGCGTCGCTGAAGGCTCCCCGCTTCGTCTCACCAGCCGCTTTGGGAGCGTCGAGGGGCTCGCCCACATCACCGACCGCTGCCGGCCAGGCACGTTGTTTGCTGCGTTTTACGACGTCAAGTTGTTGATCAACCGCGTGGTCGCCGATCACGTCGACCCGGTGTCCAAGGAGCCGGAGTACAAGGTCACCGCCGTGCGCTTGGAGCTCGCCTGATCATGGGCTGGATCACCCTGGTTCGCATCATTGGCACGCTCACCTGCCTGCTCACGATCGTGGGCGGCTTGCTGATCGCGCGCCGAAACTTCGCGCGTCTGGCTGAACGGCCAGATGTCTCGCTCGGCATCGCCACGCTTTCGGCCACGGCTTTTTGGAAGCTGAGCGCCTTGGCCATCATCGCCATCCTGCCCGCGGCCACGATCGCGGTCGCCAACTATCACACATTCGTGGGTGTCCACGAGGTGCAGGCATGCAGTCAGTGTCACGTGATGCGGCCGATGGTGAACGATCTGCACGATCCCAACTCGGACAACCTGGCCGCGCGCCATTTCAAGAACGGCTACATCCCAACCGGACAATGCTACGCCTGTCACAGTGATTACGGTTTCAGCGGCGACATGGCCGCAAAAATGGAGGGCTTTCGCCACTTGGCGCGTTACACCACGCGCACCTACAAGGAGCCCCTGGCCGCGCGCACGCGCTTCGACAACCATCAATGCTTGAAGTGCCACCAGGGGAAAACGCCCTTCGAAAGCGTGCACGTGCACGGGGACGTCCTGGCACGCTTGGAGTCCTCCAACATGAGCTGTCTCAATTGCCATGGCCGCGCGCACCCCACGCGCGCGGATCGCACCCCGGGCTCAGCCCGCTACAACGCGCTGATCGCTGCGCCCAGCTTCGCCGAGGCCGACCATGAATGAGCTCAAGTGGGAAGGCCTGGGCGTGGGGCTGGCTTCGATCATCAGCCTGATTTACGTCTGGGATCCGGGCCCGTATGCCATGGGCGCGTTCACCTTCATTGCGCAACCGCTGTTCCTGGTCGCCATCGCGAGCTACGGCTGGAAAGCCGTGAAAGACTTGCGCAAGCGCAGTGTCTTGTGAGCGCGCCCGCGCGCGAGCTCAGCCTTCCTCGGCTTTGTTCCGCAGCGTGCGCAGCGCTTCGGTCACTTCAGGGGAAATCGACATCAGGGCCACCTCGCGTTGCGGGAACGGCATGCCGATCTTCTGCTCGGTGAAGCAGTGGTTGAGGAGCACCGTCAATTCACTCCGCACCGAGTCGAAATCGTCGAAGCTCACCCAGCACTGCATTTGAAAATCGAGCGAGCTCTCCCCGTGGTTGAGAAAGAGCGCGTTCGGAGCTGGCTCGGGCAGCACCTTCGGATGCGATCGCGCGATCTCGCACAAGAGTGACAGGATTCGTTCGGGATCGACCCCGTACTCGACACCGACCGCGATTTCGATGCGACGCTTCTGATCGGACAGCGTCCAATTGATGACCTGATCGGCGATCAATTTCGAGTTCGGGACGATCACCTCGGCGCCTTGATAGGTCCGCACGGTGCTCGAGCGGAAACCGATCGTGTGCACTTCCCCCATCAAGTCCCCGACTTGAATCTTATCGCGCACCTTCAGCGGACCACCGAACATGAGGATCAGCCCGGCGACGAAGTTTTGTACCAAGTCTTGAAGACCGAAGCCGATGCCGACGCCGAGGGCCCCGGCCAGCACCGTCAGCCGATCGAACTGAATGCCAGCCGCGGCCAGCGTGAGGAAGAACCCGAGCAGCAGCGCGAGGTAGTAGATGCTCGATGACGCAACCTGGCGGCTGCCCTCCGCCAGCTCGAGGCGCGGCAGCACGTCTTGGTCGAGCAGGAAGCGAATGAAACGCGAGCTGTAGACGGCAAGCACCGCGCCCAGCGCCAAAATCGCCAGGTCGCCGACGGAAACCTTCAGTGCTCCGACCTCGAGCGACGCGCCCAGCACTTTGCCCAGCATGTCCTTGACCGTATCGTCGAGCGTCAGGAAGCGCAGCGAGACGTTAGCCCAGAACAAAAGCGCCCCCCAGCGCAGCGCTCGTGTGACGACAGTGACCACGCGCGCTCGGTAAGCCTTGATGAAGTTCACCCTCTGTAAGAGGGCGCTCTGAGTCAGGATCCAGAACGTGCCCCCGACCGCCTCGAGCGCGGCCGTGACGATCAGACCGAGGTACATCGAGACCAGCACGCCACCGCCCAGGATCTCTGCGACGCTGCCATAGCCGAAAACAGCACCCAACAGGCCGAGGCCCGT
>Ga0247773_1000577_pt1 | contig 14526 bp, 14 predicted proteins | sample UWRJL092311B6_FD_179934 | JGI IMG/M metagenome (GOLD analysis project Ga0247773, IMG submission 179934) | Plant litter microbial communities from Arlington Agricultural Research Station in Wisconsin, United States - UWRJ-L092-311B-6 | ecosystem: Environmental > Terrestrial > Plant litter >...
CGCCCAGCAGCTCAGACCAGGACTGGTAGAACACGAAGGTGTGGTTGACCAGCAGGCCGGCCAGCAGCACCGCGGTCAGCTGGCACCACCCGAGCAGCAACGCCCGCACCGGCCAGCGCAGCGCACCGAGCACGTCCAGCCGGCTCCAGCCCGCCAGCAGGCCGGCACAGCACAGCAGCACCACCAGGCCCGCCACGACCAGGATGGCGTTGCCGGTCAGCGACATCGCCGCGCCGCCCCCTCGCTCTGCCCGGCGCCCGCACGCCGGACAACCACGATCCCGGCCGCGGCTGTAAGCCGGCCAGGTACCGGCTAAGCGCCGGCTGGGGATTCGGCCGGCAGCCGGTCGGCGGCGGCGATGTCGGTGCGGTGCTGGCTGCCGGCCAGCTCGATGCCGGCCACCAACCGGTAGGCGGCGTCCCGGGCCTCGGCCAGGCTCGCGCCGACGGCGGTGGCCGACAGCACCCGGCCACCGGCCGAGCGCAGCACCCCGTCACCGTCGCGCCGGGTGCCGGCATGGATCACCCCGGGCTGGTCGCCGCCGGTGATCGGATCGTCCAGCCGGGGGGTGCCCGGGTAGTTGGCCGCCGCGACCACCACGGTGACCGCCGCCCCGGAATGCCAGCGCAGCGGCGGATGGCCGGCCAGCACCCCGGTTGCCGCGGCGTGCAGCAGCCCGGCCAGCGGGGTGTCCAGCAGGGCCAGCACCACCTGGGTCTCCGGATCGCCGAACCGGGCGTTGAACTCGATCACCCGGGGCCCGGCCGCCGTCATCGCCAGGCCCACGTAGAGCAGGCCGGCGAACGGGGCGCCGCGCCGGCGCAGCTCGTCCACGGTGGGCCGGGCCACCTGGCGCACCACCTGCTCGACAGTCGCGGCCGGTAGCCAGTCCAGCGGGGCGTAGGCACCCATCCCCCCGGTGTTCGGCCCGCTGTCCCCGTCACCGATCCGCTTGTAGTCCTGGGCCGGCAGCAGCGGCAGCACGCTCACCCCGTCGGTCACGCAGAACAGCGACACCTCGGGGCCGTCGAGGTACTCCTCCACCAGCACCCGGCCGCAGGCCGCGGCGTGCTGTCGCGCGACGTCCCGGTCGTCGGTGACCACCACGCCCTTGCCGGCGGCCAGGCCGTCGTCCTTGACCACGTACGGCGGGCCGAACTCGGCCAGCGCGGCCTCGACCTCGGCGGCGGTGCCGCACACCCGGGCCCGGGCGGTCGGCACTCCGGCCGCGGCCATCACGTCCTTGGCGAAGGCCTTGCTGCCCTCCAACCGGGCCGCCGACGCGGACGGGCCGAAGCACGCGATCCCGGCGGCGCGCACCGCGTCGGCGGCACCGGCCACCAGCGGGGCCTCCGGGCCGATCACCACCAGGTCGGCGGCGACCTGGCCGGCCAGCGCCGCCACCGCGGCCGGGTCGGTGACGTTCAGCGGGCGGTGCTCGGCGACGTTGGCGGTGCCGGCGTTGCCGGGGGCGCAGATCAGCGCGGTGACGGCCGGATCAGCCGCCAGCGCCAGGCAGAGGGCGTGCTCGCGAGCACCGGAACCGACGACGAGAACCCGCATACCCGCTGAGGCTACCGAGTGTTCGGCCGGCAACCGCGAGGACTGCTACCGCGGCTGGTCGTCCGGCCAGGAACTCCCGGGGCGGGACCAGTCGCCGTAGACCTGCGGCGGGTAACCGCCCGCGACGGCCGGCGGACCCGATCGGTAGCCGCCCTGGCCGGCCATGGCCCGAAGCTGGGCCAGTTCGCGTTGGATCGGCCAATCCTTGAAAGCGAAGACCAGGAACATCACCAGGTTCACCAGCGGGACCACCGCGATCAGGATCCACCACCCGGAGTAGCCGGCTCGGCGAATGATCCGGACGTAGGCCCAGAACACGAGGATCAGGATCACCAGGTAGAACCCGATGATGCCCAGACCCACCGATTCCGCGGTGGACGGCGAAGCAGTGATCACGACGTTTCCCCGGTAGTTGACGGTTGTCACAATGTATCGGTATCCGCGAGCCGGCGAGGGGATTTGCAGGCGAATGACCACGCGGCGGCTCGGATACTCGAGCCGCCGCGTGGTCGAGCCCTGCTAACAGCCGCAGGTGTAGTACGTGATGTCCCAGTGGGTGCCCTCGTCGCAGTAGATGTTGCCCGACGCGGCCTGCCACTGCGGGTAGCCGTCGCCCCGGTTGCCGATTCGGGTGAAGGAGTTGTGGATGTAGTTGTTGTTGCAGGTGTTGTGCGCGATGTCGACCTTGTAGCCGTTGTAGTGGCTGTAGGTGCCGCTGGCGTGGCCGACCTCGGTGCCGCCGGTGATATTGATCGCGCAGCCGCTGGACTGCTTGAGCGTGATCACGCCTGAGACGGTGCTCTGGTTGATCTGCTCGAACGAGGTACAGGTCGAGTTGCTGCGGGTGGTGCAGCCACCGCTGGAGCTCCAGGTCACGCCGGCGGCCGAGAGCTGCGAGGCGGCCTGGGCCTGGGTGAGCTTGGTGACGGCCAGCGCCGGCGAGCTGACCGCGACCAGGGTGGTCACCGAGGCGAACAGCCCGAGCAGGAATACGACGATCCGATTTCTCATGGGGGTCCAACCATTTCGTCCGGGGGAACGGGAGGGGAGGTTCCGGCTCACCGTTGCGTAACCCGCCAAACCTGGCAACTCGACCCGCATGGGAATTCACGACCCTCACACAGGGACGTCCCGCTCAGCTCGCCGCGGTGTCCACGATCGTGATGCCGGACAGCGTCGGGACGTAGAGCCGGCTGCCGCTGATCGCCGGGGTGGCGAACCGGCTGGTGGCACCCACCGGAACCCGCTCCCGGACCTTGCCGCTCGCCGGGTCCAGGGCGCTCAGCACACCGGCCTGCGGGCTCACCGAGTACAGCCGGCCGCCGCCCAGTACCGGCGAGCCGGTGATCGCCTCGTCGGCGTGCCAGGTGACGGTGAGCCGGCCGGCCCCGTCGACCCGGACCGCCCGCAGGCCGTCGGCGCACGGCACGTAGACCGTGTCGCCGGCCACCGCGGTGCCGCCGAAGGACCGGCACACCTCGGCCTGGCTGACCTGGCCGCCGATGCCGCCCAGGTCGCCGACCCTCAGCACGTAGCCGTCGCCGTCCTTGCCGGCAATGAAGATCCACTTTTCGTCGACCACCGCCGGGCCCTGCGAGCCGAGGTCCAGGTCGGCGGCGTTGTGGGCCGCCCAGGCACTGGGCGAGAACGAGTCCACCAGCCGGGTCCCGGCCAGTTCCAGCACCGAGTCGCTGTAGTCGTAGGTCCCGCCGACCGATTCGCCGTTGCCGACCGCCACCAGCAGGTGGCCGTTGAGCACGGTGGCACCCGGTGGAGTCCAGATGCCGGCCTCGCGAGTGGTCGGCACGGTGTAGGCGATCGGCTCGCCGTTGCCGACCGGAACGCCGACCAGCCGGCCCTTGTACTGCCCGCAGTCACCGGCCAGGCCACCGAACGGCACCCAGACCCGGCCGTCGGCCACGGTCAGCGCGCCGCGCTGCTGCATGGCCTGGGCGTCGGTGCCGGGCAGGTCCACCGACCGCCGCCAGCGGATCGCTCCGGTGGCCGGGTCCAGCGCGACCAGGTCGTGGCGCACCCGGGCGCCGATCGAGGCCACCACGAACACCGATCCGGTGGCGCTGTCATAGACCGGCGTGCCGGTGATGCCGAGCGGATCGATGTTGCCGCACGGCAGGTCCGAGCGGTTGGTCGGATCACCGAGCCGCACCGACCAGTTCAGCAGCCCGTTCGGCTTCAGGCCGTAGACCAGGTTGTGCTCGGTGGCCACGATCACGGTGCCGCCGACCACGATCGGTGAGGCGTAGACCTGGCCCTCCAGGTTGACCTCGGTGGCCCTCAGTCGACCGGAGGCCGCCGGCATGGCCTTGCTGATCCCGGTGCGCTGCGGGTCGCCGTGATACGTGGGCCACTCGGCAGCAGCCGGCTTGCCCGTCGAGGGTTGACCGGCCGACGTACTCGTCGCGGGCCGGCTGCCGGTCGAGGTACTGGCCGCCGTGGTGGCGGTGGTCGGCGGTGGGTCACCGGCGTCCGAGGTGCAGCCGGAGAGCAGGGCAGCCAGCAGTGTCAGGGTCGCCACTCCGGTCCTGACCACCGGGTCAGGGTATTCCACAGCACCGACGAGGACGCGCAGCTCGAAGGTTGCCGACCGATCAGCGGCCCAGGCCGGCTATTGCCGCATCCGACAGAGCTGCTGCCGTCAGACAGCGAGCCCGGCTGTGGCACGCCGGTCAGCGCAGCGAGCCGATGAAGTCCGCGGCGCGCAGCAGGGCACCCGGACGCGGGCCGGGGTCCTCCCGCCGTTCGGCGACCAGGTGATAGGCCTGCAGCCGGTTGGTGGCGAAGGCATGCTGGCCGCCGCGCAGGAACATCCGGAACGCCCGGTAGACGTCCTCGCCCCACCGCCCGGCTACGAAGTCGTGGTTGGCCTCGAACCGGTCGGCCCAGTGCCGGATGGTGAGTTCGTAGTCGTGGGTCTCCCGCTGGACCTCGATGATCTCGAAGCCGTGGAACAGCAATTCCCGCGCCATGTCCTGCAATGACAGGAAGGAATGGTGGCCGGGCCAGGTGAATTGCCGGGTGAACGGGCTGACCGCGAATTTCTGCTTGGTCGCGGAGGCGTCCAGATATAACCGACCGCCCGGCTTGAGCGCCGACCACACCCGCTGACAGAAGGTGCGATAGTTCGGAATGTGCTCGATCACGCCATAAATGACGGCATGGTCATAGGGTTCTGCCGGCCGATGGTCGAGGATGTCCTGCACGACGACCTTGCCGGGAATACCGTGTTCGGCGATCAATCGGCGAATATAGGCCGCCGATTCCTCGACGAGTGTCAACGAGGTGACTTCGACCCCGCGGTTGCCGCAATACTGGGTGGTGCCGCCCCAGCCGCCGCCGATATCGAGCAATCGCATGCCCGGCTGGAGGTTCAGCGCGCCGAACATCGATTCCAGTTTGTGCTCGGCCGCCTCCTCGAGGGTTTCGTCGTCGTGGTGGAACAGGCAGTGCGAGTAATACCGGTATCGCCGGTCGATGAAGCTGAGGTAGAAGTCGTCACCGAGCGTGTAGTGCTTGGCGATCGAGGCGGCGTTGACCTTGGTGGGCGAGCGCAGCATCAGCCGGTAGGCGAAGGTGGCGGCGTCCCGGACCGTGATGCCCTTGCGCAGCTGCGAGCGGGCCTCCAGCAGGGCGGCCAGGTCCCCGTCGAGGTCGATCTCGCCCGCGACGTAGGCCTGCCCCAGAGCGAATTCGTTGAGCGGCAACGACTGTGCCGCCTGGTTGCGGAACCGGATGTGCCACACCGGCTCGGTGTCGCCGATGATTTCCCGCCTGCCGTCGTGATACTCCACCGAACCGGAGCTGTTCAGCCGCCGCAGCACCCCGATCAGCTGCTCGACATTGTCGGCCGGCGGTGCCGAGACGGACGTCGGACTTGTCAGTGGAATAGCCATGAGCTCACCACCACCCTCGAGATGTGGAGACGAGGTTAGGGGCTGGCCGCTGGTACGGACAAGAGCCATTTTCGTTATCGGCCGCTGCCGACCAGCCCTTGTTGATAGCCGCCTCGCGGAACCATAATTGTCTGCCATCCCACCCGATGTGGATGACAGGCAATTGAGGCCACCATGCGGCATCCCGGTAGTGCACCAGCTCGTTCGCCCGGCAGCGCCGCCAGCGCCGCACACCGGCTTTCGGTGCCCGACCGGGCATTTCGAATTCTCGGCGGCTGCCTCAATGTCGCGGTATTGCTGGAGGCCGCGGCCCGGCTCGGCTCCCGGCTGCCCCAGGCCTGGCAGCCGGCGCTGGTCGGCGGCTGCCTGGTCGCGTTCGCGGCCGCCACCTTCGCGGCCGACCTGACCTCGGGCCTGCTGCACTGGGCCTTCGACACCTGGTTCTCCACCACCCGGGGGGCGTTCCGGCGGATGGTGTCGATCGTGCGCGAGCATCACGTCAAGCCGGATGAGATCTTCACCTTCCGGTTCGCCACCGACTCCGGGATGCTGTCGTGGTTCGGCGGGGCGGGTGCGTTCGTGCTGCTGACGCTGTCGTGGGCCGTGTCCGGGCACCCGGTGCTGGTGGTGAGCCTGTGCCTGGCCGCCGTGGTCTACAGCGTCGACGTCTCGCTGATGTTCGAGTACCACAAGTGGGGCCACCGGCGCCGCCGCGGCCCGCTACCCAGGCTCGCCCAGCGCTGCGGCCTGCTGCTGTCCCCCGACCACCACCTGCGCCACCACCGCGGCGCGCACGACAGCCACTACTGCCTGATCAACGGCCTGGCCGACCGGACGCTGGGTGAATGGGGCTTCTTCCGCGGCCTGGAACGGCTGATCACCGCGGTGACCGGCGTGCGGCCACGCGCCGAGGACCACGCGATGCTGGCCCGGCTGGTGCGGTAGCGCTCCGGTCGGCTGTCTTATGCGTCCGGCTCAGGCCAGCAGGTCGTTCAACACGATCGACTGGTCGCGGCCCGGGCCGACCCCGATCACCGAGATCGGGGCGCCGGACATCGCCTCCAGTGCCCGGACGTAGGCCTGGCAGTTGGGCGGCAGGTCGGCCATCGTCCGGGCGGCGGAGATGTCGTCGTCCCAGCCGGGGAAGGTCTCATAGATCGGCACCGCACGCGCGAACTCGGCCTGGGTCATCGGCATGTCGGCATGCCGTACACCGTCGATCTCGTACGCGACACAGACCGGCACCTCGGGCATGCCGGTCAGGATGTCGAGCTTGGTCAGCACGAAGTCGGTGACGCCGTTGACGCGGGCGGCGTACCGGGCGATCGGTGCGTCGTACCAGCCGGTGCGCCGCGGCCGCCCGGTGGTGGTGCCGAACTCGGCGCCGGCGTTGCGCAGCTCGTCGCCCTTGTCGTGCAGCAGCTCGGTCGGGAACGGGCCCTCGCCGACCCTGGTGGCGTAGGCCTTGACCACCGCGATCACCCGGTCGATCCGGGTCGGTGGGATGCCGCTGCCGGTGCAGGCCCCGCCGGCGGTGGCGCTGGAGGAGGTGACGAACGGGTAGTTGCCGTGGTCGACGTCGAGCATGGTGGCCTGGCCGGCCTCCAGCAGCACGGTCTTGCCCGCCTCCAGCGCCTCGTGCAGCAGCAGCGGGGTGTCGGCCACCATCGGGCGCAGCCGGTCGGCGTAGGACAGCAGGAACTCCAGCACCGCCTCGGTCTCGAGTGCCCGGCGGTTGTAGATCTTGGCCAGCACCTGGTTCTTGAGGTTCAGCGCGCTGGTGACCTTCTCGCGCAGCGTCACCTCGTCGAACAGGTCCTGCACCCGGATGCCGATCCGGTTCATCTTGTCGGCGTAGGTCGGGCCGATGCCGCGGCCGGTGGTGCCGATCTTGCGGCTGCCGGCGAACCGCTCGGTCACCTTGTCGATCACGGTGTTGTACGGCGGGATGATGTGCGCGGCCGAGCTGACCACCAGCTTCTCGGCCGAGCGGCCCCGGGCCTGCAGCGCGTCGATCTCGGCGAACAGCACCTCGAGGTCGATCACCACGCCGTTGCCGATCACCGGGGTGCAGTTCTGGCTCAGGATCCCCGACGGCAGCAGGTGCAGCGCGAACTTCTCGCCGTCGATGACGATGGTGTGCCCGGCGTTGTTGCCGCCGTTGAACTTCACCACGTAGTCGACCCGGCTGCCCAGCAGGTCGGTGGCCTTGCCCTTGCCTTCGTCGCCCCACTGAGCGCCGACCAGAACGATCGCGGGCATGTAGCAGACTCCTGACTGAAGGGCTGTTCGGGCTGGCGTCGGTCTCGTGCAATGTAGCTGTCACCCACGACGAAACCGTGCCAGCGGAGAGGGTAACCAACGTGCACCTGGTGCAACTGAGCATCGGCCACCACCAGCCGGCCGACGGCCTGCCGGCCAGGACGGCGCGCTACACCGCCAGCGACGTCGCCGAGGTGGACGCGGTGCTGGCGAGCCTGGAGGCCGGTTCCGAGGGCCTGGGCGCCGAGTTGCCCCGGCTGGTGCTGGACGCCGACCTGGCCGGGCTGAACCTGGTCCTGCACCGGCTGCTGCGCCGTGGCCTGCTGGAGACGCTGGAGACCGCCGTGCTGCCGCGCGAGCCGGTGCCCTACCTGTCCCGGCTCGGGCTGCCCACCGACCTGGCCGGCCGGCTGCGGGTGGCGGCCGAGGCGCCGGCCCGGCTGGTCGGCGTGATCAAGGACGATTCCGGCGGTGTCTGCCTCGACTCCGCGAGCATGACTGCCTGGCCATCGGAGCAGGCTGGTGCCGGTCCGGCCTGGTGGTTGCGGGCGGTGGTGGACGACCAGCGGCTGGCCGACGGGTCGGCGCGCGAGCTGCGGCTGCGCCGGCTGGGCCCGGCGGAGCTGGAGGCCACCGTGCGGCTGGGCCGGTTGCGCCACCGGACCTGCCGGGGCCGCTCGCTGCAGCTGGCCTGCGATCCGGCCCTGATCGTCGCCGACGGGGTGGCCCGGGAGCGGCCGCGCGGCAAGCGCACCTTCTGGTCGGAGCCGAAGCTGTGGTGGCTGGCGCTGCCGCCGGGCTGAGCAGCTGTTGTCCACAGGGCCGCGCGGACGTCCGGGCGCAGTGGCCGCGGGGCAATAGAGTTGGCCCATGAGCGAGGACCGGAACGAATCGCAGCGATGAGATGACCATGAGCGTTGACCCCCGGCCGACGCCGTCGGACTCCGGGCCGCCCCGGTTCCAGCCGGCACTGGCCAGGCAGACCCGGGCCACCGGCGCACCGATCGCCGTCCTGGTGCTGCTGGCCGCCCTGGCCGCCGTCGTCCTGCTGATCGAAGGCGTGTCGGACCCGGCCGGGCTGATCGTCGCGGTGCCGTTGACGGCGCTGTCGATGGCGGTGGTGCTGGCCTGCTACTTCTGGCTGGATCGCTGGGAACCCGAACCGAGCCGGTTGCTGCTGCTGGCCTTCCTGTGGGGCGCCAGCGTGGCGGTGGTGGCCAGCCTGGTGCTGGAGCTGGCCAGCAGCGAGGTGCTCGGCAGCGGCGCGGTGTTGGTGTTGGTGGGCCCGGCCATCGAGGAGGCGGCCAAGGGCGCGTTCCTGCTGGTGATGCTCACCGGCGCCCGCCGCCGCGAGTTCGACGGCGTGGTGGACGGCCTGGTGTACGCCGGCTTCGCCGCGGTCGGGTTCGCGTTCGTGGAGGACATCGGCTACGTCGCGCAGAGTTTCAGCCAGGGCACCGACACCGGCCTGGCCACCGTGGTGCTGCGGCTGGTGCTGGCGCCGTTCGCGCATCCGCTGTTCACCTCGATGATCGGGCTGGGCGTCGGCCTGGCGGTGAGCCGGCCCGGGCAGCCGGCCCGCTGGCGCTACGCGGTCCTGGGCTACCTGGCCGCGGTCGGCCTGCATGCGCTGTGGAACGGCTCGCTGACCTTCGGCTTCGGCGGCTACCTGTTCGTCTACGTCGTGATCATGATCCCGGCGTTCGTCGCCGCCGTCCTGATCGCGCGCTATCACCGCCGGCGCGAGCGGGACGTGGTGCGCCGGCAGCTGCCCCAGCTGGTCTACTACCGGCTGATCGCTCCCCCGGAAGCCGGCTGGCTGGACAGCATCGCCGCCCGGCGGGCCTGGCTGCGAGTGGTGCGGGCCCGGTCGGGCAAACCGGCGGCCACCGCACTACGCACCTTCCAGACAGCGGCCACCGAGCTGGCCTTCCTGCGTGACCGGGCCGAGCGCGGCGTCGCCCCGGCCGACGCCTACGCCCTGCACGCCGAGCTGGTGCAGGCCCTGCGGATCAGCCGGGCCCAGGCCGCCCAGCCGCTGGCCGAGCACGCCCGGTCCGCGCCGCCGGTCCGGCCGGTCCGGCCGGCGTCGCTGTGAGGCCGGCGGGTCGTTGAAGGGCCGCAGGTCGACAGGATCCCGGAGGACGCGATGAGCATGCGGATGTTCGTGGCGGTGCTGCCGCCGCCGGAGGTCATCGAGGACCTCGCCGAGTACGTCGAGCCCCGGGCCGAGCGCGACAGTCCACTGCGCTGGTCACCGCAGCCGCAGTGGCACCTGACGCTGGCGTTCCTGCCCTCGGTCGCCGACCGGGACTACGACGAGCTCCTCGATCGGCTGGCCGAGGCGGCCGGACGCCGCGACCCGTTCGAGCTGCGGCTGCACGGTGCCGGCACCTTTCCGAATCCGGCCCAGGGCAAGGTGCTGTGGGCCGGGGTGGCCGGCGAGACCGAGCGGTTGGAGCGGTTGTCGGCCAGCTGCCGGTCGGCGGCAGTCCGGGCCGGTGTCGAGGTGGACGGCTCGAAGTTCCGGCCGCACCTGACCCTGGCCCGGTCCAACCGGCCGATCGAGCTGACCCGGTGGCTGCGGGTCTTCGACCTCTACGACGGGCCCGGCTGGCAGGTGGAGGAGATCGCGCTGGTGCAGTCCCACCTGGGTGCCGGCGGCTCCCGGTACCAGGTGCGGGAATCGTTTACGCTCGGCGCCCGGGACCAGGCAGGCTAACGTGACGGCTGTGACCGCCGCAGCGCAGACGCCCGCCTCGTGAGCCGACTGGACGAGGTCGCCGAACGCGACGGCTGGCGCTGCTGGCTGTGCGACGAACCGGTCGACCCCGCGATGTCGGTGAACGACGCACGCGGGCCCAGCGTGGACAGCCTGGGCACCGCCAAGGCCCGTGATAAGGCCGGTGAGCGATTGGCGCACCGTGGCTGCAACACCCGGAAGGGTGCGGTGAAGCCGGTCGTCCCCTGGCCGCCGCAGCTGTTCGTGTCCGACCCGGCACCGCTGATCGGGGTCGCCGAGCGGCTGGAGCGCAAGGGCGGTCGCGAGGTGGTGGCGCGCTGTCCCAGCCGGTCCGACGCCGACCAGACCGCCGACTGGCTGGTCGACCGGTTCTCCCGGCTGGCGCCGGCGCTACCGGTCACCGCGACCGTCGAGCCCGGCGGCGGCCAGTTCCTGGTCGCGCTGACCGTCCCCCGCTCCTAGGCCTGGCCGAATGGCGAACCGGTGCCGGCGCAATGGCGATTCCGGGTCGGCAGCGGCTTGTAGGCTCGCGCCGTGACCAGCTCCTACGCGCCCGGGCGCAGCGCCGAACCCGCCCAGCGCACGACCGATCCGCTGATCGAGGCGGTCGGTCTCAGCAAGCGGTTCGGCAGCTTCGAGGCGGTCAAGGCGATCGATTTCTCGGTGGCCCGGGGGGAGTCGTTCGGCTTCCTCGGACCCAACGGCGCCGGCAAGTCATCCACCATGCGGATGGTCGGCGCGGTCTCGCCGGCCAGCAGCGGCCGGTTGCGGGTGCTGGGGCTGGACCCGGCGGTCGAGGGCCCGGCGATCCGGTCGCGGCTCGGTGTGGTCCCGCAGCAGGACAACCTCGACCTGGAACTGACCGTGTGGGAGAACCTCTACATCTACGGCAGGTACTTCGGCATTCCCAAGCGCACGCTGCGCTCCAAGATCGAGGAGCTGCTGGACTTCGCCCAGCTGTCGGACCGGGCCCGGGACAAGGTCGAGCCGCTGTCGGGCGGCATGAAGCGCCGGCTGACGATCGCCCGGTCACTGATCAACGACCCCGAGATCCTGCTGCTGGACGAGCCGACCACCGGCCTGGACCCGCAGGCCCGGCACGTGCTGTGGGACCGGCTGTACCGGCTCAAGCACCAGGGCGTCACGCTGGTGCTGACCACCCACTACATGGACGAGGCCGAGCAGCTGTGCGACCGGCTGGTGGTGATGGACCACGGGTTGATCGTGGCCGAGGGCTCGCCGGCCCAGCTGATCGCCGAGCACGTCAGCCGCGAGGTCGCGGAGCTGCGCTTCGGCATCGACGAGAACGAGGCCCGGGCGGCGCAGGTGGCCGACCTGGCCGAGCGGGTCGAGGTGCTGGCCGACCGGCTGCTGCTCTACGTCAGCGACGGCGAGGCGGTGCTGCGGGCGGTGCAGGAGCGCGGCCTGCGACCGGTGTCGGGCCTGGTCCGCCGGGCCAGCCTGGAGGACGTCTTCCTGCGGCTGACGGGACGAAGCCTTGTCGACTGAGGCCTCCGCGCCGGCGCTGACCGCCGGCCGGCACACCCCCACCCGGCACCTGGTCCGCGCGCACGGCGGTGGCGTGCCGGCCATGTTCGGGTACCTGCTGACCTCGACCCGGCCCTACCTGAAGATGGCGGCGCTGTCCCAGCTCGGGTCGCCGGTGCTCTACCTGCTCTCGCTGGGCATCGGCCTGGGCAGCCTCGTCAACGGGCGCTCCGGTGGGCAGAGCCTGGGCACCTCCTACCTCAGCTTCCTGGCCCCGGCGCTGATCGCCGCCACGGCGCTGCAGGTGGCGGTGGGCCAGGCGACGTACCCGATCCTGTTCGGCGGCTTCAAGTTCCAGCGGATCTACTTCGCGATGAACGCCACCCCGTTGACGCCCCAGCAGATCGCCAGCGGCGTGCTCGGCTGGATCGCCACCCGGACGGCCGTCTCGGCCACCCTGTACCTGGCGGTGGTGGCCTGCTTCGGCGGCATCCGCAGCGTCGGTGCGTTGTTGTGCGTCCCGATCGCCACCCTCGGCGCGATGGCGCTGGCGGCGCCGATCGCCGTCTACTCGGCCACCGTCGAAACCGAACGCGGCGGCTTCGCGGCGATCTCCCGGTTCCTGGTGATGCCGATGTTCCTGTTCTCGGGCACCTTCTACCCGGTCAGTTCACTGCCGGAGTGGGGACGGGCACTGGCCTGGCTGTCGCCGCTGTGGCACGCCACCGAGCTGGCCCGGTGGGCCTCGCTGGGGTCGCTGCACCTGCGCTCGGGGATCGGCCAGGTCGGCGCCGTCGCGCTGCTCGGTCACCTGGCGTTCCTGACCGTGCTGACGGTGGCCGGGGTGCTGCTGACCGGCTGGCGGTTCCGGGTGAGGTTGAGCCGATGAGCCGGATGGAGCTGGCCGACCCGCCGGCCGGGGCCGGCTACCCGGCCCGGCGCACCCTGCTGTTGCGCGTGCTGCCTCCGAACGTCTACGCCGGCCGGGCCACCGTGCTGATGGAACGCTCGGCACGGGTCTATCGCCGGGCCTGGCTGATCATCGTCTCCGGCTTCTTCGAGCCGCTGTTCTACCTGCTGTCCTTCGGGACCGGCCTGGGCACCCTGGTCGGCGGGGTGAGCGGCCCGCACGACCGGCCACTGACCTACGCCCAGTACATCGCGCCGGCGCTGCTGGCCTCGTCGGCGATGAACGGGGCGCTCAACGACTCGATGATGAACGTGTTCTTCAAGCTCAAGTACGCCAAGCTCTATGACGGCATGCTGGCCACCTCGTTGGCTCCGATGGACGTCGCGCTCGGCGAGATGGGCTGGGCGCTGACCCGGGGCGGGATGTACTCGGTCGCCTTCGTGATCGTGATGCTCGCGATGGGACTGATCCTGTCACCGTGGGCGCTGCTGCTGGTGCCCGCGGCGCTGCTGATCGCGTTCGGCTTCGCCGCGCTGGGTATGGGGATGACCACCTACGTGCGCGGCTGGCAGGACATCGAGGTGCTGTCCCTGCTCATCCTGCCGATGTTTCTGTTCTCCGGCACCTTCTACAGCCTCGACACCTACCCGGCGTGGTTGCGGGTGGTGGTGCAGTGCCTGCCGCTGCACCACGGGATAGCCGTGATGCGGGCGCTCAGCTACGGCGACATCAGCGCCGGGTTGTGCCTGCACCTGCTCTACTTCGTCGCGATGGCCGCGATCGGGCTGTGGGTGACCACCCGCCGGCTCGGCATCCTGCTGATGAGCTGAGACCGGCGCTAGCTCCGCCGGCGGGCGTGCAGCACGCTGTCGTGGATGGTGGCCTGGTTGCCGTCCGGGTCGGTGGCGTCGCGTCCGGGCGCGGCGTTGGTGACGATCTGCCACCGCTCCGGATCCAGCCGGGTGGCGATGTCCTCGGCGGTGAAGAACAGCTCCGGCTGGTGCGGACGCCGCATGGTGGTCTGCAGGTCCGACGGGTGGTGGCCCACGATCAGCAGCGCGCCACCCGGCCGGACCGCGGCCGCCAGCCGGTCGAACAGCGGCACCCGGTCCTCGGCCGGCAGGTGCAGGTAGTGGCTGGTGACCAGGTCGTAGCCGCCGCTGCCGGGATCGAAGCCGGCCAGGTCGGCGTGCCGCCAGTCGACGCGGTCGGCCACCTGCTTGTCGGCCGCCGCCGCTGCCGCCCGCTCCAGCGCCACCGAGGACACGTCGACGCCGGTCACCCGCCAGCCCCGGCCGGCCAGCCAGATCGCGTCCGCGCCCTCACCACAGCCGGCGTCCAGCGCGGTGCCCGGCTCCAGCCCGGACACCTCGCTGACCAGGTACCGGTTCGGCTCGCCGCTCCATAGTTGGTGGTGGTGTGAGCGGTAGCGCTCGTCCCAGCTCCGCTCGGCATCGGACTTCTCGGGCATCCCGGCTCCTCGGCGGTAGGCGGTCACGGCCTGCTGGGTCTCCTCGGCGATCAGGTCGGCGTTGATCGCCGCCGCGGCGGCCAGCCCGCCGGCGGCCGCGGTGATCACCTGGGCGCTGAGGTCGGTGACATTACCGGCCACCCACACCCCGGCGGCCTCGGTGCGGCCGGTGGCATCG
>Ga0247773_1000578_pt1 | contig 14526 bp, 11 predicted proteins | sample UWRJL092311B6_FD_179934 | JGI IMG/M metagenome (GOLD analysis project Ga0247773, IMG submission 179934) | Plant litter microbial communities from Arlington Agricultural Research Station in Wisconsin, United States - UWRJ-L092-311B-6 | ecosystem: Environmental > Terrestrial > Plant litter >...
GCCGTCCCAGGGGCCCGACCCGAGCGGCAGCCACGCCGGGTCGCCCTGGTGGTGGTCCTGGCTGGAGAGCATCAGGGCGAGCACCATGTCGTGCCCCCCGGCCGCCTGGTCGTGCCCCACGACCAGCACCGGCCGGTCCTTGCCCTGCGAGGGGTCCTCCTCGTAGGCCACCCAGCCCCAGACCACCTCGCCCGGGTCGGCCACCCCGTCCGGGTGCGGCGAATACGACGGGACCACAGTTCCAGCGAAGTCACCGGGATAGCCGTCCACCCCGGCCCGACCCAGGGCGACCGAAGAAAGCCGCTGCTGTTCCTTACGATCGCGCCGCAGCCAGCGGAAGATCATCAGATCGCCACCGGGTACACCGGCTGCGGGATCTCCGGCTTGATCCTGCCCTCGACGAAGATGCCATGCCAGATCATGAAGACCAGCAGCGTCCAGATCTTGCGGGAGTAGTCGTGCGGGCCGTCCCGGTGTGCGTCCAGCAGCTGCAGCGCGGCCTGAGTGTCGATCAGGTGACCGGTGCCCGCCGAGCTGATGATGTCGCGTGCCCACTCGTACATCTCGGACTGCAGCCAGGGCCGGGTCGGCACCGGGAAGCCGAGCTTGGCCCGGTTCAACACGTGCGGCGGCACGATCTCGGCCAGCGCCCGGCGCAGCGCGTACTTCGTCGTCTCGGACGTGATCTTCTGGTCCACCGGGATCGCCGAGGCCACCCGGAACACTTCCTTGTCCAGGAAGGGCACCCGCAGCTCCAGCGAGTTCGCCATCGTCATCTTGTCGGCCTTCACCAGGATGTCGCCGCGCAGCCAGGTGAACAGGTCGATGTACTGCATCCGGGTCGAGTCGTCCAGATGGGTGCTAGCCGCGTAATACGGCGCCGTGACGTCGGTGTAGCTGACCGACGGCGAATACGTCCTGAGCAACGACTGCATCTCCTCGGGACGGAAGATCCGGGCGTTGCCGTAGTAGCGCTCCTCGATGCCGATCGAGGCCCGGCGCAGCAGGTCCTTGCCGCGCATGCCTTCCGGCAACGTCCGGCCAAGGGTGCCGAGCAGCCGCTTGACCGGGTCCGGAGCGCGGGTGAGATGCCGCAGCGAGATCGGCTCGCGGTAGATGGTGTAACCGCCGAACAGCTCGTCGGCGCCCTCGCCAGACAGCACCACCTTGACGTGCTTGCGGGCCTCGCGGGCGATGAAGTACAGCGGCAGCAGCGCCGGGTCGGCCACCGGATCGTCCAGATACCAGACGATCAGCGGCAGGGTGTCCATCATCTCCTGCGGGGTGACCACCTTGGTGATGTGCTCGACGCCGATCGCGTCGGCGGACTCGGCGGCGACCTCGATCTCGGAATAGCCGGAACGCTCGAAGCCGGTGGTGAAGGTCAGCAGCTTCGGGTTGTGCTCGCGGGCCAAGGCGGCGATCGCGGTGGAGTCGATGCCGCCGGACAGGAACGCCCCGACCGTGAAGTCCGAGCGCAGGTGCTTGGCCACCGAGTCCCGCAACGCCTCGGCGATCTCGTGGTAGAGCTTGTCCGGCTCGGTGACCGGGCGGATCGGGAAGTCCGGCGTGAAGTACCGCCTGGTCTCGATGGTGCCGCCCGGGCGCAGTGTGAAGCTGGTGCCCGAGTCGATCCGGGTGATCGCCCGATGCATCGAGGCCGGCTCCGGAACGTACTGCAGGGTCAGGTAGTGCTGCAGCGCCTCGGTGTTCACCGCGGCGTCGCCGGAGGCCACCACGTCCGGGGCCACCGCCAGCAGTGCCTTCTTCTCCGAGGCGAAGAACGACCCGCGCTCGTCGGAGTAGGTGTAGAGCGGCTTGATGCCGAACGGGTCCCGGGCGCCGAACATCACCCGCTCCTCGCTGTCCCAGATCAGGAAGGCGAACATCCCGCGCAGCTCGTCGACGACGCTCTCACCCAGGTAGTGGTAGCCGGCCAGGATGGCCTCGCCGTCGCCCTTGGTTTCGAACTTCGCGCCGAACTCGGTCTCCAGCCGCTCCCGCAGCTCGAGGTAGTTGTAGATCTCGCCGTTGAAGATCAGCTGGTAGCGCTGCGCCAGATAGGGCAGCGGCTGGTGGCTGTGCTCCCAGTCGATCAGCGACAACCGGCGGAAGCCGATCACCACCTCGTCGTCGAACCAGGTGCCGGCGTCGTCCGGGCCACGGTGGCGCATCTGCACCAGCGACGCCTCGATCGCCTCGCGGGTCTCGGCCAGCTGGCCGCTGGCGGCCGGGGCGGCGAGGTAGCCGATCAGTCCGCACATGCTCAACCGCCCTGTTCGCTGAACTTGGACGCGGCCGCGTCCTTGGCCGAGATCATCGCCGGGTCGCTGAGGTTCACCGGGATCGGCCAGCTGAAGCCCAGGCCGTCGTCCAGCGGCGAGAACGCGGTGCCGGGGATGCCCGGGTACCACTCGTCGGTGAAGCAGTACAGGTACTGGCTGATCCCGGGGCTCACCGACTGGAAGCCGTTGCACACCCCGGCCGGCACCAGCACCTGGGTTCCGGGGCCCAGCTCGACGGTGACCACCTTGCCGTAGCTGGCCGACCCCGGACGGGTGTCCAGGTACACCCCGAAAGCCTCGCCGGCGATGCAGCCGACCAGCTTGGTGGTGGCCTCGCCGTGCAGCCCGCGCACCGCGCCGTAGCCGGTCTCGGTGACGTTGATCTGGAGCGGGGTACCGAAGCTGGACAGCGTCGAGGCGCGGAAGAATTCCCGGATCGTGCCACGCTCGTCGCTGACCTGCTTGGTGGTGATGATCAGCAGGCCCTCGATGTCGGTCTGGCCACTGGCCATGTCGGTGATCCGGACGCTCATGTCCTCACTCGCCGGCGCTCGTTGCTCATGCCCCCGATCCTTTCATGGGCTCCGGGCTCAGCGCAGGCGCCGCACCCGGTAGGCGCTGGCCCCGCCGTCCAGTTCGGTCTGCTCGATCAGCTGCTGGCCGCGCATCCGGCACCAGGCCGCCAGGTCGGATGCCGCCGCCGGGTCGTCGGCCAGCACGGTCAGCTCCGCGCCGACCTCGATGCCGGGCAGCGCCCGGGCCAGGTCCAGCACCGGCAACGGGCAGCGCCGGCCGCGGCTGTCCAGGGTCCGCTCGGCCGGTGTCGCTTCGGCCGGCGAGCCGGGCGCCTGCGTGGGGGAGCCGAGCGGCCGCGCCGCGGGGGAGCCGGGCGCCTGCGCGCGGACGCCGGCCACCGCCTCGGGCAGCACCGCCAGGAACCGTTCGACATCGGCCTGCCGCACCCCCGGGTGCAGCGAGATCCGGATGTTGCCGGAGGTCAGCGCTCCCATCGCGACCAGCACGTGGGACGGGGTGAGGGCGTCGGAGGTGCAGGACGAGCCGGAGGACACCGCGAAGCCGCGCCGGTCCAGTTCGGTGAGCAGCGCCTCGCCGTCGAGGTACAGGCAGGAGAAGGTGACCAGCTGCGGCAACCGGCCGGCCGGGTCGTCCTCGCCGAGCACCACCGTGTCGGGCACCGTGACCGGCACCTGCTGCCGGATCAGGTCCACCAGCCCGGCCAGCCGCCGGCCCTCGGCCGCCCGGTCGGCCCGGGTCGCCCGCAGCGACGCCACCGCGGCCACGATCGCGGGCACGTTCGCCGGACCGACCGCCCGGCCGGCTTCGGCCTCGTCCACCGGGAACGGCGGCCGCCACCGGGTGCCCTGGCGGACCACCAGCAGCCCCACGCCGGCCGGGCCGCCCCACAGCCGGGCGTCGGCGGTGAAGATCGGCGCGGTGGCCGGGGCGCTGCCGTAGACCAGGTCGTGGCCGGCGTCGACCACCAGCGCAACGCCGAGCTCGGCCAGCCGCGCGGCCGCCTCGGCCACCGGCTGCCGGGTACCCACCTCGTGGTTGGCGGCCTGTAGCACCGCGGTGGCCACCCCGGGACGGCCGGCCAGCTCGACGAACTCGGCCAGCCGGACCCGGCCGGTGCCGTCCACCCCGGCCAGCTGGACCTCGCCACCGTGCCGGGCGTGCCAGTCGGCGGCCTGGAACACCGCCGAGTGCTCGACCGCCGAGTGCAGCAGCCCGGTGCCGGCCCGCCGCCGGCCCGCCAGGCTGCCCAGCACGCCCTGCTGCAGGGCCTGCACCCCGGACGGCAGGAAGGTGAGCTCATCGGGACGGACCCCGAGCTCGGCCGCCGCGGCCTGCCGGGCGGCATCGAGCAGCACCGCGCTGCGCCGGCCGGCCCCGGTCAGCCGGGACGGATCGGCCCAGCCGTCCTGCCAGGCGGCCCGCATCGCCTCGGCGGCCACCGGGTGCAGCGGCAGCCCGGCGGCGGCGTCGAAGTAGCCCGAGCCCGGCTGGTCCATGCCGCCGACGCTAGTACTCGATGCCGACAGTCCACCCCGACACCACCGGCGACCCCTCACCGCTGTCGTGCCCTGTTCTCGGATAGGCTCCCAGGGGCGGGATTGCTCGGGGCGGAAATGGCCCCGACCCGGCCGGACGAGGAAGGCGGTTTCGCCAGTGCAGCGCAGTCTCCGATCCCGGCTCAGCCGGCTCGGTCTACTCGCGGCGCTACCCGTGTTGCTGACCGGGTGCACCGCCCACGACATCGAGGCCAAGCTCCGGTTCGGCTGGCCCACCGGGGTCACCCACCAGGCCGACCGGATGCGCACCCTGTGGACCTGGTCCTCGGTGGCGGCGCTCATCGTCGGCGTGATCGTCTGGGGCCTGATCTTCTGGTGCTGCTTCCGCTACCGCAAGACCGACGACCTGCTGCCCACCCAGACCAAGTACCACCTGCCGATCGAGATCGCGTACTCGATCGCGCCGTTCGTGATCATCGCCGGGCTGTTCTACTTCACCGCCGTCACCGAGGACTACGTCGACAAGCTGTCGCCGAACCCCGACACCGTCGTCCAGGTCGACGCGTTCAAGTGGAACTGGCAGTTCGAGTACAAGTCGAACACCGTCAACGGCGTCTCGACGCCCACCAATTACCCGACCGGTGACCCGGCCGCCGGAACCTCGCTGTCCACGGTCGGCAGCTCCGACGAGATCCCGGTGCTGGTGGTGCCGGTCGACAAGAAGGTGCGCGTCATCGAGGTCAGCAAGGACGTCATCCACTCGTTCTGGGTGCCGGAGTTCCTGTTCAAGCGTGACGTGATCCCACAGCCCAAGCCGAACGAGTTCGAGTTCACCGCCACCCACACCGGGCACTACGTGGGACGTTGCGCAGAGCTGTGCGGCACGTACCACTCGCAGATGAACTTCGAGGTTCGGGTGGTCACCCCCGAGAACTTCGCCAAGTACCTCACCAACCTGGCCGCGATCCCGTCCGGTGACCCGGCGCGTCAGAGCAAGGCGCTGCAGTCCATCGGCGAGGCGCCGTGCGCCACCACCACCTACCCGTTCCAGACCGACCGCAACCACCGGTCGGCCTCGGAGGCCGACGCGTCGCCCTGCGTCGGTGCCAGCAGCTAGGCGGCCGCGATGAAACCCGAAGCCCGCATCTTCCTGTGGATCGCGCTGTTCTGCTTCGTGATCGCCGGGGTCTACGCCTACTGGACGGATCGCAACAGCGGCAATGTCGAGGTCGCCGGCACCGCGGCGCTGATCCTGTCCGGTGGCCTGATGGGCATCAGCGGGTCGTTCTTCTGGTTCGTCTCACGCCGCATCGACGCCCGGCCGGAAGACCGCAACGACGCCGAGATCGCCGAGGGCGCCGGTGAGCTGGGATTCTTCTCGCCCGGTAGCTACTGGCCGATCGCGATCGCTTTCGGCGCCATGGTGACGGCCATCGGCATGGCAACCGTGCAGTACTGGCTGGTCGGGCTGGGCACCATCCTGATCCTGTTCACCAGCGGCGGCCTGCTCTTCGAGTACTACACCGGCAACCGGTCCCCGCTGCGCTAGCCCCGTGGCGCCGCCGCGCTACGTCCGGTTCGAGTCGGCGGTCGCCAACGATCGCGGCTCCTACATCGGTGTCTTCGGGCTGGCCAACGGACTGGCCCGCTCGGGCCGGCTGACCGCTGCCGACCGGGCCTGGTGGCGAGCCGCCAACGACTGGTACGACGCCGCCTACCCCGATCCGGCGCTGGTCGACCCGACGCTGTTCGACAGGGCCCGGTATCCCGGGCTGACCTGCTGGTTCCTGATGAGCGCCGAGCACCTGCTCTGCCGGCTGCCGGGCTACCTGGACCTGTTGGACCGCTACGGCATCGGGTGGCGACAACGTTCTAGCGCCGACCCGGGCGTGCTCCGGTACCGGGACGACGTCCAGATCGCGGTCACCCCGTACCCGCTGCCCGCCTGCGCGTACCTGGGCTGTGAACTGGAAGAAGCGCCGTATCAGCCGCCGATATGCGTGTAGCGTTTGCCTTAACTAGTGTTTCCCAGCACTCCAGCAGTACTTAGCACTCGTCGACAGCGGTCATTTTGGAAGGGTCTGCGATGTCGCAGATCGATGAAGATCCTCAGCCGCCGGCCGCAGTACCCACGCGGCTATTCGTCGTGGTGCTGATGTCACTGGTCGTCATGGGATTGATGCTGGTCCTAGGATTCGCTCCGCTTTCACGAGTGGCAGCTGACAGCCTCCCGCACCCACCACCTAAGACAGCCTCGCAAACGATGAAGGTGGGATCTCACGCCATTCCTTCGAGAGTGCGTGAAGTACCGGTGGGGCTTTCGGCAGGTGCGAAGATTCGCACGACTAGTGACCTCCTCCCCTATGTTGAAGCGGCTTTCGGCCCTATTACGTCCGCGTTTATGGCGGTTCTGCGCTCCGACAATCTTTCGGAGAGTGCTGTGGGCTACGGGATGACGAACGGAAGTCCATCGGACGCCGAGTATCCGTACCGCTATCCCGAACTTGATTCCGTGCTCGACGCCGCACCGTCAGCCCGATTCACGGCTGGCGCTACGACGCTGGGCGCGGTCCTGACAGTGCTCGAGGCTCAACCTCCCGATTCCTTCACAGCGCAGGAAGACTCCTTTGTCAATACCAATGCCGGGGCGGTCGCCTTCGGTGTTCTCGACAGAGTCAGGAGATCCGGTGCCTGTGAACCGCAACTGAATCTGCTCCTGCTGCTCGCCTCCGACCAACTGACAACGCCAACCATTCTTGACCAGGAGCAGAAACGGACCGAACTTGCCTGCCCGGATGACCCCACAGCAGGCTGGCTCGTCGGCCAATCGCAGCTGCGCAACGTACCGTTGGCGGACGCGGCAACCGGGCTAGGGCCAGAGACGGTGGCGAGCGTTCGGAAGGCGACCAGGACCTTCGCTCGCCTCGCCGTTCGATACCCGGAGGACGCCGGCATCATCGCCGGCCTGGCTGACAGCTACCTGCGGGCGGGAACACACCTGCTGGCGAGCAAGCCGTTCACGGCCAGACAGGACTTCAGGTCCGCTGTCGACCATTACAACCGGGTGTCCGCTCTCGGCTACCCGAGAGACGCCGCGATCGGGATCAGCCGGGCGCTGATAGGACTGGGGGAGCCAGCTGATGCCGCTCGCCTCCTGCAGCAGTATGCGCAGTCCGGTTCGGTACCTGGCCCGTTGCTCGAATTACTCATTACTGCCACCGAATCAGCGCATGATTTCCGAGCGGCAGAAGCGGCCGCGAAACGACTGGACCGACTAGGGCCTTCTACATACGGCGATATCGGCAAGTTCTTCCCAAGCCCGACCTACAACTCGGTCAGCATGTTAGACGATGCGACGGTCTCATTATCGTTCGGGAGCGGCCGACTTACTCCCTTCAATACGTTTCTTCTTCCCGCCGGTGGAGCCGGAGGCTCGGCACTGGATCTGTCGTTCATCCCGCAATATCGTCATTGGTATGAAGAAGTTATGATCCCGCCATATTGCGCCGCTTGGGCTTGGCGACGAGCCGCGATCCTGAACGGTCACGCAGCGCAAGCGCTGACGGGGTGGCCGAACGGCTACGACGCTAGTGCCCGACCTGGTATCTCAGTGTGTGGGATAGGGGGTGACCTGCTCCGGCAGATCGCCCGAGCCGAGGTTGGCCAGAAGGTCGACCACTCCGTCGAGGACTTCCCTGGTGACATCGAGGAGCACTGGCAGAATTTACTCCGCTGGGCGGGGGATTTACCCGGCGCGCGCAGAGTAGCGGACAAATGGCAGCTGGCCGTTGGGGACAAAAGCGCCAAGCCCGCGCTTCGCCTAGGTGAGATCGATTACCTCATGCACCGATACCACGATGCGGCAGCGGAGTTCGCTCTCGCCGCCCGGCGATCACGTTTGGTGGCTCCTCGCGACGAGCTCGCGGTGGCTCAGGCTGAGCTGAATCGAGGTGCTGCGCTATTGGCAGCTGGCCGCACGACGGAGGGTGCACAGTCCCTTCGACTGCTGGACCGCCTCGCCACGCAAAACTTCGCCATACAGAACGCTTCTGCTGCGGAGGAAGCGCGCTATATAGCCGTCAATTTTGCCACTGTGTCCTACTTCGCCTGCGAGCTGCTAGCCGACTATGAACGGGAATCCGGCGATCTGCACGCGGCAATCGAGGACTATACGACAGCCCTGAGCTGGAGCGACCAGGTCAAGAGCGGTTCCGGGGTTCGACCGGAGGTGCTGAACAACAATGCCGCTCTCGCCTATCTTGGTCTGGGGCAGACGTCCAAGGCTGTCAGCCTGGAGAAGAAGGCATTGGCATTGGACGGCCTTGATCCGACATTCCTAATGACGGCCGGCTTCATTGCCGATCAGGCCGGCAACATCGCGCAAGCCGCCAGGTATGACCGTCTAGCACTGCAAAGCGATCCTGGTGCATTTCCGGCCGCTAATGACCTGGGTGTGGAGCTGTCCCTGCAGCATCACGACCAAGCCGCTGAGTCGGCATTTCGCCAGGCAATCGGGGCGAATCCAAGCTACGCGCTGGGCTGGTTCAACCTTGGGGTCCTCGAATCGAACCGGGGCCCGACGCACATGATCGCCGCGCAGGGAGCCTTCGCCAAGGCGTATCAACTTGACTCGTCGTTGAAGGACCGGCGTCACCGGCTGACCATCGATGCCTCGGTGTATCGGACGGCGCTCGACTTGTCAAAGCCGCTACCGGCCAGATGGAGTCTCGCCCAACTGCAGCGACCGGCTCCCGTGGCGGCTGCGGGGTTGCTGACGGTCGTGGTTCTCGGCTTCGGGCTGGTCAAGGCGTCTGGCCAAGGTGGCGCAAGCCTGGCTGAACGGTGGCTGGGCCCGATATCGCAGCGGCTGGACTCAGTGCCGATCTTGGTACGTTTCCGTCATCCTGCTTTCGCAGTGACCGCGACGGTGATCACCTTCCTGCTGAGCCGTCTTCGACATGCCGCCGACATCATCGAGCTAGCCGTGTACCTGGTTGGTGTGCTCGTACTGGTGGGGGCTGCCATGACGGCGAGAGCTACGCTCGCCCTCTTGCGTGGCAATCAGCTTGGGCAGATTTCGTGGCTGCCGGGCATCGCGTTCGGAATCGTCACAGGAGCTTTCGGGCTGCCTTGGGCGCCCTTGCCAGTTATTCGGGAGGACGCCAACAACGATCCGCAGCTCCACCTCGCCGCGCCGCTCACTCTTAGCGGGTTGAGCCTGGCGCTCTTCCTTGAGTCGGCGTGGCTGCACACGCCTGTCACCCAGTCCTGGGCAGTAGCCGGGCTCATCATGGCCGCCTCGACACTGCTCCCAGTCGCTCCGCTGGACGGGTCTCGGATCGGCAAGACAGGAATCATGACCGGCGCCGGGGTCGCCGGTGGCGCGCTGCTCGTAGGACTTGGGCTTATCTGAAGCCGGGTCAGGCATTGGTGAACGCCGACGGCGCCCCTGCGTGAGCAGGGGCGCCGCTGAGACTATGGCAGGTTCGTCAGTCGGTGAGTTCCTTCTGACGGTGCTCGCCCCGGGCCTCGGCCGCCGCCAGCGCGTCCAGTTCGGCCTGGATGTCGGACTTCTCGCGGACCGGGTAGAAGAAGCCCCGGATCTTGGAACCGTGCGGGTTGCCCAGCTCGTTCATCTTCTTCGGCACCTTGCTGCCGGCGTACTGGAGCTGGCCGTGGCCGTGGTCGTCCACCGGGCCCAGCGGCTGGTGCACCTCGATGAACTCGCCGTTGGGCAGCAACTTGATGATGCCGGTCTCGATGCCGTGCTCGAGCACCTCGCGGTCGTGCCGTTGCAGGCCGAGGCAGATCTTGTAGGTGATCGCGTAGGCCAGCGGCGGCAGTACCAGCAGGCAGATCCGGCCGGCCCAGGTCATCGCGTTCAGCGATATGTCGAAGGCCTTGGCGATCAGGTCGTTGCCGCCGGAGATCAGCAGCACCCCGTAGAAGGTGATCGCCATCGCGCCGAGCCCGGTGCGCACCGGCACGTCACGGGGCCGCTGCAGCAGGTTGTGGGCGGACTTGTCCCCGGTGAACTTGGCCTCCAGGAACGGATACGCCCCCGCCAGGGTGAACAGGATGCCCGGCAGCACCAGCGTCGGCCAGAACAACGGCGGGATGGTGTGGTCGAACAGCCTGATCTCCCAGGACGGGAAGAGTCGGGTCGAGCCGTCCAGGAAGCCGATGTACCAGTCCGGCTGCGAACCCGAGGACACCTGCGCCGGGTTGTACGGCCCGAACAGCCAGACCGGGTTGATCTGGGCCAGGCCGCCGAGCGCGGCGCAGACCGCGAACACGATGAAGAAGAAGCCGCCGGCCTTCATGCCGTAGGTCGGGTACATCCGCTCGCCGCTGACGGTCTGCTCGGTCTTGCCGGGACCGGGGAACTCGGTGTGCTTCTGCTTGATCAGCAGCGCCATGTGGGCGCCGATCAGGCCGGCCAGGATGCCCGGCACCAGCAGCACGTGCACGATGTAGAGCCGGCCGATGATCACGGTGCCCGGGAACTTGCCGCCGAACACCAGGAACTCGGCCCAGCTGCCGATCACCGGGATCGACTGCATGATGGCCGCGGCGATCCGCAGCCCGGTACCGGAGAGCAGATCGTCGGGCAGCGAGTAGCCGGCGAAGCCCTCGACCAGTCCGAGGGTGATCAGGCCCAGCCCGATCAGCCAGTTGAGCTCACGCGGCTTGCGGAAGGCGCCGGTGAAGAACACCCGGAACATGTGGATCAGCATCGCCGCCATGAACAGCAGCGCCGCCCAGTGGTGGATCTGGCGCATCACCAGGCCGCCGCGGACGTCGAAGGAGATGTCCAGCGTCGAGGCGTAGGCCCGCGACATCTCCACGCCGTCCAGCGGCACGTACGAGCCGTCGTAGCGCACCTCCGACATCGAGGCGTCGAAGAAGAAGGTCAGGAAGGTGCCGGACAGGATCAGGATGATGAACGAGTAGAGCGCGATCTCGCCCATCATGAACGACCAGTGGTCGGGGAAGACCTTGTTCAGCTGCTTGCGCATGCCACCGGCCGCGCCGAGCCGGTCCTCGCTCCAGCGACCGGCCTTGCCGATCGGGGTCCGCGGCTTGTCGAAGCGCTTGGGCCCCTTGACTGTCGGGGACTTGCTCAGGTCATCGGAGGTGGTGGTCATGGCCGCTCCCAGAATGACGGGCCGATCGCCTCGGGGAAGTCACCCTTGGCTGTGAAGTACTGCTTACCGTCGACCATCTCCACAGTAAGCGGCAACTTGGGAAGGCTGCGAGTGGCCGGACCGAAAACCGGCTTGGCGTCCTGCAGCACGTCGAACTGCGACTGGTGGCAGGGGCACAGCAGGCGGCCGGTCTTCTGCTCGTACAGCGAGGCCGGGCAGCCGGCGTGGGTGCAGATCTTGGAGTAGGCCACGTAGTCGCCCCAGCCGTAGTCGGCCTGGTTCTTGCGCGCCTTGACCGTCTGGCCGGGCTTCAGCCGGATCAGCAGGGTGGGGGAGTCGCTGTCCTTGACGCCACCCTCGACGCCCGGGAACACCGTCGCGATCCCGCCGGGCTGCAGGTCGTTGGGGCTGACCCGGCGGCCGTCGTAGTAGACCAGCGGCACGCCGGCCTTGTACGGGGTGTGGAACAGGCTCTGGCCCTCGCCGCGTCCCGGCTTCTTGATCATGGCGCCGACCAGGGCGACCAGCGGGACCAGGCCCAGCGCGCCGCCGGCCAGCCCCAGGGTGGTCTTGAGCATCGAGCGGCGGGCGACCCCGAGGTCGTTGAAGCCCGACACCAGGGTGCCGCCCATCAGGATCTGCTCGGTCATGCCCGAGGCGCCGTCGTGCCGGTCCTGGACCGCCTCCTCCTCGGGGAGCAGCCACTTGGCCCACAGCACCACGCCGATGCCGATGCAGGCCAGCGACAGCCCGAGCAGGCCGCCGACCAGCGGGGTGAAGTACCGGTAGTTCTGGTTGCCAGCGCCGGGCAGCTTCCACTCGTAGGGCACCGCGCCGCAGAACACCACGATGAAGCCGATCGCGGCCAGGAAGCCGAGCAGGAACACTCCCGCGATGGTGCGCTCGGCCCGCTTCTCGGCCTTGGTGCCGGCGATCGGGAACCGCTCGCGGCGGTGGACGATGTAGACGCCGTCGGCCTCGGCGCCGGCGATCATCGCCTCTTCGGGGCTGAGCCGGGCGGCCTCCTCGGCCGTCAGACCCTCGCCGGTGGAGTGGGTGGTGCTCACAGTCGGGCTCCGATCCACAGGATCGAGACCATCAGCACGCCGAGGCCGGCGGTCCAGATCACCAGGCCCTCCGCGACCGGCCCGATCCGGCCCAGACCCGCGCCACCGGGGTCCTTGGCCTGCTTCATGGTCTGGACGTAGGCGATGATCGCCTGCTTCTGCTCGGGGGTGATCTGGTTGTTGCTGAAGACCGGCATGTTCTCGGGCCCGACCAGCATGGCGGTGTAGAGCTGGCGGTCGGTCGAGCGGTACAGGTCGGGTGCGACCTTGCCGGCCGACAGCGGGGCGCCGTGCGCGGTGGCGCCGTGGCAGGAGGCGCAGTTCAGCCGGAACAGCTCGCCACCGTCGCCGAGCGCGTCGGAGCCGGCCCGCAGCTTGGCGTCGGCGGCCGGTACCTCGGGGCCGCCACCCTTGGACTGCACGAACGCGCCGAGCTGCAGGATCTGCTCCTCGGTGTACTTGGGCACCTTGCGCAGCTCCAGGGCGCCCTGCACCGGGGCGGGCATCCGGCCGGTGCTGACCTGGAAGTAGACGTCGGCCGAACCGGTGCCGACCAGGGTCGGGCCTCGGCCGGTGACGCCCTCGAGGTTGGCACCGTGACAGGTGATGCAACTGGTGTTGTAGAGCTGGCGGCCGGCCTCGACGTCCTGGCTGGTGGCCGCGGTGTCGTCGGCGCCGGAGGACGGCGCGAGCATCGCGTACCCGCCACCGACCGTGGTCAGGGCACCGATCAGCACCGCCAGGCTGGCGGCCCGCCGGCGGAATCCGCCCCGCCGCCGGGCGGCTGTCGCGGCGGTGCGGCCCGCGTCGTCCACGACGGCCGGCGCGAAGCCGAGGTCGGCGTCCGCGTCGAGGTAGTCCTCGTCGGTCATGGACGTCCTTTCGCTGTTCGAACCGGCCTGCCGGGCGGAGCTGGTCATCAGTGGATCAGGTAGATCGTGGCGAACAGCCCGATCCAGACGACGTCGACGAAGTGCCAGTAGTAGGACACCACGATGGCCGCGGTCGCCTGGGCGGGCGTGAACCTGCCCAGGGCGGTGCGGGCCAGGAAGAACAGGAAGGCGATCAGGCCGCCGGTGACGTGCAGGCCGTGGAAGCCGGTGGTCAGGTAGAACACCGAGCCGTAGCCGGACGAGGACAGCGTCATGCCCGCCTCGTGCATGCCGTTGACCAGGTGGTGGTACTCGCTGACCTGGCTGCGGTACTCGTTGGCCTGCCCGAGCACGAAGACCAGGCCCATCACGAAGGTCAGGAAGAACCACCGGCGCAGGCCGTAGACATCGCCCCGCTCGGCGGCGAACACGCCCCACTGGCAGGTCACCGAGGACGCCACCAGGATGACGGTGAAGACGGTGGCGTAGGGGACCGCCAGGTGCACCTCGTAGGCCGGATTGCCGTTCAGCGCGGGCGCGCCGGGCCAGACGTCGAGGTTGTTGGCCCGCACCGTGAAGTACATCGCGAACAGCCCGGCGAAGAACATCAACTCGCTGGACAGCCACACGATCGTCCCGACGCTGACCAGGTTCGGCCGGGTGAGCGAATGAACCTGGGACGAGGGAAAGCGCCCGGCCGGAGCAGCCTGTGCAGTCGAGGTCACCTCTGCATTATTGCCTCATCCCGTCCCGGGCGTCAGGCACGGGGTCTGTGGTGTACGACGCGTCGGAGGTAACTACCCTGAAAGGGTGCTCCATGCCCCGTTCGCCCTCGCTCCGGTGCTCGCCCACGGCGGCGATTCGCCGGGGCCGGCGGGCGGCTCGCAGCTGCCCCGGTTCACCGTCGCCAAGGTGTTCACCGAGGTCGAGCTGGACTGGTGGCTGGTGGCCCCGCTGCTCGTCGTTACCGGGCTGTACCTGTGGGGGGTCTGGCGGCTGACATTGCGCGGCGACCACTGGCCGGCCGGCCGGACGGCGGCATTCCTGGCCGGCGGGATCGGCGTGATCGCCTTCGCCGGCATGAGCGGGCTGGGCACCTACGACGACACCATGTTCTCGGT
>Ga0247773_1000580_pt1 | contig 14494 bp, 14 predicted proteins | sample UWRJL092311B6_FD_179934 | JGI IMG/M metagenome (GOLD analysis project Ga0247773, IMG submission 179934) | Plant litter microbial communities from Arlington Agricultural Research Station in Wisconsin, United States - UWRJ-L092-311B-6 | ecosystem: Environmental > Terrestrial > Plant litter >...
GGGGCGGGCGATGGGGCGGGGGCGTGGCGCGCCCGCGGGCGGGCGGGCTCGGTCCCGGCGAGCGCGTCGGCCATGGCGCCCGCGTCGGGGAAGCGCTCGGCGGGGGTGCGGGCGAGGGCGCGGACCAGGACGGCGTAGGTGGCGTCGTCCAGCTCGGGCGAGCGGTCGCGCAGCAGGCGCACGGCGTCCCTCACCTCGGCGGCGGCGCGGTTCGCGTCGGACGAGGTGAAGGGGCGCGTGCCGGTGACCAGGTGGTATCCCACGGCGGCCAGGCTGAACACGTCGCTGGCGGCGGTGATGCGATCGTCGCCGCGCAGCTGCTCGGGCGAGGCGTAGGCGGGGGAGAAGGGCGAGCGGCCGTAGACGGTGAGGTGCGTCATCGTATCCCCCTCGCCCGCCGCGATCTGCGCGATGCCGAAGTCCAGCACGCGCACGTGCATGCGGCCGTCGTCCTCATCTTCCAGGAAGAGGTTGCCGGGCTTCACGTCGCGGTGCACCATCCCCGCGCGGTGGCCGGCGGAGAGGCCGCGCGCCGCCTGCCGCAGGATGGAGATCGACGCGGAGAGCGGCGGCGGGCCGCCGCGCATCAGCCGGGCAGCCAGGTCTTCACCGTGCAGCAGCTCCATCACCAGGAAATCCAGGTCGAGCTCGGCATCGGTGCCGAAGTCGTGCACCTGCACCACGTTGGGGTGGCGGAGCGCGGCGGCCGCGCGCGCCTCGCGGTGGAAGCGGGCGCGCAGGTGCTCCGCCTCGTCGGGATCGTTGGTCGAGGCGCCGACGACCTTCACGGCCACGGGGCGCGACAGCCGCTCGTCCACCGCGCGGTAGACGGCGCCCATCCCGCCGCGGCCGATCACCGCCTCCACCAGGTAGCGGCCGCCCAGCGTGCGCCCGGTCAGCAGTCCCGCGATGCCGTACATCCGACCGATCCGTTGGTGGAGCGGAGAGAGCCGCGCCCGGCCGCCTGCCGGGTGCGGAAGTCCATGCCGCTGCGTGGGTTGATTCCATGGTACGGAGGAGGGGGGGCGATGGTTTCCCCCGTGCTCACCGCGGCGCCGGCGGAGTGGCGGCGGCGAGCGGGTGCGCCAGGTCGAACTGCAGCCGGAACCGCCTTCGCACGCCGGGGCGGCCCACGCCGTAGGTGAAGGTGCGGCCGGGAACGAGCTCGAGCGACCACACGTTGCTGGCGGCCGGCGGGAGCATCCGCGCGGTGGCGCTGTCGGCCGCGAACTCCTGCAGCGTGGCGGTGCCGGCCGTGCGCGTGGCGCCGCCGTAGCCGCTCACCCGCTCGCCCGCCACGTCGTGCGCCAGCGTCATCTCGCCGTTCACCCTGCGCACGATCCAGGTGCGCGACGTGTCCGGCCCGATGACGAAGCCGATGCGCACCTCCCGCGGCTGGCAGCCGCGCACCCGCATCGCCAGCCGGTTGTGGATGAAGGTGCTGTCGCTCCCCTCCACCATCCGCCCCGCGTACGTGTTGCCGCACAGCTGCGCCAGCCGCCGCCAGAACACCTCCTGCTCGGTGGAGCGCAGCGCCGCTCCGGGCGGCGGTCCGAAGCTGAACCAGCACGCCGCCATCACGAGCGTGGCGGCAAGGGCGAGGATCGGGCGGATGCGTCGCACGTCGGGGCGATCGTCGTGGGAATCGGGTTCCGGGACGATCACCAGCTTACGCCCGGAGCGGCGCGGATGCCATCCCCCGGCGCGTGCCGGGTGCCAGGTGCTGGGTGCTGGGTGCCGGGTGCTGGGTGCTGGGTGCTGGGTGCTGGGTGCTGGGTGCTGGGTGCTGGGTGCTGGGTGCGAACTGCGACATGGCACTTCCGCACCTGGCACCCCGCACTCACGCACGCTGTTACTCACCGCTGGTACAGGGTGTGCACCGGGTTGGGCCCCCCGCCGAACGCGGCGGAGCGTACTGTTTTACTCGCAATGATGAGGTGGACGATGGCGATGGACTCGCTGAAGGACCTGTACGTGGAGCAGCTGCGCGACCTGTACAGCGCCGAGACGCAGATCCTGAAGGCGCTGCCGATGATGGCGGAGCGCGCCAGCAACCCGCAGCTCAAGTCGGCGTTCCAGGATCACGAGCGGGTGACGCACGATCAGGTGAAGCGGCTGGAGGCCATCTTCGACGGGCTGGGCGAGAAGCCGGGCGGCCACCACTGCAAGGGGATGGAAGGGCTGCTGAAGGAGGGCGAGGAGATGATCAAGGAGAAGGGCGACCCCGCCACCATCGACGCCGGCCTGATCGCCGCCGCGCAACGCGTGGAGCACTACGAGATCGCCGGCTACGGCTGCGTGCGCACCTACGCCGAGACGCTGGGGATGAGCGACCACGCCCGCACCCTGCAGCAGACGCTGGACGAGGAGGGAGAGACCGACCACAGCCTGACCGCGCTGGCCGAGCGCATCATCAACCCGCAGGCCGAGGGCGGCAGCGGGATGCGCTGATCGTCTTCCGCGGTGGCGGATGAGGACGCGCGAAGGGGCGGCTCCCGGCGGGGGCCGCCCCTTCGCGCGTGGTGCGGGCACGTCAGTCGTACACGCCGGGGTCCATCAGCCACTCGTACAAGGCGCTGTTCCGGGAGACGCCCTCGAAGCCCTCCCATCGATCGCGGCCCTCGGTGGCCTCATCAGCCCCGTGACGTAGTTCCAGTACGTGGGATCTTCGTTCGCGGACATTGGCTGGCCGGCCGCGCCGCGGATGCACGAACGGGTTGCCCAGCCCCTGCATCAGCAGCACGTCGCGCCAGATGGGGAGGGCGTTCGGGTGCCACCCCAGGTGCCACAGCGAATCGCCCATCCCCGCCAGGAACCATTCCGCCGCCTCCCACGCGGCCCGCGGCCGAGGGAGCGCCTCGCCTCCGGCGCGGAAGGTGGCGAGCGCGTCCACGTAGCGACCCTCGTCCATCCGCGCGTTCCCCGTCTCGGCCAGCCGCTCCGATCTCGGCGCCCACGTCATCGGGCAGCGCAGCGGGTACGGGGACGCCGTCCACCGGCCACTCCAGCTCGAGCGGATCGAGCAGTTTCTCGGGGATGCCGGTGCAGGGCATGGCTGGAGCGGATCTGCCGGCGGCGAGGGCGGGGCGTGGATCGGTCGGAAACGAGAGCGCGGGCTCAGCTGTCGTCGTCCTCGTGGGTCTTGTGGCGGAGGGTCTCCAGCGTCTTCACGTCGTTCTGCCACACGGTCTTGAGCACCGGGTGCAGGTCCATGTAGCTGCGGATGCCGTCCACCAGCGCGTCGAGGTTCACGCCCTCGAAGTCGTCGGCGAAGGTGCGCAGCGGGTCGGCGGGCGCGGCGTCGGGGGCGGCGGTGCGATCGGCCAGGGTGGCGGCCCGGCCGAGCCACTCCACGCGACCGTCGCCGTACTGCACGCCCAGGCGCTCGCCGTCGGTGGCGTAGCTCACGGCGCCGTCCCACGGCATCACGTCGCGGACCTCGCGGCCGAAGGTGTCGGTGCGCGGGAGGTAGAAGCGGTCGGGGAGACGAATCTGGCGGGCGGTCGTCATGCTCACTGCGGCGGGCGGGGTTCGGCGGGATTTGCACAAAGGGCGCCCCGGGGGGCGCCCAATCGGTCACACGGCGGTCATGGCACGGGTCCGGCCCTGCGCCGGACCGGCGGTGGTCACGGGCGGATGCCCGTCCATCACCTCGGGGTGGATCCGCTCCAGCTGCGCGCGCACTTCCACGAAGCGCTGCGCCTGCGTCACCAGGCCGCGCCGCTCCAGGAAGGTGTTGAGGTGCTGCAGCACCGAGCAGAGCGACTCCAGCCGCTCTTCCACCCGCCGCAGCCGGCGGATCTCGCGCACCAGCCCCAGCACGCGGTCCGGATCGACCGCGGCGATGTAGCGCTGGTCGCCCTCGGCCACCTCGCCGTCGCGCTCCACCACGTACACGTACTCGCCGGCGGCGGGCGCGTGCGCCACCACGCGCATCGCCTCGCCGGTCTGGAAGTCGAGCACGGTCTGCGCCTCCCACGGGCCGGGCGTCGCGTCGCACGCCAGCGACTCGATCTGGTACAGCTCCTGGTCCGTCAGCGGAGGGTGCTTCGCCATGATGAGTTGCTGGTCCGGCGGCGCGGCGGGTGGCCGCGGTGCGCCGTTGCGGGTGGATGAACGAGGCCGGCTTACAACGTACGGGCCATTTCGCGCCGCCGAAAGTCCGCATCGGCGCGGGGCACGCGCCGCGCGGCGGGGAAGGCGCGCGCGGGCCGGGTGGGGACGCCACGAAATTGTAACGCAACCCGTGGCCTCGCAAGACTTTCGGGGCCGGTTCGGTCGCCTGGCGCCACCGGCGTGGCGTGCCTGCGGCGGCGGCTGGTACGCGGCGTGCCCGTTGGGGCGCGGGAGCTGGATGGACGGATTTTCAACGGGAGAATGCCGATGCGCGGGACGCGGTTCCTGGCGATGACCCTGGCACTGGCGGTGAGCGCCGCCGCCTGCCGCACCGACCGCGGCGACCACAACAACGCCGACGAGCAGGGCGGCGGCGGCGACCCCGGCGCCAACGCGCCGATCGGCGGCCCCGCGGCCGGCGCGGCGGGTACGCAGATCACCCCCGCGCCGCCGCCGGTGGGCACCACCTATCCTTCGCCGGCAGACACCAACAAGGCGGCGAGCACGCCGGTCACCGCGCCCTCGGCGGACACGGGCCGCGTGCCGGAGGGGAACGCCCCCGGCGCGTCACAGGGCACGCAGCCGCAGAACGGGCCCTGACCCTGCCGGGCCGGTGAAGGGCGTGCGGGGTGGATGAAAACGAAGAGGCGATCCGCGCGGCCGGCCGGATCGCCTCTTCGCTTGGGTGGGCCACGATGCCGTCAGGGCGAGCCGGGCAGCGGGGCGGACGGCGAGCGGGTGTTGGCCACGTTCGCGTCGATCTGCAGGGTGATGCCGCCCCACGTCTCGCGTACGTCGAGCGGGCCCTGCCACACCGTGGCGCCGGCGACGCCCGAGGCGGTGGGCGGCAGCTCCAGCGAGAAGCCGGTGGACGAGGTGACCCAGAGCGGCGGCCCGCCCGCGCGCCCGCGCGCCGTGTACGCCGCGCCCGCCGCCGCGCCGATGGCGTCGGCGTTCAGCCGGTGCACGTAGATGCCGGGGAGGTAGCGCCCGTCCGCCAGCACGCCATCGACCCACGCCCGCACGTAGTCGGCGAGCGCGGGGGAGACGGCCGTCACGCGTTCGACGTCCAGGTAGACGACGGCTCCGCTGGGGAAGCCCTCGCCCGCCGTACGGGCGATCGCGTCCGCCGCGTCGGCGGTGCCGCGCGCGGCGGAGAGGTTGGCGGCGGAGCAGGCGGGCGGCGGCGCGGCGACGGCGGCGGGCTGCTGCGGCCGCATCGCCGTGGAGTCCGCGCGGGCGGCGGTGTCGGCCGCGGCGGGGGCGCGGCTGGGCATGGCGCCCCAGTCCTGCTGGCCCAGGTAGATCACGGCAGTCCCCCAGCCCATCGCCACCAGCTGCTCGCGCTTGCCGGACCACGAGACGTCGCGGTGGCAGGGCGCGGTTAGGTAGTAGCCCACCCACTGGTAGGGCGACGCCTGCCGCCACGCGCGCAGTGCCGCGTCGCCGGGGTAGATGCCGGTGTCGAAGCCCGCGAACCCCGCCGCGGCGCGTGGCGCCGGCCCGGGGAACGCGATCCGTCCGCCACCGCCGTTCGCGGCCGGCGCGCACGCCGCGGCCAGGCTCATGGCGATGATCCCCAGCGCGGCACGTGCCGCGCGCCGCGTGACTGCGTGTCGGTGCATCCGTCTTCCTTCCGATCGGGTTGATCGTGCGGAAGGCAAGTCGCGGGCCCGCCGAGGGTTGGGTGGCCCGGGCCGACGACTCGGTCGGAGATGGAGCCGGAGCGATCGGGCAGAGGGTGGCTTGAGAGATGGGGAGATGGCGGTGCGCGCGGCGGGCGGCCCCCTCCCCCCGGCCCCCTCGCCCCGCTGCGCGGGGGAGGGGGAGCACTTCATTTCGTCTCCGCGGAGTCGTTTGCGGCGAGGACGAGGGTTTCGCCGTGGCGGAGGACGTGGAGGGCGGTGGCGGGAAGGTGCCCGGCCGTCCAGGCGGCGCGGAGGCGGACGGGAGGCTCGAGCGGGTCTTCGTCGGTGAGGCGGAAGGTGCCCCAGTGCATGGGGATGAAGGCGCCGCGGCCGCCCAGCTCGCGGTAGGCGCGCACCGCCTCTTCGGGGTTCATGTGCGCGGGCGCCATGAACCAGCGCGGATCGTACGCGCCGATCGGGAGGATGCTGGCGTCGAAGGGGCCCAGCCGCGCGCCGATCTCCTGGTAGCCGCGGAAATAGCCGCTGTCGCCGCCGAAGTAGATGCGCCGGCCGTCCGGAAGGACCAGCGCGAAGCTCGCCCAGAGGCGGTCGTTCATCTCGCGCAGCCTGCGCCGCGTCCAGTGCTGCGCGGGCGCGCAGACGACCCGGACTCCCTCCACGTCGGCCTCGTCCCACCAGTCCAGCTCGGTCACGTGGGTCACCCCGACATCGGCGAACCATTCGCGGTAGGCGAGCGGGGTGATCCAGCGCATCGCGTCGCCGAAGCGGGCGTGCAGGCGCTCGACGGTGCCCTGGTCCAGGTGGTCGTAGTGATCGTGCGAGAGGAGGACCGCGTCGATCGGCGGGAGCTGGCCGAACGGGATGCCGGGCGGCTGGAAGCGCGCCGGGCCCACGTGCTGGCTGGGCGAGGCGCGCCGGCTCCAGTGCGGGTCGGTGAGCAGGTTCACCCCGCCGGCCTGGATCAGGAAGCTGGCGTGGCCCGCCCAGGTGATGCGGATCTCGCCCTCCGCCGCGCGCGGGTGCGCGATGGCGTGGGGGACGACGGGGAGCTGGGCCTCGGATGGATTGGGCGCGCGCGTCTGCGTCATGCGCTCCCACTGCCAGCGGAGGATGGCGCCGCGGCCGCGCTGGTCGGGGACTTCCAGCGGCCAGGGGATGCGGAAGCGGCCGTCTGGGCCGTGGTGCGCCGGGGGAGAGCTGTCCGTCACGCGAGCGCCGGTTGCGGTGGATGATGCGCTCGCGCGGGCCGCCGCGGACACGAGCGTTGCGTGAGGGATGCGCGCCCGCAGGGCCGGGACACCGCCGCGCCCGCATGGGGGCCGGGGATTCGCGTCGATCCCGGGCGCGGCGGGGGCCCGGCGCGGTTGGCAACGGTGGTATCGTTGCCTACCGCGCGCGCAGCCCGGTTCGGCGCCCCGGCGCCGAACACGCCCGAACCCCGCGGTCCGAGCCTGGCGGACGGGAAGATGGATCCACGGCGCCGAACCGCGCCGTTCAGCTCTCGTCTTCGACCACCTCCACGCGGTTGCGGCCGGCGGACTTGGCGGCGTACATGGCCGTGTCCGCGTGCTGCAGCAGCGCCCGCGCCGAGGCGTACGGACGCGCCTCGCCGGCGCCCGGATGATAGTGCGCCACGCCGAGCGACGCCGTGACCGCGCCCTCCAGGTGCAGCGCGGGGATGGCGTCGCCGTACGCCTGGTCGATGAAGACGGTGCGCTCGATGGCGTCGCGGATCATCTCGGCCGCGTCGGCCCCGGCCGGGGCGCGGGAGGCGGGGAGGCAGACCACGAACTCGTCGCCGCCGTAGCGGGCCAGGAGCGCGCCCTCGTCCGTCACCAGCCGCCGCAGCAGGAAGCCGACCTCGCGCAGCACCTGGCTCCCGGCCAGGTGGCCGTGCGTGTCGTTGACGCGCTTGAACCTGTCCAGGTCGAAGAAGATCAGCGCCAGCGGCTGCCCGGAAACGTCGGCTTCCGCGATCATCTCCACCAGGCGGTGGTGCAGCCAGCGGTCGTTGCTGAGCCCCGTGAGGTCGTCGCGACGGGCGAGCTCGGCGGCGCGCTTGGCGTCGAGCGCGTTCTGCAGCGTGGACGAGGTGTAGCCGGCGAAGATCTCGAGCAGCGCCAGGTCGCGCTGGTCGAAGCGGCCGCCGCCCACCGGGTCCACCAGCTCGATCACCCCGCACACCGTGCTGCCGATGGCGATCGGCGCCGCGACCACCGAGTGCGCGTCGCTCCCGGTGGGGAGGTCGGCCTCGGGGGCGAAGTCCGGGTCGCCCGGCGCGTCGGCCGCCAGCCGCGGGCGCCCGGTGACGTACACCCGCCCCGCGATCCCGCGCCCCGCGGCGAGGCGCATCCCGGGCAGGCGGTCGCCCGCGGGGCCGAACGCGGTGACGAACCAGAGGTCGTTGCGGGCGCGGTCGCTCACCTTGCGCAGCGGATCGTCGAGCAGGATGAAGCCGGTGTGCGCGGGGACCAGCGCCCGCGCGCGCTCCAGGATCTGCGTGAGCTGCGCGCCCAGGTCCACGTCGTCGGGGATGGCGGCGCCGGCGCGGGTGCGCAACAGGAAACGCTCCAGCCGCGCGCCGTCGAGCGCGTGCAGGGCGGGGGCGTGCCGCGGATCCACGGCGGGCGGGGCGGGCTCGGTCAACAGGGTACGGCGCCGGGTTCAGGCCACCGCGCGGATGGCCAGGGTGCGTTCGTCAACGGGTTCCTGAAAGGGGTGATGGAAAGCAAGATAATGCGGAGGACGGCGCCGGGAAAAGCGCTTGCGCCCAGCGCACGGGCACGTGGCAGATGCGCGCCGCGGCGCCAGGTGCAACGGAAAGCATCGTGCCCGGTAGCAGTATGTCGCAGCGAAACTCGCTAAGTGTTTGCGGGACGATGAGATGGATGGGGTACGGACGTTTGCCGCCCCTCCGGGCGCGAACGAAACTATGGCGCGGGTGACTCAGGTGAGGCATATTAGCCCCACGCTGTGGATGCCGTGCCCCGGATCGGGTGCGGCTCCGCGGTCCCCGAACGTGCCGCCGGAGACATTCCTGGTCTCCGCCGGTGTCCGCATCGCGCCTCACTCCCGCGCACCCGGAGACATCTCCCCATGAGCGACGCCGCCGAAGCCGAGGTCCCGATCAACGTATTGATCGTGGATGACGAGGAGCTGCTGGTGAAGAGCTGCGGCCAGATCCTGAGCAGCGAGGGGTACACCGTGTTCACCGAGGGGCGCGGCCGCAACGCGCTGGAGGTGGTGCGGCGGCAGCGGCCCGACATCGTGCTGACCGACCTGATGCTGCCGGACATGGATGGCCTGGCGCTGCTGAAGGAGATCAAGAAGCTGGCGCCCGAGACGCTGGTGGTGATGATCACCGGCTTCGCCACGGTCGACAGCTCGGTCGAGGCGATCCGCGCCGGCGCGTACGACTACATCCCCAAGCCGTTCACCGCCACGCAGCTGCGCATCCTGATCGGCCGCGCGGCGCAGCAGGTGCGGCTGGTGCAGGACAACGCCAGCCTGCGCGACCAGCTGAAGAAGCAGTACAGCTTCGACAACATCATCGGCAACAGCGGGAGCATCCAGAAGGTGTTCGACGTGGTGAGCCGCGTGGCGCCGACCGACGCCAGCGTGTTCATCTCGGGCGAGAGCGGCACCGGCAAGGAGCTGATCGCCCGGGCGATCCACGCCAACAGCCGGCGGAGCGCGCGGCCGTTCATGGCCATCAACTGCGCCGCGCTCCCGGACCACCTGCTGGAGAGCGAGCTCTTCGGCCACGAGAAGGGCGCCTTCACCGGGGCCGACCAGCAGCGCCGCGGGCTGCTGGAGGTGGCCAGCGGCGGCACCTTCTTCATGGACGAGATCAGCGAGATGAGCATGGAGCTGCAGGCCAAGCTCCTCCGCGTGATCCAGGAGCGGAAGATCCGCCGCGTGGGCGGCGAGGCCGAGATCTCGATCGACGTGCGCTGGGTGAGCGCCACCAACCGCGACCCCGACCAGGCGGTGCGCGACGGGATGCTGCGCCAGGACCTGCTCTACCGGCTGAACGTGGTGCCGGTGAAGCTGCCGCCGCTGCGCCACCGCCGCGAAGACATCCCCGCGCTGGCCAACCACTTCCTGAAGCGCTACGCCGGCGACTACTCGCGCGACAACCTGCGCTTCCACCCCGACGCGGTGCGGCTGCTGCAGGACTACGAGTGGCCCGGCAACGTGCGCGAGCTGCAGAACGTGGTGGAGCGCATCGTGTCGATGTGCCTTCCCGGCCAGGAGATCACCGCCGAGGACGTGCCCGAGGAGCTGTCGGTCCGCCGCGCGGTGGGCGTGGGCGGCAAGGGGCCGGCGTTCCTCTTCTCGGCCGACCTCCCCTTCCACGACGCCAAGACCGACGCGATCACGGCGTTCGAGAAGGAGTACCTGCAGGACCTGCTGAAGCGCCACAACGGCAACATCTCGCAGGCCGCCCGCACCGCCGGCATCGACCGCAAGACGATCCACCGGATGCTGGCGAAGTACGAGATCGAGGCGAGGGACTGACGGGGTACGGGAGTGCGGGGTGCTAGGTGCTAGGTGCTAGGTGCTAGGTGCGAAAGTGCCAAGTACGGTAGCGCCGTCGTGGTGAGATGATTCGATGGACTGGCCCCTTTCGCGACGCTCGCGAGAGGGGCCGGGCTGCGTTCGGAAGCTGTCAGGGCCGCGGGTACCGCTCTGCGGGGCGCATCGATGGCGACGGTACGGCGCGGCGCGCGTGCTTGCCACTGGATTGAGCCTCCTGTTAGGATGACACAGAGGCTAACGTTTTGCGTCACTCCAAGAAATGTGAGAAGAGCCATGAAGAAGCTGAAGCTCGACGTCGACCAGATCGAGGTGGTCTCCCTGGCGACGGAGGCGACGAGGGGGAATGCTGGCACCGTCAACGGGTTCGCCCCCGACACCGTGGTCGGATGCGGCGGCACGGGCAGCGCGACCGATTCCGGCGCTTCCTGCCGGTTCTGCAACCCCGAGCCGATCTCGGCGGACTACAACTGCTGACGCACGGCACGGCTCGGCCGAAAACCGCGCGCCTGGTTCCGCCCTGGACCAGACGCGCGCACGTTTCGGAAGAGGCACGGTGCCAGAGCGACGGACGGTTCTCAATCGCCCAGCGTGAACGTCGTCTCCGCGACGGGGTGGCCCGCGGCGAAGGAGGCGACCGCGGCGAGCACGGCGGGGTCCTTGAGGGTGCCGCGGTGGCCGAGGCCCCGGGCGGTGGCGAAGCGTGCGTTGGGCCACGCGCGGGCGATGTCGCGGCCCTGCGCCCAGGGGACGGTCGTGTCGTCGGCGTCGTGGATCACCAGGCCGGGGATGGACAGCGTGGCCGCGGCGCGGACCACGTCGATGGCCGCGAGGTCCCCGCCCGCGCGGATGCGGATGCGTTCGCGCATGTTCGCGAGGGTGGCGCGCGTGAGGCCGAGCGCCTGGGCGATCGGGTCCGTGAACGACATCGGGTCGCCGACGGGGTTCAGCAGCACCATCCGGCGCGCCTGCAGCCCATCCTCCATCGCCAGCACCGCCGCCGCGCCACCGAACGAGTGCCCCACCACCGCCGCCAGCGGCTCGAACTCATCCCCCCGGCCGAACGCGAGCTCGTACACCACCGCGTGGAGGGCGCGCACCATGTCCGGCAGCGCCGTCCGCTTGCCGCCGGACGCGCCGTGCGCGGGGAGGTCCACCAGCACCACGCGATGGCCCGACTCGATCAGCAGCGGCGCCAGCGAGGTCCAATCTCCCGCGCACCCGCCCCAGCCGTGCACCAGCAGGATGGTGGGGCCGCGCCCGTAGCTCCACGCCCTCACCTCCGTTCCGTCCACGCGCAGGCGCAGCTCGTCGGCCCGGACGCCGGCGAGAACGCTCGGCGGGCGGCTGGTGCGGCGCTGCGGGGTGAAGAAGACACGGGTCGCGTGCTTCCCCGCCAGGCGCGGTGAAACGCGGGAGAGCGCCGTGAACCACGCCCGGAAGGCGCGGAGCTGCCATGGATAAGAACGACCGGTCGTGCTTTTTTGTTGGACTGAGACGGCGCTGGTCGACATCGGTGTGCTCCGTGGTTCAGGGTGTGGTGGATCGGGCCGCGTTCAGCATCGCGTCGAAGGCGGCGCGGGCGTGGTCGAGGGCGAGCGGATCGTCCAGCAGGCGGCTGTCGTGCGCGGCGCCGCGGAGGATGGCCTCGACCTGGAAGGCGATGAGCGCCGGGTTCGCGTCGGCGCGGAGGTGCCCGGCGGTGATGGCGCCGCGCGCGAAGGCGACCAGGGTGGCGCGCCAGTCGCGCATCGCGTGCACCAGGAGCTCGCGCAACGGACCGGGCTGGTCGTCGAGCTCCACCGACACCTGCAGGATCAGGCAGCCGCCGGGCATCTCGTCGCGGCCGCCCTGCCACACGAGCCAGCGCTCGAAGGCGCGCCGCAGCCGAGGCTCGCCGCGCGGCTCGGCTGCGGCCGGCTCGTACACGAAGGCGCGGAAGGCGGCGAAGGTCGCCTCCAGCACGTTGCGCTGCAGCTCTTCCTTGCTGCGGAAGTGCGCGAACAACCCGCTCTTGGACATGCCGATGCCGTCGGCCAGCCGCCCGAGCGTGAGCCCGTTCAGCCCGTCCACACTGGCGAGCTCCATCGCCCGCCCCACGATCCGCTCCCGCGTGAGTGTCCCCTTGCTCATGTATGGATGATACGACCGATCGTGCTATTCGGGCAAGGGTGTCGTTCGAGTGGCTTCGAACCGGAGTCGCTCGTCCGACTCGAGAAGTGGCTGAAGCCGAGAGGCCGGGATGGTGGCGACCGGCGGCTGGAAGCCGCAGCAACAACTACGGGAAGCCTCGCAAACCGCGCGAGGCTGCATGCCCGAACCGCGGCAGGGAGAGACACTTCGCAGCGCGGCGATGGCCGCGTGGGAGTCGCGGAGCGACTTTGGGCCGTTGTAGCCGCGAATTGATTCGCCCAGGGACGTTCGCACGGCCATCCAGGCATGGACATGCGCGCACGGGCATTCGCGGCACAAGCATTCACGTACGGGCATTCGCGCACGGGCATTCGCGCACGAGCATTCACGCACGGACATTCGCGCACGGACGTCCGCCTCCCACCCGATCACCGGGGAGGACGGATCGCCGGGAGATCCGCATCGGACGAGACGATGAAAGCCTCACCCCCCGAGAGAGGGTGAGGCTTTCGGCGCGGCCGCCGAACCCGGTCAGGGTTCGAAGATGATGTGCGGGTCGAAGGTGCCGCCGCTGGCCACGTGGGTGCGCGGGGCGGGGCGCTCGGCCATGCGCGGCGTGGCGCGCGGGGTGACGCCCATCACCGCGCGGGTGAAGTCGCGCTCGATCGGCTCGGGGGCGGCGAAGCCCTGGTTCATCAGCACGACCACGGCCAGATGCTCGTCCGGGTACCAGGCCACTTGGCTGCGGAAGCCGGCGACGGCGCCGTCGTGGTGCAGGTAGGGGCCGGAGTCGGTGGTGTCCACCATCATCCCGAAGCCGTAGGCCATGCGCAGGCTGGCGTCGGGCGCGGCGCCGGGGGTGGTCATCTCGTGGTAGCTGGCCGCGGCGAGCACGCGGCCCTCACCCAGCGCCACCTCCCAGCGCGCCAGGTCCACCGCGGTGCTGCACAGCGAGCCCGCGGCGTACAGCACCGACGGATCCCACGGCGTGGTGTGCACGGGGTCGCCCCGCCGCGTGCGCACGTAGCCGCTCGGCACCGGGCGGCTGCGCGAGTCGCCGCAATACTCCGTGTCCCCCATCCCCAGCGGCGCGAAGAACTGGTCGCGCAGGTACCCGCCGTACGCCTGCCCCGTCACCCGCTCGATCACCAGCCCCAGCAGGTAGTAGCCCGTGTTGCTATAGTGAAAGCCGGTGCCCGGCGCGAACAGGAGCGGGCGCGCCGAAAGCGAGTCGACCAGCTGCGCGGGGGTGAGCGTGCGCCGGAACTCGCGAAAGAACTCGGTGAAGTTGGGGACGCCCGCCGTGTGGTTCAGCAGCTGCCGCAGCGAGATGGTGCGATAGCTGGACGGGAGCCCCTCCACGTACTGCGCCACGTCGTCGTCCAGCGAGAGCTGGCCGCGCTCGGCAAGGCGGAGGATGGCGGCGGCGGTGAACTGCTTGCTCACCGACGCGATCTGGTAGACGGTGGTGGCGCTGGCCTGGCGGCGGCCACGGTCGGTGGTCCCCCAGCCGCGCTCCAGCACCACGCGCCCATTCTTCACGATCGCCACGCTCAGCCCGGGGATCGACTGGTCGTACATGGCGCGGCGGGCGATGGAGTCGAGCGTGACGGGGAGGCGTGACAGGCGCGCGTCTTCGGCCAGGGAGGCCGGGACGAACGATGCGAATTGCTGCGCGCCGGCGGGGCGCGCGAACAGGCCGAGCAGCAATGCGGCGAGCGCCGCGGTGTGGCGACGGGTCAAGGGCGTGGCTGGCGGGGCGTGGCGATGGCGCTGCGTGCGTGGACCGCTCCCCGCGGGCGCGGATCGCGCGCGCGGGTGCACGCTCGCCGGTGAGGCGATGCGTGGGTGGAGATACGTGGATTTTCAGGAAAAGATGCGGGGAAGACCCGCCCGGACCGGCTTGCCTCCGCGGGGAGCCCGGGCGGGCTCTTGGGAGGGGAGGGATGCCTCTGCGATCAAATGTATGTTCGACCGGCCGTTCTGAGAAGCGCTCCGTTGATTAGGGAATGGTTGAGGAGTGCTGGGTGCTGGGTGCTGGGTGCTGGGTGCTGGGT